>Ga0247727_10013770_pt1 | contig 13568 bp, 14 predicted proteins | sample WisWelCaveWW1625_FD_202498 | JGI IMG/M metagenome (GOLD analysis project Ga0247727, IMG submission 202498) | Biofilm microbial communities from Wishing Well Cave, Virginia, United States - WW16-25 | ecosystem: Environmental > Aquatic > Deep subsurface > Groundwater > Cave microbial mat | place... | reverse complement strand
ATCAGGATATTGGTGGGCGAGTTTTGTAGAGCCTTCGATGTCGGTGAATAGGAAAGCGACAGTACCAGTTGGAAAATTTTTCATTAAACTCTCTCGCATTATCCAATAAGGTGCAACTGCGCTTTATTGCTGTTTTATCCTATCACCTTTTATGTGCTCATTACTTAGCTTATTCAAGATTGATTTAGTTTCTTTTTGGCATCAGGTGATATTCGCTAAATGTCCGCTTGTTTTTGCCCGATCCAAAACGGAAAGAATCGTTCTAACCAGATCGCGCGCGGCTTGTTCGCTCAATTCCACAGCGACGCGCGCAGAGGATCCTTGTGACTCGTTCACAAAATCAATATTCAATGCGTGTTCCATTGAGGCATTAAATGGATGATCGTAGGAAACATCAGCCTGTTCAAGTTTGAACCATCCTCTGGCGCTTTTTCCGCTTCCGTCAATTTTTACTTTTTCAACGATCATTGTGCACATGTTTGATCTCCATGATAGTTTATTCGCGCTGAGCGGAGCGAAGTCGAAGCGTATGTTCCCATATAAACGCCCTTCGACTACGACTTCCACAAACCTCTCAGCCTCCGCTCAGGACGAAGAGGCACTCAGATATTTCTCAAGAAACACAAAGACCTTTTGCCAGCCTTCCACTGCCTGCTGCTGGCGGTACGCGCCTCGGTCGTAATAGAAGAAGCCGTGACCGGCGTTGTCATACCTGTGAAATTGATATACCTTGCTGTGCTTCTTGAGTTCTGCTTCATGTTGATTCACCTGCTCGGGCATGGGATTACTGTCTTCATTTCCGAATATACCTAAAATAGGACAAGGCAGGTCTTTGGTGTAATCAAGCGGCGAGACAGGGAATTTGGGATTCAAATCTTCCGGCTTCATTACGACGCGTCCACCCCAGCAATCAACAATTGCATCAAAACCCGGAGCGCGGCAAGCCGCGAGATAAGCATGCCTGCCGCCTGAACATGTGCCGAAAATTCCAACCTTGCCATTGACATAAGGTAATGCACGCGCATATTGCATTGCACCTGCAAGATCGCCGACAGCCTGGTCATCCGGGATGCCACCATCCGCGCGGACTTTCGCGGCGACATCTTCAGGCGTGCCATGCCCTGCGCGGAAATACAGATTGGGCGAGATGGTCACATAACCATGATACGCGAATTTGTGTGTTGCCTCGCGATACCATTCATCCCACCCGGGCATGTGATGAGCCAACACGATTGCGGGAAATGGACCGGATCCAAGCGGGCGCGCAAGATAGGCATTGATCAAATCGCCGTTCGCGCCTGGCATCGCGACGGTTTCAGCAAATATGCCCTCATACATGTCAGTTCTATACATGAGCATTCTCCTTTTCAGATACTATGCAAGATGGGTTGTTGAACATTATACATTCTACGGAGATTTTGGCTCAACGTTATGATTGCTAAACCCAAATGCGGCAACCTTTATCGGATGATAATCAAATCCCAGGCTCTCGACCCGGATTGTGTGCCTTCCGTGATCGAAACCTGAAATTTCAATGTACCCGCCAAAGTAGGCATGTTTTTTTCCGAGCGCAGTTGTAAGTCCGCGCCAAACTTCTGTGCCATCAAAGAGGACGCGCGCCCATCCAAGATAACCGGAGCCCCAAAATTGTACACCAATCGAAGTGAATGGCAAATCTGTGGTGGCTTCGATCCAATCGCCGCTCCACCACAGAACGCGATGAGTCCCAAATGGAATGCTTTGATCGTGATATTGGATCTCTATCCCCTCTGGCGATGGGACGTTTTCCTTATTTGCCACAGCAAATCTATCGGGTGGTCTTTCAAAATAATGACTGTCGCCACCATGTACGGTAACTGTCACTGGAAGCTGTGAGGGGGTTTCACCTGCTGGAGCGTCTGGGGTTTCAACACAACCTGGCAGGTCCTGCCCTTCCGCGTTGCAAGCCAGCCAGGATTGATGGCTCAAGTTCTTTCCCCTTAAGTCAAAAGCGCATGAATCGTTTATTGCATTCAGCGTCAGACTTCCGCCTTCCACAATCCATTCGTATTCTCCCACTTCATGCGGGCAAAACGGGTCGTTGAAGATTTTCAGCCGATCTCCTGATACGGTAAACGAGGCGATACTTTTCCATTTCGTGACATCGTAATATATTCGCATCACACCTTTATCGAATTGTAGTTTCCATATCCCTCCGCTGGGTCTGTAATCCGCACAGCGATAACACGTCCACCACTGCGGCGGAGACTGATCGATCTTTGCATAAAACCCATCCAACGGACTTGCCGCCGCTTCTGGAAGCGGAAGTTCATGTGGATACGGTGTTGCATTCAGCAAGGCGTCCCAAATACTGGTCGCAGTCACAGTGACTGGGATCGTGGTCGGCGCCGAAGTTATGATTGGAGGGGGCGCTGTTGTTGCGACGGTCCTGCATGCGCCGAGGACAACAGCGAATAACAAAACAACGAAAATTCTGAAAAGTAGCTGGCACTTCTTTAATGTTTTCATATTTCGGTAGCCTCAATATAGACTGATATAATGTTTGCGCTCAAACAAACGAAATTATATGCCAAAATAATTGATAGGAAACAACCACATGCCAGAATGCCAGAACGATTACAAAAAATTCTTGCGCAATCCGGATACGGATCACGCCGCGCCTGCGAAGACTTTATCTCCGCTGGGCGCGTGCGCGTCAATGGCCAGATCGCTTCACTCAGCCAGAAAGCTGATCCCGCCATCGATAAGATCACCGTTGACGGAAAGCCCGTCGCGGCGGCTGAGTCGTTGATTTACATTGCTTTGTACAAACCACGCAATGTTTTGTCCGCGGTTGAGAAAGAAAAAGGCAACGGGTGTCAGATCGGTGCGCGACCTTTACGATTTTGCCGGTTGCAGACAAGGGCGGCGATGACGAAGACGAATCTTTCCGCAAGGGCCTATCATCGCATCCTGAAATTGGCGCGCACAATTGCAAATTTGGCAGAGGCGTTGCACTGTGGTCGTCTGAAGTTGATGATGGGTTAATGGAATCATCAGTATAATTCCCGTAAGCCTGCCTGGATGAATCGTGCTGACGCCGAAGTACATGTAATATTATTGTAATAATTTTCGTTCATAATAAGCCAAAGGATTGCGTATGCACATCGTTGTGGTAATCCCAACTTATAATGAAGCAGAGAACCTGCCCAGACTCGTCTCAACTTTATTTGCGCTTTCATTGGATTTGAGCGTGCTGGTTGTGGACGATAACAGTTCGGATGGCACTGGCCATCTCGCCGATGAGTTGGCGGTAGCAAATGCCGGAAGAGTGGAGGTGCTCCATCGTCCTGGAAAACTCGGAATCTCCTCAGCCTATGTTGAAGGATTCCGCCTCGCTCTCAGGGGCAATGCGGATGCCATTTGTCAGATGGATGCCGATTTCTCTCACGACCCGCCAACTCTAGTTACAATGGCGAAATGTTTGGAAACCTGCGATGTGATCTTCGGCTCGCGATACGCTCCGGGCGGCAGTGTTGATATCCGATGGCCCTTCTGGCGTAGAGGACTCTCAGCCTGGGGGAATTATTATGCTCGCACGATTCTGCGGGTCCCTGTACAGGATGTTACGACTGGTTTTCGCATTTGGCGATCCGAGACGCTTCAAGGCATCCCTTTTAGCAGCATTCAATCGAAAGGTTATATCTTCCAGGTCGAAATGGCTTACCTGGCGCACTGCCTGGAATACCGCATGAGAGAGACCCCCATTTACTTTTCTGATCGGCGTCGCGGAAGATCGAAGATGTCGCTTCAGATCCAGGTTGAGGCGGCTTTCCGCGTCTGGCAGATCTGGTTGACTCATCGTCATCTCTGCCATATAGGTCGGGCGGCGCGTGTCCAGTGATCGGAAGCAATTGCCTGAATTTATTTTCTGTTACGAACATCTATTCGTCTTAAGTTATTCCACTTTAATAAACGGAAAAGAATATGCCCCCGAAACCCTGGAAAACATTATCAAACCGCCAGGTTTACCAGAATCCCTGGACTCGTGTGCGCGAAGACATTGCCGAGATGCCGAATGGCAAGACTACTGTTTATGGCGTTGTTGAATGTGGTCATTGTGTAGGCGTACTGCCATTTGTAGACGATAAGCACGTAGTGATGGTGCGGCAATACCGTTATGTCTTCGGCGAAAACCACCGCTGGGAGATGCCAACAGGTGGAGTCAAACCCGGCGAGTCGCTGATTGAGGCCGCCCGCCGCGAAGTGCGGGAAGAAGTGGGATATAACACCGCTGAACTGGATCATATTAGCACTTACTATACAAGCAAGTCTGTGATGCATGAAATTGCCCACCTCTACATTGGACATGGTCTGATCCAGGTGCAAGCGGTCCCCGATGAAACAGAATTCCTTGAGATCGAAACTTTCGCGTTTGATCGCGTGCTTCAGATGACGCTGGAGAGTGAGATACGGGACAGCATGACCATACTGGCTGTGCTGCACGCGGCGCGTCAGCTTGGAATGTAAGAATTTTGTAACATAAGGATAATAAAATAGGCAATATCAATAGATCACGAGAGTTAGGCGGCAGTCCCACAGGGATGCTTCGCAATTGCACTGCCGCCCTTGATGCACGCTTCACGCAACTGCATCAAGAACCTTTCTCGTGAAGTACTGAGTATCAATCGATTCAACTATTTCAGATTGGAGGTCTCGCATGGAAAAAGCTATGAGTTCAAAAGACGTGATGCCGGTGGATGGGGTTGGTCGGATAGGCATGATTATTTCCCGCCTTGTCTATGGTTATTTATGGTACACCCAACTGCTGTGGAAATTGCCGCCGACCTTTGGATGCCCGTCTGATTTTGCGGTAAGCACCAGTTTGCAAGATCGGACGTCCGGTTTATGCGATTGGGTCGGCTTGATGACCGTGTACTCGAAGTGGCCCCTGCAAGCCGATCTGGTCGAGCGTTATGTGGTGCCCAACATGGCTTCGTTCGGCTACATTCTCTGGCTGATGGAGGCGTTTGTAGCAGTCAGTTTGATTCTTGGGTTGTTCACACGGCTCGGCGGTTTGGCGGCTCTTGTTCAGGCGGTGAATTTATACATTGGCGTAACTGCAATCCCATTCGAATGGTATTGGACATACGGGATGCTTTCCGTTCTGGGCTTGGTCTTCCTCGCCGTGCCGACGGGTCGCGTCTTTGGTTTGGATGCCTGGCTGCGCCCGCGTCTTCAGGCTGGGGCGGATCGAGGGAATCGTCTGGCAAGGGTTCTGTTGCTAACGACTTGAACCAAACAGTGAACAATGACCCGCGCTGGGAAATGGTTGCTCGGTTTGCTAGGAGTTCTTCTTATTGCAATCTATATCTTCGCGCTGGTGCTTGGTGACTTACGCAAGCATACTGTTGCATTTGAAGGTATTTTCTTTTCAGCTTTCGCACTGTATGCGGTCGCCTGCTTTATTGTCTTGCAGCCAGTGACAGTTGATCACCGCATCATATATGGGATCCTCGCGCTGGCTGCCATGGTGCAGGGCATTTTGATATTTACACGCCCAACGCTCTCTGACGATATGTATCGCTATATCTGGGATGGCAGAGTGCAGGCGCAAGGGATCAGCCCATACCGTTATCCGCCCAATGCGCCCGAACTGACTTTCTTACGAGATAAGGATATTTATCCATCCATCAACCGCAAAGGAGTCGTGACAGTTTATCCGCCAGCTGCGGAAGCCGCTTATGCCCTTCTCTGGCGTCTCTGGCCCGACAATGTTCATTGGTTTCAAGCGGCAATGGCTGGTGGCGGATTATTGGCTGGGACCCTCCTCGCAGGTTTGTTGAAGGATTTGAATCGTTCGCCCGCGCGCGTGCTTATCTATTTATGGTCACCTTTGCTGGCGTTTGAAACTGCCCACGCCGCGCATGTAGATGGCTTGGTGATACCTCTGCTTGTTGGTGCCTGGTGGGCAAGAGTGCGCGAACGTGATGGATTGACAGGTTTTTTATTGGGATTTGCGGCTGCGATGAAATTCTACCCGGCATTGCTTCTGCCCTTTTTGTGGCGCCCTCGTCATCCGCAGGGGTGGTGGCGAATGCCATTGGCTTTTGCTGGGACAGTTGTTTTATTCTATCTCCCTTACATCGTTGTCAGCGGCGAGCAAGTCGTTGGTTTTTTACCAAATTACTTTCAAGAGAGATTTAACGTCAACTCGCTTATCTCAGCATTGAAGCATATTTTCGACTGGCTCGGACTGTATTCTCCAAACAGGCTTACGTTTGCAGCTTTGGGCATTATTGTCATTATAGGCTTCTGGGCGATCATATATCCTGCTCCAAATGCTGAAACTGCTCTGCGCCGTTGTATCTGGCCCATTGGCGTGTTTACACTGCTCTCGCAGAATCTTTTCTCCTGGTACATGCTTTGGCTTCTGCCCTTAATAGCGATCTTTCTTGAACCATCCAAAATTAACGTGGGGATGCTGAGACTGCCTCGCCTCGATGCCTGGACCGGCTGGTGGTTGTTCTGTGGATTGATTGGGTTATCATACACTTTCTTTATCAAGTGGAAGCCGGTTGAAGTTGCGATTCTGGTTCAGTTTCTCCCGTTGTACGCCTTCCTATTCATTGACCTTGTGAGATCCAAATGGAAACCGCTCGCCAGATAATCAGGAGGTTCCGCGAATCAGCATTGCTTCAGCTTGCCGCGATTGTTGTAGCAAGCCTGCTCATTTATATTCTGGCATTCCTTTTACCGATCAACCTGCTGGAACTTTATGACCAGCCGCGGTTGGATAGAGACCTCCTGTTCTATCAAGGCACTCCATCCTATGTGCGATTAGTCCTTGCGTTTATAGGCGCCTGGGTGTTGTACTGGCTTGGGTACCGAATCAGCCGCAACGTCGAGGGAAGAAGCGGGTGGATCATTGTCATCTTTGGCATGTTGGCATTTATCACAGTATTTCTATTCATGGCGCCCTTCGATGCCGCAGACATTTATGACAATATTATGCACGGCCGCATTTTGGGAGTCCATTCCGCCAACCCGTTCCAACAAGTCATTGCAGATTATCCCGATGATCCATTTTACGAGTACGCCGCATGGAAGCGTGCGCGCTCGGCTTATGGTCCCCTTTGGGAACTCCTCGCGGGCTTAACCGCCTGGCTGGCTGGGGATGGCATCATTGTCAATGTGCTGGCGTTCAAATTATTGCCGGGTCTATTTCATTTGGCTGGCGTTGGAATCGTTGTGATGTATTTGCGTCAAACCGCGCCTGAGCAGGCGTTGGGCGGCGCGTTGCTGTTAGGCTGGAATCCACTCATGCTTTATGAAACCTGGGGCAATGGTCATAATGATGTGGCAATGGGGTTTTGGTTCGTGCTGGCGGCATGGTGGATACTCCGTCGCCATTACACACTTGCAGTGCTTACCTTGATGTTGGGCGCGTTGATTAAGTTTCTTCCCATTTTGTTGATTCCCGCTGTGTTGTTGATCGCCTGGCGCAATTTGGAAACGATGCGGGCGCGGCTTGTATTCCTCGCGCAGAACGCCCTCATCTCTTCCTTGATAACAGCCGCCGCGTACTATCCCTTCTGGAATGGACTCGCTTCATTCAGCGTTGAACGGCGGATGAATATGTTTACCACCTCCATCCCTGCGGTGATCTATCGGCTCCTGAAACCAACGCTAGGCGTGGACGAATCCGCGCGGCTCGTCAGCCTTGCCGCATTGGGATTGCTGGCTGTGTTTGTGATCATCCAATCGTTCCGCATCAAAGACCCTGCGCGCGATTTTCTCCAAATCACGTTCAACATTCTCACTTTCTATTTGATGGTCACAATTCTATGGTTTCAACAATGGTATGGCGTTTGGTTGGTGTGCCTCGCGCCATTGCTCTCTCCGCAAAGTCGCAACCTCGCCCTCGTATTCAGTTTCTGGGTTGTGAGCAAGCAGCTGGTATTTGGTCCGGAGTTCGTTACAACGATGTTCTTCAAACCTGAAACAGCGATTCGACTGGAACCCTTATTGACCGCAACCGTTCTGGGCGTTCCCTGGATCTATGCCCTTTGGATTCTTCTCACCAAACGAATGAGAAAAGAGAAGTATGCCGCCAATTAAAAATGCTTTGATTGTCGTTGCCAAACAGCCTGCCCCTGGGCAAACAAAGACTCGTCTCTCCCCGCCGCTGACTCCTGAACAAGCCAGTGCCATCTATGAATGCTTTCTGCTCGATACATTGGATCAGATGCGGCGGGTGAACGAAGCGCAACGCGTGATTGCCTATCTACCGCTCGATGCGCGGGATTACTTCCACTGCTTCGCCTCGGACTTTGAGTTGGCCCCGCAAAATGGGCATGATCTTGGCGAACGCCTTGACCACGCGCTGACTGACTATTTATCCCAGGGTTACGAGCGCGTGGTCATCATGGATAGCGACAGCCCGACACTTCCGTCATCCTATCTATCGCAAGCCTTCAACGCACTGGCAGATGGCGCGGATGTGACGTTAGGTCCCTGCGATGATGGCGGTTATTATCTGATCGGGATCAAGAAGCCAACGCCGCGCCTACTGCGCGAAGTCCAGATGAGCACACCGACGGTCGCGACAGATACGATTGCCCTGGCAGAGGCAGAGGGTTTGCGCGTGAGTCTGTTGCCCACCTGGTATGACGTGGATGATGTGAATTCCCTGAGGCGACTCACCGAAGAACTTGCGAATCACAACTCTCATGAGGCTGTTCATACGCGGCAGTTCCTGCAACAGGATGCGATCCGCTCTTTGTTACAAAGGGAAGTGTAAACTTTGTTGAAGACAACTGTCATCATCCCGGCGTTGAACGAGGCGGGCAACATCCGCAAATTGGTGCATGAGGTTCGAGCCATCGCGCAGGTTGACGTGATTGTCGTGGATAACAACTCCACAGACTCCACTGCCGAAGAATCAAGAGACGCTGGAGCCAAAGTGGTCATTGAGCCCCGACGCGGTTATGGATACGCGTGCGCCGCAGGGGTATCTGCCGCGCAGGATGCAGATATTTTGGTTTTCATGGATGGCGATTACAGTTTTGCTCCGGCTGATCTGCCATTGCTGCTTTCACCCATATTTGAAAGCAGGGCTGATCTTGTACTTGGTTCTCGTGAACTCGGTCTCATTGCGCCCGGTGCGATGCCTCCACACCAACGCTTCGGCAACTGGCTGGTATCCCGTTTGATGAACGCGCTATACGGACTCTCGATTACGGATTTAGGACCCTACCGCGCGATCCGCAGGTCATTGCTGATGCAATTGGATATGCAGGAAATGACTTATGGCTGGCCCACAGAGATGATCGTGAAGTCAGCGCGGCGCAGAGCGAGGATTGTCGAGGTGCCTGTCAGTTATCACAGCCGCCGCTTTGGACATTCAAAGGTCAGTGGAACTGTGCGCGGAACCATCCTGGCAACGTGGTTCATCCTGGGCGTCACCTTCCGCTATGCGTGGAGAATACGGTGATTATCCATCTTCAAGTTATAATGATTCCTCATGTTGCGCGCTCAAACAGATGTTCAATAATTTGCGACTCGGAAATTCGCTTTATATAATTGATGATTATTTTCGCCTGAGAAACATGAGTTACTTTCTCACCCTACGCACTTTTTATTTCATCTACAGGGCGACCCTTCAAGACCGTCAAGATACATTGCTCTCGCTGGGCGGGTCGCCCCTACTACTTTTTGACAGCGAAAGGAAGTGAACACATGGCGATGACTCAGCAAATGACTGTCGGTCCGGCGGTCGGACGTGTGTTGGCTAGGCCCTCGACCTCGCTGGCTCCGCGCATTGTGATCCTCGGCGGAGGATTCGCCGGAGTCACTACAGCAATGGAGTTGGCGAAGCGGTGCGCCGGAGTTTTACCGGTTCATATCACGCTGGTGAGCGGGCAGAACTTTTTTCTCTTCACGCCCATGCTGGCTGAGGCGGCCACCGGCGCGGTCGAGACTCGCCATGTTCTCTATCCGATCCGGCATCTGTGCGGCGAGTGGGGAATCGAATTTGGAGAGATGTCGGTTGAATCCATTGATCTGGACCGACGTCGGATCATTGCCCGTCATCGCCGTTCTCCGGTGCGCCAGCAAGTGCATTACGATAAACTGGTTCTGGCCCTCGGGGCAGCGCCGAACGTCTCGGCTGTGCGGGGAGCGGCTGAGCACGCGCTTCCTTTCAAAGGAGTTGGCGATGCGGTCCTGATTCGAAATCATGTGATTGATCTCTTCGAGGTAGCCGCTTTGAACGATGACCCGTGGGCGCGGCGGCGTTTGCTTACCTTTGTCGTGGTTGGAGCCGGACACGCAGGCACTGAACTGATGGCTGGGCTGGAGGAACTGACGCGAGCCATTCTGATCCGACACTACCCTTCGATTCCTCGGGACAGCATCCGCCTCGTCCTGGTCGGTAGCGCCGTCCTCCCACAGACGGCGACCAATCTGGCTGCCTATACAAAGGTGCAGCTTTTGAAACGAGGGATCGAGTTGGAAACAGACCGCGCCGCCGAGGTGACAGCCGAAGGTCTCAAACTTCAAGACGGACGATTCATCCCCAGCCATTGCGTCATCTGGACTGCGGGCAATCGAGTGAGCCCCGTGATTGCCGATCTGCCGCTTGCCAAGACGAAGGATGGCCGTCTGAAGGTGAACGAATTTTTCGAGGTTGAGGGGATCCGGGATGTGTACGCATTGGGCGACAACGCCGCGCAGATTGATCCTCACAGCGGAGCGCTCTACGTGGCGACCGCTCAGGTGGCTGTTCCTCAAGCGCGCTCGCTCGCGTCAGTGATCGAGGCTGATCTGACGGGCCGAGAGAAACGACCATTCCGCTTCAAGGTGCTGGGAGAGATGGTGCCGCTGAGTCGGCGGACAGCGGTGGCAGACTTGAGCGGCATCAAAGTGGCCGGTTTCCTGGCTTGGTTTATATGGAAGGCGGTTTACATGCTCAAACTCCCGACATTGTCTGCCCGCTTTCGAGTGGTCCTGGATTGGACAGTCGAGTTGTTCTTCGAGAGAGATGTCTCAGAAGTGACAGTGGCGAGAGGAGGAGGGAATTAAGATGGAAGAACATAAGATCAAGTTAACCAAAAAGGCTCGCCTGCCGGTCTGGCGGAGGCTCGCCTGGCGATTGGGCGCCAGTTTTCTGCTGTTGACTGCCATTGGGATTCTTTCGAGCGGTCTCTTACAGTATCGCGCTCAGGAGCGGGAACTGCGCGAGACGCTGGGGTCACTGTTGTTGAACATTGCGCGCACGGGTGCGTTGCTCGTAGATCCGGACCTGCACGCCCAGGTCGAAGCCACGCTAACTCAGGACACTGAGGCTTACCGTCGCGTCCGCGCCGCTCTGGCTATGATCCAGGATGAAAACCAAATTGAAACTCCCATCTATACGCTGACGGGGTTTGATGCCGCGCGTGGGCAGGCGCAGTTCATGGTGACGAGCCGTGGGGCTGGGAATCCTGGAGAACCTTACCTACTCGCGCCCGAACTGGTGGAGCCGCTTGGCACGGCGTTCAGTGAAGGAGTAGCCACGTACACCGATATTTACCAGAATCAGTCTGGCACGTGGATTACAGCCTTCGCGCCGATTCGGGATGCGCGCGGCCGGGTCTTCGCAGTGCTGGATGTGGACTATCGCGTCGAAGTTTATCTTGACAGGCTCGCCGAAGTTCGGCAACGCCTTTACCTTTATTCGCTGGCTGGCGCGTTGCTTGCTCTCATTGCCGGTGTGTTTATCGCGCGGCAGATCACTCAGCCTGTCGCGCAACTCTCCGCGCTTGCCCGGCAAGTGGTCGAGGGTGACCTGAGCGCTCGAGTCCGCGTCGCCGCTCGTGATGAGATTGGGATGCTTGCGAATGTCTTTCACCTGATGGTCGAGCGTCTCCAAGTCTCCAATCGAAGTGTGGTGGATATCCTGGTGCGGGCGTTGGAGGCGCGGGGTGGTGAGACTGGGTCATTGCGACGGGTAGCGACGGCGGCGATGGTGCTGGCTGGCCGCCTGGAACTTTCTCCGACCCAACGCGAGGCGCTTGAACTGGGCGCCCTCATTCACAACATCGGCGAGATCCGCATCCCCGAAGCGCTGCTGCAGAAGCCCGAGCCTCTGACAGCCGATGAACAGCAGATTGTTGAGCGGCACCCGATGTGGGGCGTGGAAATCCTGGAGACAGTCCCTCTGCTGACCCCAGCCCTGGATGTGGTGGGAGCGCACCACGAACGTTATGATGGAAACGGCTACCCACAAAGGCTGCGCGGTGAAGAGATCCCGCTCACTGCCCGTATCTTCGCCGTGGTGAATGCCCTTGACATCATGACCCATGACGGACCAAACCGGCGCGCCCGCTCGTTGTCTGAGGTGCTGGAGGTCTTGAAAATGGAGTCAGGGAAACAGTTCGACCCGCGAGTCGTGGAGGCAGCCTTGAGTATTCCAGAGAATCAATGGGCGGAGCTTCTTGAATGCCAGCTACTTTTGTAGAGGAAGTTTCAGGGATGAGGGAGATAACGGTATCAGCGTGAACACGCTTTGGGGCAAAGCGACCTCCTCCCCTCCAACCTGAATGACACCAGCAGTTGTTGAGTCGTAATCCAAAACGACAGCCATGATCTGATCACCCTGCCGATACAGATCAGCAATCACAGCGTCTTGAGCCGAAAGCATACTAAACGCAATAGGCAAGGGGGGATTAATCTCCAAATTCTCAAATTCTGTCGTACTCGCCTCTTCATCAAAAGGAAGTTGCACATGATTCACTTGCCCCGTCTTCCAGGTGGCGATGAGCGGCTGATTGAATTCGTACGCAGCGAGCCAGGGCTGGGCATCCTCTGCTATTCCCATGTGCGGAAGATACGCATAACGCAGATGATGAACGCCAGGATCGCTGACACTTTCATAATCCCCAGCGGCTTGCCGTACCAGCATGACGCCGCGTATCGCGCCTCCTGAAACACCTTGTAATCCGTGCGTAATCAGAGTCAAACCGATATTGTTATTCGAAACATCACTCCAATACATGATTGGATAGAAGATCTCACGGCGATAGGTGCGATCACCCGATGCAATGGGTCGAGTATCAATTTGATGAGTGAAAGCGCCGAAGCCCAGATCATCTGTACGCGTGTCCACATCAAGAATCGTTGGTGTTTGCGCAATAGCAGTGGAATCTGGAAGCGCGCTGATATCCAACTCCACTTCGATCAGCGGATCCTCCGCGCGCATGGTCACGGTTTTGACCGCCTGCTGACCTCCGAGCATGAAGACGGCTCGCACCCGCGCCACAAGCGGACCCGACGCCAGCACTGTCAGATCTGCAGCGACCTCGCTTTCACGCGCGAGAACATCACCAAAGGTCGCGCCATAGACATCGCCCGTGTCAGTCCAGTAAGTCACATCATCGCCAAATGACATGAGCAGCTCTTTATTGTCTGCCTCATTCAACAACATCAGGCTCGAGAATGTCCCGCCATGATCGCCGTCAAGAGTCACGGATACCAGTCCATTGGTGAGCGTGACTTGATTTCCATTCTGAGTCGCGCTGGCGGGATGTTCAATGGATGATTGCCCG
>Ga0247727_10013769_pt1 | contig 13568 bp, 6 predicted proteins | sample WisWelCaveWW1625_FD_202498 | JGI IMG/M metagenome (GOLD analysis project Ga0247727, IMG submission 202498) | Biofilm microbial communities from Wishing Well Cave, Virginia, United States - WW16-25 | ecosystem: Environmental > Aquatic > Deep subsurface > Groundwater > Cave microbial mat | place... | reverse complement strand
TCGGCGATGATCGAATCCATCGAGGGCAAGCGCGGCATGCCGCGCCTGCGGCCGCCGTATGTCGCGCAGGTCGGCCTGTTCGGCTACCCGACGCTCGAGCACAACATGGAAACGGTGTACTGGGTGCGCGAGATCGTGGAAAAAGGCGGCGCCTGGTTCGCCTCGCAGGGCAGGAACGGCAGGAAGGGGCTGCGCGCCTTCTCGGTCTCGGGCCGCGTGCAGAAGCCGGGCGTGCACGTCGCGCCGGCGGGAATCACGGTGAAGGAGCTGATCGAGGAGTTCAGCGGCGGGATGCTTCCCGGCCACGAGTTCTACGCGTATCTCCCGGGAGGAGCTTCTGGAGGAATACTTCCTGAAAAACTCGGAAATATTCCGTTGGACTTCGATACCCTGCAACCGCATGGCTGCTTCATCGGCTCAGCGGCGATTGTCGTTCTTTCCAAGCGCGACAAAGCCGCCAGCGCGGCAAGGAATCTCATGGCATTCTTCAGGGACGAGTCCTGCGGCCAGTGCACGCCTTGCCGGGTGGGCACCGCCAAGGCGCTCGGTCTCATGCAGGCGAAGCAGTGGAACCAACCGTTGCTCAAGGAGCTCTCACAGGCCATGATGGACGCCTCGATCTGCGGCCTTGGGCAGGCGGCGCCGAACCCGGCTCTCAGCGTCATGAAGTACTTCCCGAACGAGGTGGCGTGATGGATCGCATCAGCACCAGGCAACTCGCGACGCTGCCGATCGAGTTCAAATTGAACGGCAAGACGGTCGTCGGCCGGCCCGACGAGTTCATCATCGAAACCGCGCGCCAGAACGGCATTCCGATCCCCCACCTGTGCTACTCGCGCACGCTGCGGCCGGACGGCAACTGCCGCGCCTGCGTGGTCGAAGTGAAGGGCGAGCGCGTGCTCGCGCCCTCGTGCTGCCGGTATCCGACGCAGGGCATGGAGGTCACCACCGACAGCCCGCGCGCGCTCGCCTCGCAGAAAATGGTTTTGGAATTGTTATTGAGTGATTTTCCTGATCGCTCCTACACCCCGAATTCGAAATTGCACCTCTGGGCAGAAAGACTTGAGGTCGGAAAACCCAGATTCGAAGCGAGATCGCAGCCGAAAGCCGACCTCACGCATCCGGCGATCGCGGTGAACCTGGACGCCTGCATCCAGTGCACGCGCTGCCTGCGCGCCTGCCGCGAGGAGCAGGTGAACGATGTCATCGGCTACGCGTTCCGTGGCGAGCACTCGAAGATCGTGTTCGACCAGGACGACCCGATGGGCGCCTCCACCTGCGTCGCCTGCGGCGAATGCGTGCAGGCCTGCCCCACTGGCGCGCTGATGCCAGCGCGCGAGGCGGGGCTCGAAGTGGTGGACAGGAAAGTGGACTCGGTGTGCCCGTTCTGCGGCGTCGGCTGCCAGCTCACCTATCACGTGCAAAAGAGCAGCAACGTGATCAAGTTCGTCACCGGGCGCGACGGCCCGTCGAACCACGGGCGCCTTTGCGTCAAGGGCCGCTACGGCTTTGACTACGTTCAGCACCCGCAACGACTTACAAAACCTCTAATAAGAAAAGAAGGCATGAATAAGACGGCGCAGTTTACCGTCGATCCGGCCAACTGGTCGGAAGCGTTCCGCGAGGCCAGCTGGGAAGAAGCTCTTGATTTTGCTTCTTCAGGTTTTACAAGAATAAAAAAACAAGACCGCTTCGCACTTGCCGGTTTCGGTTCGGCCAAGGGCTCCAACGAAGAGGCGTATCTGTTCCAGAAGCTGGTGCGCACCGGCTTTGGCCAGAACAACGTCGACCACTGCACGCGCCTGTGTCATGCGTCCTCGGTCGCCGCGCTGCTCGAGGGCGTCGGCTCGGGCGCGGTCTCCAACCAGGTGAGCGACGTGATGAACGCCGAAGTCGTGTTCATCATCGGCGCCAACCCCACCGTCAACCATCCGGTCGCCGCCACCTGGATGAAGAACGCGGCGAGGAACGGCGTGAAGCTGATCGTCGCCGACCCGCGCCGCACCGAGCTCGCGCGCCACGCCGCGCATTTCCTGCAGTTCAACGCCGATACCGACGTGGCGCTGCTGAACGCCATCATCCACGCCATCATCGATGAAGATCTGGTCGACGGGAAGTTCATCGCGGACAGAACCAGCGGCTTCGAGGCGCTGAAAGAAAACGCGAAGAACTACTCGCCGGAGAAAATGGCGCCGATTTGCGGCGTCCCGGCGCAGACGATCCGCGAGGTGGCGCGCCTGTTCGCGACTTCCAGGGGCTCGATGATCCTCTGGGGCATGGGCATATCGCAGCACGTGCACGGCACCGACAACGCGCGCTGCCTGATCGCGCTCTCCTTGATGACCGGGCAGGTCGGCCGCCCCGGCACCGGCCTGCACCCGCTGCGCGGCCAGAACAACGTCCAGGGAGCCAGCGACTCCGGACTGATCCCGATGATGTTTCCGGACTACCAGCGCGTCGACAACCCGGAGGCGAACCAGCGCTTCGAAGCGCTGTGGGGTACGAAGCTCGACAAGAAGCCCGGCCTTACGGTGGTGGAGATCGTGAACGCGACCTACGACGGCAAAATCCGCGGCATGTACGTCATGGGCGAAAACCCGGCGATGTCGGACCCAGACGTCGAGCACGCGCGCACCGCCCTGGCGAAGCTGGAGCATCTCGTGGTGCAGGACATTTTCCTGACGGAGACCTGCTACCTCGCCGACGTGGTGCTGCCGGCGACCGCGTGGCCGGAAAAGGACGGCACCGTCACCAACACCGACCGCATGGTGCAGCTCGGCCGCAAGGCGCTCGAGCCGCCCGGCGAGGCGAAGCCCGATCTCTGGATCCTCAACGAACTGGGCAAGCGCATCGGCTTGCCCTGGAACTACGAGCACCCGAAACAGGTGTTTGATGAGATGCGCAAGGGCATGAATTCGATTGCCGGCATCACCTGGGAGCGCCTCGAGCGCGATTCCTGCGTCGTTTATCCATGCGAGAACGAGGGAGACCCGGGAACTTCGGTGGTATTTACCGAAGTATTCCCGACGGCGACTGGGCGCGCGAGGTTTGTTCCGGCAGACCTGGTCCCGGCGGATGAGCGACCAGATGACGAATATCCCGTGGTTCTGATTACCGGACGGCAGCTGGAGCACTGGCACACGGGTGCGATGACCCGCAGGTCCGGCGTGCTCGATGCGCTCGAGCCCGAACCTGTGGCCTCGCTTCACCCTCTGGATATAGAAAAATTGGGAGCAAAGCCGGGAGACGTCATCACCGTCCAGTCCCGGCGCGGCAGCATTTCCCTGTACGCAAGGGCGGACGACGGGACGCCGCGCGGCACCGTGTTCATCCCGTTCGCCTTCTACGAAGCGGCGGCGAACATACTCACCAACCCCAAGCTGGATCCCGTCGGCAAGATCCCGGAGTTCAAGTACTGCGCAGTGCGGGTGAGCAAAGGTGGTGCACGGCCGGGAAATCCGGGCTATGGCAAGGGCAGGAGCTTCACAGAAATTTACGCAGACGGCCCTGCCGCAGGAAAGGCGCGCGTCTCCCGAGCCTGGATTTCTGATATGGTGCTCAGAGGGGAATGACACCATGAAGAAAGCATTGCTGGTTGGTGCTTTGGTTTTTTTCAATTCACTCGTCGTTCAGGCGCAAGCACCCAAGCCGCAAGCCCAGCCGCCTTGTGCGAGCGGACTGGATGCAACCATCGCGAGCGGACTGCGAGGCCTGCTCGCCAGCCTTCCCCTGGAGGGGAGCAATACGCCCAAGTCGGTGGCCGACTATCTGTTGAGCCCGCAAAACCTGAAGGCGAGCTCGGCGCAGGGATGTTCGGCGGAGATGCGCGTCAGGAATGAAGCGGACAAGATTCAATTGCACGCGTTCATCGGCAAGGAGGACCAGGCGCTGGTTCTCATCTACCGGGGCACGATCGATTCGGCGGCGATTTTCAGGAGCAATACCCTGAACGCGCTGGGCAAGGTGCAGCTGACGAATCCGGTCTTTTCGCTTTCCCTGCGCGACGCGCACTTGGAGACGAAGGAACTGCCGGCAGGATTCAAGAAAGTCGTGGCCGACAGCTATTTCAATGTCCCGTTTTTCGAGCTGAAGGGCGGATACCAGGTCGCGGCCAACGTCAGGCTGGGCGGCGTCATGAAGACCTTCGTGGAGATTGCGGTCGGCGTCAAGCCCGCGGGGGCGAGCTACGCGATGCGCGCAGCCATGGTCGAGGACAAGCCGTCGGCTCCGGAAAGCGGCGCGGCGGAACGGGGCCGCGCGAGCCTGGACGCCCTTAAACGCTACAAGGAATATGCGGAGGAGAAGGAAAAGGAAAAAAAGAAAGAGGCCAAAGAGCCGCCGGAATTGTTTGTCGAGATCACGCCCAAACCTGGCACAGTCGTCACCGGCCCGCTCGGCATGAGCGCGATGAACCTCACCGATGCGACGTTTTCCATTACCTCCAAGGGTACGGTGGGCTACAAGGGCAACGTCACCTTTCCCGCCATCAAGAAGAAGTTCGTGGCGTTTCTCGAAACCCCGCTCAAGCCCGACGGCGCGTTCGACATCCTCGATGCCAGGTTCGGCCTGGCCACGCCGCAGCTGAACCTCGCCGAATTCGCCTATCTCGGTACGATGGGGTTTTCACCAACCGGCCGGCCGCCGCTATTCGCGAAGCTGGCGCCGCTGCAGGCGAGCATCAATGCCATGAACGTGCCGCTGTCGACGGTCATCTTGCGCAACCCGGTGCCGGTGCCGACCTATGTGCTGGGCGATCCCAAGAACGGCTATTTCCCTCCCGTGTCGGCGTTCAACATCGCGGTCCTTGGCCCGCTGGCTGAAATGCCCAAGGCCAAGGACCAGAAAGAAGCGGACAAGGGCCCTCTGCTGCGGCTGGTCGGCGAGGCGACGGTCCTGGGACAGAAAATGTCCCGCATGAACGTGGATTTCAGCGAGAGCGGTCTGAAGGGCACGGCGAACGGCAGCGTAAGCCTCGACCTGAGTAAAGTCGTCCTGGGCAGGCCCGGCATCAGCATGACGGCGACCGTGGACGTCACCGGCAAGGCGCAAACCGTCGGCCTCGGCGGCAGCTTCGCGGGGCGGACTCTCAACATTGGCATGAACGCCAGTTCCATCTCCGTGAACAGCCCGGCTATCTGCGCGACGCCGGTGGAAGTCAGGGGCAGCCTGAAATACGCGCAGGCGGCGCCGACCTTCGGGCAGGTTACCAGCGCGATCAATGGCGTGAACGTGGATCCGGCAAAGATCCCCCAATGCGTCGGCGAGGCGCTGAAGGCGGCCTACAGATGGATCGGCGACAACGGCGCGAAGCTCGGCGGCTACACCGTCGCCGCGGCAAAGGAAGCCGGCAGGGCGCTTGAGCAGGGCGGCAAGGCGGTGGGCGCTGCGGTGGCGCAAGGAGGAGTGGCCGTCGCGCAAGGCGCGCAAGTCGCCGCCAAGGCCACATCCGACTTCGTATCAGGGAAATGGAAGCACCACCCCGGCCGGCCGGTATACGACTGCGCCAACCAGGATCCGGCTACGAACCCAAAGTTGGCAGAAGCCTATCCACCCGGACGTTTGTGGGGCTCGCGGGAGGATTACAAGAGCCGCGGCATGAATTTCGCGCGCTACGTGTTCGGCGCCGACAGGAAGTTCCACCCGATCCTCGGTCGTGACGCGAAGCGCACACTCGGCGGCACCGCCTGCGGCGGCCTCGTCGGCGAGGAAGGCGTCGGCTATGGCCGCCTCAATACCGCCGATGACGAGATCTGGACGAAGGCGGTGTTCTGCCAGGTCATTCCGAAGGAAATGATCGGAGCGCCGGTAAATAATCCTACCGAATGCTATGCGGCCCGCGGCCTGTCAAAACCCCGCCCGGACCTCGCAAGCAAGGTCATCGGCGTCAAGGGCCGCCCGGAGCTTCACGTGGTTAATGCCAGCGGCAGCATCCGGTGGATTCCCAACTTGAAAATCTACAACGCTTGCGCCCTGCCGCCCCCGGGCCAAGCCATATACCTGGCTTCCCTGCATGAGATCTACCAGATTCCAATGGCGGGAGGGCCCGTCAACAGCGCCGATGAATGTTTGAGCGCACATCCGGCAGGACAGCAGCGTTTGCGCGAGCTCCAGGCACAAAGGGACGCGGCAGCCCAGGCCGCGGCGCAAAAAGCGGCGCAGGCGCAACAGGCAAGGCAAGCGTACCTCAATAGCCTGCGCGGCCAGTTTCTCGCCTACTGCGACGTCTACAAGAACACCCATCTGATCGGCAATGACGGCAGACGGCACTGGATCGCCAATAAGGACAAGTGGTGGGTATTCAACGGTTGCAATAAAGGCGCGGGGGTTAGATGCGTTTCGCTCGCGGAGATCCAGGCGATTCCCGAGGGCGCCGCGATCGGCACCGTTGACCAGTGCAATGCGCTCAAGTGACGCCGATCTGAACATCAAGGAGACCATTGCATGACACGTTTCCCGAAGGCCGTTCTCCCGGTCCTGGTGGCCGCGGCTCTCGGCGGCTGCGCCAACCTGTCTGGCAACTTCAGCGCCGGCGAATTCTCGCGTTCCGGAGACGCCGCCGCGGTGCGCGCGCTTGCCGGAGTCCGGCTCGATGCGGTACTCAAGAACGCCGATAGCACAGACCGCAAAATCGTGGCCGAGGGTCTCAAGGCGCTCAAGGAAGGCAATCTCGAGCGGGCGTCGCGGATTTTCAATGCCGCGCTCAAGCTGAACGTGACCAGCAGCGACATCCACCTGCTCAATGCCCTGACCTACCACCTGATGGCGCTGAACGGGGACACGGCCAGGTTCGAGATGGCCGAAGAGGGCTACCGCATCGCGCTGCGCTTCGAGGCGTCCAACTGGCTGGCGGACTACCAGCTCGGCCTGTGCTATCTCGACCAGCGCAAGTACGGACTCGCGCAGGCGCACCTTGCGCGCGCGGCGACGAGCGAACGCAGCGATCCGGATCTGCTGTACGACCTTGCGGTGGCTTCGTACTATGCCGGCGATCCGCGGGTAGCCGAAGGCGCGCTGAAGCGGTTGCGCGAAATCGCACCAGTGCGCGCACGCACGCCGGACTACATGCGCACTGCTGTGATGACTCAGGCTGCCCTGAACGATCCGGCAGGGGTCATGAAGACACTGGCGGAATATCGCGGCAGTGGCGACGCACCCGGGGCGCTGGTGCTCGAGCGCCGCATCGATGACTGGGGCGCGTTTTACCGTAGCGCGCTCGCGGCACCAGTGCTCGCGCAGTTCGCGCCGCGCAGCGCTCCACCCGCGCCGGCGCCCGGAGGCTTTGGCGGCGCCTTTGCGCCACCCCCGCCGGGGGCGCTGCCTCCGCCGGGCGGCATTCCCGGTGCGAGCCCCCCGGGACTCGGCCCGCCTGTGATCGGGCAGCCGGGATTGGCGCCGCCCGGCATCGGACTGCCTGGGCCCGGCCAGCAAGCCGGCGCGCCCACCGCGTTTGTCGACGACAAGATGGTGGTGGTGGATATCGTGCTGATCGCCACCCAGGACGACTCGCGCGAGACCTACGGCATCAATCTGCTGAACGGCCTGCGCCTGCAGTTCGGCGATCCGCTGACCAATACGCCGGGGCTCGGCCGCACGCTCAGCAGCGTGCGCAACGAATACGATTCGACCCAGAACGCGCAGACGCTCACGATCACCCGCAACATGCGGCTGCCGTCGGTCACCTATTCGCTCAACATCGCCAATGCGCTGAATGACCGCGACGAAATCATCGCCAAGCCGAGCCTGGTCGCGTTGTCGGGCCAGACGTCGGACTTCTTCTCCGGCACTGAAATCTCGGCGGCCGCCGTATCCGGCGGCGCGGGCGACTCGGTATCGATCCAGAAAGAGATCGGCATCAAGCTCGCGGTGCGGCCCGACTTCCTGCCCGACGGCAAGATCCGGCTGCAGGTGGCCGCGCAGCGCACCTTCCTGACCGATCCGTCGAGCTCGGTGGTGTTCCAGTTCCGGCTCGACACCAGCAAAACGACGGTCAACGCGAACGTGGTGCTTAGGTTCGGCGAAACGCTGGTGCTGAGCGGCCTGACCGAGAGCGAGAACACGATCGGGGTGAGCGGCGTGCCGCTGTTGCGCGATATCCCGGGCCTCAACCTGCTCTTTTCGCAGCGCGACCGGCGCGAGTTCCGCAAGTCGGTGCTGATCCTGCTCACGCCGCGGCGCCCGTTGTACAGCGCCCAGGCGCCGCAGGACCGCCAGGCGGAGCTCGAAGGCTTGAGCGAATACGAAAGAGGCCTGTCGCAACTCGAAAGCCGCAACGCCGACTGGTTTCGCCCGCGCTCGATCGCCGATGAGGTGCGCGAGCAGTTGAACCGCAGGGAATTCCTGCGCGAGTTCCGCATGGGCGACGTGAAGTCCGAACGCTGGGACAAGCGCGACAGCCATGGCGCGCGCCTCAACCAGGCGATCGGCCGCCTGTTCCTATAGAGCCTGGCTGAGCATGGCATGCGCTTGATGCGCCTGCTCGGGCTGTTGCTGGGCCTCGCGGTCGCGCTGCAGGCCGGGGCGCAGAGCGCTACAGCGGCGCCATGGCGCGGCTTGCGCGGCGAGGCGCTCGCGCTTTCGATCGCCAGCGATGGATTTATCGTCGCAGCCGGCCGGGATGCGCGGCTCTGGACCCTGCGTTCGTCGGACCTGGCCTGGGCGCCGTTGGCGGGAGAGGGCGTGCGCGTTGCTGCGCTGCCGGGTGGGCGCTACTTTGCCATCCGGCGGAACGGCGACCTGACGTATTTCGACGGACTGCGCATTGAGCAGAGCGGATTGCGCGCGCTCGATGTGGCGGTCGATGGCGCCGGCGCGGCGTACGCGATTCGGGCCGACGGTGTGCTGGTGCGCAATGCAGCCGGCGCCTGGGCGGCGCTCAATGCCGCCGGCGCAAGGCGGCTCGCCGCGGCGCCTGACAATTCGGTGTGGATCGCGCTTGCGGGAGGTGGTGTCGCCCGCTGGGCCGACGGCAGACTGGAAGCGCTGCCCGGCACGGCCCGCGAGCTCGCCATCGGCCAGGATGGCACCGTGCTCGCGATAGACCAGGCAGGCGCTCTGCAACGCTGGATGCCGTCAAGCCGTTCGTGGGAACCCGAGCCGTCACCGGGCGACCTCGTCGCGATTGCGCTCGGCCCGCAGAACGTGCCGTGGGCCGCCACCGCGACCGGCGCGATCCTCACGCGCGCCGCGCTGACGGAGAGACCCGTGCGCATCGACTCTGGAGCAGGCGAAGGCGGCATCACCTTCGGCAAGCGCAAGCTGGCGGGCCGCCTGGGTTCCGCCGGCGCCGCGCGCGCGCTGCGCCGGGCGTCGGTGGTCGCGCTCAACCCGGAATCCCGGGTTACGGATCCTGCGCCATTCGAATGGATCGACACGCTGGCGAATGCCGCCAGCCTCGCCATCGCGCAGGAAGGCAGCGTATTCGCGCTGGATGCGGGCGGCGCGATCGGCCGCTGGAGCAACCAGCAGCGGCGCTTCACGCCCTATCCCGGCACGTTCGCCAAGATCGCCGTCGAGGCCGACGGCAACCTGTGGGGCGTCAATTCACTGGGCCGGGTCTTTCGACGCGACGCCGCCGATTGGCGCCAGATCGGCGGCACGGCCTCCGACCTGGGGATCGGCGTGGGCGGGCAGATCTTCGCGACTACGGCGACCGGAGCGTTGTTCCGGTACGACCGCACGAGCGACAGCCTGCTGCCCTTACCCGGCATTCTCTTTTCCGTCGTGGTGGCGCCGGACGGCGTGCCCTGGGGCCTGTTGCAGGACGGCACGGTGTTGCGCTGCCCGACGCAGGACTGCCGGCGCTTCGCGCGCACGGCGCGCAGCATCGCCATCGGCCCGGATGGCTCGGTTTTCATCGTCACGCTCGACGGCATGCTGCAGCGGCTGAGAAAGACGCTCGACGACTGGGATGTCATCCCGGTGCTCGGCCTGAAGCTGCTGTCGGTCGCGGTCGGCCCGCGCGGCCGGCCCTGGGTGGTGGCTGAAGGCGGCCGCGCCTACGCTTCGACCTTCTTCCCGCGCGACGAAAGCACGGACCTGCTGGAGGCGTCGACGACATCGAATCAGACGACCGGCAGCGGCAGCATCGCGCCGGTGCAATCGACCGTCGAAGCCGGGGGCTTCGTGTTCTCGAAGAACATGGCGTTTAAGTCGATTTCCGTGCCAGCCGGCGCGGGAGGCCTGTCGCTCGGCCCGGATAACACGGTCTTGATGTTCGTCGGTTCGACCGGGCTGGTGCGGTACAACAAGAGCAAGAATGTATTCGAGACGGTGACCGGATTGCCCGGCGGAAACATCGCCCACGCCAAGGCCGGCCCGGACGGGAAACTCTGGATCATCAGCGGCGACGTTGACGGCAGGATCTTCCATCAGTTGTCCGGCTCGAACTACGAGACGCTGCAGTTGCCGATCGCAAACCCGCAGCCGCCCGTCGCCGGCGCGATGAACCGGAGCATCAACATCGCGCCCGACGGCAGCGTGTATGCGATCGATACGGTGGGCACGGTCTTCCGCCGTCCTGCGGGATCCACGAGCTTTGCCAAGTTCATCTCCGGCAGCTACCGGAACCTCGCCGTCCCGCGCACCAATGACGTGTGGGTAATCGACAACAACTTCGTGGTGCGTCAGGTCGTCAATGGCTTCGCGGAGCGGCGCCCGCTGCACAAGGACGTGTTCGCGGACGACATCGCTGGCGGACAGGATGGATCGGTCTACATCTCGACGCCGGCCGGCGCGAACAATGTTCCCGCAAAATGGAACGCCAACAGCCAGAACTGGGACCTGGTCAATCAGATCGCCGATGTCGTCGGCGTCCAGTCGGATGGACGGCCGTGGCTGTGGGATTCCGGCATTCCGAATCGCGTGTTGCGCGCGAAGTAGGCTGCGCAGCCCGGCCAACCCTTGACCTCGGTCAAGGCCGCACGCCGAGGCGCTCTCTCACAATTGCGCCTCCGCAAGGGACTGGAGAAGACGCATGACGTCCGACATCGAGATCGCACAGGCCGCGAAACTGCAACGCATCTCGAAGGTCGCGCTGGACAAGCTTGGCATCGCCGAGGAGCACCTCGAGCCCTATGGCCACTACAAGGCCAAGATTTCGCTTCCCTATCTCGATACGCTCAAGTCGAAAAAGGACGGCAAGCTGATCTTGGTGACGGCGATGACGCCGACCCCGGCGGGGGAGGGTAAGACCACCACCACGGTCGGCCTGGGCGACGCGCTCAACCACATCGGCAAGAAGGCGGCGATCTGCCTGCGTGAGCCTTCGCTGGGGCCGGTGTTCGGCGTCAAGGGCGGCGCCGCCGGCGGCGGCTACGCGCAGGTGGTGCCGATGGAGGACATCAACCTGCACTTCACGGGCGACTTCTCGGCGATCGCGCTGGCGAACAACCTCCTCGCGGCGATGCTCGACAATCACATCACACAGGGCAACGAGCTCGGCATCGACGTGCGCCGCATCCAGTGGAAGCGCGTGGTGGACATGAATGACCGGGCGCTGCGCGACATCGTGGTCGCGCTCGGCGGCACCGCCAATGGCTACCCGCGCGAAGACGGTTTCGACATCGTGGTCGCCTCGGAGGTGATGGCGATCTTCTGCCTGTCGACTTCGCTCGAAGATCTGCGGGCTCGCCTGGGAAATATTGTGGTTGGCTATTCAAGAGATCAAAAGCCCATCAAAGCAAAAGACCTGAAAGCGCATGGTGCGATGACGGTTCTTTTGAAGGACGCGCTCGCCCCCAACTTGGTGCAGACGCTGGAGGGCAACCCGGCCTTCATCCACGGCGGCCCGTTTGCCAACATTGCGCACGGCTGCAACTCGGTGATTGCCACCCAAAGCGCGTTGAAGCTGGTGGATTACGTCGTCACCGAGGCCGGCTTCGGCGCCGACCTCGGCGGCGAGAAGTTTCTCGACATCAAGTGCCGCAAGACCGGCTTGCGGCCGAACGCAGCGGTGATCGTGGCAACGGTGCGCGCCTTGAAATACCACGGCGGCGTCGACGTGAAGGAAGTGAACAAGGAAAACCTGGCCGCGCTGGAGAAGGGCCTGGTCAATCTCGAGCTCCACGTCGAGAACGTCAGCAAGGTGTACGGCATTCCCTGTGTGGTCTCGATCAACCGCTTCAACTTCGACACGCCGGCGGAACTGGAAGTGCTGAACGCGAGAATGAAAAAGCTCGGCGCGCCGGTGGTGCTGGCGACGCACTGGGGCGACGGCGGCAAGGGGGCAGCCGAGCTCGCGAAGATGGTGGTCGGCCTGTGCGACCAGCCCTCGAATCCAAGATTCGTCTACGAGGATGCGGATTCGCTCTGGGACAAGATCAACAAGATCGCGAAGAAGGTGTACCGGGCGGCGGATGTGACCGCCGATGCCAAGGTGCGCGCCCAGATCAAGAGGTTGCAGGACGAAGGCTACGGCCACTACCCGGTGTGCGTGGCGAAAACCCAGGCTTCGGTCACCACCAACGCGGCGACGCGCGGCGCGCCGACCGACCACGTGGTCAACATCCGCGAGGTGCGCCTCGCGGCCGGCGCCGAGTTCGTCGTGATGATCTGCGGCGACATCATGACCATGCCGGGCCTGCCGAAGGTGCCGTCGGCGGAGAAAATCGATCTGGTCGACGGAAAAGTCGTCGGGCTGTTCTGAACGCTTGATTCAGCAACTCGGAAGGCCGGGAGATTACCCATGGAATGGCTGTTGGATCCGCAGGCATGGATTGCCCTTATCACGCTGACGGCGCTGGAAATCGTCCTCGGCGTGGACAACATCATCTTCATCTCGATACTCGTCGGCCGGCTGCCGGAAGCGCAGCGGCCGCGCGCGCGGACGCTCGGGCTCGCGTTCGCCATGTTTACGCGCATCGCGCTGCTGCTCTCGCTCGCGTGGGTGATGACGCTCACCGAGCCGCTGTTCTCAATTCCGGTCGCGGCCAAGGAAATCTCGGGCCGCGATCTCATCCTCATCGGCGGCGGCCTGTTCCTGCTGTGGAAGAGCGTTCACGAGATCCACAACTCCCTCGAAGGAGAGGCGGACGAACACGCGGCGGCCGGGGTGCGCGCTGGCTTCGCCGCCGTGATCGTGCAGATTGCGATCATCGATATCGTGTTCTCGCTCGATTCGGTGATCACCGCCGTCGGCATGGTCGAGCAGGTCTCGATCATGGTGCTCGCCATCGTGGCGGCCGTCGGCGTCATGATGTTCGCGGCCGGGCCGATCGGCGAGTTCGTCGACCGCCACCCCACGGTGAAGATGCTCGCGCTGAGCTTTCTGATCCTCGTCGGCATGGCGCTGATCGCGGAGGGCTGGGATTACCACATCCCGAAGGGCTACATCTACTTCGCGATGGCATTCTCGGTGGCGGTCGAAGCCCTCAATATCCGCATGCGCGCGCGCCGCCAGGATGCGGTCAGGCTGCGCAAGCACACACCCGGCTGAGCCGGTTCCGGGGCGCCGCCGCTTTGACGCCCGGCGAACGGTCGTGGTAAAAGGCGAAGCGCGCGCGGGACGCATGATTGGGAGGTTCCGCAACGCGCACTTCCAAAGGGGAGTAGCCACGGCGTCGCCGGAGATG
>Ga0247727_10013767_pt1 | contig 13569 bp, 14 predicted proteins | sample WisWelCaveWW1625_FD_202498 | JGI IMG/M metagenome (GOLD analysis project Ga0247727, IMG submission 202498) | Biofilm microbial communities from Wishing Well Cave, Virginia, United States - WW16-25 | ecosystem: Environmental > Aquatic > Deep subsurface > Groundwater > Cave microbial mat | place... | reverse complement strand
ACCGCGCTGCCCGGCGCTTTGCGTTGGCCGATTTCCTCCACCAGTGCGGCATCGGCTTGCATTTCACCGTCGATTTTCAGATCCGGCTTTTTAGCCTTCGCCACCTTCAGGGCTTGCTGAACTTTGTCGGCCATCTCGTGTTTGGCGCTGCCTTTGGTGGAAAAAGACAGCAGCGCAACCATCGGCTCCTCGCCGGTCAAACTCTGGTGGGTTGCCGCGGAGGAAATGGCGATATCGGCCAGTTGGCCTGCGTCGGGCTGGGGCACCACCGCGCAGTCGGCGTAGGTCAAAACCCGGCCAGTCGGCAGCACCATTTCAAAGGTGCTGGAAACCAGCGAAATACCTTTGGCTAGTCCGATGATCTGAATCGCCGCGCGCAGCACGTCGCCGGTAGTGTTAACGCTGCCGGCCACGCTGCCATCGCATAGGCCGGTGCGCACCATCATCGCGCCAAAGAAAAGCGGTTGCGGCATGGTCTGGCGGGCAATCTCCGGCGTGACGCCTTTCTCCTTGCGCAGGTCGTAATAAATCTGGCAATATTCATCCAACTGCCGAGAATAAATTGGATTAAGTATTTCGACGCCCTGCAAGCTGACGCCATTATTCGTCGCCACCTCTTTGATCTGCTTTTCATCACCCAAAAGTATGCTGCCGAGGATTTTTTCCCGAGTCAAAAATTCGGCGGCTTTCTGCGCGCGGACTTCCGCGCCTTCCGGGAAGACGATGCGCTTGTTCGTTCGGTGAGCCTTTTCACGTATGGTTGCGATGAGATTCATAACCCTTTGAATTTATCGATCAATATCCGATTAATTTTGTCCGGCACAAACGAGCTGACGTCTCCGCCAAAGCGCGCCACCTCTTTGACGATGGTCGAATTCAAATAAGTGTACTTTTCGTTGGGCATCAAAAAAACCGTGGTGATGTTTTCCGCCAATTTGTGGTTCATCAACGCCATCTGAAATTCGTATTCAAAGTCCGAGATCGCGCGCAGGCCGCGCACGATCACATTGGCCTTTTTGCGGACGGCATAACTCATCAGCAGCCCATCGAACGCTTCCACTGCAATGTTATCGAGTCCGGCAATGCCGGTGCGAATCATCGCGATGCGTTCGTCAACCGTAAAAAGCGGCGCCTTCGTCGGGTTGGTTGTGACCGCCACAATCACCGAATGAAACAGGCTTCTCGACCGTTGAATGATATCGAGGTGACCATTGGTGATGGGATCGAATGTCCCCGGATAAATCGCCAGTTTTTCTTCAGCCATGTTGATAAAATGAAATTGCTGAGTCCCCGTGTTGCTTGCGGGTTTTTAGAAGCACGGCGCCGCAAAAGTCTGGCGGCGCGATCCGCGAACTGTGCTCGAGGGCCAGCCAACCATTGACTGCAAGCAGACTGTGGCTGGCAACATCCGCGAGAGTCTCCTCGGCGTACGAACCTTCGTATGGCGGATCGGCGACGATCACGTCGAATCTCAGTCCTCGCTCTGCAAGCAGGAGGAGCGCCGGACGCGCATTCATGTTAAGAATCTCGGATTGCTCGCTGAATCCAGTCTTCTGTAAATTCTGCAACAAAATCTCGCATACTTTAAAATGGCTTTCGATAAAAATAGCCCTGCTGGCGCCACGACTCAGGGCTTCGATGCCTAAGCCGCCGGTTCCAGAAAAAATATCCAGCACCAGACTTCCCGAAACAGCGCTGTTCAAGACATTGAAGATGACTTGCTTTGTGCGGTCGGTAGTGGGGCGAACGAAAGGACTATGGTATGTCGCTAATTTGAATCCTTTCCTGGCGCCGGCGATAACGCGCGTCATCCGCTGCGACGGCTTCCGCTATGAGGGTTGAAACAGAAACAAATTCATTACCAGCATGAGATTGTCATCAGTAAACGACACCATGTCCGGCGAAACCAGCAGAATTTTAGTTAACTCCACGTTGAGATTTTCCGATGCGAAAAATTCCATAAAACGCACCAGTGATTCTTTGCTGCCATAAATTCTCACCAAAATCGGGGTCTTCTGGTAGCCATCGGCGAAGCGCCCCTGCTGCGAGTCGAACTGGCGGAGCTGCAGCCCGAATTGCTTGGCGCTGGACTGCAACCATTCTTTGATTTGGGAGACATTCATGATGTCGACTCCATCAGCCTGACCGCCGGAAGACGCCTTGGCTGCGACGGTTCCGGAAATCAGGACTTTATCGAGCGATTGGCCATTGTTGGCCACCTGTTTTTCCGAAACCACCGAGAGATTGCCGGCGCCATAGTCCTGGTTGAGACGATCGGTGAAGCTCTTGCCATCGGCCGCGGACAGGGCAACATACTCCATACGCAACCGGCCGCCGGCATACGATAATAAAGTCGTGTTGAGAGAGGCCGGCATAGCGCCAATGATCCCATTCACGGTTTGAACGGCGGAACGCGAATTCATCAAAAATTGGCCGGACGCGGCGCTGAAATCAGCCACTACAGAGGGAGACTTTTTAACTGGCGGATTGACAGGAGCCTTATTAGTCGGACTTGTAGTAGTTCTTTCCACTGGTTTTTGAGTCTCCGTTTGCGGATTGCGTGGAATTTCAGCCTGCGGCTCCTCTTGCTGAAGCGGCTGCGAATTTATTTCTGATGAAGGTTGAGTGGATTCCGCGCTTTGATCCGGTCCTGATGATTGAGGCTGGGTTTCTTCAACAGCCTGCGGTTCCGGCACAAATTCGGGTAGATTGGCCTGAGTCGATGAATTGCTGCCGCGAAACATAAAATACCAAATGCCAAAGCCAAGAACTCCGATAACAGCCAGAATGATCACCGTGGAAACAACTGAGGAATAACTTCTGCGTTGGGCGAAACCGGCGGTTTTAGTGGTGTCGAATGTTTCGGTTCGCTCTTCGAACGCCAACTCCTGAGTGTCCATACTCGAAGTTTGCGTGAACTCATCGACGCGATCCTCGTCCCCTGTGCGTTCCTCCCCGGTCCTGTCATCCCCAATTAAGTTTATGTCAACCATAAATCACTCCAATCAATAAAGCCACCAATTATTACTGGATGCCGCGCAGTGCGGCGCCAACTGAGATCATAAACCGTTCAGCACGCTCTTGATTCAACTCCTCCTTGGCGCTAGCCATAAGCTTGACCTTTTTAAAAGGATTTGCCCGGTCAATCCGGACATCGTAGCTGTTTTGCAATCCTTCCAAAACTTTATCTTCCACCGCTTCCCCATAGAGAAAAATCTCTTTCAAATCCTCGACGCCCTTGCCCAGTTGATTGTCCAGTATAATGCGTCGCAGTTCTTTGGAAATCAGTCGCGTGGCGGATTCGTCCCAATTCTCCCGGCGGTCGTTGGCATCGGGAAACGGGACTTCCTGCGAGAGATAATAGTTGCGTCCCTCCATGATGCAGAAATTGATTTTTTTCTCTTCCAAATTTATCAGGCCGATTTTTTTAGATTGATTGTAGTCATAATTCAGATGCAGCGCTCGCTGAGCGGAAAAAATATCGACATCGATGACCTTTAGACTCAAATTTGTGTGTTTAAAAATCTGTTTAAGGAACTCAATGATTTTTTTGCGGACCACGACCACCAGCATAAAACCCAGCTTGTGCTCAGTTCCGCCGATGCTTAAGTTTTCGAAATCAACGATATATTCCTTTAGCGGCGAGATGGAAAACTGCCGTACTTCCCAGAAAATATGATCTTCTAATTCTTTCCGATCGAGGGTCGCATCCACCGGGATTTTTTTGATCAAAACCATACTCGAATCCAGCGAGAAAGCGACCTCCTTTACTTGAAATTCCCGGGTTTCCACCAGTCGACTAATATCCTCGCCAAAACGACGCGCTATGTTCGAATCTGCAAAAACGCTAAAATCAAACGGCTGACGGACTCGGCCCTGCGCCAACTGCAATATATGAAACTCATCAGACTTTTTTTGACCCTCCACAATCCTAAGCTGATCGTCAATCAAACCAACCCCCAATATCCCGCCATTGCCCTCCTGCGTCATAAATTTCCTCCGCGAAACAGGCTAAGCCTTCGAGCTACTTTCCACTCCTTCAATCCCTCCATGATCTATAATTTCCAGGCCGATAATAGTTGATCTGAAAACCGCCTGCGCGTTCCCCGTGCCAACCAACTTTTCCCAATCTCTGGCTCAGAAGACAAATCAGTTGATAGAAACATAGGGCCTGATTTTATTGAATGTCGCCTTGCCAATGCCTTTGACCTGCGTCAACTCTTCGAGACTTTTGAAACCGCCACTTTTCGTTCGATAATCGATAATCTTTTGAGCTAAAACCGGTCCGACTCTCGGGATTGTTTGCAACTCCTCTAAGCTTGCCGTATTGATATTAACCAGAAAATAGTCGCTTGAATCCTTGCTCTCATTAATCTTTGTTTTTTTAGAAACCGCCGAATCGATTATTTCACTTTTGACTTCCGATGCCGCCGAACGAGCTGCAACCGGCTCGCTGGATGGCGGTTCAACTCCGCCATTGATTTCCTTTGCGCGTTTGGTAAACTCTTCAACATAATCAGTGTTTACTTGCGGCGGCAAGTCTATTCCCCAAAAGCGCTGATATAAACTTACAATCGACCCCGTTATTAATGAAAAAATCAGGAACAGGACGATTGCCTGCTCCTGCCTGGTAAAACCTAACATGACGGAATCATGAAATGGCTTCTTTTACTTTGGAAAAAAGGCCTCGATCATTTTCAGGAGGTTTCAGGTTTTCGCTTTTCCCCAACTCCTCGATTAATTTCTTTTCCTTTGCATTAAGTTTAGTCGGGGTCCACACACGCACACGAATCAGTTGATCGCCCCGGCCGTGGCCATGCAGCTTTGCAATGCCCTTACCCCGCATTCGTAGAATTTTATCCGGCTGCGTTCCTGGAGGAATAGAGATTTGCGCCTTGCCATTAAGAGTCGCCACCTCTACTTCGTCGCCCAGCGCAACTTGCACAAAACTCACCGGCAGGTCATAGAGAATGTCGTCGCCGTGCCGCTCGAAGAATTTATGCTCCTGCTCATCAATGAAGATGACCACGTCTCCCGGCGCTCCGCCGTTGTGTCCCACATTACCCTCCCCGCGTACCGTGATATAGTTTCCCGATGAAACGCCGCCAGGAATATCGACGGTAATTAGCCCGTGTCCGGTTTTGCGACCCTCGCCATTGCAAGCTTTGCACACATCCCGAACGACTTTACCCTCGCCACGGCACACCGGGCAGGTCGAGATATTCACAAACTGCCCGAAAATCGATTGTGAAACCTGGCGCACTTGGCCGCTGCCCTGGCAATGATAGCAGGTCTCGGCGCTCGCCCCCGGTGACGCGCCGTTGCCGTTGCATACATCACAAAGAACGAGTTTTTTCAGCTTAATTTGCTTTTGAACACCGCTTGCAATCTCTTCCAGAGTCAGGGTTAACTTTATCTGAAGATCTGAGCCGCGCTTTTTGCGGCTCGCCCGGCGATCGCCGCGCCCCGTTCCGAAAAAGTCGCCAAAACCAAAGCTTTCGGACATGAAGGTGCGCAGGGCATCGGAAAGATCAAAATCAAATCCGGCAAACCCATCGAAACCGCCCTTCACCCCGCTGTGTCCAAAACGATCGTACCGCTGCCTTTTCTCCGGCTCTCTAAGCACTTCGTAGGCTTCTGCTATCTCTTTGAACTTTTCTTCGGCCCGCTTATCGTTGGGATTTCGATCCGGATGATATTGCATGGCTAACTTACGATACGCCTTTTTAATATCCTCGTCATTGGCATCCTTGCTGACGCCTAACAATTCATAATAATCCCGTTTCGTCATAGCAATGGCTTAAAACCTCGGCTGCGCCTATTTGCTCACCAAAACTTGCGAGTGGCGAAGCACCCGATCGTTCATCGTATATCCTTTAAGGTGCTCTTGCACCACCGTTCCAGACGGAAAGTCTTTGTTCTCTACCTGCAGCAAAGCCGCATGGCTTTCCGGATCAAACGGCTGCCCGACAGCTTGAATCAGCTTGACTCCTTGGTTCTCCAAAATCTTGCTCAGGTTTTTGTGAATGAGCTCCACGCCTTGAAAAAAGGTTTTTGAATCTCCTGCATCAAGATCAAATTTGAGGCTCCTTTCCAGATCATCTATAACCGGCAAAATACTGGCTATCAAATCGGCGTTAGCATTGGATATCAACTGTCCGAGCTCACCCTCTCTTCTTTTTTTGTAATTCTCAAACTCAGCTGCCTTGCGCAAAAGCTGATCTTTCAATTCGGCTATTTGCTGCTCAGAGTTTTGAAGCCTTTGTTTTAGAATCTTGATTTTGCCAGACGGCGATATCTTCCTGGGTTTGCCGGAAGCCATCGCTTCATGATTATCCATTTTTAGCTGGGGTTGCTCGACGGCTTTGTCATTTTTGTTATCCAGGCTCATAATACTAAGACCTCAACTGACTAACTTAATCGCGCCCACAGACTGCGCGTCAACATTTCTTTCATATGATCGACTAGCGCCATGATCTTCGCGTATTGCATACGGGTCGGCCCAACGACACCCAGTGTTCCATACACGCCGCCGATTTGATATTTTACCGAAATTATGCTGCAATTTTTGAGATGCTGCTCGTTATTTTCATCGCCAATCTTAATCGACAAGGCGTCATCGTCCAACCGCTCAAAGTGATTCAAAATTTCTTGCTTGCGCTCGATAACCTCAAGGATTTTTACCGCACGTTCACGATCTGAAAACTCGGGATTGGACATGATGTTGCGGGTGCCGCACAAATGCAGGTGTTTCAGCTCCTCAAATTTGAAGATCTTGTTGGACGAATGAATGATCAGATCAATGACGACGTTATCTTTTTCTTCTTGCAATCGCCGATCGATGCTGCTTTTAATCTCCTCTAACGTCAGCCCGGACAAGCGCTCGTTGATAAACCACGAGGTGCTTTGAAGCTTCTCACGCGGCAACTCCGAGTCCACCTCCAACATAATAGTTTTGACAAATCCGGACTTGATGGATAAGACAGCCAGAATCTTCTTCTCGGAGATCGGCACCAGCTCCATTTTCTGGAAAATTGCCTTGTATAATTTTGGCTCCAGCACCACGCCTAACTGGCTGGATATTTTGCCGAGAATTTGAGAAGAAGTCTCGAACAGATCCGGCAGCTCGATATCGGAATCATCAAGATTGTCCGAAATTATCTGTTGTTCGCTACGATCCAAAACCGGCACGCTTATTCTATTCACATAAAAACGATAACCATTATCCGTGGGAACCCGCCCGGCCGAAACATGAGGTTGGGTCAGGTATCCCATTTCTTCAAGATCGCTCATCACGTTTCGGATGGTGGCCGGACCGATTCCCAGCTTGAACTTTTTTGCTAAGAACCGTGATCCCACCGGGACAGCCGTATCGACATAACTTTCCACAATACAGCTTAAGATTTGACGTTCTCTTTGATTTAGCGTTGTCATCACATCAACAACCAAAATTTTTCAGAAAAAACGTTAGTAGGTAGCGCGTTGTGAAATCGACGTAAGATAGTAATTTTTCGATTGTGTGTCAAGCAAAAACTGGGAAGCCTTCAGCACGCCTCAAATCGAATTAGAGATAGCGGCGAATGGCCGTGAAGCTGCCTGCCAATCCCAACAAAAGCCCCAGATTCACCAGCAGCAAATACATTCTCCAGTCAACTGCGATATACCCTGGGATTTCAAAAGCGGCCAGTTTAATTAATGCGTACAAAAATAGTGCCGCCAGTGCACCGCCAATCAAACCCTCGATCATTCCCTGAATATATAAGGGCATCCGGATAAAAAAGCGCGTGGCGCCCACGAGTTTCATGGCTTCGATGATCTTCTGTTTCGTCAGGATAATCAGCCGAATGTTATTGGAAACCAGCAGTAGCGCACTCAAACAGAGGATAATCCCAACAACAAAGTCTGCGGCAATAGCAACCTTCATATACTTTTCAAGCATAATCAAAAACTCGCGCCGAAAGACAATATCTTCCTCATTGATTTCGGAAACAGAAGTCAATGCCTTGAAAACCTTTTCCGCGCCAACAGAGCTGCGATAGCGTTCAGCCAACCTGACCCGAAACGATGCCGGTAGCGGGTTGTATCCCAAAGCGTCAAAATACTCCTCCTGCTTATCCTTGAACAAATTCTTATATTCGTAAACCGCCATCTCTTTTGAAATGAAGATCACATCTTGAACGCCATCTAAGCGCCGGATTTTATCAGCGATTTCCTGGATCTTGATCTCGTCGAGCGAGTCATCGAGAAAAACCTCCAGCTCGACCCGGCTGCGCAGGTTGTTGGCAAACCGACCGAGATTGACGGTAATGATAAGAAAGATGCCGATCAAAATCAGCGAAATAGCGACGGTAATGGACGCTACAAATCCTGCAAAACGGGCGCGAATCAAACCGGTCAATGCTTCTTTAAAGATAAAAAGCAAGCTGTTGATCAATTGAGTGTCCTGCCATTCTTTATGGAAATCAGCCGGCGCGGCGTAGTGTTGACGATCTCATAATTGTGTGTGGCCATGAGAACAGCCGTGCCGCGCGCGTGCAGTTTTTCGAGAATGTTCATAATCTCAACCGCGGTTTTGAGATCGAGGTTGCCGGTGGGTTCGTCTGCGAGCAAGAGGATCGGTTCATTTACAATCGCACGGGCAATGGAGACCCGTTGCTGCTCTCCTCCTGACAACTCATGTATCATCTTGCGGCTTTTGTGGCTGAGCCCCACTTCGGCAAGAGCGCGCAATGCTTTTTTCTTTATGTCCCTTCTACGTTCTCCGATAACCCGCAGCGAGAAGGCAACGTTTTCGAAAACATCGCGATCCTCAAATAGCTTGAAATCCTGAAAAATTATTCCAAGCTTGCGGCGCAGAAACGGAATTTCTTTGTTCTTAATGTACATGGAATTGTAGTTTTCTACCAGAACGTAGCCCTCCGTTGGAAACTCCTGCATATAAATCATTTTCAGTACGGTGCTTTTGCCGGCGCCGGTCGGGCCCACGAGGTAAACAAAATCTCCAGGCGCCATTTCGAGATTGACGTGCTCCAGGCCGTCGCCGCCGGGATAGCGCATCCGGACATTGTGTAATTTCAAAAGTGTCGCTGGCATCAAACTCTCTTTAAAAGAAAATGAACGCGGTCCGATTCCTCGGAGCCAGTTTTCATGGAAAAGCCGTCATACATGCCGAGCACTTGAAATCGTTGGCTCGGGATGATTCTCGTGATTTCGTCGATCCGATAAATTTTCTGCTGGTGAATTTCATGAATCAACGGACTCGATTCCCACTGAATGTAAAACTCATTCACCTGTATGCTTTTGTTGGCAATATAATACGACTGGCGGATGTAACGAAACTCATCGGTCTCTTCCTTTTCATAATACCGTCGAAAATGCTTGCGAGAGTTTTTCACGGTGCAGATATCGAAAACAAAAACTCCGCCTGGGCGGATGGCCTCAGCGGCGCGCTCAAAAACCTTACTGCAGGCGGATTCATTCATACAATAATTGATACTGTCATACGTACAAACGATGGCATCCACCGGCCTCTTCACCGCAAAAGAGGTCATGCTGCCGCGCCAAATTGGAATGTGTGGCCTTCGAGCACGGGCTTTGGCTTTGGCCGCCTCCACCATGCCAAGCGATTCATCGAAACCCGCCACCCTGAAACCCAGCTCACACAATTTAATCGCCAGATTGCCGGTACCGCAGGCAATGTCCAGCACATTCGTCACCTCCAGATCGGCTTCGCAAAACAAGTCGCGTAAGTAGTGCGCCCAGCGACTGTAATTCACGTGGCGCATCACATAGTCGTAAATTTGGGCGAGTTGCGAATAAGGCTCAGCCCGTTTGGGAATGTGCAGCCAGCTTGACCGCAAGATTGATGGCCTCTATCATACTGCCGGGCTCGGCGACGCCTTTGCCGGCAATGTCAAATGCAGTGCCATGATCGGGCGAAGTTCGAATAATAGGCAGCCCCGCGGTGTAATTTACGCCGCGACCAAACGATTTCATTTTTAATGGAATGAGTCCCTGGTCATGATACATCGCGAGATACGCGTCGAACTTTTGTTCATCAACCCGCGCAAACAAAGTGTCCGCCGGAAATGGTCCCCGGGCATCAACGCCGGCTTCAATCGCCCGATGGATAGCCGGGCGGATGATCTCGATCTCCTCGCTTCCAAATAAACCGTCTTCGCCGGCGTGGGGATTCAATGCGGTGACCGCAATCTTTGGATTGGAAATTCCGAATCGCGAACTCAAATCCTTGTTTAAAATTTGCAATTTGCGGACAATTTTTTCCCGTGATAACAGAGCCGAGACTTGCGCAATCGCGCAGTGAGTGGTTGCCAGCCCCACCCGGAAATTTCCGCTCAACAGAACCATCACTACTTCCTCGGTGCGGGTCTTTTCAGCTAAAAATTCCGTCTGTCCGGGATAGGAGTATCCGGCCAGATTCAGCGATTTTTTTGACAGCGGCGCGGTCACCACCGCATCGACTTTCTTTTCCAAAGCCAGTTGCACCGCCAACGCCAGTGAACGTGCGGCAACCTCGCCAGCGCCGGCCAGCAATCTGCCCGGTTGCACTTGAAAGCTTTTGTCAACTTCAAAAGCCAGCGCTTCGATTTCGTCCTCATCCGCCGTCGCGTCGCTAAGGATTGACATTTCCTTCAATTTAATAGTGGCGCCGAACATCCTTGGATCTTGTTCAAAGAGTGAAACCGGGGCGACGATGACGGGACGACAGAGATCACGAATCGACTTATTCACCAGCGCTTTTATCGTCACCTCCGGCCCGATGCCATTGGGATCGCCGATACTGATGGCTACAATTGGTTTTTTCAAGCGACTCCTGCCTGCCGTTCTTTCCCAAAAGAGGAATTCGCTAACGGTTTTCTGACAAAAACAAATGAACGAACTCCCTCTTTGACCTGCTTCGTCAATCTTTGATCCAAACCGAAAAAAACCGACAGTCGATAAATCAACAGACTGCCGCTCTCCAGCATCCGTCTGTTGAAGCGGTCGATGCGCAGACTGAGCAGTGAAATTTTGTTTATAAAATTCAGCAAGTGAAAACCCAAAACCGGGATTCGAGTTGAGTACTTGACTTCCTTTTCAAAAGTTCCGGATTCGAGGATCTCGAAACCGGCGCGAGCAGCCATAGCGCGCAACTCCTCCGGACGAAAAGCCGTGTGAAAATAGGTGTCGTTGACGACTCCGGTTACGCCGTACTCGTACATTTCCTGAATGGAAATCCACGTCGGCCGCTGCCGGGTATAATTCGGCGTGGTCAACAAAAACTGGCCGCCAGGTTTTAAAATTCGAGAGGCCTCGCGAAAAACCAGTTCTGGCTGAGTTACGTGCTCGATGACTTCCGAACACAACAGGCAATCGAATGCATCGGATCGGATGAAGCCAAGGTTTTGCACGTCACCCTGAATAAAGCAGGAATTCGCCTGACGTTTTTTAGCGATTCTCAGAACGGAAAAAGCGATGTCAACTCCAAAGGTTGGCCCGTGTTGGTAATAGGAGAGGTAAGCGCCGCGGTTGCATCCCAGATCCAGAAGTTTGCCTTGAAACCGATTCAGGTAAGACTGCACGAATTGCCGACGAAGAATTCCCTTAAGAGAGCGATAAACCACCTCTTCTTCCGGGTAATGAGTACCAACGGACTCGTAGAATTCGCGAAAACTTTCGCAGGGCTGATGGGCAGCAGATTCTCTCAAGGAGCGTCCAGGTAAATAAAAACCAGCCGACAACTTCGGATTGCGGTCGCGGCTGGTTTTAATGCGGCAAGCAGAAAAAGCCAATTTTTATTTTTCGACAATCAGGGCGTCGACGCGTCCCTCCATAACATAAACTTTGAGAGGATCGGCAATCGCAACTTTCCTGGCCCCCTTTGCGCGCCGCTTGTAAACCCATTCCTCAATCCCAGTGAACTCTCTCGACTCAACCACCTTTTTACTGTCAGGTTCGCCGAAAAGGGTCAAAAGCGCATCGCTTGGCATCCCAACGAACACTTTTTGATCGAGCGCGCTGCGGACATTATCGCCCTTGGAAAATGCGTAACCAGCAAGGGCAATCTTGTTGAGTTGTCCGGCGATTCGTCCCAGGGCAAACCAGATTTGCTGTTCTTCAGGATTAAGTTTGACAGAGCGCTCAAGATAGGGAAAGGCTTTCTCAAAATCCTTCATGTAGCCGGTGTCCGGGGAATCCGTCGGCAATTTCTCGCGGTAAGCCACCCCGCGATTCAGATATGCGGCGCCGAGATTGTAATTGATATCTGCCGAGGTGGAATCGACACTATAAGCCATTTGCAATTGCTCGATGGCGGCGTCATAATCATTGGCTTCGAGTAGAATGGTGCCGTAATTATAGCGGAACTGAAAGTTGTTGGGACTGGTTTCCAGGGCTTCTTTGTAGATGGTTTTGGCGTCATCGATTTTTCCAGCGCGGATTAACGTGCGCGCGTAACTGTCTGCAACCTCGTCAGTACGATAATTATCTTTCCAAAGCTTGGCCAGGATGGGTGTAGCCAGGCTATCTTTGCCTGCGGTCAAATAGACCTGAGCCAGCAGGCTTTGCGATTCGAAATCTTTGGGATCTCGTTGAATCGCCTGCGTTAACGGCTCGACGCTGTCTTCAAATCGGCCCATGTTCATCAACGCAGCGGCCATATTGCGATAGGCCATGACACTGTCCGGCATGATGGTGGCAGACATTTTAAAATTATTAATCGCGAGTTCATAAAGCTGCACTTTCCTACTAATCGCAGTCCTATCTTCCTTCTTGTACTGTATGCCGTGAACAATACCATCTTTGACATACACATAAGATGAACCACCATAAACCCATTGCTCATCTTTTTTGCCCGCTACTTGTGTTACATTAACTTCGAGTGGTTCTCCAACAATATTCTTAACTTGATCAGCGGACATGCCTTCCTGTATTTGACTAAGATCGATTGCTTCGTCAGGGCTGTTAATCGCGTCATTGAAGTATTTCACACCTTTATTAAAAGCATCGCCCCAGATTATTTTGAAAATCATTTCCGCGCCAAACTGCGAATGAAAAACCGTACCCGAATCCTTGCTGATTTTTATTCCTTTGTCTTTGAATTCGGGTTTCAGGGCCACTGCCTTATCGAACGCTTCCTTCATTTTTTCATACTGCCTCTGACGGGCGTAAACGTAGCCCAAAAGGTACCAGGCGTCTTCATTGTTGGCGTCAACTTCATTAATCTCCTTATTCAAAACTCCCAGGGCATTGTCCAACTGATTCTGTTGAATGTAAAGCTTCGCACCGCTGACATTGGGCCCGCCGCCGGCAAAAACCAGTGCTGACAAAACCAGCAGAATAACAAATGTCAAGCCTCCAATTCGTCTTAGTTTGTTCATCGTTCTGTCAATTCCGACACGCCGGAATTTTCCGATTGCTGCTTTCATTATTTCCTCCTTAGGAATATTAAAATGACGTACCAATATTAAAAAAATCCGAGTAGGAAGTCAACGAAAATATGCCAAGAAGTCTGGCTGGAAAGTTTCGCTGCCAATCCAATTTATCCATCGACTTCGCTCAGAATGAAGC
>Ga0247727_10013766_pt1 | contig 13569 bp, 12 predicted proteins | sample WisWelCaveWW1625_FD_202498 | JGI IMG/M metagenome (GOLD analysis project Ga0247727, IMG submission 202498) | Biofilm microbial communities from Wishing Well Cave, Virginia, United States - WW16-25 | ecosystem: Environmental > Aquatic > Deep subsurface > Groundwater > Cave microbial mat | place... | reverse complement strand
GGCGTCTGGGACATTCCCTACAACGACGACCGGTGGGTGGAGAGCGCCGGAGAAGACCGCTATCGGCGCGGGCTCTATACCTTCGTGCGGCGAACGGCCCCGCACCCGAGTATGCTGGCCTTTGACGCCACCAGCCGCGAGGTCTGCACCGTGCGGCGGGCGCGCACAAACACGCCGTTGCAGGCGCTGACTGCGCTGAACGACCCTGCCTTCTTCGAGGCGGCCCTGGGCCTGGCCCGGCGCATCGTCGCCCAGGGCGGAAGCGATTCGCGCTCGCGCGCCGCTTTCGCTTTTCGCCTTTGCCTTGCCCGCCCGCCGAATCCGCAGGAGCTCGACCGGGTTCTGACCGCGTTTGAGAAGGAACACGCGTTCTTCCAGCAGCGCCGCGAAGACGTCGAGAAGCTGGCCGGCGCCAACCAGCCGGAGCTGGCCGCCTGGACGGTGGTCTCCAACGTCCTGCTGAATCTCGATGAGACCGTGACCAAGGAGTAGCCATGACCGAACCGCACAAAGCGCTGCGAGAAATCACCCGGCGGCACTTCTTCGGCCAGGCCGGGTTCGGCATCGGCTCGCTGGCGCTGGCCGCGCTCGCCGACGAGAATCTTTTTGCCGGCCCGGCGGCGCCCCATCCGATGGCCCCCCAGAAGCCTCACTTTACGCCCCGAGCGAAAAACATCATTTTCTTGTTCATGGCGGGCGCGCCGTCGCAGCTCGACCTGTTCGACCACAAGCCCAAGTTGACGCAATACAACGGCCAGCCCTGCCCCGAAGAGGTCATCAAGGGTGAACGGTTCGCGTTCATCAAAGGGGTTCCCAAGCTGCTGGGGACGCCGCACTCGTTCGCCCGCCACGGCCAGTGTGGCGCCGAGCTGTCCAACCTGCTGCCGCATCTGGCAACGATTGTGGACGAGATCGCCATCGTCAAGTCGCTGCACACGACGCAGTTCAATCACGCGCCGGGGCAAGTGTTTCTGAACACTGGGTACCAGGTGCCGGGGCGCCCGAGTCTGGGCTCGTGGTTGACTTATGGAATCGGCAGCGACAGCCAGGAGCTGCCGGGATTTGTGGTGCTGCTGTCGGGGCTTAGCCAGCCCGACGGCGGCAAATCCTGCTGGGGCAGCGGATTCTTGCCCACCGTTTATCAGGGGGTGGAGTTCCGCTCCAAGGGCGACCCGGTGCTGTTTCTGTCCAATCCGCCCGGAGTCGCCTCCGAGACGCGCCGGCGGTCGCTCGACCTGCTGGCCGATCTGAACCGCGCCCACCTCGACAGCGTGGGCGATCCGGAAATCGCCACACGAATTGCGGCGTACGAGATGGCCTACCGGATGCAATCGAGCGTGCCGGAGCTGGCCGATCTATCGAGCGAGCCGGCGTCGGCGCACGAGATGTACGGCACCGAGCCGGGGAAGGTGTCGTTCGCCAACAACTGCCTGCTGGCGCGGCGGCTGGTCGAGCACGGCGTGCGGTTCGTGCAGCTCTACCATCGCGGCTGGGACACCCATGGGGCCAGCAACAACGAGGACATTGTCAACAAGCTCGCTGCCCTGTGCCGGGAAACCGACCGGGCCGCGGCCGCTTTGGTGCAAGATCTCAAGCAGCGCGGGCTGCTCGACAGCACCCTGATCCTCTGGGGCGGGGAGTTCGGAAGGACCCCCATGAACGAAGAGCGCAGCGGCTCCAAGTTCCTCGGTCGCGACCACCATCCGCGGGCGTTTACGATGTGGCTTGCCGGCGGCGGCGTCAAGCCCGGCGTCACCGTCGGCAATACCGACGACATCGGCTACAACGTCGCCGAGGACCCCATCAGTGTCCACGACCTCCACGCCACCATCCTCCACCTGCTGGGCCTCGACCACACCCGTCTGACCTATCGCTTCCAGGGCCGCGACTTCCGGCTCACCGACGTCCAGGGGGAAGTGGTCCGCAAGATCGCGGCGTAGGAGGCAGGCTCCAGAGGCGGCCCCCCTTGCTCGGGTGCTTAACCGTTTTGGGGAGTTTGCCTGGCTGCGAGGCGAGGTGGCGCACGCTTTAGCGTGCTGGCGTGGGCTTCAGCCCATGCTGGGTGGTTTCACCCGCGCCCTTCGGCGAGCTGAAGCTCGCCGCTGCACGCTGAAGCGTGCGCCACGACCGCTTCCCCAAAACGGTTAAGCACATCCCTTGCTCTGGCCCCTACTTCCGTGTTACAAAGCGGACATCATGGATCTGTCTCGGCGGAATTTTATGCGCGCGGCTACCGGCGGCGCCATGCTGACCGCTTTTGGATTTGACGTCCGTCCAGCCCTGGCTCAGGTCCGCGAGCTGAAAATATCCCGCACCACTCAAACCCACAGCATCTGTCCGTATTGCGCCGTCTCTTGCAGCGTCATCATCCACACCCTCGGGGACAAGGCCGGCAACGTGAAGCCGACCGTCGTGCACATCGAGGGCGACCCCGACAGCCCGATCAACCGCGGCGCCCTGTGTTCCAAGGGGATCACGCTCAAGCAGTTCGTAGTGAATGACCAGCGCCTTACGCGTCCCCTGTATCGCGCGCCCGGCTCCTCGGAGTGGAAGCCCCTCGGTTGGGAGGAAGCGCTCGACCGCATGGCCCGGCTGATCAAGCAGACCCGCGACGCCGGCTTCGAGCAAACCGACCAGCAGGGCCGGCTGGTCAACCGGCTGGCCAACGTGGGCATCATCGGCGGCTGCACCGACACAAACGAAATCAATTACCTGCTCGGAAAATTCCGTTTCGCCCTGGGCGTGGTGGCCTACGAAAACCAGGCCCGGCTTTGACACGGGCCCACGGTGGCCAGTCTGGCCGCCACCTTCGGTCGCGGGGCGATGACCAACGGCTGGACCGACGTGGCCAACGCCGACGTGGTATTAGCAATGGGTGGAAACCCGGCCGAAAACCATCCCGTCGGCTTCCGCTTCGTCATGGAAGCCAAGCGAAACCGGAGCGCCAAGCTGGTGTCGGTCGACCCGCGCTTCAACCGCACCGCGGCGGTGGCCGATTGTTACGTTCCCATTCGCGCCGGCTCCGACATTGCCTTCCTGGGAGGGTTGATCCACTATGCCCTCACTCACGGGCTGGAGCAACGCGAGTACGTGCGCCTTCACACCAACGCCTCTTTCTTGATCGGGGAAGGTTTTGGGTTCCACGACGGGTTGTTTTCCGGCTGGGACGAGCAGAGGAAGACCTACGACCGGTCTGGTTGGGGGTACGAGCTGGACCGGCAGGGGTACGCGCGGGTCGATCCCACCCTCGATCATCCCCGGTCGGTCTTCCAGTTGCTGAAGACGCACTACGCCCGCTACGACGCCGAGACGGTCGCCCGCATCTGCGGATGTACGAGGGCCGAGTTTGGAAAAGTCGCCGCCATCGTCTGCTCCACCGGAAAGCCGGACCGCCAGGGCACCATCCTCTATGCGCTCGGGTGGACCCATCACAGCAACTCTGTACAATTAATACGAACGGCGGCCATCCTCCAGCTCCTGCTGGGGAATATCGGGATGCCCGGCGGCGGTCTCAACGCCCTGCGCGGCCACGCCAACATCCAGGGCGCTACCGACTTTGGCGCCTGGAACATGCTCCCCGGCTACCTGCGCCTGCCCCGCGCCAACCAGCAGAGCTTGAAAGATTACCTGGAGCAAAACACGCCCCAGCCCCTGCGACCCAATTCGCTGAACTACTGGTCGAATACGCCCAAGTTCATGGCCAGCCTGCTGCGGGCCTACTATGGGGAACGGGCCACGCGGGGGAACAGCTTCGGCTACGACTACCTGCCCAAGCTCGGCGAACCCGACAATTTCAGTTGGGCCTACCTGTTTGACCGCATGGCCGCCGGCCAGATGGAGGGCTTGATCGCGTTCGGCATGAACCCGGTGGCCAACGGCCCTAACACTCCCAAGATGCTGGCCGCCCTCGCCAGGCTCAAGTGGCTCGTCGTGGCCGATTGTTTCGAGACCGAAACAGCCGCGTTTTGGAAGGCCCGTCAGCTCGCCGAAAAATATTATTCCTCCTCGCCGGAGCCGGCGGGCATTCCAACAGAAGTGTTTCTGTTGCCGACCGCCTGCTTCGCCGAAAAAGACGGGTCGTTTGTGAACTCGGCCCGCTGGGCGCAATGGAAATACGCGGCGCTCGATCCGCCTGGCCAGGCCCTTCGGGACCAGGAGATCATGGCCCGCCTGTTCCTGAAGATCCGCGCCCTGTATGAGCAAGAGGGAGGGAAGGCTCCCGAGCCGTTGTTGAGCATGGCCTGGAACTGGCAGAATCCCGCCTCGCCGTCGCTCGCCGAGGTGGCGCGCGAAATCAATGGCCGCGACGCGGAGGGCAGGCAACTGGCCCACTTCGGGGCGCTGGCCGGCGACGGATCAACCTCCTGCGGCAACTGGCTCTACGCCGGCTCGTTTTCCGAGGCGGGCAACCTGATGGCCCGCCGCGGGCAGGAGGATCCCACTGGACTCGGCCTCTACCCCCAATGGGCCTGGAACTGGCCCGCCAACCGCCGCATTCTCTACAATCGCGCCTCGGCGGATGCCGCCGGCAGGCCCTGGGACCCGGCGCGGACCCCCGTGCGGTGGAACGGCAAGAGCTGGTCGGGCGATGTCGTCGACTATAAAGCCGACGCCCCGCCGGAGGCCTTCGGCTCCTTCATCATGCTGCCCGAGGGCGTGGCCAAACTCTACGCCGCCGACTTCGTCGACGGGCCCTTCCCCGAGCACTACGAGCCGATAGAATCGCCAGTCGAAAACCCTCTGCATCCCAAGGTGAGCTCCAGCCCCGCAGCCAAGGTCTTCCGCAGCGAGCTGGACCGGCTCGGTTCGGCCAAGGAGTTTCCCTACGTGGCGACAACCTATCGGCTGACCGAACACTTTCATTACTGGACCAAGCACATCGCCGCCAACAACCAGTTGCAGCCCCATTTCTTCGTCGAGGTGCCCGAAGGCCTGGCCGGGGAGAAGAGCATCCGCAGCGGCGACATGGTGCGGGTCCGCTCGGCGCGCGGCATGGTCGAGGGCCGGGCGCTGGTCACCCGCCGCATACGTGCCCTGACCGTCGATGGAAGAACTGTCCACCAGATTGGCCTGCCCATCCACTGGGGATTCGTGGGCCGGGTGAACGGACCGCTGGTGAACAACCTGAGCCCGAGCGTGGTAGATCCGAACTCGGGCACGCCGGAATACAAGGCGTTCCTGGTCGATCTCCAAAAGATATGAGCAGTACTCAGCTCAAGGCGATCTCCGCGACGCCGGCCCCGGCGCCCGGCGCCGGCCGGCAAACGCACAGCGTCGCCAAGCTCATCGACACCACCACCTGCATCGGCTGCAAGGCGTGCGAGGTGGCCTGCCAGGAGTGGAACAACCAGCCCTTCACCATGGGCGGCTTCGAAGGCACTTATCAGACGCTGCCTGGCCTCACCCCCAATTTTTGGAACCTGATCAAGTTCAACGAGACCGACCAGGACGGCCAGCTCCTGTGGCTCATGGCCAAGTACCAGTGCATGCACTGCGTCGATCCCGGATGCCTGCGGGCCTGCCCGGCCCCCGGCGCGATCGTCCAATACGCCAACGGGATCGTCGATTTCAACGCCGATCATTGCATCGGCTGCGGCTACTGCATGACGGGCTGCCCGTTTGACGTGCCCAAGCTCCACCCGCAGACGAAGAAGGTGCACAAGTGCACGCTGTGTTCCGACCGCGTGAGCGTCGGGCTGGAGCCGGCCTGCATCAAGGCTTGTCCGACGAATTGCCTGAGCTTCGGCACGCGCGAAGACCTGCTGGCCAAGGCCGCAGCGCGAGTGGAAGCGCTGAAGTTAGAAGGCAAAGCCGCCGCCGGCATTTACAACCCGCCCGGGGTGGGCGGAACGCACGTCGTCTACGTGCTGGCCCATGCCGACCATCCAGAAAACTACGGGCTGCCCGAGGACCCCAAGATCCCCTGGACGGTCGCGTTGTGGAAAGGGCCGCTGAAGTGGCTCGGGAATCTGGTTTTTTTGGGCGGGATCCTGGGAGCGTTTTTCCACTACGTGCGATACGGTCCCAAGCGGGAACGCGAAGATGACGCAGAGTGAACCGAGACTGGAGCGCTTCAGCGCCGCCGAGCGCGTCACGCACTGGCTGGTGGCGCTGAGCTTTCTCTACGCCGCGCTCACCGGCTTGGCCCTCTGGTCGCCGCGGCTCTATTGGCTGGCGGCGGTCTTCGGAGGGGGCCCGACCGTGCGCGGCTGGCATCCTTGGGCCGGCGTGTTGTTCGCCGCTGTTTTCGCCACGATGTTCCGCGCCTGGCGGCGGCAGATGCGGCTCGACGCCGACGACCGCCTCTGGCTGCGCCGCGCCCATCGCTACGCGGTCCATGATGAGCAGGGCTTGCCCGAGGCGGGACGCTTCAACGCTGGTCAAAAGGTTTTGTTCTGGGCGCAGGCCGCTGCCGCCATCCTGCTGCTGTCAACCGGCGTCGTGCTGTGGTGGCCTGAAGTCATGCCGCGAGCATGGCGCCTCGCCGCGATTCTGTTGCACCCGGCGGCGGCGGTGTTTTCGATCGCCGGGGTGATCCTGCACATCTACATGGGTACGGCTGCCGTGCCCCGGGCCTTTCGCGGCATGATCCAGGGGTGGGTCACGCCAAAGTGGGCGGCCTCCCACCACCCCAAGTGGCGCCGCCAGATCCGCGGGCGCTGAGCGATGTGGGCCCAACGCGCCGCCCGCGCCCTGCTTCTGGCCGGGCGGTATCCGGCGGCCGCAGAGATCTTGCGCTTCTACGCTGCGCTGGCCGAGTGGCAGGGAGTGGTGGCCCGCAGCGCGACGCGATTGGAAGGCCTGGAAGAATTCTTTCCCTCTCTATTGGAACTGGTTCGCCGCATCGCCCCTCCGGCGCTTCGCCAGGCGGCTGAGAGTCTCAATGTGGCCCGCTGCCGGGCGCTCGTCGCACAGTACTGGGAACATGGTGAAGCTCCTTCGCCGCTCGATTTCTTCGCCCGCGCGGCCCTGCAGCCCTACGCGGCCAATGCCTGCGCTGGCGCCCAGTGCCCCTGGTGCAGCCGGCGTCCCCAAGCGGCGGCCTTGCGGCCCGAGGGCGAAGGGCTGGCCCGCGAGCTGGTCTGTGCGGTGTGCTTGCGCCGCCGGCCCTTCCCTCGCCTGCGTTGTCCCGGCTGCGGCGAATCGGATGCGGGCCGGCTGGCCACCTATGCGACGCCGGAGTTCGCCCACTTGCGTCTGGAGGCTTGCGAATCCTGCCACGGCTACCTCCAGGCCGTGGATCTTTCCCGCGATCCGCAGGCCATTCCCGAGGTCGACGAACTGGCCGGCCTCCCACTGGACGTGTGGGCATCCCAGCAGGGGTATCAGAAGCTTTACCCCAATCTGGCGGGGATTTGAGGATTGATACAATAAAACCGCATGTTCCACCGCGTTATCTGGATCGTGCTCGACAGCGTCGGCATCGGCGAGATGCCCGACGCGGGCCTGTACGGGGATTGCGGCAGCGACACGCTGGGAAACCTGGCCCGCCAGAGGCCGCTCGATCTGCCCAACCTTCGCCGCCTGGGTCTTGCCAATATCAAGCCGCTCGAGAATCTGCCGCCCGCCTCCCGTCCCCAGGGCGCTTACGGACGCTCGGCGCTTCGCTCGCCGGGTAAGGACACCACCACAGGGCACTGGGAGATGGCCGGCATCATCCTGGAAAAACCGTTTCCGCTGTTCCCCAATGGCTTTCCCCGCGAGTTTCTGGAGCGGTTCGAGCGCGCGATTGGGCGCGGCGCCCTGGGCAACCGCGCCGCCTCGGGCACCGAGATCATCCGCGAGTTGGGCGCCGAGCACCTGCGCACGGGATTCCCGATCGTCTACACCTCCGCCGACAGCGTGTTTCAAATCGCCGCCCACGAAGAGGCGATCCCACTTCCGGAGCTCTACCGGATCTGCGCCACCGCCCGCCAAATGCTGCAAGGCCCGCTGGAAGTAGCCCGCGTGATCGCGCGGCCGTTCCTCGGCCAGGGCCCCTTCACCCGCACCGCCAACCGGCGCGACTACGCCGTGCCCCCGCCTGAGGGCATGCTGCTCGACCGGCTCACCGAGGCTGGGGTCGAGGTCTTCGGGGTGGGCAAGATCGGCGACATCTTCTGCCACCGCGGGCTGGCGGCGGAGGTAAAAACCAAGAACAACGACGAAGGGATCAGCCGCACCCTCGCCGCTGTCGAGGATGGAAAGGAAGGACTGATTTTCACCAACCTGGTGGATTTCGATTCCCTGTATGGCCATCGCAACGACGCCTTAGCCTACGCTGCGGCCCTCGAGCATTTCGATCGCCGGCTCCCGGAGTTGGAGAAGGCGCTGCGGGAAGGCGATCTGGTTCTGCTTACCGCCGACCACGGCTGCGATCCGACCACTCCCTCCACAGACCACTCCCGCGAGTATGTTCCGCTGCTGGCCTTCGGCCCGCGCGTCCGGCCCGGAGTGAACCTGGGGATACGCACAACGCTCGCTGACACGGGCCAGACCGTAGCGGCGAATTTCGGCGTCCGCATCGGCGCCGGCGAGAGCTTCCTCGGGGAGATCCTCGCGTGAGCCGCCGCGTGCCGGTCATTGCCGGAAATTGGAAGATGTACAAGTCGGCGGCCGAAACCCGCGCCTACTTCGAGCAATTCAGGCCGCTGGTGGCCCAGACTGCCCATTGCGAAGTGGTGATCGCGCCGCCTTTCCCCGCACTGGAGGCCGCCGCGGCTGCGGCCAAGGGTTCCCCCATTCGCATTGCCGCGCAAAACCTGCACTGGGAAGCCGAGGGCGCCTTTACCGGTGAGGTGTCCGGGCCGATGCTCGTCGCCGCCGGCTGCTCGCACGTCATCATCGGACATAGCGAGCGGCGGCAGTATTTCGGCGAGACGGACCAGACGGTGAATCGGCGCCTGCGCGCTGCTCTGGGGGCGGGATTATTTCCGATCGTGTGTATCGGCGAGAGGCTCGAAGAGCGGGAGGCCGGCCGCACCGAGGCGGTTCTGATCGAGCAGTTCGGCGGCGGATTCGCCGCGTTGACCGGCGAGGAGTTCTCTCCTATACTGATAGCTTACGAGCCGGTGTGGGCCATCGGAACCGGACGCACGGCGACGCCTGAAATTGCCGCCGAGGCGCACCGGGTGATTCGGGACCGCGCCGGGAGCCAATTCGGCGCCGCTGCTGGCGAGCGGGTGCGGATTCTCTACGGAGGCAGCGTCAAGCCGGACAACATCAAGGGCCTGATGGCGCGCCCGGAGATCGACGGCGCGCTGGTAGGCGGCGCGAGCCTGGATCCGCAGGCCATGGCCTTGATCGTGAATTTCTAGATTCCGGGAAAGTGGGGAGCGGGATGGTTGTTTATCTACTGACGGCGATCCATATATTGGTCTGCTTCTTTCTGGTGATTGTCGTTCTGCTGCAAAGCGGCAAGGCGGCGGACCTCGCCGGCGCGTTCGGAGGCATGGGATCGCAGACCGCGTTTGGCCCTCGCGGGGCGGCGACGGTGCTTTCCAGGGCCACCACGTTTGCGGCCGTGCTGTTCATGGTGACCTCGGTGTCCTTGTCGATGTACGCCACGCGCCGCGGAGGGACGGGGTCCTCGATTCTGGGCAGGCAAAAAACTTCGGGTCAGCAGGCGCCGGCCAAATCAAGCCCGCCGGCGGCGCCCGCCCCAAAGCCCGCCGCGCCTGGCAAGCCGCTGGATATCCAAGTGGTGCCGCCGGCCTCCGCCGGAGGCCACGAAGGGCACGCGCACCCGCCGGTTGCGGCGCCCGCCCCGGCCCAGAAAAAGTAGCGCCCCTCAGTGCGGAGGTGGCGGAATTGGCAGACGCACTAGCTTGAGGTGCTAGCGGGCGCAAGCTCGTGGGGGTTCAAGTCCCCCTCTCCGCACCAATCAGTTCAAAGAGTTACGGGAAATCACCCTCACTCCCTCCGCATCCTGCGTCGAGGGTGTGCTTGAAAGTGTGCTTGGGTCCGCCGTTCCAGCCGACCGAGTGGGCCCGGTTGGCACCGGCGCCCGCCGGCAGGGTGTTCTCCATCCGAGATTTCGTTTCTGTTATGCCGAGTTCCGGATTATGCCGAGCGATTTCCTCCCTCGAGCGAATGGCCGAGGTTCCGGGCATTCTTGACTCGGCATAATCTGGAGGACTGCGAACCGGCGCGCTGGGGCTCGCAGTGCAGCGCTGACTTTGGTCAACTGCCCGCCAATCCAGGATCTGCAACCTGGAAAGCCCTGCATCGCCATCGGCGGCGGCCCTGCCGACCCTCCGCATTATGCCGAGTTGCCAGTCGTGGGGAATCCGTTGCTACTGGCGCGGGATGCCCGACGGGTGGGTTTACTCGGCAGAAGGGAAATAACCCCGAGCTCGGAGTTATTTCCCAGTCCATCTCGGGGAGTCACCCCAGTTCGTTGTTTTTCCAGTTTTCCCCTCTGGTTCTTCAACTTGCTGGTTCGAACGTCTGTGCGGAGCCAAACATTTCCCACCCGAAATGAAGTCACCCGTTGGTTAACGCGCGGCGGCTGGCGTGTGCCGATTCGACGCGTCGTCGTTTCCTCAACATGGCCAGGGAAGTTGCGCCGGCAGGGCGCTCTGCGCTCGTTGGCGTGCAGAGTTGTGGCGCCTCGGGGTGAGTACGCCTGCGGCGCCTTCTTCGCCCCGGTTCTCCAGGGTGCGACGGAGAGGCGCGCGTTGGTTAACGCGTTCGTCCGAACTGGTTAACAGACTGCAGGACTCCGTCAGCGAGGATGAAAAGCGCGCCGAGGCATACCACGACTCCTCGGGTGCGTGGGCCACTTACCGCGTGCGGTGTGCTTAACCGTTTTGGGGAAGCGGTCGTGGCGCACGCTTCAGCGTGCAGCGGCGAGCTTCAGCTCGCCGAAGGGCGCTGGTGAAACCACCCAGCATGGGCTGAAGCCCACGCCAGCACGCTGAAAGCGTGCGCCACCTCGCCTCGCAGCCAGGCAAACTCCCCAAAACGGTTAAGCACCCCCGCGTGCGCCGGGATTTGCCGGCGCCGGCCGAATCCAATGTTTCAGAGCATCTCCGCGATGGAGCTGATCTCAATCGAACGCATCCGTGCAACCTCGGAAAGAATGGCGTGCAGGGTACCGGTCTTAAGCGCTGTGTGGCGGGGTACCGTGAGGAGATGTACTGGTGGTCCGTTATGCCTTAGCCTGATGTGGCTGCCCTTCTGCCGCAGGACTTGACAGCCGAGATGTTCCAGAACCCGTATCAGACGATCCGCTGACACGTCGCGCGGCAGCTTCATGCCGCCTCAACCGGAATCAGCTCGTCCTTGACATAGTGCAACTGCACGAGCCGAGGCTGCACAGAACTGTCTTCGAAATGAAGGCCGGCCGCTTCGAGCACGTTGGCGCGCAGTTCTTCCCAGGTATCACCTTGTGTGAAAATCGCGTGCCCCAGCGCTCGCGCATAAAAGCCCCCTTCTTCAGCGTCCCGAACTTCGAAAATCAGTTCCATGTCATCTAGGATACACCAGTGGCCGTGGGCACCGGAAGCGAAAAGCGAGAGGCGTAGAGATGCGCGGGTGAGCGCCGGGGCAGGCGGCGGTTCAGCGCCGAGCCGATCAAAACACGGCGGACCTCAGGTCGCCCCACAGCCGCCGCTGTTCGCCCCAGTCGATTACCGAGTTGAGCCGGCGGAGATGGCGTTCGGTGACCGGCCCTCGCCCGAACGCCGGAGGCAGGAACAGAATCTCCTCCTGGATCTGGGGCGTCAGATTGAGCAGGTTCATGATCTGCGTGACGCTGGCCCGGCTGACACATCCCAGACGAGCCAGCTCTGCGTAGTCGCGGATTTCGCCCGGTCGATCATGTCCTGGAATTTGACGGCCGGGGCCATCAGGCGTTCATCACCAGGGGCTGCGTCACCGATGGGGGTGCCCCTGCGAAAGTCTTGCCGGTACCGTGAGGTCGTCGACGCCGGACCAGGTTCACATTCACTTGGATCGCCCGACGGCATTGCGGCTTGGCCGATGTCGGAAACAAGCCCGTCGGATCGATAGAGGCCCTTGCCCCATCTGGAAGCGCCTCTGTTGCACAATACAGGCCCGTGGCGTGCTCGCCCGGTCTGGTCGTGGATCCCACGTCCCTTGGCGGTGTGCTTGAAAGTGTGCTCGTCACCTCGGAACCTGCCGCAACCCCGTGAAACTGCGACCTCGAAATACCTATGACTTAGCCTGTCGCGGCAAGCCCTGGGAAGTCGGTTTTTTGCTTGAGGCACTAGCGGGCGCAATCCCGTAGGGGTTCAAGTCCCCCTCTCCGCACCAGGTTTCTGGTTTTTGTTTCAGAGTTGGGATGGGCAACCGGTCCCGCTACGCCGCCTGCCTGGCCCCAACGCCCGGCCTGCGGCTCGCCCACGGCTTGGCTTTCTCGAGCTGCGCCCCCAGCCGGAACAGCGTCGCTTCTTCGCCGAAGCGCGCCGAAAACATAACCCCGATGGGCAGGCCATCGGGGGACCAATGCAGCGGGACTGACATGGAAGGCTGGCCGGTCATGTTAAAGACCGCCGTGTAGGGGCTGAACGCACCAAACTCTTTCAAAACAGCCTCGACATCGGTCCGCGAAAGGCTCAACAAGCCCAGCGCCACGGGCGGCTTGGCCAAAGCCGGACTGAGGATCAGGTCATGCATCTGATGAAACTTCGCCATCGCCAACCCGGCTTGATGACAGATCGCAATGGCTCTGGAATAATCCACGCTGCTTACGCGCAGCCCCATTTGGTAAACGGCCCAGGTCACCGGCTCGAGGTCTTTTTCCGTCAACGGACGGCCGAGCGCCCTGGCGCGATCTTCCAGCACCCGGGCCAGCGACACTCTCGTCACCGCCACCCAAGCCCCTGAGAGAGCCGCATAGTCTATACTGGGTTGCGCTTCTTCCACCCGATGACCGAGGCTTGCACACAACTTGGCCGCTTCCATCGCCCCCCTCTTGCACTCCGGATCGAGCGGCAGGTCCCCCGGCGGCCGGAGCAGGAGCGCGATACGCAGCTTGTCTGGATCCGCCCCCACCTCCTTCAAGAATGCCCGCTGCGGCGGCGGGGCCCAGTAGGGCGCGCCCAGCTCGGCCCCGGCAGAAGCATCGAGCAGGGCGGCGCTGTCCCGCACCGAAATCGTTAGGGCGTGATGGGCAGACAGGCCATTCCATCCTTCAAACTGCGTCGGCCCGAACGGCACGCGCCCCCGCGTCGGCTTCAGGCCGAACACGCCGCAGCAGGACGCCGGTATGCGAATGGATCCGCCCCCGTCGCTTCCGTGCGCCATCGGCACAATCCGGCTCGCCACCGCCGCCGCCGCGCCGCCGGAAGAGCCCCCCGGCGTGCGCTCCAGATTCCAGGGATTGCGGGTCGGACCAAACAGCGCCGATTCGGTCGACGGCGCCAGGCCCATCTCCGGTGTCGTGGTCTTGGCGAAGATCACCAGACCGGCCTGCTTGTAGCGCGCCACCAGCGTGCTGTCGAAGTCCGGCGCGTTGTCTTTGAACAGGCGGCTGCCGGATGTGGTGGGAGTCCCTGCAAGCTGCTGACCGATGTCTTTCAGCACGAAGGGCAGGCCGCGAAACGGACCATTCGGCAAGCCCTG
>Ga0247727_10013765_pt1 | contig 13569 bp, 10 predicted proteins | sample WisWelCaveWW1625_FD_202498 | JGI IMG/M metagenome (GOLD analysis project Ga0247727, IMG submission 202498) | Biofilm microbial communities from Wishing Well Cave, Virginia, United States - WW16-25 | ecosystem: Environmental > Aquatic > Deep subsurface > Groundwater > Cave microbial mat | place... | reverse complement strand
AGTCTCGAACTTCGCACGCTCGACGGAGCACCGCTCGCGTCACAATCAAAAGTACTGGCGCCACACACCCTATCTGGGCCTCGGCCCGAGCGCACACTCGTTCGATGGAAAGAAACGCTGGTGGAATGAAAGCGGCCTCTTTCCGTGGACCGAGAAGGTGAGAGCGGGGAAGCGCCCGATCGAAGACGAAGAGGAACTGAGCGCGAGCGCACTGGCGACCGAAGCGATCCTCCTCGGTCTTCGAACGTACGACGGAATCGATCTGAACGAGCTCGGGCGTCGCTTCGGTCTGGACCTCGAGCGACCCAATCGGGAGCTTGTCGAAAAGCTCGTTTTCGAGGGACTCGTTTCGACCGACGGGACACGCGTGCAGCCGACGCTCGACGGGCTCGCCGTAGCGGACGGTCTCGCGGCCTCTTTCGAGATCCCCGGCTCCCCCTGAGCGCCGCGTCAACACGCATGAACGTAGCGATACGTGGGCGGCAAGGTGACGCCAACGCGAAAGCAGCGGAACCTAGTTCAGCTCGAAGCTCACAGTGACCCGAGCGGTAGCGCTCTTCGGCGAAAGGAGGATGCATGGTACGCCGCGGCCGTCAGCAAGTAGTGGAGGCGGGTGAGTGGAAGAAGACGCGGATACCGGAGCAAACGCGGGAGGGCTCTCGTGTGATCGCGGAGGTGTTTGAGCTCTCCGGTGCGCGCGAGCGGACCCGGCCGTCGTTACTTACAGCATGCATTAGGAGCTTCAAACGCGTCCGCGTTAAGATGTTCTAGATGGGTGGAGACCCGCACGATGGGGATGCGATCACTTCCGAGATACGGGACCAAGCTGCAACTGAGCAATTCCGCGTCACCCAGCACGCGCAAGAGGAGATGGTGGCGGAATCGATTCTCCTCGCGGAAGTCCTGGAAGCGATTAGCTCGGCGCATCTCTTGGAGAACTACCCAGAGCATCGAAGAGGGGCTTGCTGCTTGATTCTCGGGTACACGGGGACTGGACGTCCGCTCCACGTCGTATGCACGACTGAGGTGCCCGTGTTGATCGTCATTACAGTGTACGAGCCGAAGCCACCTAAATGGGTGACGCCCACGCAAAGGGGGGTAGGGTCATGAAATGCTCCATCCGCGGTTGTCCCGGCGTCTATGAGGAGCGGACGGTCGTCCATACGGTTCGTCACAACGCTGAGGTAATCGTGATCGATCACGTTCCAGCGGAGGTGTGCAGCGTTTGTGGCGACGTTCTCTTCAGGCCGGATACTGTCCGCCGGATCGAGGAGATCTTGCTCACTCGGAGAGTCCCAAGCAGCACAGTTCCACTTTACGAGTACGCGTAGGCGCTCCGGCGCGTGCCTGGAGCACCTAACTCGGCATCGCGCCCCACGCCCCGTGCGTAGATAAAAGATGGGCGCGGCGGGTTGGCCGCGCAGAATCGGTGGCGCCCCGTTCGCATGACATACGTTGGCAGCACGCAATGTCTGCGATTCCGATGCATGAGGGAGCCACCGGATAGAACGCTGGTTCAAATGGCGGCGGGTCCTCAGGCGGAGAAACTGCAAGTCGACGATGAATTAAGTCTGATCCAAGCGCTGTAGTAGACTCCTTCCGGACGTCCTCCCCCTCACTCGGGGCAAAACGAAGAAGGAGGCGGCAATCCACCCGTGCTGCGCGATCTAGCCCACGCCTTTCGAAGTCTCACCCGGTCACCCGCGTACTCGATTCTCGTCATCTCGACGCTCGCGCTGGGCATCGGTGCGACCGCGGCGATCTGGAGCGTCGTCCAGGGCGTGCTCCTGAGGCCGCTTCCGTTCCCGGAGCCGGAGCGCCTCCTCATGCTATGGCAGCGCGCGCCCGGTGTCGGGGTCGCTGAGGATTGGTTCTCGCCGACCCAGTATTTCGCTATCCGCCGGGACGCTCGAAGCTTTGAAGAATCCGCGCTCATCTTCGGGACTAACGTGACCCTCACCGGAGACGATGCGCCGCCCGAGAGGCTCGGCGCGCTCAACGTGTCGTCTTCTTTCTTTACGCTCCTCGGGATCGAGCCCGTTCTCGGCCGGAAGCTGTCGCCCGAGGACGATGCCCCGAGCGCCCCTCGGAAGGTCTTGCTCACGCGGCGGCTTTACGAAACGCGCTTTCGCGCCGACCCGGCGACCATGGGCAGGACGATTGCGGTCGACGGCGATCGCCTCGAGGTCGTGGGCGTCTTGCCTCCTCTTCCTCTGGACGGCGATCTCCTTCCAACCCTCGTCACCGTTCCGGTTTTCGATCTTGTCACGTCGCTTCCCGTGGAAGACCCGGGTCGGACGACGCGCGGCTCCGAGAACTACAACGTTCTCGTCCGGGTAGCCCGCTCGGCGACGCCCGGTGAAGTCGAAGCCGAGCTTCTGCGCGCGGCCGAAAGCTTCGTCAAAGATCCCGAGAGCCTCGGCGCGGGTCTCAAAGCGGGCACCGAGTACCGGATTGGCGCGGTCCCGCTTCTCGATCAAGTCGTCGGTCCGGTCAGGACGCCGCTTCTTCTCCTCCTCGGCGCGACGGGCGTTCTACTCCTCATCGCGTGCGCGAACGTCTTCAACCTCGTGCTCACGCGCGGCCAATCCGTTCGACGTCAGCTCGCACTTCGCACCGCCCTTGGCGCGTCTCGGTGGGAGCTCATCAAGCATTCGCTGCTTCCGAGTCTACTTCTGTCGCTCGCCGCCGGGGCCGCGGGGCTCGACCTGGCGCTGGCGGCGGTCGGCGCGCTCCAGAGCGCCGCACCTCCCGACTTGCCGAGACTTCACGAGATCGAAGTCGATATGGGTGTCGTTGCCGTCTCGGCGGGACTTTCACTCGGGGCGTGCCTTCTCTTTGGCCTTGCTCCCGCGTTTCGACTCGCCCGAGTCTCTCCCATCGAAGTCCTTCGCGAAGGCGCGTCCGCCGTCAAGGCTCGCACCTTCGGGCGCGGGGGCTCGCGCTATCTCGTCGTCGTTCAGGTCGCGCTCTCTCTCGTCCTCGCCATGGGCGCCGGACTCCTGCTCCGAACGTTCTTTCAGTTGCGCACGGTGGATCCGGGGTTCCGCCCCGAGAAGGTCTTGACCTTTCGGCTCTCGCTCGTCGGTGAGCGCTACCGCGAAGCCGGCTCGCGCGACCGGTTCTTCGACCAGTTCTTCGACCGGCTCCGGGAGAGCGCACCGGACGTCGAAGCGGGTGGGATCTCGATGCTACCGCTGACGCGCGGCTTTGCCTGGACCGATTTCTACGCGCAGGACCATGACGACTCTCGCGACCGCATCGTCGCCGACGTGCACGTCGTGACGCCGGGCTATTTGGAAGCGATGGGAATCCCGCTCCTCTCGGGCCGGACGTTCACGAGGGCGGACGGGAGGCAACCGCTCCTCGTCGTCGTGAACCGCGAGCTGGCCGAGCGCTCGTGGTCTCTCGAGACGACGGTCGGGAAGTGGCTGGGACGAAGGCCCGACGAGCGCGCCAGGGTGGTGGGTGTCGTCGAGAACGTGAAGCACTACGGGCTCGGCACCGAGCCCCGGATGACCGTGTTCTTCCCTTACGAAGCGTACGCGAGCCGGACGCTCTACGGCACGGTGCGAAGCCCCGACGCGCCGCCCGCACTCACCGCCCGCGTGACCGAGGCCGTGCGCGCGCTCGACCCGGAGATCCCGATCTACGACGTGCGCACGATGACCGATCGTGTCGGCGACTCCCTGGCGCGGCAAGAGGTGCTCATGACGCTTCTCGCGCTCCTGAGCGCCGTCGCCCTCACGCTCGCGTCGATTGGACTCTACGGCGTTCTCGCCTTCACCGTGGCGACCCACGCGCGCGAGATGGGGATCCGCAAGGCGGTGGGCGCGAGCGGTAGGGATCTTTACTGGCTGGTCCTTCGCGGCGCAGGCACCATCGTCGGCCTGGGCGTGGCGGCTGGCGTAGCGGCGGCACTTTTCGCAGGACGCCTCATCGCGGGGCTCCTTTACGAGATCGACGCCTGGGATCCGCTGTCACTCGCGGCCTCGGTCGCCATCGTTCTTGCAGTGGGGCTCGCGGCGAGCTTGATTCCCGCGCGGCGCGCGGCCGGGATCGACCCGATGGTGACCCTCAAGGAAGACTGACGGCAGGCTACGCGGAGTAGAATCTCGGCGTCTTGAACGCCCCGCGGGTTTCCGACCTCCTCGTCCTGGCGCTCTGCGGCACTGCGTTCAGCCTCGGTCCCCACCGTCCGTACTCGAAGGACGTCACCGGCGCGGAGTACACGGCGCTCGCCATCGCGAGCGGGCGGGGCACGTCCCTCAACGACTACCCGGAGCTGACGGCGGGCGACCTTCCATACTTTGTCACGTCGACGCCCGAAGGCGTGCGCTCGAGCTACCCGCTCGGGCCGGCGCTCGTCGCGTGGCCCGTCTATCTGACGGCGCCGCTCTTCACGCTTCAGCGGAGCGAGCTCGTTTCCCACTTGGGAGCGGCGGCGGCGCTTCTCCTGGCGCTTGCGGCGGTCTGGCTCGCGCTTACGATCGCGAAGCGACTCGAGCCTCCGTTCTCACCGCATGTGTTGGCGCTCGCGTACGGTCTCGGCACGACGCATTGGTCGACTTCGGCGTCCGCGCTCTGGCAGCACGGGCCGGGCGAGGTCTGGGTTCTCGGCGCCATCGAACGACTCCTCGACTCGAACGCGTCTTTCGCGAGGCGCCTCCTGGCGGCGGGCGCTTGCCTTTCGCTCGCGGTCTTCACGCGGCCGCCCCACGCGATTTCCGTCGCAATTCTCGTTGCGCTCGCGCTCGGCCGTTATCGCTTGCGAACCATGTGGGTGGTCGTGGGCGCCGCGCTCGTGGGCGGACCTCTCTTGCACTACAACCTCGGCACCTACGGCTCGGTCGTCGGTCCGTACGCGGCTCAAACGACTTACCTGTCTCTCAAACCCGTGGACGTCTGGCTCGGCACAGTGGCTGCTCAAGTTTTGAGCCCGAGTCGCGGTGTGCTCTGGTACGAGCCCGTCGTCTTCTTCGGTCTTCTGGCCGGCGCCGTGGTTCTCGTCAGACGCCGCAGTACCCGTCTTCTCGCCGCCTCCGTCCTCGGCGCGTTCGCGTTTCTCGGCTTCTACGGGCATTGGTCCGTGTGGTGGGGAGGGTTGAGCTTCGGTCCGCGTCTGTTGACGGACATGCTTCCCTGGTGGGTGCTCGCGTGCGCTTCGTTGCGCACGGGTTCGTTGTGGCTCGAGCCGGCGCTCGTCGCGTTTGCCGTCTGGGGCGCGGTCGTCAACTGGGTGGGCGCGACGTCGAGCTGGGTGCGTTGGGACGCGAGCCCGCCCGTCCAACACTTCACCGACCGTCTCGTGACCCCCGGCGACTCGCAGCTCCTCTTGGGCGCGCTCGACGTGTACCCGGTAACCACGATTACTCACGAGGCACTTGCCGCGGAGGACAGCGGCCGGAACGCCGACGCGCTCGCGCTCTGGAAGGAGGAGTGGCGAAGGCGGCCCTGGCACCGCTACCCGGCGTTTCGTATCGCGGACCTCGAGCTGAGACTCGACCGGCTGGATGAGGCGAGAGCGCACGTCGAGGATCTGGAAAGGCGTTGGCCGGGTTCTTCCTACGTGCAGCATCTGTCGCTCCGCCTGCCGGACGTTTTTCGCTTTCTCGACGGGCTGCCGCCTCAGGCGGCGCGAGCGGGGGAGGAGCCGGAACGCGCGCGATTCGTTTTGGATTCACGGCTCGGGACGGCCTGGAGCACCGGGCGGCCGCAGCGCGCTCAGGACTGGCTCGAGCTCGACCTCGATCCAGCGGTGCCCGTGCGCGGAATGGTCTTGATCTCGGTCCCCGACTTCGGAGCGGGACCCTCCGGACTCGACGTTCTCGGCACGCTCGCTTCGGGTGAAGCGCGCCCTCTCGCGACGCTCGCGAGCCTCGAAGCCGGGCAAAAAGGTTGGGTCGCGCTCCGCTTCGATCCGGTCAACCTGACGACGCTACGCCTCACGGTGCGAGGACGCGGTGAAGAGCCGTGGGTGGTTTCAGAAGCGCGACTCTTGACCGCGCGCTAGAGATTAAAGCCACTGTAGCGGCTGCGTTTGAGGAACCGTCCGGCGCCGGCTTTTCCCTTCCACTCGCCTTTGTCGACGATGACGCGGCCGCGGCTGATGACGGTCTCGCTCACGCCCTTGACCTTGAATCCCTCGTACGCGCTGTAGTCGACGCGCATGTGGTGCATGAGAGAGTTCCCGATGCCAATCGTCTCTACGCGCTCGGGGTCGAAGACGACGAGGTCGGCATCGCTTCCGACGGCAATCGTGCCCTTTTTGGGGAAGAGACCAAACATCTTGGCCGCGTTCGTCGACGTGAGCTGAACGAACCGGTTCAAGCTGATCCGTTTTTCGACGACGCCTCCATTGAAGACCAGGCTCATGCGGTTCTCGATCCCGGGCGCTCCGTTCGGAATCAGAGCGAAATCCTTGAGGCCGAGCTCTTTTTGTTCCTTGAAGCAAAACGGGCAGTGGTCGGTCGCAATCGACTGAAGATCGTTCATGCGGAGGCCCTTCCAGAGCTCGTCTTGATTCCACTTCTCGCGAAGGGCGGGCGTCATGACCCACTTCGCGCCTTCGAAGCCGGGCTTTTCGTAGTACGACTGGTCGAGGAAGAGATACTGCGGGCACGTCTCGGCGTGGGCCGGGAGACCGCGGTCGCGCGCGATCCGCACCTGCTCGAGCGCGTCGAAGCTCGAGAGGTGCACGATGTAGACCGGGACCCGCGCCACTTCGGCGATGGCAAGCGCGCGGTAAACGCCCTCGGCCTCCATGCGTGTCGGACGCGTGAGCGCGTGGAACTTGGGCGCGAGGTCGCCGCGCGCGCGCGCCGTCTTCACGATCTCGTCGATGACGATGCCGTTTTCGGCATGCATGCAAATGACGGTCCCGTCTTCGCCCGCTTTCCGCATCGCTCGAAAGAGAGTCCCGTCGTCGACGTAAAGGACGCCGGGGTAGGCCATGAAGAGCTTGTAGCTGGTCACGCCTTCTTCGGCGAGCCGCGCCATCTCGGGGACGCGCTCGTCGGGAAGGTCGGTGACGATCATGTGGAATCCGTAATCGATGGACGCCTTGCCCTCGGCCTTCTTGTGCCATGTCTCGAGCGCGTCGAAGGTCGAGCTTCCTTTCTTCTGGATCGCGAAGTCGAGGATCGTCGTCGTCCCGCCGAAGGCCGCGGCGCGCGTTCCGGTCTCGAAGTCGTCCGAGCTCACGGTCCCGCCGAAAGGCATGTCGAGGTGCGTGTGCGGATCGATCCCGCCCGGGATCACGAGGCGGTTCTTCGCGTCCACGACCGTGTCGGCTTGAACCTTCAGGTTCTTGCCAATGAGCGTGACGGCCTCGTCCTCGACAAAGAGGTCGGCCTCGTAGTCGTCGACCGCGGTCACGATGCGTCCGTTCTTGATGAGCAAAGACATGACGTGCGCCTCCCGAGCGCGTTATTCTACGTCTCTTCGAACTCGCCGGTCGTTCGATTCTTTCGCACGCGGTCCCACGGAAAAAACCGCCCGTTCATGGCGACGTAAACGCCCGGGGGGAGCGTCTGCACGAACGCGAGAGCGCTTCCCAGGTTAAAGAGACCGTCCGAGCTTCCGAACTTGAAGGGCACCATGGCGCCCGTGAGCACGACGGTCTTGTCGCGCACTACGGGACCCAAGACGCGGGCCGTCTCGGCCATCGTGTCGGTGCCGTGCGTGATGAGCAGGCGGTCTTCTTCCGCCTCCAGGCAGCTTTTGAGGATTCGTTGGCGATCCACGTCGGTCATGTCGAGGCTGTCGATCATCATGAGCGTTTGGACATCGACCTTGACTTTCGAGCGTCCGAGCGTAAGCATCTCAGGCAAGTGCGTGTCCTTGAAGAAGAGTCGGCCCTCGAGCTCGTCGTACTCTTTGTCGAAAGTCCCGCCCGTTACGAAAACGCGGATCGCCATGGCTGTTTCGCGACAAGCTATCCACGCCGCGAGGTGAAGTCAAATTGAGCGTCGTTCTAACGGGTGAAGGTCGGGTCGAGAGCGCGGACGGCTTGAGCCTGTATTGGCGTAGCTGGCTACCGGAGAAGCCGACCGCGGCGCTCCTTTTCGTCCACGGGCTTGCCGAGCATTCCGGACGTTACACGTACCCGGTCGAGTACTTCGCCCCGCAAGGCTACGCGTGCTACGCGTTCGATTACCGCGGCCACGGCCGGAGCCCCGGCCTCAAGGTGCACGTCAATAGCTTCGATGAGTTTCTTTGGGACCTCGACGCCGCGGTCGCGCTCGTCGTGAAGGAGCATCCCAATCTTCCTCTCGTCGGCGTCGGCCACTCGCACGGCGGGCTCATTCTCTTGCGGTACGTCACCGAGAAGGACTCGAAGCTTCGGGGCGTCGTCGTGTCCTCTCCGCTCCTCGGCATTCACGCGTCCACGCGCCCGCCGGCGATCAAGAAGGCGCTCGCGCACGTCCTCTCGCGCCTCCTGCCGTCGGTGCGTCTCGAGAACAACGTCGATTCGACTTACATCTCGCGCGATCCGGACGTGGTTCGCGCTTACGCGACCGACCCACTCGTGAGCCGTAAGGTCTCCGTCCGCTGGTTCACGTCGTTTCTCGACGCGCTCTCGCGCGTTCATCGCGGCGCTCCCTCGCTGCGCGTACCCGCGCTCGTGATGGCGTCGGGAGACGACCACCTTGTCGACGTCGAGGCCACGCGGCGCTGGGTCGCCGCCGCACCGCCCGAGCGGGTGACGTTCGTCGTCTGGGAAGGTTTTTACCACGAGATGTTCAACGAGCCGGAGAACGAGCGGGTGTTCCGAAAGATGAAGACGTGGATGGAGGCGCTTCTCGCGGATTGAGCTAGCTGCTTAGCTCGGGGTCTCTAACTCCGTCTGGTAACCTTTCATTCGAGTCGCGCTCTCGCCTCTCGAAAAACTTCGTCGCTGGAACGGCACGCGGCTACTCCACCTCGATACGCAGCGTGGCGACGCGGGCATCCTGCTTCACGATCGACTTCCCGGATTCCAGGTCCTCCAGGATCTCCGCGAGTGCCACACGAACGTCGGCCATCGACTGCGAGCGCCGCTCGACGTCTTTCCGGAGGGCGCGGGAGATGAGCTTATCCAGCTCCGGAGGCACACCAGGCACCAACTCGGTCACGGGAGTGGGTTCTCCGCGAATGACGGCCGCGAGCACGGCAGCAACGCTCTCCCCGGCAAAGGCCCGCCGGCCGGTCACCATCTCGTACAGAACGCTTCCGAACGAGAACACGTCGGTCCGTGCATCCACCTTTCTCCCCTGTGCTTGTTCAGGCGACATGTACGGCGTGGTCCCGAGGATATAGCCTTCCTGCGTCTCCCGCCGCTTTGCGTCCAGGGTCAGGGCGCCGCTCGTCTCGGAGCGCTCGATCAACTTGGCGAGCCCGAAATCCAGGATCTTGACGAGACCTTCATCCGCCACCATCACGTTCTCCGGCTTCAGATCCCGGTGCACCATACCGATCGCATGGACGCGAGCCAGAGCGTCTGCGATCTGCATCGCACAACTTAGCGCGTCGTCGAGCGGGAGCGGTCCGTGCTCGAGCAACTGCCGGAGCGTCTTCCCGGCGACATACTGCATGACGATGAAATGCACGCCCTCGGCTTCGGCGAGGTCGTAAAGCGTTACGATGTTGGGATGATCCAGGGCGGAAACGGCGCGGGCTTCCTGCAGGAAGCGGCTGGTCCGCTCCGGATCCGGCAGTGCTTCGGCCGACAGCACCTTGATCGCAACCGTCCGGCCAAGCCGAGTGTCCTGGGCCTTATAGACGACGCCCATTCCACCAGCGCCCAACCGCCCCAAAATGCGGTAGGGCCCGAGCAAAGAGCCTGGCGTCACAGTGACGGCAAGATACTGCAGTAGGTCCGCTCCTATAGCAACGTTCGAGTCGATCCTATGGGTGAACCGCGTTCATTCGATTTGTCAACAGAAAGCGGTGGACGAAGACGGTGAGAGAGTCGGGAGGATTCAGGAAGCCGAGCGTACCGATCCGTTGGCTGATCCTCGAAGGGGCCGTCCTACTCGTAGCGAAGCGCCTTCTGAGGATCCACCCGCGCGGCACGCCAAGCGGGGACGATCGACGCCAGAACGCCGGTGAGGGCGAGGCTCACCGCGACAGAGAGGTAGACACCTCTATCCCAGGGCTCCACCTCGAAAAGCGCAGTTTCGAAAAGACGCGAGAGACTTACGGCCAGGCTCATTCCCGCGACGAGCCCCAGCCCGAGCTGCGACATACCTTGTTTCATGATGAGTCGCAGCACGTCGCCTCTTCGTGCTCCGAGCGCCATGCGAATCCCGACCTCCGGTCGCCGCCGGCTCACGGAAAAGGCCATCACACCGTAGAGGCCGACCGCTGCAAGGAAGAGAGCCGAGACGCCAAATACGCTGAAAACCGAGGCGAAAAGACCGTAGAACCAGTTCTGCTCGGCAATCGCGCGCGCCAACGTGTTTACGGCGTAGACGGCTACGTCGGGATGAATGGCCGCCACCTCGTTTCGTACGATTGGTGTAAACGCGAGCGGCGGTCCCGGCGTCCGGATCGCGATGCCCATAAAACGCGGGTTGCCCTGAGTAAGAGGCACGTAAACGCCGACGGGATTGTCGTCGCTGATGCGACTCATCGTGGCGGCCACGCCTCGCCGATTAAGGGTACCCAACATGTCCGGCACGACTCCCACGATGCGCCTCCAAGGCTCGTCTGGATCCGAGCAGCCGAAACGAAGGCGCCGCCCGACTGGCGGCTCGCCGGGTAGGAATCGCTCGACGAAGCTCTGGTTCACGATCGCGACCGGAGCCGCGTCGCGACCGTCCGAAGGCTGGAAATCGCGGCCTTCAAGAAGCCGAACCCCGAAGGTGTCGAAGTAACGTGGGCTGATGCTGACTTCCTGCGTTACCGGAGGGTTGGCGGGAGACTGAAGTCCGCCGTCCAGGCAAAAGGGCCTCGACGGGGAGCCCATGGCGGGAAAGCTCGAGGTCAGGGCTACCCCTTGAACGCGTGGCTTGCCCTCGAGTCGTCTTCCCAACTCCTCGAGAAAGCGGTCGCGCCTCGGCAGGTCGGGAAAGACGGTCGCCGGCAGAAAGATCCGCGCCGTGAACACGTCCGCGGTGGCGAACCCGAAGCGAACGTTCTTCAAATTCACTACGCTCTGGATCGCGAGCCCCGCTCCCACGAGCAGGCCGCAGGAAAGCGCGATCTCCGCAATCACGAGCGCACGGCTGAGCCTTCCCACCCTCAAGCTCGAGCTCCCGCGCGAGCCCTCCTTCAGGACCTCGTTGGGAGCGGTCCCGGAAGCCTGGATTGCAGGCACTACCCCTGAAGCGAGACTCGCGAGAAGTATAAGGGCCGATGCGAAAGCGAGGACGGAGCCGTCCACACGGACGTTCACCCAGAAGGGAATGAAAGGAGAGTTTCGAATGGATTCGTTGAACAGATCCACACCAATCCGGGCTATCCCGAGGCCGAAAACGGCTCCCGCCGCCGCGAGGCAAAACGTCTCGGAGAGTAGTTGAAAGGCGACCCTGGCCCGCGAGGCTCCCAGAGCGGAGCGGATGGCAACCTCCTTGGTCCGGAGCGCAGACCGTGACAAGAGCAAGTTCGTCACGTTGAAACAAGCTATGAGAAGAACTCCAAAGACCGCGCCCAGCATGGTGTAGGAAAGCTGGACCACCTCTTTTCCCATAACCTGCTTCACGTACGGTCCGACAACCAACTGGATGCCCTGGTTCGTCTCAGGATGCTCCGCCTCGATTTGTCGCGCGATACCGGAAACCTCGGCCTGTGCCGCTTCGAGACTCACTCCATCCCTGAGGCGTCCGAAGACGACAAGCCGCGGTCCCTCACCGCGTGGAGTCGCCAACGGATCGAGGCGAAGCGAAATCCAGAGATCCTGGCGGATCGGGAACCCGAACCCCTCCGGCATCACGCCGGCGATGGCCATGGTCTCTCCGTTCGCGCGGACGGTCCTTCCGACGATTTCCGGATTCCCCTGAAACCGGCTTTTCCAGAGCGCGAAACCAATCAGCATGACCGGAGGTGAGCCCGGGCGTTCGTCGACCTCCTGAAAGCTCCGCCCGAGGATGGGCTTAACCCGGAGCAGGTCAAACGTGCTGGCGGTCAGATGCGCCCCCTGGTACTGTTCGGGGCGTTCCTCGCTCCCGCTCAGAATCACCGTCGCGAACGTAGAGGCGCCGAGATCCTCGAAGGAGGTCTGCCGCTCACGCATATCCACGAAATCGTGAAGCGGGAGAGTTATCATTCGCCGATCCACGGAAAGGTCGACCCCCTCGAGCTCCATGAGCTCGCCGGGCTCTTCGAAGGGAAGGCCCTCGAGAACCGCGCCGTCCAGGATACTGAACATGGCTGTGGTCAAACCCATGCCGAGGGCGAGGGTGAGCACGGCGAGAAACGTGTGACCGAGATGCTTCCGCCAAAGACGGGTGGCGAAGCGGAAGTCGTTGAGGGTCATCATGGTCAACCGAAACTCTTGTCGTCCGCCGACGGTCCGTAAATCGCGGGCACGGGGGCGCCGTTTAGCCGGAGGTACACGGTCAGTTGGCCGCGGTGGTGCGCCAGGTGCGCGAACGTGTCCTCAATCACGACGTGCCTGGGACTCTCCATCACCACCTGCCCGGCCACGAGAAGCCGCCACGGCGTCATCAAATGATCGTCCGTGGCATTCGAAAGAGCCTCTCGCGACTTGGCGACGGACTCGTCGAGCGATTTGAGCAATTCAGAAACCGCGGTCCAAGTAGGCGGCTTGTACCCGGGCCCACCCGGCGGGTTGAGGTCCAGCTCGTCCTTAACGATCGCCATGGCGACCCAGGACGGCATGGTCGCGACGAGCGTCGCGAGGTAGCCGAGCGCCATCGATTTCTCGTGCGGCTTCCAATCGTTCTTCCCCTCGGGCACGCGCTCGATCGCGCGGCGGCAGAAGACGGCTTCCCGATCCAGTTGAGCGGCGAACAATTCCGTTATCTTCACGGTCGACCTCCTTAAGTCCAACCGACAAGATACCAGAGATATATGTCACGTTCTGTCATAATTGTCGGAGCAAAATCGCGCGCGGAGCACGCCATGAGAGCCGACCGCCTGTTATCCGCCCTCCTCCTCCTGCAGTCGCACCGCCGCTTGACCGGACGCCAGTTGGCGAAGCGGCTCGAGGTGTCGGCGCGCACGGTCCACCGGGACATGGAAGCCCTGAGCGCAGCCGGCGTGCCCGTGTTCGCGCTCCGGGGCTCACGCGGCGGCTGGCAACTGGACGAAGACTGGCGCACGCGGGTGCTTGGGCTCGACGAGGCGGAGCTCCGCGCGCTCCTGATGTCGCAACCTCGACTTCTCGGCGACGAGCGCCTCGCACGCGCGGCCGAGAGGGCGCTCGACAAGCTGATGGCGTCTCTGCCCGTGCCGCTGCGCCAACGAGCGGTCTCGATACGCCAGCGCCTTTACGTGGATACGACGGGCTGGAACGGTACCGTCGAGAACCTCGCGATGCTGCCGATCGTTCAGGACGGCGTCTCACGCGACCTGAAGCTCGCCATCCGGTACCGTCCGGCCGGCCGCGAGTCGAGCGAGCGA
>Ga0247727_10013764_pt1 | contig 13569 bp, 16 predicted proteins | sample WisWelCaveWW1625_FD_202498 | JGI IMG/M metagenome (GOLD analysis project Ga0247727, IMG submission 202498) | Biofilm microbial communities from Wishing Well Cave, Virginia, United States - WW16-25 | ecosystem: Environmental > Aquatic > Deep subsurface > Groundwater > Cave microbial mat | place... | reverse complement strand
AGTGCATGTACGCGAAGGGCCACCGGATCCCGACGGCCGGGCGCTTCGAGAGCGGTGCGCCGCGTCCCGTCACCTCTTACACGCCGCCACCCCCGCCTGCCGGAACGCCTCCGCCGCCGCCGCCCGGCTCGAACTGAGCAAGGGCCCCGAGGTCAGGTGGCCGGAGCGCTTACAGCGACGAACCTGCGGTAGCGGTAGCCGCCCCGGCTGCCGTAGCTCGGCAGCGGCCGTATCACCTGCGGCTGCGCCGCGGCGATCGCGACCGCCTCCGCGCCCGGCTCGCCGGCGACGCGGGTGGTGGCGCAGCCCGACAGGCCTGCCACCGCGAATACTGCTGCTGCCAGCCACTTCATCCTGTTGTTCATGACCGCTCCTTGCCGGTTCGTCATGACTCTTTGTACCCCCGCGCCACCGCAAGAGCGGTTTATTTGCGCGCCGGCGTGACTTGTTGCCGCAAGCAAAAGCGGAGATCGGTCACGCAAACCCGCTCATTCGTGACAATGTTCCTCGGGCTTCAGACGGACGGCGGGGTATCGGAAATGGACGGGAATTTCCCTATTCATCGAAGTTCAAGCTGTACAAAATCCGCCCTTACCGGAATAACCTGTGCTCGCTCGATTCTCCCGCTCTTGTTCATCAGCCTGTAGCTGATAATTGCGGCACCGGTAATTCGCAACCGCTGTCCCGTAAATAATCCGTCCTTGAGCACTGTCACGCCCTCTGCTTTCACATCGATATCCAGGACTTTGACCGCCGGGTCGCCCGTTAGATCCGCCAATCCCAGAAAGCGCGCGGCGGCGAGCAGCGGACCGCTCCCCGCAGGGTCGCTGGCCTTCAGCCCCTGGAGAAAGGCGTCCGTCTGCTTGATTAGATCGTCCAATGCCGAGGTTTGGCGCACGAGATTCTGATTCGTCGCAGCGCGCTGCTGAAGAAGATTCCTGAGTGCCACTAGCTCTCGCTTTTCCTCATCCGACGACCCTCCGCCTTTCTTTTCAAGGGCCGTGATCTGCTCCTGCGTCGTCTTCTCAGCGACCTTGCCGCGCGCCAACTCGCTTTTCTTGTCCTCGTTTACTCGATCGGTACCGTAGCGCGCCTTAAGGAGATCAGTAACGCTATCGTTAAGTTCATGAAACTTTCTAAGGTCGAGCTCTCCGACGTAGCCGCCCGGTACAAATAGGATCTTCTCCTTGCAGTTTCCGGCTAGCATGGTCAGAAACAGAACTTTCGCGTCGGTCAAATCCTGTTTCCCGGTTACCACGTTGGTCTTGAAGAGCGAGGCAAAGTCGGCGGTCGCCTTCACCACCGTTGTCATTGCGCCTAGCGCGAGGGCGGGCGCTATTCGAGCAGCCGTATCCGGCGCTTGAGGACTTGTGGCGGTCCGATGTGCGTTGATCAGAAAGCCAAGCTGTTCTCGCATCACAAACGCAGACGCAATTCCGTCGGCAACGGTCTTCTCGAACGGGAAAACCGGCCCTGTAAGCTCGGCGCAAATCAATTTCGACCTGATCTCGAGTTCCTGCAAAATCGGCGGCAACGCCAATAACTTGATTCCTTCGACCCCAACTGTCCCCGCCAGCGCCTTTGCTTCCGTAGCTGGAAGTTTCGCGCCTAGTTCGTCCTTCTGAGCTTGCGCTTTCTTTTTCGATTCCTCGGCCGTGGCCGAGTCGCTCCATTGATTTTGGATTTGGTCGCGTTTCGCTTTCGCAATGTCGGCTTTGGCCTTCTCGATCGCGAGTTGCAATTCGAGCACTGCCTTTTGATCCTGCAGAGCTTTAAGTTCGTCAGCTGATTGAGCGTACGCAGCAAACCCTGCGCACAAAGTCACGATGCCGATCGAAATTCGATTCATCTCGTGGCCCCCATTCCAGCATGGCTATCTGCGCGCGGCCCCAATCCGTCCCCTGGCGATGCCGCAGCTACCGGCGGGAGTCCCAGCGAGCCCCGGATCCATCCTTCGAACTCCGAGACTTTTGTGTAAACGCCTGGAAACGCCTGCAAGGCGCACGAGGCACCGAAACTCACTATTCCCGCCTGCCGCCATTCTCCGCCTGGCTGCCGTCGCAGAATCGGTCCACCGCTGTCTCCAGAACAGGCATCCTTGCCGGGCGCCGATGCGCAGAACATCTTTTCCGTTATGCGCTGAGGCTTTTTCGCATTCTTGTATGCATCCCGGCATTCGGGAGTCGGCCTGACCGCGAGACTGACCTGCGCAAGCTTTGAAGACGGATTGACGACAATGCCGTCACTACTCATGACCGGCGCGGTGGATGATCCCCAACCCATTACCAAGACCTCATCCCCTGACTTCAAAGGATTCCGCGTGCCGGAGTCAAGGGATACGGCAGGCGCCAGCACCGGAGGGCTTACAAAAAGGATAGCAATGTCGTTCTCGTAGTTGTCTTTGTAGGGATTGAAGTACGACTGGTGCGCGAATACGTCTCTAACGACGGTGAGTCGTTCTCGTCGTATTTTTGTCAGATCGACGTGCCCCCAAAGAACTTGCGTCGATCCTTCCACAATGGCTTGTCGACAGTGTGCCGCAGTAAGTATCCAGTTTTGGTGCAAAACCGTCCCGCCGCAAAACGAACTAAAACCGCCACCCAGGTCCTCGGCTCCGATCGCGACCATAAAGGGCCAGGTCCCCGCGGCCGGATAGCCATCCGGATTGAGGATTTTTTCAAACACGTCCGTGACGCCGGAGGCTGGTGCCTTCGGTCTCCCTCCCTGAGACCCAGGGGGCAGGACGATCGCGGGAACGAGCGTAAACGAGAACGGACCTGACCGGAAGATTCGATCCGAGGCATTGGTTGCGTTGTCCAGTCGCTCTGACTTCACCTGCTGCAGCAACTGCTCGACTCTGGCGCTATCCCTTCTCGCTGGCCAAGTCTGCGCGATCGCAACGGTACATGACGTAAGCAGGATTAAGAGCGGCAGCGATGGACTCACTTCTCCCCCCGGACGGCAGTTCCCGCGTTGCAAATTGGTGTAAGAGCCTAAAGTCACTTAAGAAGCACGTCTAACAGTAAAATGAGATTGCAATCTCGAATCGAGATTTATCCTAATGTTCGACTTGAAGGATCTGCGCTACTTTGTCGCCACCTACGAACTAGGGGGATTTGCGCGTGCTGCCAAAGCCTTGAACACGGTTCAGTCGAGTGTCTCGATGCGGATCGGGAGGCTCGAACGCGTCGTTGGGGAAGCGCTATTCGAGCGCAAGCACAGGAGCATTGCGCCTACCGCCAAGGGCGAACTGCTGTACCACCACGCCAAGCGCGTGATCAGGCAGGTCGGAGAACTGGAAACGGCCGCAAAAGGAAAACTGGTCGCCTGAGTTTCAGACCGGATGCGCGTCCGCATCGAGCGGATATACCGGCCGCCGCAGGCGCCTGAACTTCAACTGCGAGCAATCCGACGTGCACACGCCCTCGCCCGCGCACTCGACGACCGCCCTGGCCAGCGGCCCCAGGCCCGCGCGCCAGTGCACGCGGCTCTTGAGCATCAGGTAGCGCTTTTTCTCCGGCTCGATGCCGAGCACGCGGAAGGCGGCGATGTCGTGCGGCTCGACCTGGCGCGAAATAACCGCGATCTCCACCTTGCCGGTGTCGAGCACCGCCGCGGGGCCCATGTCGGCGAGCTCGCCGCGCGCCATCGGGCCCTCGTTGCGGTAGATGCCGTTGACGATGCGGCGCACGTTGCCGGTCACGCTGCGCGGCTTGCCCTTCAGGCCGAACGCAGGCATCTCCAGCTTGCCGCCCAGCGCCAGCGTGACGCGCGCGCCCACGCCCGCGCGCTTCATCTGCTCCACCGCGAGCGGATCGCAGATGGCAAAAGCCGCGGTCTCCTCCAAGCCGGCATCCAGGATGCCGCCCAGCACCGCCATCGTGTCCATGGTGCCGCCGGAGGCGCAGTTGTCGTAGTGGTCGAGCAGCACCACCGGCCGGCCCGATCCGCCGCCGAGTTCCCTGGCGCGCAGCAGCGATTTTTCCAGCGGCTCGACGCGGTAGACGAATTGTTCGCGTGCGTTCCAGGCCATGACGAGCAGTTCGTCGCAGAGCGCCCGCGCCTTCGCGGCGTCGCCGTCGGTCACCACCACCGCCGAGGAACCCGCGTACGGAATGTCCGCGTGCGGAAAACCGACGAAGAAGCTCGCGGCCAACACGCGCGCGTGTTCCTTGCCGGCGCCTTGCTGCTCCATTTCTTTTGCTCTCGCTTGAATTTCTTTGTTCGGAGAATCCAGACTTGACTGACGCATGACATGCGGCAGCATCGGTCGATGGCCGAAAGCAAGAACTGGATTCAAAGATTTTTGCAGTAAAGACAAGATCGGCCTGGCAGCGCGCAGACCCGTTTCGTACATATCCACATGAGGGTATGTCTGGTAGCCCGCGATCACCGTCGCCAGCCTGCCCAGCGCGGGAAAAAGGTTGGCGTGCATGTCGAGCGCGACGCCGATGGGCACATCCGGCGCAACGCGGCGGATGCGCCCGAGCAGCTCGCCTTCGCCGTCGTCGTGCGCCCGCGTCACCATCGCGCCGTGCAGGTCGAGCAGCACCGCATCGCAGCCGCGGGCGACCGCCTCGACGATGCGGCCCGCCATGGCCTCGTAGGCCGCGGTTTCGACCGGCGCGCTGGGCGCCGCGTTGCCCGCGACCGGATACACCGCCTCAGCGCCCGCTTTTTCGGCCAGCTCGATGAACGCGCCGATCGCCGTGCCGGTGCCCCTGTAGGCCGCCACCACGTCGCGCCCCTCGAGCGGCAGCGGCGTGCCATGCGCGAAGCGCGCGAGCGGCGTCGGCACCGGCGAAAAGGTGTTGGTCTCGTGCTTCATCTGGGCGATCACGAGACGCATGGCGGGAATTAGGGGTTGCCGATGAAGTCGCGCTTGACCAGCTCGACGCCGTTGTGGCGCAGGATGCCGTACGCGGTTGCGGCGTGGAAATAGAAATTCGGCAAGGCAAAGCCGAGCAGATACTGCATCCCCTGCCAATTCACTACCGTCGGCCCGAGTTTGATTTCGAGCGCCTTCTCCTCGCTGCCGTCGATCTGCGCCGGCTTGAAGCCCTCGATGAAGGCGAGCGGCTTGGCGATGCGCGCCTGCAGCTCCTCGAAGGTCTTCTCGCTGTCCTCGTGCTTCGGGATGTCCACGCCGGCGAGGCGCGCCAACGCGCCCTTGGCCGTGTCGCAGGTGACCTGCACCTGGCGCGCGAGGGCGAACATGTCCGGGTACAGGCGCGAGGCGGTGAGCACCAGCGGGTCAATTTTCCTCGCCTCGCAATGGGCCTGCGCCTTGCCGAGGATGGCGGCAAGGTTCTTCAGGGTGTTGGCGAAGCGCGGCGCGCTCGCCTGGTACATGGAAATGCTCATGGGATTTTGCCTTCCTGTGGAGATGTTTTCTTGCGTCCTCTATACTCTCACAGGAAGGAAACAAGATCATGAGCAAGACCAGCCTCTACAGCCCCGCAGTGGCACTGGAATTCTTCAGGGCCGCCGGCAAGCCCGAGAAGGTCGTGGCGGGCAGCCGTTTCTTCGCCGAGAACGAGAAAGCGCGCCCTTTGTTTTTCATGCGCGACAAGATGTACCTGCTGCTCGAGGGCGAAGTCGACCTGGTGGCGCGCAGGAAAGTCATCGGCACGGTGCTCAAGGGCCAGGTCTTCGGCGAAATGGCCTCGATCACGCACGCGCCGCGCAGCGCGAGCGCGGTGGCGAAGACCGCCTGCCGCGTGATCGCGCTCGACGACAAGCAGTTCCGCAGCGGCCTGGAGAAAAAGCCCGCTTTCGCGTTGACGCTGATGAGCATCATGATCGGGCGGCTGCGCGAGACCATCGCCAGGCTCGCCGAGCAGACTACGCTGCGGGGCGACGCAGCAATGAAGGAAGCGACGGTGTTCGATCCCAGGCGACTGGCCGAGATGGCCGAGGGCCTGTCCAGCGACGTGCCGGTGTACTTCGACCGCGGCAAGTCGATCGTGCAGGAAGGCCAGCCCGGCCTGCGCATGTACGCGGTGCAGGAAGGCCGCGTCGCGGTCTCGATCGCCGGCGGCGTGGTGGAGCGGCTCGGGCCCGGCGGCGTGTTCGGCGAACTTGCGCTGATCGAGCAAGCGCCACGCATGGCGAGCGTGACGGCCGAGACCGATTGCCAGCTGCTGCCGATCAACCGCGTCGCTTTCGAGTTGCTGGTGAAGACCAGTCCGGACTTCGCCGAATCCCTGCTTGGCGCGCTCGCCGAGCGCCTGCGCCTGCTGACCGCGCACCTGAAATAGCGGGCGCCGCCGGGCGCCTAGTCGCTGGCGGGGGTGCTACGCAGCCAGCGCACGGCGTCGGCTGCGCTGCCAAAGCAGCGCAGCACATAACCGCGGGCGCGCGCCGCCATCTCGTGCAGCGCGTAGTAAGCGTCGTGCTCGATCGAGTCCACCACCGCGACGCGGTAACCGCCGGCCCGCTGCGGCTGGCACGACGCGAGGGACAGCGCGCCCAGCGAACCCAGCCGGTCGCTCAGGCCGCGCAGGTCGATCAGCACGCGGCTGACGGTCGCGCGGCCCGCCTGCTCGGCGATGTCGCGCGCGATCCAGGGCGCGTAGCTGCCGCCGGCCCTGGCCCCGGTCCTGCCCGAAACCACGGCCCGCAGCATGCCGTCGCGCACGGCGTAATCGATGCGGTATCCCATGGCCCCACGCTACCGAAATCCGCCGCGGGCAATGCAAGAATTTGTCCGGGAACTGTAAATCGGGGTCAGGAAGCGGCTTATTGAGGCGGGCGCACGCCGTCCTTGGTGATCTGCAGCCTGGTCGCGGTCATCTTGCCATCGGCGGCGACGGTGACGGCGATGAAGGCGTACTCGCCGACGACGAGCAGCGAGCGGTCGCCTTCCTGAGCGGCGACGATCGGGATGTTGGCGGGCACGATCACCCGCTGCGCGCCGTCCTTGTAGGTAAGCGTCAGCTCGCGGCCGTCGCCCGCCTCTGTTATCGCGGTCACCATGCCGTTGGTCATGGTCGAACCCGGCTCCAGGTCCCAGGGCCGGTGGCCTTCGGCGGGAATCGGACGACCGGCCGGGAACAGATGCAGCTCCCGCGCCACAATCCTGCCGTCGGGGCCGGTGAGCGCGCTGGTGCCGAGCGGCGTGCCGGCCCTCACGTCGGCAAGGCCGAGTTTCTTCATGTAGGAAAAGACCGCGTTGGGCGCGATTTCGATCCTGAGGTCCTTGCCCTCGCGCGATTTCACGGCGACGACATTGCCGTCGATCGCGGTGATCGTCCCGCGCACGCGGGCTTGCGTCTGGGCGCCCAGGCTGCCGGCAACCGAAAGCAGGATGGAAAGCAGAACGACTGTCAGCGGTTTCATCCGATCTCTCCCGAATAACGTTAGATTATCGCTGCCAACACCGGATCGCCCTTGAATAGTCCCACGCGCCGCATCATCCACCTCGACATGGACGCGTTTTACGCGTCGGTGGAGCAGCGCGACGACCCGTCGCTGCGCGGCAAGCCGGTGGCGGTGGGCGGCTCGCCGCAGGGCCGCGGCGTGGTGGCGGCATCGAGCTACGAAGCGCGCGAGTTCGGCGTGCGCTCGGCGATGCCGATGGCGCGCGCGCTGCGCCTGTGCCCGGACCTGGTCATCGTGCGGCCTGATTTTCCGCGCTACCGCGCCGCGTCCCAGCGCGTCATGGCGATCCTGCGCGAGTGCACGCCGCTGGTCGAGCCGCTGTCGCTGGACGAGGCCTACCTCGACGTCACCGAGAACCGCTGGGGCGAGCCGCTCGCGAGCGTGGTTGCGAAGCTATTAAAAAAGAAAATTTTTGAAGAAACCAGATTGACCGCGTCTGCCGGGGTGGCGCCGAACAAGTTCCTCGCCAAGATCGCCTCGGGCTGGCGGAAACCCGACGGCCTCACCGTGATCCCCCCTGAGCGCGTCGAGCGGTTCCTGCAAAAGCTGCCGGTGGAAGCTCTCTGGGGCGTGGGGCCGGTGACGGCGAAGAAGCTGCGCGCTCTGGGTATCCAAAGATTGGTCGATGTGCGCGAAATTGATGAAATTTCCCTGCGAAAAACAGTCGGCAGCCTGGCCGAGTGGCTGAAGCGCCTCGCCAACGGCGACGATCCGCGCGAGGTGAAGCCCGACCGGCCCTGGAAATCCATTTCGGCCGAGACCACCTACGCCGTGGATCTGGAAAACCCGGAGGAAATGCGCGCCGAGCTGGCAAGGCTCTCGGCAAGAATCGCAGATTCCCTGCAAAAGAAGCATCTCCGTGCGCGCACGGTCACCATCAAGGTGCGTTACGGCGACTTTTCCACCGTCACCCGCGGCCACACCGCCGAGCCGCCCACCTGCGAAGCGGCGCCGATCGCCGCCCGCGCCCTGGCGCTGCTCGGGCGCACCGACGCCGCGCGCCGCCCGGTGCGCCTGCTGGGCGTGGGCGCGCACGGCCTGAGCGCGGAAAATGCGGAGGCGAAAATCGCGCACCCGGAGCAACTGCGACTGGAGTAGCATGGTCGCCTTCGACCCGCGTTTAACCTGAAAGAGTCCAGACCATGAGTGGTGGTGGAGAATCCGCACCGGCGCCAGCCGCCAAACCCGTCGCCGCCGCCCCGCTCGATCCGATCGAGGACCTGGCGAGGAAAATCTACATCGAGCTCGCCGCGCAGGTGCATTCGACGCCTGGCGAAAAACCGCCGCACGCCAAGCTGGCCGAGCTGAGCTTCCGCCTCGCCGAGGCCTTCCAGGCCGGCAATCTCGAGTTCAACACCGCCGCGCGCGCGCGCGCCGACGCCAAGGCCAAGGCGAGCGTGGACGTGAGCAAGATCGAGATCGACTTCGGCGCCATCGGCAAGAAGTAGGCGCGCTCAGCGCCGCGCCAGCAACAGCGCTCCCGCGATCAGGACCGCGCAGGCGAACAGCAGCGCTGCGGAGAATCCTCCGCCGGCCCCGATCACCAGGCTCACCGCCAGCGGCCCGATGATCTGGCCGGCCGCGAAGGCCGCGGTCATGGCGGCCATCAGGCGCGCCGCCTGTGTGCCGGCGACGGTGCGCGCTTCCTGCAGTCCGACCATGGTGATCACGACGAAGGTGCCGCCGACGCACAGTGCGGCGAGCACGATGCCGCCAACGCCTGGCCAGAATACCGGCGCGGCAACCCCTAGCGCCATGACGGCGTGGCTGGCGATCCAGGCGGCGCGGTTGCCGTAGCGTCCCGAGAACAGCGCGACGAGCAGCGTCGAGAGCGCGGCGGCGGCGCCGAACACCGGCCAGGCCCAGCCGAACACCGCGGGGTCGCTCACCACTGCGCGCGCCATCACCGGCAGGACGGTCGCCGGGATGATGTAGCCGAAGCCGTAGGCGCCGTAGGCGATCACCAGGCGCGCCTGCGCCCAGGTCCAGCGTTGAGGGGCGCTGACCGTTGTTTCTTTTTCATTCGAAGAATGAAAGACCGGCCACACGGCGGCGGTGATCGCGATCGACGCGATGCCGAGCAGCAGCCAGGCGCTCGACGAGCCTGCGTGCGCCGTCATCAGGATCGCGCACGAACTGCCGGCGACGACGATTCCGCTGCCGACGCCCGCGTACAACACGCCGGCAAGGATCGGGCGGCCGAGCGGCGCAAGCCGCTCCAGGGCCCACGCGGAGGTGTGGATCAACACCCAGGCGCTCGCCACGCCGGCAATCGCGCGCAACACAGCCCAGGCTGCGAAACCGGTATCCAGCGCCATGGCGAGCGTGGAGATGCCGATCGCCGCGAGCCCTGCGCGTATCACCGTCGCCGCGTTGGCGCGCGTTGCGCCCGCCCACAGCGCGCCCGCGAAGTAGCCCAGGTAATTGGCCGAGGCGAGCCAGCCCCCGCCCGCGACCGAGAGCCCGGCATCCTGCTGCATCATTGGCAGGATCGGCGTGAAAGCGAAGCGCCCGACGCCCATCGCCACGGCGAGCGCCGCAAGTCCCGCGAGTGCGATCCGCATCTCCCGAGTCTAGCCCGTCGAACCTGTGGCCCGCAGCCGATGGCGGCTGGGGTAGTCTTCGGCCACCCGTGAAACGAATCTTCTACGGCTGGTGGATGGTCGGCGCCGGCAGCCTGATGCAGTTCGTTCAGGGCACGCTGCTGTTGCAGTCCTTCGGCGCTTACTTCGCGGTGCTGCGCGACGACCGCGGCTGGTCGAAGACCGAGCTCTCGGGCGCGGCGGCGCTGCACCAGCTGGAGGCGGCGGTCCTGGGGCCGGTGCTGGGCTGGTTCATCGACCGCTTCGGCGCGCAGTGGCTGCTGCGTGCGGGCGTGGTGGTGTTCGGCTGCGGCTTCATGCTGCTCAGTACCATCGACTCGTTGCTGTCGTTCTACGGCGCCTTCATCCTCACCGCGCTGGGCGCGAGCCTGTGCGGTTTTTTTCCGCTCAACGTGGCGCTGATCCACTGGTTCGAGAAAAAACGCGCGCGGGCGCTCTCCTCGATGCAGCTCGGCATGGCCGCGGGCGGGCTCTGCGTGCCGCTGGTCGCCTGGGCGCTCGCGACCTGGGGCTGGCGCGCCACCGCCTTCACTTCGGGGATCCTGGTCATCGCCCTCTGCCTGCCGCTCTCGTTCGTCTTCCGCCACCGGCCCGAGGACCACGGTCTGCGCATGGATGGGGCCGGGCCTGTTGCGGTGAGTGCAAGATCGGATTTGAAGGACGAAAACAAGGACCGCACCCGCGACTTCACCGCGCGCGAGGCGCTGCGCACGCCCGCCTTCTGGCTGCTGTCGCTCGGCCACGGTTTTGCGCTCTTCGTGGTGATGGGCGTCAACACGCACGCCATCACGCACATGAAGGAGGGCCTGGGCTACAGCATCGAGGTCGCCTCCTTCGTCATCACGCTGCAGACCGTGGCCCAGCTCTGCGGCGTGGGCATCGGCGCCTGGATCGGCGATCGCCTCGACAAGCGCCTCATGTCCGCCGCCTGCATGCTCGGCCACATGGCGGGGCTCCTCTTCCTCACCTATGCGACCAATGCCGCGATGATCGTCACCTACGCGCTGCTGCACGGCGCGGCCTGGGGCCTGCGCGGGCCGATGATGCAGGCGATCCGCGCCGACTACTTCGGCCGCAGCTCGATCGGCATGATCCTGGGCCTCTCGTTCATGATCATGGTCATCGGCCAGGTCGGCGGGCCGATGATCGCGGGCATCATGGCGGACATCACCGGCAACTACCGCGCCGGCTTCACCACCCTCGCGCTGCTGGCCGGGCTGGGATCGGCGTTCTTCCTGCTGGCGAAGCGACCCGAACGGCCGACGCTCTAAGATCGCGAATTCATTCCACCAGGGAGAACGCAAATGGCAAAATCCGCACGCCGCACCCCCGCACCGCGCAGCAAGGCCTACGTCGAAGGCCTGAAGATCCGCCGCCGCTGGCTCGGCAAGGCCTACGTCGACAAGGCCTTCAGGGACGCCGACGACTTCACCATCGACCTGCAGCACTACGTCACCGAGCACGGCTGGGGCGCGAGCTGGGCGCGCGGCGTGCTGCCGATGAAAACGCGCGCCTTCATGAACCTCGCCATGATCTCGGCCCTCAACCGGCCGCACGAACTCGAAATCCACCTGCGCGGCGCGCTGCGCAACGGCATGACGAAGCAGGAGATCAAGGAGGTCTTCATCCACGTCGCCACCTACTGCGGCGCGCCGGCGGCGCTGGACAGCTTCCGCATCGCGAAAAAACTGTTCGCGGAGATGCGCGCGTGACGCAGCTGCGCATCGGCGCCGCCGTCGCGGCGCGCATCGAGGAAACCTACGAGCCGAATTTCAACGCCGTCAAGTTCTTTCCCGATTGGGATCCCGCGGTGGTGCAGGAGCACGGCGCCTGGCTCGCGCCCGAGCACTACGACCCCGGCTCCGGCCGGCTCAAGCTGAGCGTGCACAGCTGGCTGCTCAGCGTAGGCGGCAAGCGCATCCTGATCGACACCTGCGTCGGCAACCACAAGCCGCGCCCGCTGCGGCCGTTCTGGCACATGATGGATACGCCCTACCTCGCGCGCCTGGAGGCGGCCGGCGCGCGCCCCGAGCAGATCGACATGGTGATGTGCAGCCACCTGCACGTCGACCACATCGGCTGGAACACGCGCCTGGAGAACGGCCGCTGGGTGCCGACCTTTCCCAACGCGCGCTATGTCTTCAGCAAGGCAGACTACGAGCACTACCTCGCCATCGACCACGATCCGGAAAAAGGCCCCGCCAACCAGGGATCGTTCCGCGACTCGATCCTGCCGGTGGTCGAAGCCGGCCTCGCGCAGATGGTCTCGGGCGCATCAACGTTGAACGAAAGCCTGGCGCTGGACGAACACCTTTCGGTCGAGCCCGCGCCGGGCCACACCCCGGGGACCATCGCCATCAAGTTCGCGTCGCGCGGCGAGAAGGCGCTCTTTTGCGGCGACATCCTGCACCACGCCTTGCAGGTCTACCGCCCCGAGTGGAACAGCTTCGCCTGCGCCGACGCCGCCAACGCGCGCGCCAGCCGCCGCAAGGCGCTCGAACACTGCGCCGGCGGCGCGCTGCTGATGCCGGTGCATTTCGGCGCGCCTTTCGCCTGCCGCATCGAAAGCCGGGGCCAGGGATTCGTGCCGCGCTTCGCGGCTACTTGAACAGCTTGTTCCAGCCTTCCTTGATCGCCGAGCCCGCGCGCGAGGCGAGGTTGCCGACGCTGCGCAGCAGCGCGTCCCAGACCTGCTTGGTGACTTCGCCCGCGGTGGCGCCGTTGGATTTCTTGCCGACATCGCGCAGGTGCAGGTCCGGCATGCGCGACGAGAGCGTGGTGCCGAAGTGCGCCTTGCCGTCCTTGATGAGGACGTTTTCGATCACGACTTTCTTGCCTGGGGCATCGTCCGCCTTCTTCGGGCCCGCGTGCTTCGCCACCCAGGCATCCACGTTCTTTTGGATCACCGCGAGATTGTTGCTGCCTTGCCCGCGCTCGTAGACCACGTCGGGCGCGGCGAGCAGCAACTCCTTGATCACAACCACGTCCCTGGTCAGCGACGCCGGGTCGAGGGTGAGACGCATTTCTCCGAGCTTGAGCGCGTGCGGCGCCTCGAAGCCCTTGGGGTTGCCGATGACGAGGCCCTTGATCGAGCCGCGCCCCGCGGCGGTCTCGATCTTGACGCTCTCCACTTTCACCGAGACGCCGGTGATCTCCGGACCCCAGCGCTCGATCGCCTGCTTGACCAGGCCGTCGAGCGAGGCGAACAGCCACCACGCGGCGCCGCCGGCGGCGACCGCGGCGACCACCACCACCGAGACGATGACGTTGCGGATTTTCATGGCGCGATCATACCGAAGTGGATCGCTACCTGCGCTGCCGCAGCGCTGGCGCGATCATCGCGACCAGCACGAGCGCGGTGCCGATCATGAAGGCGAGGCTGATCGGGCGCGTGAAAAAGAGCGACGGGTCGCCGCGCGCGAGCAGCATCGCGCGCCGCAGGTGCTCTTCCAGCAAGGGACCCAGCACGTAGCCCAGCAGCAGCGGCGCCGGCTCGCACTCCAGTTTCGCGAGCACGTAGCCGAGCACGCCGATGCCCGCGCACAGGTAAACGTCCACCGGGTTGTTGCTCACGCTGTAGTTG
>Ga0247727_10013763_pt1 | contig 13569 bp, 10 predicted proteins | sample WisWelCaveWW1625_FD_202498 | JGI IMG/M metagenome (GOLD analysis project Ga0247727, IMG submission 202498) | Biofilm microbial communities from Wishing Well Cave, Virginia, United States - WW16-25 | ecosystem: Environmental > Aquatic > Deep subsurface > Groundwater > Cave microbial mat | place... | reverse complement strand
GATTTCCGGTCTTCCCGCCGGCGCGACCGTGCGCGTGCGCATCATCGCGGTGAACGGCGAAAACAACCCCAGCCCGCCCAGCGACGTGGCCGAAATCGTGGTGCCGGTAGCGCTGCCGTAGAAGCGGCGGCGAGCGATTGGAACTCTCGCTACTCGAGGACCTTCAAACCTCGATTCACTGGATTCCGCCACAAGGGCGGTCCCTACGCGTCAATTCAGGATTGACGGACCACTAGCTAGCCCTCAAACAAAGTGCCTGATCGCATCAGTTGGCCAAGACGATCTTCGTCAATTCCGGCTTACAGCCGAAACGATACGGGTGTTTGCCGGACACGCCGCGGCTGACGTGCATGAGCGTTCGGCCGATTTGAAATGCGCCCATGTCGAAGTGGCGGCCGTAGCGGCTGGGCATGAAGACGGGACCGACGACTGGCAGTCGCACTTGGCCGCCGTGATTGTGGCCGGCGAGCATGAGGTCGAAGCCGGCGCGGGCTGCCCACGGCGCGTTGTCCGGCGTGTGCGAAAGCAGCAGACGGAAGGCGTCGCGCGGCGCGGCGGAAAGGTCCGGGAGCCGGCCCATCCACGGATACTCCGTGCCGGCGATTACGAGCGGCTGGCCGCGGAGCTGAATGGATTCCCAGCGCCCGGAGAGCATGCGGACGCCAGCCGCTGTCAGATCGCGGCGGATGCGGTCGTGGTCGCACCACGAATCGTGATTGCCGAGAATTGCAAAAACGCCGTGACGGCTTTTGAGTCGAGCGAAAAGCTGCGGCACCCACTCGTGGCATGTCGGCCGATCGACCAAGTCGCCCGTGAACGCGACGAGATCGCAATCGAGCTGATTTGCCTGCTCAATCACGCGCTCGAAATATTTGAAGCCGATCGTTCCGGTGAAGTGCAAATCCGAAAGGTGCAAAATCGACAGCCCGTCCAACTCGGCCGGCAGGCGCGGCAGTCGATAGGTTCGCTCGATCACTTCAAGCTGAAACTGTTCGTTCCACGGCCAGCGGACCATGAACTGGTGCGAGCCAGAGCCGATCGGCCGCCGGCCGAGTTGCGCGGCGATGTCGATCGTGTGGCTGTGGTTGGACAGTTGCGCCGCCGGTAGCCGCCGCCGCCAGCGCAGGATCACGACTCCCGGCACGGCGACTGCGCCCGTGACGACACAGCAGAGCGTGTAAGCCTGCAAAAGCGGCGTCAGCAGTAACCAGTCGCCGGAGGCAACGAAGCCGCTGCGAAAGATGACCCAGGCCAGCCACGGCGTGCCGGCGACCATCCACAAATCATGCACCACGCGAAAGCCCTTCAGCACGATGCGCGAGATCCAGCCTTGCCCGTACGACACGTTGAGCGCCGTGACCGTGATCGCCACGTGACCCACGAGGAACGCGAGGAGCGTGAGTAAGACGAGGATGTTCACCAAACGTAGAAACTCCAATCTCATGAACCAAATCTCAAACAAACATCAAATCCCAATAACCGAAACTCATTCGACCAGCCGCTGGCGACCGCCCACGATGCCGATTCATCGGGATTTGGAAATTGTGATTTGATGTTTGTTTGCGATTTGCTGCTTGGAACTTGGACTTTCCGCCCTGCGGTCTAGTGTTCCACGACGCCGCCGGCCGGTTGTTGCCGCGTGGTTTGGCTGCACAGCGCAGTCTCGATCGCGGCGATCAGCCGATCCATTCGGAACGGTTTGTACAGGACCGCCTGCAATCCCTCGCGGCGCGCCTTCACGATCGCGTGGCCGGTGTCGTAGCCGAATCCAGTCATGAGGATGACGGCTGCCGCCGGGTGAATCTCGCGCAACGCGCGGAAGATTTCGTAGCCGCCCATGTCGGGCAATCGAATATCGGCGATGAACACATCGTAGGTGCTGAGCCGCGCCATCGTCAGCGCCTCTTGCCCCTCGGACGCCGTTTCGACGACGCAGCCGTAGCGGCCCAACAGCGTGTGCGCCGCCTGCCGCACCGGCTCGTCATGGTCGATGAGCAGGATGCGGCGGCCGACCAGCAACGGGTTGCGCGGCCGGCGCTGTGCGGGTGCGTGCGTGTGCGTGGCCGCAGGCTGAATCTGCTCGCCGACCTTTTGAATCACTTCCTTGATGTCGCGTGCGCTCGCGAGCACGCGCCGCAGCCGCTCCGCGACTTCCGGCTCGTGGCCGATGTAGCGGTCGAGCACGCAGGCGGCGTCGCGCAGAATCGCGTCCACCGGCAACGCGACTTCGCGGCTGATCAACTCGACCGATTCCGTCGTCGCTGACAGTTTCTGCGCCTGCAGCAATTCGAGCGTGTTGATCGCCACGGCGACGTCGCGCGCGTAGATTTCGAGAAACTGCACGTCCTCTTCGCTGAACCCGCCGCGCTCCGGACTTTCCACGTTAAACGTGCCGATGACTTCCTCGTGCAGCACGAGCGGCACGGTGATTGAACTTTTCGCGTCGGGCGCGCCGGGCAGGTAGAGCGGGTCGGTCTCGGTGTCCTCGCACAAGTAGCTTTCGCCGGTTGCCGCGACGAAGCCGGTGACGCCGTTGCCCTCCGCGTTCGCGAACAGCGGCCGCCCTGCCGCTTCCGGCCGCATCCCCTCGCACAGCAGCGGCTCCAGCTTGCTCGTCGGCCGGTCGAGCAGCCGTATCTCGATCGACTTGAGATTAAGCAGGTCCTTCGTGTGCCGCAGGATGTTTGATTTGAGCAATTCGACGCGGTCGGCCACGTCCATCTCGGCCATTTCGTCGGCGGACAGGTCGGCCAGTTCGGTGCCGGCCATGTGAATCGCCCGCAACTTTTGTTGCTGCAGCACCTCGCTGGTCACGTCGCGCGTCAAGCTGATGACGTGCGTAACGTGCGATTCGGCATCGCGCGCCGGCGTGACGGAGACGCGGAAGTAGCGATTGTCGCCGCGGCGGACCACTGTCGATGACGGCACGCCCTTGCGCGTCGCGGTGGTGAACGGGCAATAGTCGGGGCCGCGGATATCGGGCGAGCCGAGCGCCTCGTAGAAATTGACGCCGGTCGTCGAGGTGCGGCCGGCCAGCGCGAGAAACTCCGCGTTCGCCCAGAGGATGTTGAGTTCCGGATCGACCAGCGCGACGCCATCGGCGATCGCTTCGAGAATCTGGTCGGCCTGAACGGCGATGCCGACTTGCTCGACTAATTGCAGGTCGCGGGTCTCGGCGAAGATGCCGGCAAACCCGCCGTGCCGCAGCAGCGCCACGCCGCGCAGTATGCTGGCGACCACAATTACTTCGTAACCGGTCGCGGTAAGCTGCTGGATCAATTCGCGACTAGTGGCTTCGCGCGGGTCGAGAACGAGAATTTTTGGTTTCTCAGGCAACGCAGCAATCTCTTCCAAACGAGTCGGCTCTGCCGTCTAACCCGATCGTGACCGATGAGGCGAACCTGTCGGCGCCGGCGCTTCGGGTTAGCGGCTGTGCTGTTAGTATATGATGCGTCGGCCGCACGGCACAACGAGCCGCGCGTTCGCTTGAACGATTTCGCGGCGAGCAGTATAGTTACCCTGGAATTGCGGACCCCGCACTCGGGACGGTTCGTTCCGTGGATTTTCACGTCTCGGCCATTTTCGTCAACCTCAGTCTGCTGTTTTTGTCGCCGGCCGCGGCCGGAGCGACCCGGCCCGACGAGCAGGTTGTGGTCTTGCAGAGCAAACCGGACTCCGGCCGGCTTGAAATGGACTCTCAGGGGACGATCTTCTTTCGCGCTGCCCGACGCGGCAATATTGTCGCTGCCGAAGACATCCTCAAGATCACTCAGACCAGCCCGCCGACGATCGCGCCGGGCACGTCGCCCGCGCATCGAATCTCGCTCTGGGGCTCGGAGCAACTGAGCGGCACGGTGCTGTCGATCGACGACGCGGCGGCGCTCGTACGCGGTCCGGCCGGCGACCGCCTGCGCGTGCCGCTGTATCTGGTCTCGAAAATCGAGCACGCGCACGGCGACGTGGTCGTGTTACGTGACGACTTCGAGGAGGAATTGCCTGCGCGTCGCACGGGCGGCGAAGGGCGCCGCGCTCGCGATCGTGCGGCGTCGGGCGACTGGGCATTTCGATTGGAAAAGGCCGGCGATTCGCTGCGATACCAGTTGGCGGAGCCAGTCGGCGCGGGCTGGTTCGAGGCGTGGTTTTTCGATACCGCCCGCGAGCAGCCAGGGCAGGAGTGGTCGTGCGAGTTGGAGTTCAATTCGCCGGCCGGTGTGCGAACCGTGCAGGTGCTGCTGGGCGGGGGCATCGAGAGCTACGGCCTGCTTGCGCCGCAGGGTCCGACGCTGCCGGTGCAGCGGCTGGCAAGGCGTGCGGGCTGGAACCGGCTCGCGCTGCGGTTTAGCGCGGGCCGCACGACGCTGCTCATCGGTGACGCCGTGCTGTCGCACGGTGAGGTCGGTCTTGGAATGTTGCGGGCCATTCGTTTCGTCGTCCGGCCGGAAGACAACGACGACGCCGCGGCTGTGCCGGCCGGCACCGCTGCCGGATTCATTGATGACATGCAATTCGCCGCGGCGGGCGCGGCCACGGTCGATCGCCAGCCGACGCCCGATCAGGATGACGTGCTGCTCGATAACGGCGACCAGATCTTCGGCCAATTCCGCGGCGCGACCGGCCGCGACGTTACGATGCACGGCGAGTTCGGCGAATGCGCGGTTCCGTGGCGGCAGTTGCAGGAGATCAATCTGACGACTCGTCCTTGCACAACGAAGGCGGTGGCCGGCCGGCACGTGCGCGTGCGATTCGCCGTCACGGGAGCTACCGCCCGGCGCGAATCGCACGACCTGCTCGAGGGCGTCGTGCGCGAGCTGAACGACGAATTCATCGCGATCGAGCATCCGCACATTGGCCGCATCCGCATCGTGCGCGGTCAACTGCGCGAGATGGAGTTCTTCGCCGCGGGCCGATTCATCGCGATCGACCCGCGTTTTCACCACTTCGGCGCTAAAGTTGTCGCGCGGCTGCAGGCCCCGTTTCCCGGCGGGACCGACCGGCGCTGGGAGTTCACACTCGATCGCGTGCCGCGCGAGGCCGCGATCGTCCTGAACACGGTCGGCATGGAGGCAATGGCACCCGGCGGCGAATTCACGAAGCGGCTCGAAAACGACGAATGGCGCACGTACGCCGAAATCAACGGCCAGAAAATCGATCCGCTCGGACTCAATCACCGCCTGCCGCTCGATGCCAAGGGCTCCGTGCGGCTCGTGGTGCCAATCGAGCCGAGCCTGCTCCGCGCGGGTCCGAACACGCTGCGACTCGTCCAAACGCCCGAAAAAAACGACGCAAGTTCGTTCGACGACTGCGGCGTTTTCGGCATCGGCATACAACTGAGCGACGACTAACGAAATTCCATTCGTCCGATCATGCCAACGATCACAGCAATTCATGCCCGTGAGGTGCTGGACAGTCGCGGCCAGCCGACAGTCGAGGTGGAGGTGCTGTGCGACTCGGGCGCGCGTGGGCGAGCGATTGTGCCGTCCGGCGCGAGCACGGGCCGGCACGAGGCCGTGGAATTGCGCGACGGCGATCCGGCGAGATTCGACGGCCGCGGAGTGTTGCGCGCGATCGCGAATGTGCGCGACGTGCTCGCGCCGCAAATCGTTGGACACGACGTGACGGATCAAGCCGGCATTGATCGGCGGATGATTGACCTCGACGGCACGCCGGACAAATTCCGACTCGGCGCCAACGCGATTCTCGGCGTGTCGCTCGGCTGCGCGCACGCGGCGGCGGCCGCACGCGGCGTTCCACTGTTCGAGCACCTGGCAGCGCTCTTGTCGTCTCACTCGGCTCGCGCGCGCTCACCACTCACCGCTCACCGCTCACCACTCACTCTGCCCCTGCCGATGGCGAACATGATTTCCGGCGGACTGCACGCCGGCGGCAATTTGGACTTTCAGGACTTTCTCATCATGCCCGTCGGCGCGGCGAACTATCGCGAGGCGCTCGAATGGATCGTCGCCGTGTATCGCAGCCTCGGCCGCGAATTGGCCGCGGCCGGTTACGACAGCGTGCTGGTGGGCGACGAAGGTGGCTATGGTCCGCGACTCCAGTCGAATCGCGAGGCCGTCGGATTGGTCTGCCGCGCGATCGAGCGGGCGCGGCTGACGCCCGGCCGCGACGTGGCGATCGCGCTGGATGTGGCCAGCTCGCACTTCTTTCACGACGGCCGCTACTGCATTTCGGGCGCGGCCCGCGCGGAATTCGCGGCGGCCGAATTCGTGGACTTGCTCGCCGGCTGGGTCGATTCGTTTCCGATCGTCTCGATCGAAGACGGCTGCGCCGAGGACGACTGGGACGGCTGGCGGCTGCTTACCGAACGGCTCGGCGGCCGCGTGCAACTCGTCGGCGACGATTTGTACGTGACGAATCCGGCGCGGCTCGCTCGCGGAGTTAGCGGCGGAGTCGCCAACGCGATCCTCATCAAGTTGAACCAAATCGGCACGTTGACGGAGACTCTCGAAGTCATCGCACAGGCCCACGCGGCAGGCTACCGCACGGTGATCTCGTCTCGCAGCGGCGAGACGGAGGATGTGACGATCGCCCACCTCGCGGTCGGCACCGGCGCCGGCCAGATCAAGATCGGTTCCGTCGCGCGCAGCGAGCGACTCGCGAAATACAACGAGCTGCTTCGCATCGAAGAACACTTCGGTAGCCGCGCGGCCTTCGCGACGCCGATTTCTAAGATTTCGGCCCGGCAATCGTTGTAGAGTTGGGCGTGTGGCGATTTTTGCTCGTGAACAGGCCGGATTCGGGCTTTATAATCGGTCTGGTCGTTTGAGCGACGCGCCTTCACGCCCGCCGAGGAGACAAACCATGCGACGAATTCTCACGGTCTTGTTCAGCACGGCTGCCTGTTTTCTGCTGAGCTTCGCCGTACTGGCCCAGGCACCGTCGGCGGAGCAGCGCCAGCAGATCGCCGAGGCGAACAAGCTAAAGGCCCAAGTCACCTCGCAAATCAACGGCCGCAAATACGAGGACGCCTCGAAGTCGCTCGACCAGTTGCAAGCAACGATCAAGAAACTCAAAGAGGCGGGCTTGAACGAGAAGGATCCGGGGTTGATTGCACTCGACAAGTTTGTCGAAAACCAAAAGAAGATTATCGACCGCAATAAGCCGAAGGACGCGCCGAAAAAGGACGAGCCAGCCGCGCCCACGCCGAAGTCGCCGGAGCCGGCAACGCCCGGCGGCGTGAGTTTCCTCAAAGACGTGGCGCCGGTGTTCGCGCGAAATTGTCAGCGCTGCCACGGCATGACGAACCCGCGCAGCAAGTTCAGCCTGAACACGTACGCGAGTCTGCTCAAGGGCGGCGAGCGCGGCGACGACGACATCGTGCCCGGCAAGCCGGACGAGAGCCGCCTCGTGCTCATGCTCAAGGGCGAAGAGGAGCCGCGCATGCCGCAAGGCGGCCGCCGACTGCGCGACGACCTGATCGAAAAAATCGAGCTATGGGTCAAGCAAGGCGCGAAGTTCGACGGAGCTCCGAAGTTCACGCCGAACTCAACGCTCACCGAAATGGTGCCCAGCGCGGAAGAAGAACTGAAATTGAAAGTCGCCGCGATGAGCGACTCGGAACTGCTCGAATTGCACAAGACAAAGGCCAAGGAGCACTGGGCCGCGAGTAACCCGAACAAGACGCCGGAATTCGCGGAGACCGATCATTTCATCGTAAGCGGCACAGTGTCGGCGAACGAACTGGAGCAGGCCGGGCAATGGGCCGAGACGGCGGTGAAGGACCTTGGGCGCATGTTGGGCCGCTCGCCGAAGGACACGATTTGGAAGGGCAAACTCACGATCCACATCTTCGCCGAGCGGCATCAGTACACGGAACTGGCGATGGTCGTCGAGAGCCGCGAGGTGCCGCGTGAAATTCAGGGGCACTATTTCAACATGATTGAGACCTCGTACGTTGCCATGCCGAAGCCCGCCGAAGATTCGCCGGCGACGCTGAAGGGCCTGGTGATCGAGCAGGTTGCAGCCGCGTACTTGAACGCGCTGGGCGAGACGCCGCGCTGGTTTGCCGCGGGCGTCGGCCGGTATCTCGCCGCGCGGAGCGACCCAAAGGCGGAAGTCTACCGCGAGTATCGCCAGCAAGTTCGTGAGGCTATCACGGACGGCGGCGACCCGCTGGCGCCGGTCGTCGAGGATTCGACCGAGGGCGCCGTGCTCGGCTTTGGCTTGATCGATTTCTTGGCCACGCAACGGCAGGGCGAAAAGGGCATCGCGGCGCTTGGCGAAAAGCTGCGCCAGAAGACCGCGGCCGACAAGGCGCTGCAAGCTGTCTACGGCACGGACCGCAAGGCCCTCGCCATCGCCTGGGCCGGATTCGCGACCAAGCGTTACCCTGCGGCAAAGAAACGGTAGCGACCGCTCAAATCAGCATTCCGGCCGAGGTTACGCCAACCCCGACTCCACCTTGAGCCGTTTCCGCCGTCGCGGTATAGTTCCGCCCCAAATCTGAGGCGGAGCAGATGAGTCAATTTTTCTTCGGTCCACAGGACGGCACGCGGCGGCGGCTGTTTCCCGGCGTGGACGCGCACGTGGTGTGGGGCGAGCGGCTGATGATGTCGCTGGTCACACTCGAGCCGCATTCCGTGGTCGCGGAGCACGAGCACCCGCACGAACAGATGGGCATGGTGATCGACGGCCGCGCGGAGTTCACGATCGGCGGCGAGACGCGAGTGCTGGGGCCGGGCGACATGTACCTCATGCCGGGCGACGTGCGGCACAAAGTGGTCGCGCTCGACATGCCGGTGCGGGCATTGGACGTCTTCAACCCGCCGCGGGAGGAATACAAGTGAAATCACGGATGACAGTGCTTGCGGTCGCGGCCGCGCTGGCGGCGTCGGCCGCGGTCGGCTGCGGCATCAATCGACGCTACGCGAACGGCGTGATCCAGCAATTGCCGCACGAAGAGGTCGCGGTCGCGTACACCTGGATCGATTCGTCGGACTCGGCGTTTCGGCAGAACTCGCTGCCGCCGGCCGGCTCCGGACAGCGGCGGCTCACGGTGACCTATCCGCATCCGAATACAAAATACGGCCGCAAATTCGCCGACGTGGCGCTGGAAATCAGCCCCGACACGGCAAGCGACTCCGCCGACAGCGCCGTCGCTCAACTCGTTACCAATCCGTTTCGGCAGCAGGATCAGTCAAAGTCCGGCGGCTCGGCGAGCGACCCGAACAAGCTGCACTTGCTGCTCAATCGTGAAGAACTGGAATTTCTGCTGCGCGATCTAGTGGCCGACGGGTATTTCGAGATGGGCCAGCGCAAGCAGCCAAAGGACGGCGTGGAGATCGACGTCACGCTCGGCTCGCGATCGACGTCGAAGAGCTGGGACCACATCGCGGCGTTCGATCAACTCGCCGAGCGCGTGAAGAGCGAGAGCGTGATGCAGGCGAAGAAGTCAAAGCGGCCTGGCATGCTCGCCGCGCCGGCCGTCTCGCTGGTCGCGCCGACCGCCGCGGACTTCGAAGAGGAGCCGTCCGCGACTACATCACTCGACGCCCAATCCGGCACGGCGCAGTTCTGATTCGAGGCGCACTCATGCGGATCGCGTTACTTGCCCTCGGACTGCTCTGCTGCCTCATTGGCGGCGAAATCCTCCTCGTGGATAAAGTCGTTCTCCACGGCGGCAGCTCGAGCGTGGATGAATTCTCCGACGAATTCGCGGTGAATGAAAACGACGACAGCGCGGCCCCGTCCGGTCGCGTGATCGATCTGCCCGATTCTGGCGGCTACGTCCTGGTGGCCGTCGGTGTCGCGTGCCTCGTGTTCCACGTTGCGATGGGCCGCAGTAAAGAGCGGTAGTCGGAAATGAAAACGGCAGCGACCGTTGCGGCCGCTGCCGTGAAATGTTCATGTTCTCTTGCGAAATGGGTCAGGCTGAAGCCTGACGCGCGGTGCTCATTTCGACTTCGTTCCGCCCACTTCCTCGAAGTATTCCTTTGCGTGCTTTTTGTATTCGCGCGGAATGTTCTGGCGGTTGAGCGCGTCGTTGGCCGCGGCGGCGCCGGCCTCCATTGCCTCCTGACTGATTAGCTTGCTCTCGCCGGACGTCACTTTGCCGTCCACCAATCCGCCGACTTCAACCTTTCCGCCCGGCCGAATCTTCTGGTTCACCTTCGAGTCAAAACTCTTCGTCACATCTTCCTCTTCGTCTCTGTCGCCACGCGCACCACGCTGGAATCCGTCACCGCGACCGCGGTTTTGTCCACAGGCCGGTCAGCCGGCCCCCGCACAGTTTTTACACACCATCGCGTTCTTCATTTCCGCGAGTTGGTCGAGGGCCTTTTCCAGCATTTCCATTTCCTGCAAGTCGTTCATCATCTTTTGCAGATCGGCCTTACTCAGTTCCATCTGTTCCAGGGCCTTTTCCAAGTCGTCCTTGTTCATGGCCTCAGCGGCCTTGCCGATCTTTTCGGCCAGTTCCTTCAATTGCTGCATCTGAGCGGCCTGCCCTTCGAGCTTGGCCAGTTCTTTCTTGATCTGCTCCTCCGGCACGCCGGCCTTCTTCAGTTGCTCTTCCAACTGCTTTTTTCGCTCTTCCATGTTGGAGAGCTTGTCAAGCTGTTGCTTCAATTGTTCGAGTTGTTTTTCGAGGGCTTTTTTTTGGGCCTCGTTCATTTGGCCGGATTTCATTTGCTCCATCAGCTTGTTCATTTCGTCGGCGGCCTTCTTGAAGTCGCCCTGCTTTAGCGCCTGCTGGAACTTATCTCCAGGTCCTTTCTCGGCGGAGGCCTTGAGTTTTTCGAGCTGCTTTTGCAGTTGCTCGGCTGAGGCGAGTTTTTCGCGGCGCTCTTTGATGGCGTCGGTGATTTCGTTGGTCTTCGACAGGGCCTTCTTTTGATCGATGTCCTTTTTCTCACCGAGGTCTTTGGTCGCCTTCGTGAGTTCGGCAAGCAGCTTCTCGGCCTCGGCGAAGCCCTTGTCCTGCGCCTGCTTCTTTTGCTCTTCGAGCTTCGGGGTGAAGACCTTGGTCGAGGTCTTCACTTGCTCGCGTTCGCTCGGCGACGGCTGCGACTTCGCTTCGACCGTGGTCGTCTTGTGATCGATGTTGACGAACGTTGCGACGAGGAATGCGATCGCGGCCGGCACGGCCGGCAACCACGCCGTGCGTGGCAACTGGAAATTGAATTTCTCGCTCACGTCGAGCATCTGCACGCGGCTGGTCGCGTCGCTGACGAGCGCGAGACCCGCAGGCGTCTCGCGCAGATCCTGCGTCAGCGTGAATGTCGAGGAAACGCGTTCCTTCAGCCCAAACGCCTGATCGATCGCCAGCGCGGCGTCCACCGTGGTCGGCCGTGTGGCGAAACAGATGATCGCCGCGGCAATCGCGCCCAAACCGAGGCCACCGACGATCGTCAGCCACCACGGCTCGACGACCGGCTGCCAGAATTTTTCCGTCGTGACCCAAGCGAGTGCCAGGGTCAACGTGACGACCCAGCACCAGACGAGGATTTCGACGAATCGCTGAAGGCTCAGCCGACGCATGACACGACGAACCTGTTTTTCGAGCTCTGCCATGGCTTGTACTCCGACTTGTTTGGGTGAGTCGGCCCCGGTTTCGAGAAAGGTCGGCTGTCGACAGCATAATCGTACTTATCCCCGCCCGCCAGAAGAATTTCCAGTTCAGTGACCAAAAACTTTCTCCCGCCAGGCCGCAAAGCCGAATTCGACGCCCGAGCGCCGGACTCATGCGTCCGTGCCGGCAGGCAGAGAATCTTGCTTGCCACGCAAAAAAATCGCTTCGGAAACAGGTGACCGGTCGTTTCGGGATCAAAGTGCCACTGTTCGCCGATAGTTCGATCAATAACACCGCTACTTCATGTACTGCAACAACTTCCGGAAATAATTTTGTCAAACTATGCCAGTTTTTGCGTGCGGTTGAGGGGCTAACCGTGCGGTTGCGCGACTCACCCGTGCGGTCGAACGTCTCGCCCGTGCGGTTGAATGATTCCACCGCACGGTCGAGTGATCGGCCCGTACCCCGGCGCGGCGAAACCGTGCGGTCAAACGGTTAGCCGGTACGGTGCAATCACTCGCCCGCACGCCGGCGCCGTCGCACCGCACGGGCGGAAGGCTCAGCCGCGCGGTGAAACGATTCGCCCGCGCGGGTAGCGGTCTTGACCGTGTTGGCGAGCGGCATATCTGAATGGCACATTCGCGGGAGGACTGGCTTATAATGAGCGCCGTCGACATGCCGACGAAATCGTACTCAACCCAACTATCGGCGCGACCCGACGTAAAATGGCGCAAGCGAATCGTCCAGGATCCAGTGGCGGCCAGCCGCCGGCCGCAAGGCCTAGCGCGGACGAGTTGATCGATTTGGCTCTGTCCGGTTTCGAGTCCGCGCCCGAAGCCGCGCCGGCTGAAGGAAACGCGTTGCCTACACCGGCGCGCGCGGAGACCGGACGAATCGACAACGCGTTGCTTGAGCCGGTTCGGCACGATCCGCAATACGCCGTCGCGCTCAACCACCGAGGCTTCGCGCTGGCAAATCAGGGACACTATGAGGAGGCGGTCCGGCACTTTGACGAGTCCATCGCGATCAATCCGCATTACGCACCGGCGTACAACAACCGGGGTTACGCCCTGGCCGCGCTGAAGCAATATGATCAAGCGATCGGTGACTTCGACGCCGCGATTCGGATCAAAGCCGACTTTGCCGCGGCTTACAACAACCGCGCGCTGGCGTTCAGCGCGAAGCGCGAGTATGAACGAGCCGTCGCTGACGCCAGCGCAGCGATTCGCTTCGATCCCGGTTTGGCCCTCGCCTACCACAACCGCGGTTTCGCGTTCGCTGCCGTCGGCGACTACGACCGAGCGATCGACGATTTCAACGAGTGCCTTCGCCTCGCACCGGAAACCGCCAACGCCTTCCACAACCGCGGGTTCGCCTTGACTGCCCAGGGCGAGTATGAACGGGCAATTCACGACTACGACCGGGAGCTAGAGATCCGGCCCCGCTCGGCATTCGGCTACTACAATCGCGGTTTCGTTCGAGTTTCGACCGGCGCGTTCGACAAAGCGAATACCGATTTCGACGCGGCGATCCAACTGCGACCCAGCTTCGCCGATGCGTACTACAATCGCGCTGACGTGTACCGGGCGAAGCGCCAGTACGAGGAGGCGATCGCCGACTACACGCAGGCGATTAGGCACGATCCACAATTCCTGCTCGCGTTCTACCACCGGGGCGAAGTCCACTACGAAACGGGTCAATTCGATCGCGCTATTGCGGATTTCGACGCGATGATCCGACTTCAGCCGAATATGGCGGCGGCGTACAACAGTCGCGGCCTGGCGCTCGTGGCGCGAGGCGAGCCCGACCGCGCACTCGCAGATTTCGGTGAGGCCATTCGCATCGATCCACAGTACGCCGGTGCGTACAACAGTCGCGCGGCAGCGTTTGCGGCCAAGGGGGACTACGAACGGGCGATAGTCGATCACATCGAAGCGATCCGCCGCGACCCCAAAGTCGCCTCGGTCTACGCTGACTTCGCCAAACTCTGGGTTGCGGACACTTCGACCATCGCCAGCGCGGGCCGCCTAGCCGTCGAACTGGCC
>Ga0247727_10013762_pt1 | contig 13569 bp, 13 predicted proteins | sample WisWelCaveWW1625_FD_202498 | JGI IMG/M metagenome (GOLD analysis project Ga0247727, IMG submission 202498) | Biofilm microbial communities from Wishing Well Cave, Virginia, United States - WW16-25 | ecosystem: Environmental > Aquatic > Deep subsurface > Groundwater > Cave microbial mat | place... | reverse complement strand
AGGGTGATCCAAATAGATCACCGACATCGCCGAACATAACACTTAAAAACCCGCCCATCTTGAACGAGGTCGAGCAGTTCGTTGCCGCTGTTTTTGCACCAGGCGGGCATGTCTTTTCGGATTCCCTCGTCGTCCGAGAGGACCTCCAGAACCTGGTCGAGTGGCATCTGTTTGATTCGTCTTGCGGTGAGAATGACCGGAATCGGACAGAAGAGGCCGAGCGTGTCGAGCGTGTCGTTTGGCGTCATCATGAGGCGGTACCCAGGCGGGAGAAGAGTGGGGAGGCGGCGCGGAGGGCCGCCACGCATTCGGGCATTGCGAATAAGACTTGGGTGATGTCGGCCTCCGTCGTTTCCCGCCCCATGCTGAAGACGATGGCCCCTTGCGCCACGTTCGCGGCAAATCCGATGGCGGTCAGCACTGGCGAGATTTTCAGGGCGTCGGCGCTGCACGACGAACCGGATGCGGCGATGATCCCCCGCTTCTCCAGCCGACGAATCAACGCCTCGCCATCGACATATTCCACAGCAAAACTTGCGATATGGGGCAGCCGCATCACGCGGTGGCCGGTGACGTGAACCCGGTCGATTGTCTTCAACAGGCCGTCGATTAGCCCGTCTCGCAATGGCAGAAAATGCGCAGCATCGGCGTCGATTTGTCTCCGCGCCACCTCTGCCGCCACCCCCATCCCGACAATCGCCGCGACGTTTTCGGTCCCAGCGCGCCTTCCGCCCTCTTGCACCCCGCCATCAATCAACGGGGCGATTCGCACCCCGCGCCGAACGTAAAGCGCCCCCACCCCTTTCGGCCCATAAAACGACGGCGCGGCAAGCCCGGCCAGATCGACGCCGAGTTGATCCACGTCAAATGGAACGACGCCGACCGTCCCCACCGCGTCGGTGTGCAATAAAACGTCGGCGGCTTGCGTGATGCCCGCGATCTCGGTCATCGGCTGCACCGTCCCGATCTCGTTATTGGCGTGGAGGATGGAGACGAGCAAGGTGTCGGGGCGGATCGCCCGCGCCACATCGTTCGGGTTGACGCGGCCAGCGCGATCGACCGGAAGCCACGTCACCTCGTAGCCCTCCTGCGCCAGACGCTTCATCGGATGGGCGACGGAGACATGTTCGATCACGGAGGTGATCAGGTGCCGTCCCTTTTTCTGTCCGGCGGCGATGACGCCTCGGATGGCGAGATTGTTCGCCTCGCTGCCGGAGGCGGTAAAGAGAATCTCCGATGGCGCAGCGCCAATGAGGTTCGCCACCTTTCCGCGGGCCGCTGCCACCGCAGCGCGCGGCGCGTCCCCGTAGCCGTGACGGCTCTGTGGATTGCCAAACTGCTCAGTAAGATAAGGCAGCATCGCCGCTTTTGCCGCAGGCAAAAGCGGCGATGCCGCAATGTAATCCAGATAGACCATCTGCATGAGAGAGAAGAGAGGCGGTGAACGGAGACGGGTTCCGACCCATTTAACCCGCCGCGAAACGACACGGGATAAAACGCCGCGCTTCCTGCGGTCGGGTTCATTGCTGTGTTGTGATGGCTCAACCCGATCTTGAATGTTTATCAACACGCAAGACGGCGGTGATCCTTGGCCCGATGGCCGGATCACCGCCGTCTTGAACGTGCCCCGTGGAGGGCGACGACTATCCGTCGTAGTAGAGGAAAAACTCGTACGGCGTCGGACGAAGCCGCATCGGATCGATCTCCTTGTTTCTCTTGTAATCCATCCAGCTGGTCAGGACGGCTTCCGTGAAGACGCCGCCCTTCAACAGGAAGGCGTGGTCGGCCTCCAGTGCGGCCAACGCCTGGTCGAGGCTCCCTGGCATGGTGGGAATCGCCGCAGACTCTGCGCCGTGCATCTCATAAAGATCACGCTCGACGGGTGGGCCGGGATCGATCTTGTTTTCAATCCCGTCCAATCCCGCCATCAGCATGGCGCTGAAGGCCAGGTACGGATTGCACATCGGATCGGGAAAACGGACCTCAATCCGCTTGGCCTTCGGGTTCGACGAATACATCGGAATGCGGATCGACGCGCTCCGGTTTCGGCTGGAATAGGCCAGGTTGACCGGGGCCTCAAAGCCGGGCGTCAGCCGTTTGTAGGAGTTGGTCGTCGGATTGGTGAGCGCCGCGAGCGCCTGCGCGTGCTTCAAAATCCCGCCGATGTAATAGAGACACATCTGGCTGACGCCGGCGTATTTGTCGCCCGCAAAGAGCGGCTTCCCCTCTTTCCAGATGCTCTGGTGGGTGTGCATGCCGGAGCCGTTGTCGCCAAAGAGCGGCTTCGGCATGAACGTGGCCGTCTTGCCATACCGCTTGGCCACGTTTTTGACAATGTATTTATAAAGCATGACCTGGTCGGCCATCCGGGTGAGCGGGGTGTAGCGCATGTCGATCTCCGCCTGTCCCGCCGTCGCGACCTCGTGGTGCTGTTTTTCGATGTAAATGCCCGACTTCTCCATCTCCCGCACCATCTCGGCGCGGATGTCGTCCTGGCTGTCGGTCGGCGAGACAGGGAAATAGCCTTCTTTGTGGCGTGGCTTGTAGCCCAGGTTTTTGCCCTCAGCACCCGCGTTCCAAATCCCCTCGTCTGACTCGATGAAGTAGAAGCCAGCGTTCATTCTCTGGTCGAACCGGATGTTGTCGAAGATGAAAAACTCCGCCTCTGGGCCGATATAGGCCGTATCGCCGACGCCTGTGGCCTTCAGATGCGCCTCGGCCTTTTTGGCGATGTAACGCGGGTCTTTCTCGTAGGGTTTGCCTGAGATGGGGTCTTTTATATCGCAGATCACCGACAGCGTCGGGATCTTGGTAAACGGGTCCATAATGGCGCTCGTCGGATCGGGCACCGCGAGCATGTCGCTATCGTTAATCGCCTGCCAGCCACGGATACTGGAGCCATCGAACCCCGACCCTTCCGTAAAAATCGCCTCCGGAAACTCGCAAATCGGTGTGCCAAAATGCTGCCAAGTCCCCAGGAAATCGACGAACTTAAAATCGACCATTTCGGCCTTGTTGGCCTTTGCAAACTCCAATACCTCTTTCGGTGTCATCGCTGATCCTCCCTCTCCATGATGATTGTGGTGAAGCGCACCCCGCGCCCACCGCTGTAACGACCATGTGTCCCGCCATAGACGTAAGCGATTTACATGCCACGCGGAGTATCTGATTCAACGGACGGTTTCCCAAATGATTCACCCGAATCCTCCAAGATACAGTCGCGCATCCTGCCCCACTTTTGTCCGTTTTGCAACATGAAGGTCTGGTTTGTAGGGGCGTTTGAGGTCGGCGGGGGAAAACGGTAGACTGCCGCGCCAATGGAGCCGAGAGACGCGCCGCGAGAGATTCTTATCACCAAACCGAGTTCGCTCGGCGATATTGTCGACGCCCTGCCCGCGGTTGGGGCCATTAGGCGACGCTTTCCAGCCGCGCGGATCTCGTGGCTGGTGAAGTCGGAATGGGCGGCGGTTCTCGACCGACACCCGTATGTAGATCGGGTGATCGCCGTGCCGTTTCGATGGAGCCGCACTCAAGAAGTCGTGCGCGCCGTCCGTGGGATCCCCTTCGATTGGGTCATCGACTTTCAGGGATTGTTCCGGAGCGCAGCGCTCGGCGCGCTGACCGGTGCCCCGCTGCGAGTCGGCTTTGCCGATGCCCGCGAGTGTGCCCCTTGTTTTTATTCCCAACTGGTGAAGGTTGCGAGCGGCGTGACCCATGCGGTTGACCGTTGTCTTTCGATCGCCGGGGCGCTCGGGGCCGAGGTCGGTCGGGTCGATTTCGGATTTCCGAAAACGCCGAAAGCCAACCCGCAGGTCGCGGCCCTTTTGCGGGAAGGCGGATGGGAGGTTGATGCGCCATTCGCGGTCATCCATGCCACATCGCGGCGGCAGAATAAATGCTGGCCCGCGGAGCGGTTTCGCGCCGTGGCGGCGGGATTGATCGCGGACGGGCGCGCCGTCATTTTTATCGGCGGCGACGCGGAGCGGGACGAGATTGCCGCCCTCCTCTCTCCAATGAAACGGCCCGCCATCAACGCCGCAGGGCGATTGACGTTGCGAGAGTCGCTGTCGCTGTTGCAACGGGCGGCCCTCTGCATTTGTAACGATTCGGGACCGATGCACATCGCGGCGGCGGTCGGCACCCCCGTGATCGCCCTCTTCGGCCCGACCGATCCGAGGAAGGTCGGCCCGTATGGCGCGGGACATGTCGTCATCCAAAAAGGAAGCGACTGCTCCGCCTGCAGCCGACACCGCTGCGTGCGCGACAACGCTTGTATGACGGCGATCTCCGTGGAAGAGGTCCAGAAAGTCGTCATGGCGCGATGGGACGATCTCACGCGCGTCAATGACGGAAGGGGTTCCGATGGCGATTGAGAAAGCCCTGTTAGACCTTTTGGCCTGCCCCGCATGCAAGACCCCCCTTCTCCAGCCGGATGAAGACGGGTTGCTCTGCGACCGGTGTCGTCTGCGCTTCCCGATCCGCGAGGAGATTCCGGTCCTGTTGATCGAAGAATCTACCCCACTAAAATCGTAAGGCCATTTTATGGAGACGAACATGCCCTCTTTGCTTGAGAACCGCCCGCTGGTATCCGTCGTCATCCCGACCTACAACCGCGCAGCGAGTCTCGTCGAGGCGATCGACAGTGTTTTGGCACAAACCTACCCGGAGATGGAGATCATCGTTGTGGACGACGGTTCAACAGACGATACTCGAAAGATCATCCCGCAGCGTTATCCGCAGGTTCGGTATTTCCATCAGGAGAACAATGGGGTGTCCCGGGCAAGGAACCTCGGTATTCGAGAAGCCCGAGGTGAATTCATCGCCTTTTTGGATTCCGATGATCTCTGGCTTTCGGACAAGACTGAAAAACAGGTCGCCTGTTTCAACCAGTATCCCGACGTGGGCCTCGTTTACACCGATCTCGATGTGTATGACAGCACGGGTTCCCAGCCCGTGCTGGGGATGCGCAGCTCAAAAGCAGAGTTTTCTACGGGGGATATGGTCGTCAACCTCTTCACGCGCTTTAGTCCAATTACGTCAACCGTGATGATGCGCAAGGCGGTTTTTGAAACCGTCGGGTATTTTGATGAGGAGTTGAAGGCGGTCAATGATGATAATTTATGGATACGCGTTGCCATCCGCTATCCGTTCCGACACATTCCCGAGGCGCTCATGCATTTCCGGAGGGTGCCAGGTCCCCATATCGCCTATTCGGAGAACTCATTTAATTACTTCAAAAAGCACCTCGAGTTGATCCAAACGCGCTACCCGGAGGTGGCCGAATACCTGGGACCGGCCTTGATCCGACGGCGGACCCGTGCGCTTTACCGTGGTCGTGCCTATACCTATTTCACGCAGGGTCAACTCGATAAGGCGAGGATGGCATACAAAGAGACCCTTCAGAATTTTCCGTGGGACGTTCGATCCTACTTGTATTTCGCTTGCGCCCACCTTCCGATCGGGTGGATCGAACCCCTGAAAGCACTCAAACGGAAGATCGTATAACCCGCCCCGCCCATTCCGTACCATCGTCAGACAACCGGTACAGACGTTTACAGACGGATGTCGAATCACCGATCCCGTCTTGCGAGGAAGCAGCCCTGCCGTCGGACGGGGCGGTACGCCTCTTTGACGCGCCGCAGATTCGGAAGCTCGGAGTCGTCCATCGTGTTGATCCACTTGTAAGCGGTGAGCGTTCGACAGAAGGTTCGGAAGAGGTGGGCCGCAGCACCGGAGAACGTCAGATCGGTCACTTCCAGCGCGACGCAAAAGGTGTCGCCGCATAACGGAAAGCCGAACGTGTAGCCGATCAAATCTCCATCGACTTCAATCACCCATCCGGTGAGACCGATCTCGGCCCACTCCGCGAGTGCCCGGCGGTGGACCGATTCTGAATCCAAAATCATCTGTTGGTAGATCGAATCGGCATGGCGGCGCTGTCCCTGCCAGCGCGAAAGGAGTGCCAGCGCTGCCGGCTGGTCGTCGGGTCGGTAGGGCCTGTCGCTCGGTGGGTATCGGCGGATAAACGCATTGCACGCGCCACGCGCGGTTTTGTAGGCGTCTCCCCGCAAGTCGGCCAGCGCCGAACGGCGATAAACGTACTCCGGCGACTTTGCCTCCGTGATCCATCCGGTATCGCGGTAGAACGCCTCGTCCTCTTCGGCAATGTTTTCAATTCGGGAGATACGTCCGTCGGGGTTGCGGGCGTCCATCCACGAAAAACAGTCTGAGATGATGGCGGGATCGAACGGCCCCAGCGGCGGCAGCGGCATGTAAACGCAGCCGTCGTATTCGGCAAAGAGCAGAAAGTGGTCGCCGACCTCGGCCCATCGAAATGTAAAATGATCCCGCCACAGGAGGTGGGCGGCCAGGGCATAGGACGATAGCGAGCGCGGAAGTCGGGCGACGGCGCGGTTAAACCGGTCGCGGGTTTCCGGCTGAAGCGTTTGGAGGTGAAAGTCGGGCATTCAGATGAGGGAGCGGGCGGAGGAGGATGACGTCGTCTTGATACGGCCCGATCAGCGCGGGATGGGCGGCCAGCAACGCTACGATCTGGTCAGACGCCAGAAACTGCCAGACCGCATCGGCATCGCGCGCCATCTGCGGGTCGTCGGCATGATCTCGGATGTAGGGGCATTTGGTGTCGAGTCCGAGCATCGCCACGCCGTTTTCGTCGTGCAGCAGGGCAAACGGGTAGAGGCGGCAGTCGAGCGGCCGCGCGTTGTAGACCTTGCAATGCTGGGTGACGGGGTCGAAATAGGGGCAGATACAGCCGTCGTCGTGGGGTGATAAGTGGATTTTACTCCCGCCTTGCACATCATCAAACCGAAAATCCGCCGCAGCGCCGATGGCCGCGATCTCCGCCCCCGTGAAGAAGGGACGCAGCACGCTCTCCGCCTCCGGAAAGCGGCAGCAGACATCGCAGGTCAGGCAGAGCGACGACGGGACGATCTGTTTGAGACCAGAATAAGGTTCCATGCTTCCGATCCGAACTCCCCCTGATAATGGGGCCGGTGGGTTCATTCCTAAAACATGGGACAAACCCCCTCAATTCCCCTTGTCAGAGGGAGGATAAACGGGGCGGAACGGATTTCTTTGGCGTCCGGGTTGATCCATCCTGCGAACGACAAAACGGGGAGGAGACTCGCGCCTCCTCCCCGCCTCAGTTGTCCATAAGCCGAGTTCTGTCCCCGACGAGATCGCCGGGTGATGATCATTTCTCTGGGCCGCCCGTTGCCGAAGCGGCTCTTGCGACCGTACCCGGAAGCGCCGGACGGGCCATCCTTCGACACGGGGTTGCCCCCGCGTCTTGCTCCCTTATTTGGTCTTGCTCCAGGTGGGGTTTGCCATGCCATTGATGTCACCACCAAGGCGGTGAGCTCTTACCTCGCCGTTTCACCCTTACCCGCCGGCTTGCGCTGGCAGGCGGTTTATTTTCTGTTGCACTTTCCCTGGGGTCGCCCCCGGTCGCCGTTAGCGACCACCCTGCCCACGGAGCTCGGACTTTCCTCCCCTCCGCAAATTGCGCGAAGGCGCGATCACCTGTCCAACTGAGCGGGGCGTATTATCCTCCACGGTCTCTATCTTGTCGAGGCGCTGGAGCCGTCGGACACGAGAACGGTCGCATCCGGATCATCCCCGCGTTCTATGTCGTTTCGCTGGGTATGCAGCGGGAAGAGTGGCGGCGTTTCGTGGGGGGGTGGGGGTGGAATCGAAAAAGAATCTTTAGAACGCGGTGCGCTTGCGGTTGGCTGGGGGACGAGGAATCGAACCTCGATAGACAGATCCAGAATCTGTCGTCCTGCCTTTAGACGATCCCCCAATAATGAGAACCACGGCCAACGGGGTGCGCCCAGAGAGATTCGAACTCCCGACCCCTTGATTCGTAGTCAAGTGCTCTATCCAACTGAGCTATGGGCGCATGGCGTTATTACGAACAACCTCGACCGGAAACCATCGCTTGCCGGATGGATACCGCCACCACACAGTGGGCGGAGGGTAAGACAAACGCAGGCACGGATTCAAGACCGGTGCGGCGGCATTGCCCTGCGGTCGGTCAGTACCGTCGCACTCGCGCAATCTACGGCGCGGGCCGTTTACCGACCGTCCAGGACAAGCCGGGTAGAGAGGATTTATTCATCACCCACGCCGCAGTAGATCGCGGATCTCGGTGAGCAACTGCTCCGACGCGGAAGGGGGCGGCGGTGCGGCGGGCGGAGGGGGGGCTGTTTCATCCGATTGATTGCCTTCACTCCCATGAAAACTGCGAAGGCGATGATGAGGAAATCGACTGTGTGGGTCAATGGCAGGGCGCAGCATCAAACGGTGAAATTACAATCCCAACAGGCGCTTCGCATTGGTCAGCAGGATTTTCTGTCGCACCTCTGGCTTGAAACCGGCCTGATCGAAGTCGGCCATCCAGCGCGCGGGGGTCAGGAACGGATAGTCGGAGCCGAACAGGACGCGGTCTTGGAGGAGGGTGTTGGCGTACTGCACCAGTGAGGGGGGGAAGTATTTCGGCGACCAGCCGGAGAGGTCGATATAGACATTCGTCTTGTGGACGGCCACCGCCAGCATCTCCTCCTGCCACGGCCACGACGGATGGGCGCCGATGATCGTGAGGTTCGGAAAGTCGGCGGCGATGTCGTCGAGGAACGGAATCGGCCGGGCATATTCCAGTTTCAGGCCATTTCCGCCCGGAACGCCAGCGCCGACGCCGGTGGTGCCGGTATGAAACATTACGGGAATCTTGAGCGCCGCGCAGCTCTCCCATAACGGATAAAAGCGCCGGTCGTTCGGATAAAAGGCTTGCGCAATCGGGTGCAACTTCAGGCCGCGAAGGCCGAGCGTCTTCACCGCCCGTTCCAACGCCGCGATGGCCACCTTCCCCTTCCACGGATCGACGCTCGCAAAGCCGAGAAAGACATCGGGATACTGCGCCACAATCCCCGCGACATAGTCGTTGGTCACCGGCGGCAGGCCGGTGTGGGTCTCGGCATCCCACGCCAAGAGAACGGCCATCATGTCGGCCTCGCGGTAGGTGCGCACCATCTCTTCGATGGTCACCACGGCGTCGTGCTTGTGGAAATAATTCAGGGCATCGGCGAGATATTTCCCGCCGGAGTCCACCAGATATTCCCGCGTTCCAGGATGAACATGGATGTCAATCGCCCGCATTTGTGCCTCCTAATCGCAGCCGTTCCACATATTTCCCGATGAGGTCGCTCTCCAGATTCACCCCATCTCCGACCACCCGCTGTCCCAATGTCGTGACCCGCAGCGTGTGGGGAATGAGCATCACGGTGACGCCAGTGGCGCCGACGCTGTTGATCGTCAAACTCACGCCATCCACGGCGAGGCTCCCCTTCGCAATGCAATATTTCAAAATAGCGGGCGGCATGTCGATCTCCATCTCCACCGCGTCGCCGACCATCGTCCGGCGCTGGATCACCCCGACCCCCTCCACATGGCCCGAAACAAGGTGTCCGCCGATCCGGTCGGAAAGCCGCATCGCACGCTCCAGGTTGACGGCATCGCCCGATCGCACCCGGCCGAGGTTCGTCAGACGGCAGGTCTCCGCAGAGAGATCGGCGGTGAAGGTCGATGTGTCAACCGCAACCACGGTGAGACAAACCCCATTCACCGAAACGCTCTCACCGATCTGCAACGCCTCGACGGTCCGGTGGGCGGCGAGGGTCATCCGCCCCGCCCCCACCGATTCCACCCGCCCAATCTCCTCAACAATGCCCGTAAACATGCGGCGGTTCTAGTCGATTTCACGATTAGAAGTCAAAACACAGGTCACGGTCTGGCATCGTGACGTGGCAGGCGGCGGGGCGGATATCTCTTTGTGTTGATCTCCCTTTGTGTGGTCTGCTACATCTGCCGCTGGCATTCACGGCACAGGCTCGGAGAGGTGTGCAAATGATTCTTTCAGAATCTGAAGACCATTTCTATATTGGACCCTCCACAATCCCAGAGGCCGGACAGGGGCTTTTCGCCAGCGTTCCCCTCGCGGAAGGCGATCAGTTTGAGGTGATGGGGGTCTTGATTCGCGCGGGTTCAATATCGGACGAATGTTCCCACTATGCGGACGCCTATAAATTCCGTGTGGGCAAGTTTTTGTTGCTCCCCCTGGGGTTTGGCGGCATGGTGAATCATTCCAGACGGCCCAATTTGAAAAAAGTTCTCGAAGGTCCCCGTGTCTATTTACGCGCCCTATCCCAAATTAAAAAAGGGGAAGAGCTGTTATTCACCTATAGCCAGTACGCGCAGCGGCGGTTTGGGCTGCATCGCCTGGCCAACAAATCGCTGCAGCCGACCGCAAACAACTCGGCGACTGAGTCGTCCGATGGGAGCCATCCATGACGGTCACACCCACACGCCTCTCCGACGATCTGGAACGACTCCGACAGCAGGCCGACGGCCGGGCGTTGACGCTTGCGGAGATCATCCAGATTCTCCACGGCCGAGGGGTTGACGTGCTGATGGTGCTGCTGGCGCTGCCATTCTGCACGCCGATTCCGCTGCCCGGACTGTCCGCGCCATTCGGCGTGGTGTTGACCCTGTTTGGCGCGCGGATCGCCCTGCGCAAACGGCCGTGGCTGCCGCAGCGGCTTTTGCACAAGGAGATTCCAGCGGCCGTGTTGGAAAGGATTATTTCGACGTCGTTGAAGGTGGCGCGGCAGATGGAAAAAATCCTCCATCCCCGCCTGCGGTTCTTCAAGCGATGGCCGTCGTTTGGCGTCCTCAACGGTCTGGTGATTACCCTCTCCGGCCTGCTCCTGGCGCTGCCGCTCCCGCCCCTGCCATTTACCAACGGCCTGCCGGCGCTCGCCGTCGTGATGGTTGCAGCGGGGATGCTCGAAGAAGACGGCGCCGTCATTTTCGGCGGCTACCTCGTCGCCAGCCTCGCGTGGGCCTACATGGCGTTTATCGTTATTTTCGGCAAGGCAGGATTCGAGCGGATATTACAATGGATGTGGTTTTAGTGTTCAGGTGCGTTAGTCAACGATGTTTGCGGCGCACCACTTGCTCGTAAACGGCGTGTCCTTCTCCACCTGATAAGGGGGTCGTGGGGTTGCCCATGAAGCCTCTGGTAAACCTCCTCAATCCCCCTTGTCAGGTGGAGGAAGACAAACGGAGGGACCATGTCGCTGACGCCAGAGACCGTGCTCTATTCGCCCAAGTATGAAACGCGCGTTCGCGGGGATGCGCGGGTGTTGATTGATCCCGTCTCTCCCAACTGGCTCGCGACCGATGACGTGGGGGCGGCGATTCTGGCCCGCTTCGACGGCCAGCGGACGCTTCAGCAGATCACGGCGGCACATGCCCTTTCGGCCAATCTCGACCTCGTCCAGGCCTGGCAGCAGGTCGATACCATCGCCCGCGATGCCCGCAGGCAGCAGTTTTTGTCCGAGGAAAATCTCCCCGCTGTCACCTACACCGGACGCGCGGCGCATCTTACGGGCCGACCGCTCAGCGAGCTTTGGATTCATACAAACAACTCGTGCAACCTCGCCTGTAGCCACTGCCTCGTCTCCTCCGGGCCGGACGGCGACCGGGGGTTGCCGACCGAGACGCTGCTGTCGGTCATCAATGAGGCACGTGGGCTGGGTACGCGGCGGTTTTTCTTCACCGGCGGCGAGCCGTTTTTGAGGAAAGATATTCTCACGCTGATCGACGTCATTTTGGCCGATCCCGCCTGCGACCTTGCCATTCTCACCAACGGCATCCTCTTTACCCCCGCGCGGCTGGAGTCGCTGCAACGGCACGATCCGGCGCGGTTGCGGCTGCAGATCAGCCTCGACGGCGCGACCGCCGAGGTGAACGATCCGATCCGTGGCGCGGGGAGTTACCAGAAAATCGTCGAGGGCATTCGGGTGGCCGTCGCGACGGGACTCTCTGTCACCGTCAGCACCACACTCACTGAAACCAACGCCGATGAGGTTCCGGAGGTCACGCGGCTCTGCGGCGCCCTCGGCGTGAAATTTCACCACCTCCTCTGGCTCCACAAGCGGGGACGCGCCGACGATGCGGGGATCGACCGAACCCCGTCGGTGGCGCGGATGATTTCGGTCGTCCGCCGCGCGCGCGCGGTGGCGGCGAAGGTCGGCGTTCTCCTCGATAACGACGAGGCGATCCGATCCCGTCTCCGCTACCCCGTCGGCACCCGGCGCGATCTGGCGAGCGCAGGCGTGTCGAGCCTCTGCGTCTATTCCGACGGCGCGATCTATCCCTCGGCGGCGATGGCCAACATCCCCGCACTGCGCTGTGGGAATATCGCCGACCAATCGCTTGAGGAGATATGGCACAACAGTGACGTGACCCGCGCCTTCGCCGCCGCCACGGTGATCGACAAGCCGATTTGCCGCGACTGTCCGATCCGGTTTTTCTGCGGCGGGGGCGACATTGAGCATTCGTATTTCCACGGGGGGGCGCTTGCCGCGCATGACCCCTATTGCGACCTGCATGTGGCGATGTTCGACGATGCTTTTTTTGATTTGGCCGCGTCGCGCCGGACAATGGTCAACCGCGCCGCTGGCTTTTCGGCACCGGTGGTCTGGACCGGGATGGGCGAACTCGCCGTACACTGCGCCGACGCTGTGGTGCCGGAAACGGTCATCACCAGCCGGTCGGAGTGCGTTCTGTCGTTCGACATCGACGCGCCGCGCAAGGTGGTGCGCGCCTTCTACGGCGCCGCCGCCGAGACCCCGTCGGCGGATCTCTGCTGTCCCATTCAGCTCGACGCCTCCGATCTATCCCACATTCCGCAAAGTGTGATCGACCGGTTTTACGGCTGCGGATCGCCGGTGAATCTCGCTGGGATTCGGCTCGGGGAGACGACGGTCGACCTCGGAAGCGGCGCGGGCATTGATGTCTTCATCGCGGCGAAGAAAGTCGGGCCGACGGGTCGAGCCATCGGCGTCGATATGACCCCGGCGATGCTGCATGTGGCGCGGGAGGCGCAGGCGACGGTTGCGGCGAATCTTGGCTACGACGCCGTGGCGTTCCACGAAGGCTTTCTGGAGGCGATCCCTCTGCCCGATCGGTCGGTCGATCTGGTCACATCCAATTGCGTGATCAACCTCTCGCCCGACAAGCGGCGCGTCTTCTCCGAGATGTGGCGGGTGCTCCGCGACCACGGCCGCATGGTCGTGGCCGACATTGTCGCGGAAGAGGCGGTACCCGCGCACCAGCGGAAAGACCCGCGTCTCTGGGGGGAGTGCATCAGCGGCGCGCTCACCGAGGAGGCGTTTTTGCTCGATCTGGAACGGGCTGGTTTTTACGGCGTTTCGGTCTTGGCGCGAACGTTTTGGAAGGAAGTGGAGGGGTACCGATTCTTTTCAACGACAGTGCGCGGTTACAAGTTTCAGAAGACGGCAGGATGCGTCTATCTCGGCCAGACGGCCACCTATCTCGGCCCCTTCAAGGGAATCGGCGACGAGGAAGGGCACTGGTTCCCACGTGGCGTGGTGGTCTCCGTCTGCACCGATACCGCCGCCAAACTCGCCCATCCCCCATACGCCGGACTGTTCGCCCTGGTCGACGCGAACGATTCAACCGCCC
>Ga0247727_10013761_pt1 | contig 13570 bp, 7 predicted proteins | sample WisWelCaveWW1625_FD_202498 | JGI IMG/M metagenome (GOLD analysis project Ga0247727, IMG submission 202498) | Biofilm microbial communities from Wishing Well Cave, Virginia, United States - WW16-25 | ecosystem: Environmental > Aquatic > Deep subsurface > Groundwater > Cave microbial mat | place... | reverse complement strand
AAATGTATGCGCATGAATTTGAAACCGATGGAATCATGGTCACCAATGAGGAGCTCTACCGTCTCTTCCTTGCACCCGATGAAAACCAACAGATCTTTGGCCGCTTTGACAACTTTCAATTTTTCAAAGATTCCACCGGGCAATTCAGCTATCAGATCGTAAAGCAATTCATCAGCCGGGCAAATGCAATCGAAACTCCCCAGACGACCGAAGAGCGCCGGCTGAAGGATTTCATCCGGAATCTCGAGGACGATGTTTACAATACCCGGATTCAACAGAAATTTCTGAACGTGGTCAAGGCTCCTGCTTCCCTGGTTTCAGCAAATGAAGCCCGGTTTGAATATGGCAACCGGGAAAAGAAATATGACATTTCATTTCTAATGGTTAATTATTCTTCCGTTTCCGATTCTGCTGTAGAGGTAAATGATGGCGATGTCATGAATCTGATCAATGCACGGAAGGAATTGTACAACCAGGATGACATGGTTGCACTGCGTTATGTCATCTTCCCCAAGCTTCCAAGGAGCGCAGATTCGACACGTGCAATTTCGATTCTGCAAAACCTGGCACCGAGATGGGCAGAGACTGAAGATGATTCGAGTTTCATAGCAGGGCAGACGAATCAAACACCAGACACTTCTTACCGCACCCGGGATCTTCTTCCGGTCGTTCTTCGCGATGCATTCAGCAAGGCTGACAGCATCAATGAAAACCAGGTTTTTGGGCCTTTTCTCGATGGAAATGTTTATAAATTGTTCAAGGTTACAGGCAAAAAGGCTGATGCAAATGCCTCAGCAAATATTCGTCATATCCAGTTCAATTTTCAGGGAACTTCGGCGGCTGATACAATTGCTGCCAGAAACAAGGCTGATGGAATCAGGAGGACGCTGCAAGGCGCCCGTACGAGATTTGCGGAAATCGCTGCCGATACTTCTGATGATATGACAACGAAAGATACCGGTGGTGACCTGGGCTGGGTGGGTGAAAAAGGAAGTTACGGTCCGAAGTTTGACGAGGCCCTGAAAAACGCAAAACCCGGAGACGTATATGTCACCGAAAGCAACCGCGGATTCCATGTCGTGGAAATGCTGGAACGCGATGACACCGGTTTCCAGGTTGGCGAAATCCCGGAGGAAATTTTCGCCGGTGACAAAACAGTGCAAGCTATATATAACGAGGCCAAAGATATGGCCCGTAAAATCAAGCAGGGAGGTGGCTTGCAGGTCTATGCCGACAAAGATTCAACCATCCAGGTCATGGAAAGCCCGCCGATTGACAAGACCAAGTATGATTTGGGCGGCATAAAAGGTGGCCTGGGGATCATCCATTGGGCCTTTTCAGCAAAAGAGGGTGAGTTTGCCGACAAGATCTTTTCCTGTGACGATGCTTTTGTTCTTGCAGAAGTGTCAAAGAAGCGCGAAAAAGGCACGCAGTCGGTGGAAGACACCCGCGACAACCTGGGCCGGATTGCCAGAAACCGCAAGAAGGCAGATATCATCATGGAAAAAATCAACGGGGTGTTCAGCAACAATCTGGAAAAAATCAAAGAGGCCTATGGTCCCGGAGCAGAAATCCTGACAGCATCAGGTATCTCGTTTTCCTCACCGACAATCAATGGAATCGGCGCCGATCCCTGGATCATCGGCAGAATTTGCGGTATGGTGAAGGATGAAATCAGCAAACCGGTTGCCGGCGATGCGGGTGTAGTTGTAATCAGGATTGATGCGATCACCGAGCCCGGACAAATGGATGAATCCACACTGAGTTCAGAGCGGGACAACGTCCGCTTTTCCAAGATAAGCAAACTCGAAGGCGGCGTCACCGCGGGACTCAGAAAACTTGCCGATGTTCAGGATTTGAGATATCAGAATTCTGTTTTTCTGAATGAGAATTGATCCTGTCCCGGAACCAGGGCGGTTTCGCCCGCTGCGGGATTGCTGAAACTGTTTTCATATAACCACCCCGTTACGTATATCCTGCTTCTTGGATTTACGTTTCTTCTTCGTTCCCCTTCCTTTCATCCTGAATTTTTCGCGACCGATGAATCGGCTTACCTGATCGCTGCCGAAAAAATTGCAGATGGCGGCGTTCAATATGCCGATTCCTGGGACAACAAGCCCCCGATCCTGGTCTGGTTTTATTGCGGTTTTGTTTATGTGTTTGGCGCAGGCGGATTGCTTGCGATCCGGATATTTACCTGCATCTACGTGGCGATTTGCGCCATTTTGCTCAACCAGGTGATTTATGAAACCCGGATGCTGTCGCGGTTCAGCCTCGTGCCGGCATTTTTGTTTGTGTTGCTGGTTTCGGTACCCTGGTACACGCAGGAACTGAACGGGGAAATGCTGATGACGCTGCCTGTCATCCTCGCATTTTACTTACTCGTTCTCCTGAGCGAACGCGGTGAAAAAAACACGATGTATTTGTTCTTTGCAGGTATCCTGCTTGGTATTTCGATCATGATCAAATACCAGGCTGTTGTTCTCTTTGTTTGTGCCATCCTTGCGCTGATCGTCATTTATCCGCCGCGGATCGCTGAAATCTTCTCGTTGCTGGCAGGTGGATTCATTGCCATCGGGACAATCGTACTCATTGTTTCCTTTTCGGGAGCCCTGGAAGAATTCTGGGAAATCGGTGTTTTGTACAATCTGGATTACTTCTCCCTGGGTGCGAATCCCGGGGAAGACATCAGCCCCATATTCAACCTTGGTCAATATTTACGATTGTGGGGCGGAGTATTTGCAATTGCCCTGATTGCAATCCTGCATTTCAGAATCAATTATTTCAAATTCGGAATCCGTTTGAGAAAAGCGGAAACCATATTCTTCCTGTGGATGGCGGGTTGCCTGATTACGATTCTGATGGGTTCGGGGCGATTGTACCTTCACTATTTCATTCTTGCAGTTCCGCCTCTTGTCATTTACTTCGCGCGGTTTTTTGAACTTTCCATCAAAAAATGGATCAAATTTTCCCTGGCCTTTGTCGCAATCGCCATGCCCATGGTCACCTTCTCGCATTATCTGATGGCCGCGTACCCCGGTACATTTTCCTTTTCCGACCGGTATCTCACAAAAGACGGATGGACCAGCCGTTGGCGCGAAGCACTAAACTCCGAAGGGGAATTGGAAATCTTCATGAAAAACCGAAAGCCTGAAAACGGGATCCTCGTTCTTGACTTCCAGCCGGAAATCTATCTTCAGCTCGGGCAAAAGTGCGCGACGAAGTACACGAATTTCAGCATGGCTTTTTACAAAATGGAGGTCTTTCCGCATCATGGTGAATACGGTCTCGTTTCGCGCAGCGAAACGGCTTCTGATATTGCCGATTCATTCGCAGTTGAAATGCCCGGAGCAATCATTGATACCCGGAAATTTATGTTGTTTGGTCACCTACAGGCAGCCCTGCCTTCCCTGTTCAGGGTTTACCGCAAATATGAAGTGGGCGATTATATCGTTTATCTCAGAGAATAGTCTGCAATTCATTCAAAATCAACACAATCAATCCTGAAAAGCCGGGTGATCCTGATCCTCCCGGTTAAAGATGTTCCATAATCCGTATTTTTGGCCCTCGAATAACCTAATCTCCAATGAAATTCGGCGTCGTAACATTCCCCGGAAGCAATTGCGACAACGATTTGATATACACCTTGAGGGAAAACCTGGGCCAGGAGGTGGTTTCTTTGTGGCACAAGGACACGGGGCTTCAGGGGGTTGATTTTGTTTTTCTTCCTGGCGGCTTTTCATACGGCGACTACCTGCGTTCAGGTGCCATTGCCAGGATATCGCCGGTTATGAATGCCGTAATCGCTCATGCCAATCGCGGCGGATTTGTGATGGGAATCTGCAATGGCTTTCAGATTCTTACTGAAGCCGCATTACTGCCCGGAGCCTTGATTCCGAATCGTTCCACGGATTTTGTATGCAAAAATGTATTTATCCGTCCGGCAAACTTTGATTCCATCCTCACAAGACGGCTCGGCGACAAACCATACAAAATCCCCATCGCTCATGCTCAGGGAAATTTTTATTGCTCAGAACGGGCCCTTCGCGAAGTTGAAGCCGCCGGGCAGGTTCTGTTTCGCTATTGCGATGAATCCGGAATCGTCAGCGATCAATCCAATCCCAATGGTTCCCTGAACAATATTGCGGGAATATGCAACGTAAATAAAAATGTCTTTGGGATGATGCCTCATCCCGAGCGTGCTTCCGACCCGATTCTTGCAAACATTGATGGCTTGCATTTGTTTCATTCATTGCTTGCCGGATAAATTGAATTGTTGCCTGGTGTTTCCCCGAAATGATAAATCATTCAGTCTATTGCTCAGACCTGCATTTGCGGCGATTCTTGCCTGCTTTTCTATGTTCTGCGGCGCTTCTTCCGGAGGAATCATCGTCGGTGATGCAACTTCCAGAGATGGTGCTGCAGTCGTCGTCGAATGGAAAGCCACCTTGTCAAAATCTGCCGGGCTCAAAATCGGCGATGAAATTGTTCTCACGATAACAGGTAGCGTAAAAGCGCCTGGTTGGCATTTGTATTCTTCTGCCGATGGTGGAGCCGGATACAAGACAACTTCCCTGATCCTGGAAAAGGAAAGCATTGGCCTTGTTCTTGTTTCGCCTCTCCGGGATAAGCAAAAGCCCTATTCCTATTATGATGACCTGATGATGGATTCTATCAGGTATTTTAAAAATCATGCTGTTTCCTTTGAGGCAAGACTGAAAGTAACTGCTGCAAATCCGGTCCTGTCCGGATATTTTGAATACCAGGTATGTGTGGATCCCGAAGGCGGCGGAAAATGTATGTTCCCCTATTTTGACCTTCTGGCGAAACTGGAGACTGAAGATGTTGCTGAAAATGGAATCGCTTCCCTGTCTGTGTCCCTGACCAACGATTCCATTCCCCGCGATTCCGGCACGGCAAGCGCTGAGCCGGATTCCTCGAGACAGTCAGTAAAAGATACTTCTTCATTGCCGGCGGCCATTTCGGATCTGGAAGAAAACCGCGACCGGCCATCCGGCAACCAAAGCCTCTTTCTGATCTTCCTGGAAGCTTTTTTATTCGGTTTTGCAGCGGTTCTCACGCCCTGCGTCTTCCCCATGATTCCTCTGACCGTTACCTTTTTTACAAAACAGAGCAAGACAAGATCCCGCGGAATTGCAAATGCACTCACATATGCAGGATTTATCGTTGCGATTTACACGATTTTCGGAATCCTTCTTTCGGTTGCCCTCGGTCCCGATTTCATGTACCAGCTTTCGGTAAATCCATGGGTCAATCTTGCATTTTTTATTCTCCTGTTTGTCTTCGCGCTCTCCTTCCTGGGAATGTTTGAATTGACATTGCCGGGTTCCTGGGCTTCAAAAATTGATTCTCAGAGCAACCGCGGCGGAGTCATCGGAATTTTCTTTATGGCGCTTACTCTCGCAATCGTTTCGTTTTCCTGCACCGGTCCGCTTGTCGGTACTGCTCTCATCCGGGCATTTTCCGGAAGCGTGATGGGGCCCTTTATGGCCATGCTCGGATTTTCGCTGGCGCTTTCCATTCCATTCGGATTGCTTGCCATTTTCCCCGGATGGCTCAATTCCATGCCCAAATCAGGCGGATGGCTCAATTCTGTAAAAGTCGTTCTCGGATTTCTCGAGCTTGCACTCGGCATGAAATTCCTGAGCCAAACCGATCTGTACCTCAAATGGCATATTCTCGACCGGGAAATATTTATCGGATCCTGGGTGGTGATCTTCGCCCTTCTCGGATTGTACCTGCTGGGAAAATTGCGCCTGCCCCACGACTCCCCGATAGAAAAACTTTCTGTGCCCCGCCTTATGCTATCCATGTCATGTCTCATCTTCACCTGCTATCTCTTTACCGGTTTGTGGGGGGCGAATCTGGGAGCCGTGTCTGGCTTGCTTCCGCCTCACAACCGCGATGTCGGCGTGAGAATTATCGGGCAAAAAAATCGCAATGAAGGCACATTCAATCGCCTGATTTGCGAGCTTGAAAACCGCAAATACTTTCAAATATTCGAAGAAAAAGAAGGGCATGGCTTCTGTACTTTTTATGACCTGGAAGAAGCCGTCGCATTTGGCAAAAAACACAACATGCCCTTGTTTCTTGATTTTACCGGCCATACCTGCGCCAATTGCCGCCTGATGGAAAACAACGTCTGGATCAAACCGCAAATCGAAAAAATACTGAAGAATGAATTTGTCATGGTGTCGCTCTATGCCGACGATACCACGCGGCTTTTGAATCCTGAGGTTATCGGCGATCGCAAGGTGAGGACGATTGGCCAAAGAAACCTTCAGTACCAGATCATCAATTATGAAACATTCGCCCAGCCGTATTATGTGATCCTGGATCCCTGGTTTGAAAAATCGGGATCGAAATTCAGCAACCTGTCTTTCCCGGTGGATTATCAGGGTGGTCGTGACGAATTGGATTACAAGAAATTCCTCGATTACGGCATCGGGATTTTCAGACAGCGCCATGGAAAACCCCGCGGCAATATGCAGGTGGAGTGAGACGCGAATTTCACGGGCAGGAATAGAGTCACGAATTTTCCGAATCGAAACGATTCAATATCCCCCGAATTGTTTTGTCTTAATCGTACAGGCCTTGCCGGTTCGCGCTGACATTCCGTAGGGGAATCAGGCGCGGCAATTTTCAGCGCGATCCTTCCAGGATGTTTCTTTCCTTGCTGAGGTCCCGGTTCAGAGCTTTATCTTCCGTAAATTTTTCCGGAAATCTTGCCTTAAGTTTGTCAATATTCAGGCTGAGGATTTCTTCGAAATCCAGGTCAAGTTCGCGGATGAGAATCGCGATATACCACATCAGGTCCCCGATTTCCTCTTTGACATTTACTACGTCAAGGGCCTTCCCGTAAAATATTACCCTTTTGAGCTGATCCAGCATTTCTCCTGACTCGGTGCTGATTCCCATTGCAGCGTGCAGGAGATTCATGTCGTAGCCCTTGTTAATGAGTGTTCTTTCTGAAGCTTTCAGGTATTCCCGGATTTCCATCTTCGTGAATTGCTTTTTCGTTTTTGCCGAGATTCAAATAGCAGGAATTGTTTCAATTTTGAAAGAATTTTTATTCACAAAATCAGATGAAAACCGGGGTTTTCCGGAGCATAAATTTGTCACCAATTCCGGCGCAGAATTCATACCTTTTCTGAACCGGCATTTTCTGTAATTTCGGTCTCCCGCGCAACCATGGTCCATCCTTTCCTCAGAAAGTGTCTCCCCCTTTTCCTGTTGTTGCCGCTGAATTTCTTTGTTTTTGGCCAGAAAACCGAGGTTTCGGGATTTGTTCAGGATGCCGATACCCGCCTGCCCATCACTCTGGTCGGAGTAGAGGTTCCCGCTCAAAATGCCGGTTCCAATACCAACCTGGAAGGCGCCTTCAGCTTGTTCCTCGGACCCGGAACACATGTCCTGGTAATCCGCTGTGGTGGCTATCAGCCCTGGCATGACACCATCACCGTTGCCCATGAGCCGGTCACCGGCCTCGAAATTCTCCTCGTTCCTGTGAAAATGGATCTGGATGAGATATTGATTTCCGATACATATGTGAATCCGGCGATTCGGATCATCCAAAATGCCATCGCAGCAAAAAAAGGAAACCGGATGGATAAAATCGGTTCTTATGAATACGAAGCATATACCAAGCTTGTTGTCACCATGGACCGGCTCACATCCAATTTCCTCGATTCCAAAATTCTTCGCGGCGTTGGTGATGTCATCCGGGAAATCGGCGGCGATTCCGCTGTCGCCGACTCCGGCACATTCAGCCTGTCTGCTTTTATATCCGAATCCATCAGCCGCTTCTACTACCGTCAACCAGGCCAGAAAATGGAGGAAATCCTGGCGGTTCAAACCAGCGGCGTAAAACGCAATGCCGAATTCAACCTGCTCAGTACCATGTTCCTCCAAATAGACATTTATGAAAACAGCATTGCCATTCTGGGTAAGGGATTTGTCAGTCCCGTAGCCGATGGAGCATTCATGAATTATGATTATGAACTTGTGTCTACCGAGGTATCCGGCCGGGACACTTTATTCGGACTCCGGATTGTTCCCAAACGCGAATACGATCCGGTTTTCAAGGGAATGATATTCATTGACAACGGGCATTGGGCGGTTAACCGGATTGACCTGAGAATGGTTTCAGATCCCAATATCAATTTTGTCGAAGACATCCGGATTCGCCAGGAATACAAATACATTGAGAATTTCTGGGTGCCGGTATTGCTCGACCTTGAAGTGGATTTCGTCAACAGCCTGAGCCGGCGAAAAGGAGGCAAAGCAATCGGATTTATTGGCCGAACCAGCTCTCACCTCTACGATTACCGCATCAATCAACCGCGTGAAAATAAATTTTACAACCAGGAAACGCTTTCCATCCTGGAAAATGCGGGCGATAATGATTCCATTTACTGGGCCGAGCATCGCCGCTCTCCTCTCGACCAGAGCGAAAGACTTGGCTATGCCCTCATTGATTCTATCAGGTATCGCGGCTTGTTTGATTTTTATATTGATGCCGCGACATTCATCAAAAACGGTGTCAAAGACTTCAGGTATTTCTCCATGGGGCCATATTTCTATATGATTGGATTCAACCAGGCCGAAGGTTTGCGTCTTCGGCTGGGGCTTTATACATCAAAGGAATTCAGCCGGAAGGTAAGTTTTGGAGGTCACGCAGCTTATGGATTCGGAGATGAAAAATTCAAATATATGGGAGAGGCGCGATGGAGAATCATCACCAAACCAAAACTGGAAATCGGATTTCTGAAAACATTTGAAGTCGAGCAGGTTGGTTTTGCGGATTTTCTCGAGGAAGGAACCAGCCTGCTTGAAACTTCCCTTCGGAGGGTCCCGCTTACACAATTGAATTATTATCACGAACACAAGTTTCTTGTTTCTCATGATATCTCCCGCGGACTTTCGGGAGAAATGTGGTTTCGCACCCGGAGTTTTTCGCCGGCATCAACTTTTGATTTTCATTATATCAACTCTTCCGGGGAACCGGCCAGGATTTATGATATCGCTGAGGCCGGAATTAACCTCCGGCTTTCGTTCAAGGAACAATACATCACGATGGGAGGAGACCGACAATATGTGGGAACCAATTATCCGGTTTTTCACCTGCAATACCAGCGGGGCATTTCGGGTTTCCTGGGCGGCGACTTCAATTACAATCACTTCCGGCTGACGGTTGATCATAAACTTTCCATGGGAAGATTTGGATTTACCAGGTATCATCTGGCATCAGGAAAGGTCTTCGGTGCAATTCCTTTTCCGGAATTGTATGTGTTCGGTGGGAACCAAACCTGGGCATTGCGAAGCACTGGTTTCAATATGATGAACTATTATGAGTTTATCGCCGATCGTTATGCAACTCTCCGGCTTGAACATCATTTCCAGGGAATCTTTTGGAAAAAGCTTCCGCTCCTGAGGAAACTGAAATTCAAAGAGGTGCTTACGGCCCGTATGGCAACCGGTTCCCTGAGTCCCGGAAATATTGCCATCAATACAATTCCGGCCAATCCTTCCCAGGGAATTCCTTCGCAAACCATTTCGGCGCCCGATCAGGGGCCTTATGCCGAAGCCGGATTTGCATTAGAGAATATTCTTCGCGTTTTGCGTGTGGATTTTATCTGGCGATTGAATTACCACGAAGCCCTTTCCGATCTGAATCGCTTCCGGAATTTGGGGCCGCGAAACAACCTGGGCGTCCGGTTTCATATGGTCGTTAGGTTCTGAACCAGAAAAAACCCAATTCCGGAGTTTCCGGTTTTTTCATTATGCTCTTCTCCGTGTTCTCCGCGCCTTTCTCCGTTTTCTCCGTGGTTATGCCCTTCTGCAATTTGTCCGGCGATATTCCATTACACCTCCCGATGTTCTAATTTTGTGCTTTCAATACCAGAAAGCATGACCGAAAAGCAGATCATTTTTACAATGGCGGGTGTCAGCAAAATTTATCCGCCCAACAAGCAGGTACTCAAAGACATTTATTTAAGCTATTTCTACGGTGCAAAAATCGGCGTGATTGGCATGAACGGATCCGGGAAAAGTTCCCTGTTGCGAATCATGGCCGGAGTGGATTCCGAATTTCAGGGAGAAGCCGTTTTGTCTGAAGGCTACTCGGTCGGATTTCTGCCGCAGCATCCGGAACTGGATCCTGAATTGACGGTCAGGGAAGTTGTCAAACAGGGGGTTGGCGAGGTGGCGGGATTGCTTCAGGAATATGAAGAAATCAGCCTGAAATTTGGCGAAATGCTGAATCCGGATGAAATGGACCGCCTGATTAACCGGCAAGGTGTGGTTCAGGAAAAAATCGAAGCGCTCGACGGATGGAACCTGGATACAAGGCTTAACATTGCTATGGATGCCTTGCGTTGTCCGCCAGATGATATGAAAATCGGACCGCTGTCGGGCGGCGAAAAGCGAAGAGTTGCATTGTGCCGCTTGCTTCTGCAAAAGCCGGATATTCTTTTGCTCGACGAGCCGACCAACCACCTCGATGCTGAAAGCGTTGACTGGCTTGAAGATCATTTGAAGAATTATGAAGGAACCCTCATTCTCGTCACCCATGACCGGTATTTCCTCGACAACGTCACCGATTGGATTCTTGAGCTTGAAAAGGGCAAGGGAATTCCTTGGAAAGGAAATTATGCCTCCTGGCTGGAACAAAAACGGGAACAACTGGCAAAGCAGGAAAAGGAAGAATCAAAGCGGCAGAAAATTCTGAAACGCGAATTGGATTGGATCCGGATGACTCCCAAAGACAAGGCGAAAAAGAATCGGGAGCGATTGAAGACTTACGAAAGGATGCTGGAAGCGGGAGATGAAAAACGGGACAAGGATCTGGAAATATTTATTCCGGCCGGACCACGGCTTGGCGACGAGGTAATCAATGCCGAAGGCGTCGCAAAAGCATACGGCGACCGGCTGTTGATCGAAAATATGACCTTCCGCTTGCCACCTGCCGCCATTGTGGGTGTTATTGGTCCCAATGGCGCTGGAAAAACGACTTTGTTCCGGATGATCACCGGGCAGGAAAAAGCCGACTCCGGAAAATTCAGCATCGGAACCACAGTAAAACTTTCCTACGTGGATCAGGAACACGAGGGTCTGAATGTGAATCATACCGTTTTTGAATCCATAACGGGCGGCACCGACACGATGATGCTCGGAACCCAGGAAGTGAATTCCCGTGCATATGTGGCCCGCTTCAATTTTTCGGGAACCGACCAAAGCAAAAAGGTTTCCCAGATATCAGGCGGCGAAAGAAACCGCCTGCACCTTGCCCGGATGCTGAAATCGGGAGCAAATGTGATCCTGCTGGATGAGCCGACAAACGATCTGGACGTCAACACGCTTCGCGCGCTGGAAGAGGGTCTGGAGAATTTTGCAGGAACCGTTGTCGTCATTTCCCACGACCGCTATTTTCTGGACCGGGTTTGCACCCATATTCTCGCTTTTGAAGGTGATTCACAGGTCCGGTTTTTTGAAGGAAATTTTGCGGAGTACGAATTGTCGCGGAAAAAAGAGGTTGGAGATACTGCCCCGAAACGGATCAGGTACAAGAAGCTGACTCATTGAATTCGGGGGTTTAGTAAGCCGCGATGCAGCGCGATATGTCAGCCGCCGGGCAATTGGCAGAAAGCCGGTAAGAAGCCCTGGAAGGGCGAAATAACTCTGCGCTGATTGTGATTCCCCCTTGGAGCGGTTCTGTATTTTTTCCCCCGATTTTCATTTAATTTGCCTGATTAATTCACCGAAAATGCTGAAAATCAAAAAACCATTCATGCTTTTCCTTGCCGCCGGACTTTCGGTGGTGATGACATCCTGTTTTAATGTATATGAAACCTTTTGGTTCAATCCAAATGGTTCCGGAAGCATGGAAATGCAAATGGATGTTTCCCAAATGGTTGATCTGATGGGTGGTTTCGCGGAAGGAATTGATTCGGCGGGTGGCAGCGACATGAATGATATGTTTACAGATATGGGCAATTTTGATGCCCTGATTGCGCTTCAATCACAGGGCATTTCCAACGTGGTTAGTCTCAATGATTCCAATACGAAAATTATCGGATACCGGTTTGATTTTGCCAATGTGGATGCATTGAACCGTGCGCTGCGTGTTGTCAAAAACGACATTGACGGAACCAGCGGTCCCGAAGGAGATGCGGCAGCCAAAGATTGGGTGTTTTTTGAATATGATGGAAAAACGATGAAGCGAACACTGCCTTCGCGCGAGCCGGCCCCGAAGGAAACCGGGGAAGATGAAATGGGTGCGGATATGGCCAAAAACATGTTTAAAGATGCTGAATATGTTGTGACGTATTTTTTTAATGAAAAATCAATCCGGCAGTGCAAGTCGCCCGGCGCTGAAATTTCGGATGACAAAGTTTCAGTCAAAATGAACGTTGACCTCGCCAAAATGGTGGAGTCGGGCGAAGGATTGAATGCCCTGGTTAAATTGAAATAAGAACGCAGCGGGAGGAATTCGCTGTGTATTTTTGTCTTGCATACAGGAGTAGCTCAGCCACCTGGGGCTCCGGGCTTCGCTACGTATATTTGACTTTTTGCGGGAGTAGCTCAGTTGGTAGAGCATCAGCTTCCCAAGCTGAGGGTCGCGGGTCCGAGTCCCGTTTCCCGCTCAATCCCTTCGGTTCGCCGGAGGGTTTTTATTTAATCATATGAATTCCCCAAAACCCAAAAAAGAACCCCATATTATTTCCTTGCACGGCGACGACCGGAACGATCCCTATTTCTGGATGAACCGCCGCGACGAACCGGATGTGATTGCCCATCTCAATAAGGAAAATGACTATTGTGATGCTGTTTTGCTCCCGGTCGCGACTTTGCAGGAAAAGTTGTTTCATGAAATTACCGGCCGGATAAAAAAAGATGATTCATCGGTACCCTTCCTCTTCAATGGTTTTTGGTACTACAACCGCTTCGAATCCGGAAAGGAACATCCGGTTTGCTGCCGGAAAAAAGGATCGCTTTCCGCACCCGAAGAAGTCATGATTGATGTGAACATACTCGCCGACGGCCAGGAGTACTTCCAGGTGGGAAGCCTCAGCGTGAGTCCCAACAATGAATGGCTCGCCTTTTCCTGCGACAATACGGGCAGAAGGGAGTATGAAATCCGGTTTAAAAACCTCTTTTCCGGGAATCCACTTGAAAAAACCGTTCCAAAAACCGCAGGCGAAGCGGTTTGGGCTTCCGATAACAACACTTTCTTTTATTCGATCAGGGACGAAGCCCTGAGGCCGCATAAGATTTTCAGGTCATGCCTGGATTCCGGCGAAACGACGGAAGTTTATGAGGAACGCGATGAAGCCTTTCATTGCACCGTAAGCCGGACAAAATCAAGAGCGTTTGTGACAATCATCAGCTCCTCCACGAATTCAACGGAAACCCTGATTCTCCCGGCCGGCAATCCGCAAGGAGCTTTCGTTCCCTTTCTTCCGCGGGAAGCCATGCATGAATATAGTATTGATCACTTTGAAGACCGCTTCTATATCGTCACCAACTGGATGGCCAGAAATTTCAGGCT
>Ga0247727_10013760_pt1 | contig 13570 bp, 20 predicted proteins | sample WisWelCaveWW1625_FD_202498 | JGI IMG/M metagenome (GOLD analysis project Ga0247727, IMG submission 202498) | Biofilm microbial communities from Wishing Well Cave, Virginia, United States - WW16-25 | ecosystem: Environmental > Aquatic > Deep subsurface > Groundwater > Cave microbial mat | place... | reverse complement strand
AAAATTCTTCCCAAAGTCTCTTTATTAAACAAAATTTCTCCTCAGTAAAAAATCTTAATCTCTTAGGGCTCTGGATACCTTGTTCCCAAAGACTCCGTAACCCTTGGCAAGCGAAAGACCTTAGGGGTATATTGTTTTGGTAAGATTATCCTAAAAATACTAAATACTTTGGTATCTTGGGGCAGGCTGACCGGATGCCGTCTTTCTTTCCGGATGTATTGGGAGAAATATTCAGACGCCTTTGACCAAAGTGGATTTGGGTAAAGATGTGATTATCTATATGGTCTTTTGTGGGGTCCCTAAGCCATCGACCGAAACAAAAGAAACCCCCTGAAACAGGTCACCCCGCGGCTAAAAATATTTTCTTGCATCATCTCCCCGATAGGTTATACTTTACAAACTATAATGTGAACTCACCCACGAGGAGATACTATGAATCATAAATTAATCATCAATTTTACACCCACGGGGATGATCCCGACAAAAGATCTCACGCCGCATGTCCCTGTGACTCCTCCGGAAATCATCAAGGATGTCTTAGAGGCCCGTCAATACGGCATCGGGATCGCCCATATCCATGCCCGGGACATTGACGGCACGCCGACCTACAAAAAAGAAATTTATGCCGAGATTATCAAGGGGATTCGCAAAGCAGATAAAGATTTAGTTATTTGTGTTTCAACCAGCGGGCGCAATTATCCGGAATTTAAAAAACGTTCCGATTGTCTGGAACTCCCCGGTGACCTTAAGCCGGACATGGGCAGTCTCACGTTAAGTTCGCTTAATTTCAACCAGCAGGTGAGTGTTAATTCCCCGCAAATGATCCAGGATTTAGCTAAAAAGATGTTGGATGAGGGTATCAAACCCGAGCTTGAGGTCTTTGATATGGGGATGATCAATTACGCGAAATATTTACAGAAACGGGAACTGATCAAGCCGCCGTTTTATTTTAATTTGATTTTAGGCAACATCGCCTGTGCCCAGGCGAACATCCTGAATTTAGGGCTCCTGGTCAATGACCTGCCGCCGGATTCCTACTGGTCGGTCGGTGGAGTGGGGGATGTGCAGTTACAGATGAATATCAACGGCATGATCAACGGTGGTGGAGTGCGTGTGGGGATTGAAGATAATATTTGGTACACGGCCAAGCGCGATAAATTGGCGACCAATTTAGAACTCGTCAAACGTATCCAGACAATCGCTAAAGCGCTTGATATTAGTATCGCGACTCCATCTGAAGTCAGAGAAATTCTTGGTTTAAAACAATTATGAAAAAATGTACCCTTTTCGGTGTCAGCCCTTTTTTAAGTGACATCCTCGATATTATTCACGCCAACGATGCCCGCGTGGCGGAAATTTTTTTGAACATGCCCGAAGTAAAACGGGAGCGTGTCATTGGATTTCGCGAACGGATCGTTCGTCTCGGTTATGAAATCAAGGTCCACGAGTCCTTAGAACCCTTCAAACCGCGAAACGGTTTTCTTTACGCGCTCGGAACACCCTCACCCCATAAAAGTAATTTAGTTGAAGAATTAAAACAAAAATACTCCATCACTTTTGACGCTTTGATCCATCCGACGGTTTATTTAGGTTCCAACGTGCAGGTGGGAGAGGGAGTCATTGTTAACGTCAACTCCACCATCGGCCCCAATGCTATTCTTAATGATTTTTGCGTCATCAATCGTTGCGCTTCGGTAGGCCATGATACCAAAATCGGCAAACATGCCCTGGTCGGACCCAATGCCGCTATCGCCGGCTCCGTGACCATTGGCGATTACGCCAACATCGCCATGATGGCAACGGTCATCGAGCGGATCCATATCGGGTCATGGTCTGTAATCGGCGCGGGATCTATTGTGACCAAAGATATTCCCGAACATGTCATCGCTTACGGCGTTCCAGCTAAAATTATTCGAGAAAACGAAGAGAAAAATTTCAAAAAATATAAAAGTAACCGTTCCACGATCGACTAACCCTCATGTCCCTAACCATAAAAAATAACATTGACGAACTGGCAACCTTCGGCGGCGCTCCGCTTTTTGATGGGCTCATCCACGTTGGGCGGCCCAATTTACCTGAGCGCGAGGCGCTTATACGCCGCATTAACGAGGTCCTCGATAACCGCTGGCTGACGAATAAAGGTCCTTTTGTTTTGGAACTTGAGAAGCGTATCGCGAATTATCTGGGAGTCAAGCATTGTATCACGATCTGTAATGGAACCATTGCTCTCGAAATTATCATCAAAGCGCTTAAATTAAAAGGAGAGGTTATCTGTCCATCTTTTACATTTATAGCCACAGCCCATGCTTTACAGTGGTTGTGTTTGCGTCCGGTCTTCTGTGATATCGATCCCAGAACACACAATCTTGATCCAAAGCAGGTGGAAAAATTGATTACCCAAAAAACTTCGGGCATTGTCGGTGTGCATTTATGGGGCCGGCCATGCGCCATTGAAGAATTAACTGCCTTAGCGAACAAGCATCAGTTAAAACTTTTTTTCGATGCCGCGCATGCCTTTGGGGCGACGCACGGTGGACGCATGATCGGTGGATTCGGCGAGGCAGAAGTATTTAGTTTTCACGCAACAAAAATGTTTAATACCTTCGAAGGCGGGGCCATCACCACGAACAATGACGATTTGGCCGCTCGCTGCCGCTTGCTAAAAAATTTCGGTTTCAAAGACTATGACCTGGTGCTTTTCCCGGGAACCAACGGCAAAATGAGTGAAATCCACGCGGCCATGGGTTTAGGGATGATGGATTCCCTGGATCACATTATTAAAGAAAATAAAAAACATTACCGAACTTATCAACACATATTAAAAGAACAAGACGGCCTGCGAATCGTTAGCTACGCAGAAACAGAGCAAAGCAACTTTCAATACGTGGTGGTGGAGATCGATGAAGGCGTTACGATGTTGTCCCGGGATCAACTCGTGGAACTTTTTTTTACGGAGAACATCCTGGCCCGGCGATATTTTTATCCAGGATGCCATCGCATGGAGCCATACGCCTCAGATCCAACCCAAGATACTGATCTCCTTAAGCAAACCGATAGGATCTCGCAACGAACGTTATGTCTGCCAACGGGGACATCTCTAACCACAGAAGACGTTGAAAAAATTGGCCGGCTTCTTATCTTTCTCATCAAAAATGGTAAATCCATTTTAGAGAAGTTACAGACGTCTATACAACTAATATAACAAATTTTTTGAGATAATAGACGGTAGTATTGACTGTTCTTATTACTTTTACAGAAGTCAATATCCACAACAATCATCGGCTGATATGAAACCCAAAGTCAGTGTTAAAATCACAACCTATAACCATGAACGCTTTATCGCTCAGACCCTGGATAGTGTCTTAAGCCAAAAAGTCAATTTCCCTTTTGAGATCATTGTCGGGGAAGATTGTTCAACCGATAAAACACGCGTGTTCCTTCAAGACTATCAACGCAAATTCCCGGATATCATTCGGCTGCTGCTCAATGAACGAAATATGGGCGGCCGTTACAATGCCCTGAACACGCGTCGGGCCTGCCGCGGTGAATATGTTGCCTTTCTCGATGGCGATGACTATTGGACAACGCCGGATAAACTGCAAAAACAGATAAATTTCCTCGATCAGCATCCGGAATGTACGATCTGTTTTCACAATGCAAAGATTATTTATGACAACGGACGTGATAGCCATTTATTTCACAATAAACCGTTAAAACCGTTCCTGACGGCCGAGGATATCCTCCCCGGCAATATCATGCCGAGCTGTTCGATGGTTTTTCGTAACATTTTTATTGAAGGCATGCCCAAAGAATTTGACCAAGTTCCTTTTGGTGACTGGCCGATCCAGATATGCTGCATCAAAAAAGGGAAGGCTGGGTATATTAATGAAGTCATGGGCGCATACCGGGTTCACTCTGGGGGGGTTTGGTCCCAGGGGGGCACCCAGAACCCTCGGGTAATAATCCGTCATTTAAAAGGAGAGCTGTTGTTTTATCAGGCTGCCAATAAATACTTGGAATATCAACACCAGGATCTTCTGGCCTTAAAGATCGCTACCACAAGAAAAGAAATATTCGACGAACTCGTAAAAAAACCTTTTAAAAAAACATTTTCGGGACTCTACAGCATTTACCGCACCTTGAAAGGAAACGGCCGATGAGAATCGCCGTGATGCAGCCTTATTTGTTCGCCTATATCGGATATTATCAGCTGATCAGCGCGGTTGATCTCTATGTTAGCGATGACAGCGTACAATATATCAGAAAGGGATGGATTAACCGTAACCGCCTCTTGTCCGAAGGCGAGGCACGCACCTTTACCTTCAGTGTCCAAAAAGATTCGCATACAAAAAAAATCAATGAACGCGTTTTTTGTCGAGAACTACATACCCGGGAAAAAAGTAAATTTCTAAAGACTCTGAATTGCTACCACAAAGCGCCTCAATTCGAAGCGGTGTTTGACCTAGTCCGACGCATTATGGCGTTTGAAGATACCAATGTGGGGCGCTTTATCATCAACAGTATCCGCATGGTATGTCGGTATCTGGATATCACTACACGCTTTGAAATTGTCTCCCAGCTCAATTACAAAAGCAATTTGAAAAAACAGGAGCGGACGATTGATATCTGCCGGAAATTAAGTGCCCTGGAATATGTCAACCCCATCGGCGGCACAGAGATTTATTCAAAGGAGGCGTTCACAAAAGAAGGCATGACGTTACATTTCCTCAAGACAAAAGAAATCATCTATCCGCAGTTTCGCCACGCGTTTGTCCCCAATTTATCCATCCTGGATGTCCTGATGTTTAACCCCAAAGAAAAGGTGCGCGAATTTTTAACACAATATGATTTTGTGTAAAAGCGTGACGGACTCATACAAACAGACTAAACCATCTTTTCCATTGGCAAGTCTAAGACATTGGGGTATATTTGTATGCGAATAAGAGGTTTTTTCCCCGTTATAATGATCAAAAAAATCCCTTAAGGGGCTATCGCATGAAACTCACCGCTGAACGGATCGAACGAAAATTAAAAGAGGAAAAATTGACTGATCGTCTGCATAAAAACCTGGAAGAAGATCTGGTCGGAATACGTGAAGCCGAAAAAAACAAATCCGAGTATCCCACTATCGCCGGTAAAGAAAAATCCCAGCGATACCTCTCCGATATTTCGGAAGAAGACCAGGTTTACATCAATGCGGAGTATAACCGGTTTCACAATAAAACTTACAATAAGTGCATCGGGACCGACCATATGCAGACCGGCCACCGAACGGAAATGATCAAAGACGAAGGAATGTCCGGTGAAGAAGCTGTTGTCCAGTACAGGCAAGAACAAAAGAAGGAGCGGGAACCCTTTGACTGTCTGAAAGGTGTGCAGGGCATTCGTTTTAAAATCATGGTGGAAATGATGGAAAAGAAAATGCAGACGTTTAAGCTGTCCGATAAAGAGCGGTCAGAATGGGAAGCCGACATAGCGGCCGTGCGTCAGGCCGGCGAGCAAGGCGGCACTGCCATGCCAAAGGTGGATGATCCCGTGAACCCCTATCGTCCCATCACACGCTTAACCGCAACAAACGAACAGATGGCACTTAGCAATGAGTACTCCAAACAAAGCCGGGCGCTTATCGCTGAATGCGGACAAAAATCCAAAGCGTCGTCATCGACCCAAAGATCTTCCACCTCAGAGAACACCGGATATACAACGACCAGTCAGATGAAGAAAGTTAACACGGAAAAAGCCAAAAACAAATCGGCAAAAAAGCAGAGCGGCTCCGGTGGCGGATCACTTTCGGCTGGACTCGGCGCGACCAATCTGGATTATTTTGAGCGGGGTGGAGTCACGGCCTGCTTTGATCAGACCAAAGGCCACATGGCCAAGGTCACGGCCGACAAGCTCGAGGCCAAATTAAAGGCATCCGCAAATGTCCCAGACAAAAAACGAAAAGAATGGGAAGAAGATATCGCGGCCTGGCGGGCGGCCGGGGCAGTGGGAGCGGATCAACCTGACCCGCCTGACCCCGACAACCCATACCGCTGGCAGGATTATTTAACTAAAACCGAACGCCAAGAGATCAACACTACGCATTCCGCTTTCGTCAATAAAATCGTCAAAAAGTGTAATGCGATGGATCATATGGATATCAGTAAATAAAAAGGGGGAACCCCGCGTGGAAACACGAGCGACTTCTCTGAATTGCATGGACGGACGCGTGCAATTACCTGTTTTAAACTGGATCAAAAAAAATTATCCGGTGGATTTTGTCGATGTGATAACTGAAGCCGGCATGGACAACGTTCTATCAAACCAAGCGGACATCAGCGAGGTCCTACGCAGTATTAACATTTCGATCAATATCAATAAGTCCACCCGGCTTTTTGTGGTTGGTCATTACGACTGCCGCGGCAACCCGGTTGAAGAAAGCGTGCACCATCAGCAAATCGGGAATGCCGTCAAACGCCTGAAAAGCCATTGGCCCGGTCATGAAATCATAGGGCTTTGGGTCAATAAAAATTGGCAGGTGGATCGTGCCTAACAACCTGTTTCTTTAATTAAAAAGGAGGTCAAATGCAAGAGAACATCGACAAAATTTACGGATATTTTATCCAGTACGGTATCAATTTTATTGCGGCCATTCTTATTTTTATTATCGGCAAATGGATGGCACGGATCATTTCCAATTTATTGGAAAATATCATGATCAAATCAAAGGTGGAAAAAACCCTCGCTGTGTTCACGAAGAATATCTCTTATTTTACGATCCTCGCTTTTGTCATAATCGCCGCCCTTAACAAAATTGGTGTTGAGACCAATTCCTTTTTGGCCATCATCGGGGCCGCTGGTTTGGCCGTCGGTTTAGCCCTTCAAGGTTCGCTTTCTAATTTTGCCGCTGGGGTCATGATGATCCTTTTTCAACCCTTCCGGCTGGGAGATTATGTCGAAGCGGGTGGAGCTGAAGGAAAGGTATCGGAAATACAGGTATTCTGCACTATTATTATTACCAAGGATAATAAACGCGTCATTGTTCCTAATGCCAAGATCACAGGTGACAAAATTACCGTTCACCCAAAATCATTGTAATTAAAAAAGGAGAGAATAAATGGCTGACCCATTACCAGAGAAATGGATGAAAGGCATCGCAATCACAACGACCATATTGGCAGTCGTTGCTTCCATCGCGTCATCAAGATCGGCTTTTTTTATCGCCAAGGCCCAGCTTTTAACCGCGCTGGAAGGAAGCAAATGGTCGTACTATCAAGCCAAAAGTATTAAACAAAATCTTGCCGAAACTCAGCAAAAGGCTTTTGAGGTTGACCTGCTTGGGGCAACAACTCCAGAGCAAAAAGAACTTCTCACCAAAAATCTGCAAGAATACCAGGCGGACAGCGCACGGTATGATCAGGAAAAAAATGATATTCGAAAAGACGCTGAAGATACCGGCAAGGAGAATGCCCTCGTGGTCAGGCGGGGTAGTCAATTTTCTTTAGCGGTCGTGTTCTCCCAAATTGGCATTATGCTTTCTTCTGTGGGAGCTCTGTTAAAAAGAAAAGAAATGTGGATGGTCGGTCTGGCCATCGGTGCTATTTCATTAATTTTTATAGCCAATGGTTTTTTGCTCCTTTTTAAAGGAGAAAGAATAATGAGATTAAATACATTTTTTACCGTGACCTTATTACTGGCTTTGTCCGGCAGTGGCTGCGCCACAACGATTAATAAAGGAAGTCAGAGAAACCTGCCCATGCCGGTGGAGGAGACGGTCAATCATACGAAAGATGTTATGAATGATTACGGCTTTGATATTCAACAAATCGACCCTGAAGACACCACCACCCATCTAAAGGGTGAGCATGTGGATGGGCAAAAGGTGACGGTGGACATAACACCGATAAGTAAGGAGACCTCTCACATCGAAATACGGGTGACAAATCAACAGCCACGGACCTCAGCTAAAACCATCCTCGATGATATCGCGGTGCGGTATGAATAGAAAGCCCAAGGACACGATTTTAATTGAGTGTTATACTTACTGCCATGGTTGCCCGACAGAGGCCTGTACAAATCGATGAGCAAAAATAATCCTACTGTTTATATTATCGCGGGGCCTAATGGCTCTGGCAAGACGACGTTTGCCAGAGAATTCTTGCCTCAATACGTACATTGCCCTAATTTTGTGAATGCCGACCTTATTGCCTTGGGATTAGCTCCATTTGGACCCCGAGCTGCCGCTATTAAAGCTGGCAAACTGGTACTCCAACAAATCAACGAATATTCAGAGCGGCACGTTGATTTTGCTTTTGAAACGACATTATCGGGAAAATCTTATGCGACTTTACTAAAAAAATTAAAATCCCAGGATTATGCGATTCATCTTTTCTTTTTGTGGGTTCCAAGTACGGAGTTGGCAATAGCACGCATTAAAAACAGAATCTTAGAAGGTGGACACAATGTTCCCGCTCAAGATGTGAAGCGACGTTTTACCCGCAGCATCCATAATTTCTTTAAACTATACGAGCCATTACTTGATTCCTGGATGTTGTTTGATAATTCCAAATTAAAACCCGCACTCATTGCTAAAAGACGCAATGACCATCAAGAAATATTTGACAATCATCTGTTTGAGACAATCAAAGGTGTCCTATGAAAAAACGAATGACATTGCAGGACAAAGCAGAGCAAGCTCTTAAGAAAGCAGTGCGGCAAGTGGTGGAACGACATAAAAAGTCGGGTCGCCCATTGGCGGTATGGGAGAATGGAAAAATTGTCCGTATTTCTCCGCGGACGATTAAGTAATCCCACAATTCGGGGGACACAATACTGAACTCCAGTAATTAAGTATGGTGTCCCGGAATATAGTGCCTGGAATATAGAAAGAATAATTTTATGAAACTACTTATTTTTGCTGGATCGCTGAGGGCCGACTCCTGTAACAAGAAATTCGCGCGGGAGGCGTTGCGCCTTCTCAAAGAATCCGGAATCGACGGCGAATTTCTGGATCTGAAAGATTATCCTATTCCCGTCTATGATGGGGACATCGAAGCCACTTCCGGCATTCCCAAAACGATCAATCAGCTTGGTAAAAAAATTTCCTCTGCAGATGCGTTGATCGTTTCCACACCCGAATATAACGGCGGGATCCCGGGTATCCTTAAAAATGTCGTAGATTGGCTTTCACGCGAAAAGCCGGTATCTCTGACCAATAAACATTTACTTCTTTTGGCTGCATCGCCAGGTGCTCTTGGCGGTATCCGTAGTTTATGGCATTCGCGGCAGCCATTTGAAGCGCTTGGTGTGCATGTTTTTCCAGGGATGATGGGACTGCCTAATGCCTATAACGCATTTGATGATCAAGGTAAGCTGAAAGAAGAAAAACCCTGCAGAACTTAAAAAAAATATTAGAGCAATTTATCAAACATATCGGATTAGGGAAATAGTATCACAAGACACACGAATGAAAAAAGGAGATATGAGCAAGAAGCATCCAAATGTTACTCATTTAAATGAAATCCAACCGCGTGTTGTTGATAAAGGTAAATTTGGATTTACCGGCAAACAGGCCTTTCCCAACCATTACCATTGCGCCAACGAAGAGGGCGTTTATATAATTGAAGGAACCGGGGAGGCGCGTATCGGCAACAACGCCGTAACCGTCGGCCCAGGTGATTACATCGCCTACCCGGTTGGTCCGGAACATTCCCACAGTCTCAAAAATATTGGCCAGGAGCCGCTGCGTTACTTATATTTTTCGACCATGCATTTAACAGAGGTGGTCGCTTATCCGGACTCCAAGAAATTCGGCGTTGTCGGCTTAAGCGATCCCCAAATTGGCCCTATGGGTGCCAAAGTAAAATTTATCATAAAAGACCAACCTTCTGTTGATTACTATGAGGGAGAATAGGAGCAATCTCATGTCCACCAACACCATCCGTCTGCATCGTGTTTTAAAAACAACTCCGGAAAAACTCTACAGAGCGTTTCTTGAGCCCGAAGCCATGGCCAAATGGCTTCCCCCCAACGGATTTACCTGTAAGGTTCACCATATGGATACAAAAGTCGGCGGCACCTACAAAATGTCCTTCACCAATTTCACGACCGGCCAGAGCCATTCCTTCGGCGGCAAATACATTGAGTTGACTCCCCACACACGCATCCGCTATACGGATAAATTCGACGACCCGAACCTGCCCGGAGAAATGATGACCACCATCGATTTGAAGAAGGTCTCCTGCGGAACAGAATTGACGATTCTGCAGGAAGGGATACCAACGGTCATTCCTGTCGAAATGTGTTATTTAGGCTGGCAGGAATCGCTCATCCTTCTTACAAAACTTGTGGAGCCGGAGATAAAGGAGTAAATTCCCCGGGGTGATTAAAACTATGAGAGCATATATTTTCATCTTTTCATTCGTCGTCTAAAAAAATGCGCTTGCCAAACAAAGTATAATTATATATGCTATCAGCATACAATTGTATTCAATAGGAATATACCCTAAATTAAATGTAAAATTATTATCAACAACGGATTTTAACTTAGGAAGGACACTTTTATGACAGCCAAACAGGAAGTCCGATCATTACTGCAAAAATTGCCGGACAACTGCACACTGGAAGATATTCAATATCACCTTTACGTCATTGAAAAAATTAACAGAGGCCTGAAACGGGCCAAAGAAGAAGGAACAATCTCTCAGCACAAAGTCGCGAAACGGTTAGGGAAATGGATCTCAAAATAGAATGGTCCCCCGAAGCCCTGGAGGATGTAGAATCCATTGCCGAGTATATCGGCCGCAATTCGCCATTCTACGCCAAGTCCACCGTTACAAAAATCATTGATTTCACCCGCAGTGCCGCCAAATTTCCTCAAGCCGGCCGAGTCGTTCCCGAATTTAATGACAAAAAAATCAGAGAGCGGTTAGTTTATAGCTATCGCCTTGTGTACAAAATCGAGCGAACCGGCATCCTGATTGTCGCTGTTATCCACGGCAAACAATTATTTAACTCAATTACGGAACGTTTTACTGATAAATAACCGTCGGGCATCTTTTCCGTTGGCAAAGGTAAGGGAAGAGGGTATATTGGAGAAAAAGGGGACAGCGACCTTTTTTAGGTGACCATCAAATTGGAGTTAACTCAATGCGTCCCCGGAATTATCAGAATTCCGAAAGAATTAATATGGATGTAAGTTTTTGGCTTGAAAGATGGGAGAAGAATGACATTGGGTTCCATGAAAATGAAACCAACCCCGCGCTCATCAAATATTTCAAAGAACTCTCTTTAGCGAAGGGCCGACGAGTATTTTTACCCTTATGCGGCAAAACCCTTGATATCGCGTGGCTGCTGTCGAATGGCTATCGTATTGCCGGAGCTGAATTAAGCGAAATGGCCATTGAGCAATTATTTGTGGGGCTTAGGGTCAAACCAAAAATATCCGAATTGGGTCTGGTCAATCACTATAGCGCAGAAAATATTGACATATTTGTCGGCGACATCTTTAATGTGTCGATAAAAATGCTGGGGGCCGTTGATGCCATTTATGATCGGGCTGCCTTGGTCGCCTTGCCCAAAGACATGCGCCAGCAATATACGGCGCATTTAATGGAAATTACGAATAAAGCGCCGCAGCTGCTCCTTAGCTTTGAATACGATCAGAACGTGATGGAAGGTCCTCCTTTTTCCGTGAGCAAAGAGGAGGTCCATCAACACTACAAAGATTCTTATCAATTAACTCTTCTTGCAGCCACAAATATATCCGGCGGATTGAAAGGCAAATGTCCGGCAAAAGAAAATGTTTGGCGGTTACAGAAGAAAATGACATATTGACGTCATAACGTCATAGTGTTATACTTTTTTGAAAGGAGATTCTCATGATAAAATCGACCAAACGTTCCACGGTTTATCTTGATCCCGACCTCCATCGAGTCCTTAAGTTAAAAGCCGCCGAGACTTCATCTTCCATTTCCGATCTGGTCAACAACGCCGTCCGCCACGAACTTGCCCAGGATCAGGAAGACCTCCAAGCCATTGCTGACCGTCAAAAAGAGCCAACGATTTCGTATGAACAACTTCTCAAAGAATTGAAACAGGATGGAAAAATATAAAGTCGAAATCAAAAAATCCGTGGTCAAAGAAATTAAACGACTCCAAACTCCGGACCTTCAGAACGTATTAGCCAAGATTGCCGCATTAGCCGAAAACCCGCGTCCCTTTGATAGCATCAAGTTATCTGGTGACGATAAATACCGTGTCCGTTGTGGGAATTATCGTATTCTATATACAATTGAAGATGACAAACTGATCGTCTATGTCGTCAAAGTCGGCCATCGGCGCGACGTGTATCGATAAAAATCCGAAATTTGGGGAACACAAAATAACTTAGTTGAATGCTATACTTAACGCCATTGATTAACCAATCTTATAAGAAAATCTTTGTTGAAACTTATGGCTGCCCCAACCTTTCCAATATAGACATTATGGAAGTTGGGACTACTACAAGTTTTCCACGAGGTATTAGATGAAAGTCTTTGTAGAAACCTATGGTTGACCGTACGTATCACTACGGTGAAATACTATTGCGGTTGGTTAATGCGATAACTCGTTGACAAAAATAAATTTGTGACGTATTTGATTGACAAGAGTATAATTATTGGGAATGAAAGGAGGAAACGTTAATTTATTAATCATTAAAGTAATTAAACAAGAATTAAAAGGAGAGTCCTATGGATACCGTTCAAAAAAAGGTCATGATCAATCCAGATGATGTTGTTATGCTTTTAATCGATCACCAAAGCGGTCTATTCAATCTTGTTCAAGATATTCCAGTAGCCGATTTGCGCCGCCATGTCACCGCACTGGCCAAAGTCGCAACACTGTTGAAAATTCCCGTTATCACCACCGCGTCAGTACCCGATGGTCCGAACGGCCCTCTAATTCCCCAAATTCACAAACTTGCTCCGCACGCCAAATTTGTCGCGCGTCAGGGCCAAATAAATGCCTGGGACATGCCCAACTTCGTCAAAGCCATTGAGGAAACTAAGCGAAAGACATTAGTGGTTGCAGCCACGCTTACCAGTGTTTGCCTGGCCTTCCCAACCATCTGCGCCGTGGCGGCAGGCTACAAGGTGTATGCCGTTGTGGACGCTTCGGGTAATTGGAGCAAAATGGCAACCGACTTGACGATTGCCCGTATTGTGCAGGCCGGTGCGATTCCCATTGATACTCTTGCGGTAATTTCCGAACTTCAACAGACTTGGAATCGCTCCAATGCCATGGACTTTGCCAATATCTTTGCCGATCACATGATGCTCGACTACCGACTGCTTATGGAAAGCTACGATAAGGCGCAAAATGTGGCTAAAAAGGGACGTGAAACAGTCCTAGTACAGTGTCAGAAAAATTTTTTAACTAATTCATCCAATTGAGCAAGCCATTGGTAGACTATAAGTTATCAGGGAAAGGAGCTCAAACCAATGGCAAAGAAAAAACCACTCAAACTCAAAGTCGGTGATTTGAAAGAACTGGAACGTTTAACAAGCTCTGGGACAATAAAAGCGCGAAAACTGAACCGATGTCGGAT
>Ga0247727_10013759_pt1 | contig 13570 bp, 14 predicted proteins | sample WisWelCaveWW1625_FD_202498 | JGI IMG/M metagenome (GOLD analysis project Ga0247727, IMG submission 202498) | Biofilm microbial communities from Wishing Well Cave, Virginia, United States - WW16-25 | ecosystem: Environmental > Aquatic > Deep subsurface > Groundwater > Cave microbial mat | place... | reverse complement strand
TGCTTGAGCAGGCATTGCCGCGCGGCAGTGCGGCTCCTATGCAGTTCACGCTGAGCGACATCGGCGCAGTCCAGCAGGTCAAGCTCACGCCTAAAATTCTTTCCGGCGGCAAGGAAGTCGTGTGCGCCCGGCAGGCATTGCTTGTTGAGAATGTTCAGGCGTGCTAGCCAAAAAGCCATTTTCTGATGCTGTCCATCAGCACTCTGCGCAATGCTTTCTTGGGTGCGTCTTCTTTTACTGCTGCCTGCTCAACTGCGAACATTCCTGTCGGCGTGTTGCACTGGTTGAGCCTGCACTGGTCGCCTTCAAGTTTCTTGTTGACGTAATGGAACGTGTTGCCTCGCGAATTGAGCGCCTGCACAGGCCGCTTGATGCTGATGTCCGTGCTCTGTTCAATAACGACGCCTGTAGAATCGACAATCAGGATGCCGATGTAATTCCTGACGAGGTTTGCGTTGAAAATCGTGACGTTCGCCGAGTTTTTGATGCGGATTCCGGTTTCGTAATTCGCGATTTGGCAGTTCCTGACGTGCACGTTTTTGCGGTTCTCAATCACGACGCCGGTGTTCTTGAACTTGCCGTGAAGCACTGCGCTTCCGCAGTCAAACACCACATTGTCCGCGGTGACGCGCACGCCTTCGGGATAGTCATACGGGTAATAATTGTCTGAGCAGAGCCGGATGGACTGGTCAACAAGCGCAGGGTCAGTGAGCCGCGAGCACGTCCTGCTGGCGGAAAGGACTGCAGGGGCTAGCAAAATCAGCATTGCGAGAACAACGAGCGCCCGTAAAGTCACTGCACACCTTCACTTTTATTGGAATCAGCCACCACTGCTATATAATTTTTACTCAATGATGCCGGTGGTGGTGCTGGAACAGCAGGAACGTGACAAGATAGGACACGATAGAGAGCAATGCCATCGCCCAGAAGCGGGTTTTTTCAGTGAGCAATCTCATTCGTGATTTCGGCGGCTGGACTTCAGGGGGCAGTTCCACAGGGAATTCTATCGCAGGCTTTGCCGCAGGAACCGGCTTGGGCGCGAACGCGCTTTCGTTTTCCAGCGCAGGGTATTCGGTGATGTTCGTGAATTCTTCCAGCGGCAGGGGGTTGGAACAGTCGCTGTCTGTTTCGTGCGAGCAGTACGGGCTGCAGTACCGGTCGTCGTGCACGCACGGATTCATCACGCCCTGCGTGTTGCATAGGTTTGTCTCACAAAAATCGCGGTCAAGGTCCTTGTTCGTGAGCCAGATGGTGTTGAACTTGCTCGCGATGGCGCTCACAGGCTTGAGCGTGCTTTTGTCTGCATTGCTTTCAAACCGGTTCTCAAACGCCTCAAGCATGCGCACGCCGACCTTGTTCTTCAGGAATGCGTTATGAATTATTGTGTTGCGGTTGCTTTCCTTGACGTAGATGCCTGCGTCAAAGTTGAGCACGTTGCAGTTCTTGACCGTGACATTGTTCACGTCCTCAAGAATGATGCCCTGTCCTGTCTGCAGTCCTGTGCCGCGGATGATTGCGCCGTTGCAGTCAAGCACGACATTGCTTGCCTTGAACGTGACGCTGTCAGGCGCGTCAAACGCCCTGTTGCAGAGCACGGTGTTTTTCGTGACGACCATTCCGCTGAATCCTTCCTCGCAGTCAGCGGCGATGACTGCCGGAGCAAGCAGCAGCAGGATGAGCAGCGCTTTCATTTGTTCGTGCTCTCCGTATACACCACGATTGCAGGAAGGTAGATGAGGACAACGACAAACACGAGTATCAGCGTGAGTGTGTTCCACTGCCCTTCCAGCATGCGCAGGATGACATACGCGAACGGCAGGGCGAGGAACGGCTCTGCAAAGTCTTTCCACGAATACTTCCTGTGCCAGAGCCAGGTCAGGAATCCCTCTTTTTGCTTCATAGGCGAAACTCTGCTTTTCAGGATTAAAAGCGTTGCGGTAGCGGACTGCTGAAAAGGTTTATAAATGAAATACCGGACAAACAATGCATGCGGAAACACCTGTTCATTCTGCTCGCGGTGCTGATTGTCGTACTGCTTCCTGCAGAGGGCGCTGAACTCCTGTTCGCTGACCCGGTCACGAAGGAGCCGCTTCCGGAAACATTCGTCATTGTGAAAGTATTCACGCCGGCGACCAGTGAAGTCCGTTCAGGAACCACAAAAGAAGGAACGCTCGGGTTCTCTGTGCCTGCAGGGCAATACGACATCCGCGCATTCCTTGATGTTCTTGACACTCCGGGAAAGGATTATTATGCGCAGGCGATGCTTGCTTTGGATGAATCAAGCAAAGCAACGCTTGGCGTGCTTCCTGTGGGGTCGCTGACCGGGCGCGCGGTGTATGACAACGACATTGCGGCAACATCGGCAAAGCTTGGTTTTGACTGCGACAAGGATTATGGCATCGAGTATCCGCTGAAGACCGATGCGGTCGGGTATTTCTCGGTCGCGTACATGCCCATCGGCTCCTGCAGGGTGCAGGCGCGTTTGGGCAACAGGTACGCAATCCAGGAAGTCGCGCTGCGTCCCGGCGAAAAGCAGGACATTCTCCTGCGTCTTGACCGGCAAGTTCCGGGCAGTCTGTGGAAAGTCCTGCTTGCCGTGCTGATTGGCTGTGCAATCGCGATTGTTCTCTGGCGCGTGCGCAAGTTGTTCCGGCGCAGGAAAAAAGAGGTTCCTCTGGAGGGCGAAGAGTTGCAGGCAGCAATCCAGCTGATGCGCATGACAGGCAAGGAAACGCTTGAAGACATCAGGAAGGACGAGCGCATTCAGGGAATCCTGAAGACGCTCAACAAGGACGAGCGCGCCATTGTTGATTTCCTCATCCAGCACAAGTTCAAGGCGACCCAGCCGCAGATGTTCAAGGCAACGCGCATCCCCAAGACAACCATTGCGCGTAGGCTTATGCAGCTGGCGGCCAGAAATATCGTGCAGACGCGCCAGGTGCGCAAAGTCAAGGAAGCGGAGCTCACGGACTGGTTCCTCGGCGGGCACAAATAACCTTGTTTTACGGCGGTGGTGCGATGGTGCGCCAACCGCCCAAGATTGTGCTTAATAAGAGTATGAATTCTTAAGGGGAATGAAACGGACATTTCCCCTTGCGCGCTGGTGCGCAAAGCCTGAACTGCGCGGCATTGCCGCACTCTGGTGCCTTGCGACAGTGCTGTTCATACTGCCGCATGCTGCCGAAGACTCCTGGGACTTCCAGGCTTATGTGTTGAATGGCGAATACTGGTTTGCCGGCGGCTCGTACTTTGAGCCTCTTCGCCCGCCCCTGATGCCCTTTGTTCTCGGACTGCTGGATGCGCTTACAGGAAGGGTGTTTGCAGAATACGGGTTTATCGCGCTTGCTTCTGTGCTCTTTGCAGCCGCAACGGTTTTGCTGGCCCGCGCGCTGGGATTCAGGCCGGTGTTGTTTTATGCGTTGAGCCTGAACATCACTGTCTTTTCCTTTGGGCTCATCAATGGAACAGAACTGCTCACTTTCGCATTCCTTGAGCTTGCACTGGCAGGCGTGCTGCAGGGCGGGCCGGCAGGGCTGTATCTTGGTCTTGCCGCGCTTTCCCGCTACACGCTCATCGGCTATCTTCCTATGCTTCTCTTGTGCGCAAAACCAAAGAAAATACTGCTCAATGTTTTGCTGTTCGGTCTTGTGCTCCTGCCGTGGCTCGTGTATAATTTTATCACGTACGGCAATATGTTCCTGAGCATTGCGGACCATTACGCGATGAACATCTATTTCCGCGAATACCTGGTTGCGCCGATGCAGGCGCGGCATTTTGTCGAGGTTGCAAATCTGCTGCTCCCTCTTGCGCTGATTGGGCTGATGAGCAGGCTTCGGGCGATTGTCGCGTTTCAAGGCAGGTGGCAGAAGCACCGTGCCACGTTTGCGCTGCTCTTCATCACGATAATGACGGTGTTCATTTACGCGACAACGTCGGTGAAGGACGCCCGTTATTTGTTCCTGCTCTTCCTGCCAGTTGCCGCGTGGGCATATGACGGCATACGCTGGTGTTTTGGCCGCAAGAAGAAGGCAGTCGCCTTGTTCATTGGCGTGATGCTTATCATGAACAGCGTCTTTGCGGTGCAGCGCGCAGGGCAGCAGGAAAGCACTGACGGCTTGTACTTGCAGGCTATCGCGGACTTGCGCGGCGCAGGATATGGAAACTGCTCAACTGCGTCAAACGGATGGGTGCCTCTTACGTATCACGGATTGCTGGCGCAGGATGCTCCCAGGAAGGAATTGCTTAGCGCGACGCTTGCAAAAGGAGAGCTCGTAATTCTCTTTCCGCATATCGGCGAGCCGGATTACGCCCGCGATTCAGACTTCCTCAGCCAGTTTCCCGCAATCGCGCGCAATGAGCAGTATGCCATCCTTGGCACAGGGTGCATTCTGCCGCACGCGAATGACGCGCCGTACATCTGGAAGCTTGCAAACGCGACTTTTGCAATGCATGGCTACCGCACGGAAGACCGTCCGTGCCGCCTTCTTTTCAAGAGCCGTGTGCTCGCCAGGCTATGCGAAAATATAAATATGCAGTCGCAGGTGGTAATGCCATGAAGCGGGCGCACAAAAAGGCGTTTGTCGCAGTCCTCGTCCTCGCGCTGGGCGCGTGCGGGTTGTTCCTGCCTTTGGCGTACAAGATTGGGCTTCCTGTGCTCGCGGTTCTTGCCGCGCTGCGCATTGCAGGGGTTATTCCGCGCAAGCCGCTGGCGCAGTGGCTGCTGATTGCCGTGTTTGCCGCGGGCATTGTTGTTCTCCTGCCTGCGTATTATTCAGTCTCGTTTGTCAACACCAAAGGCGCGCCTGTCATCGGAACAGTGCTTGTTGACGGCGACGTCCAGCGCGCGGTCAGTGGAGAAAACGTCTGGTTCATGCTTCCGCGCGGGCAATTCACGCTGACGTACACCGGCGCGTTCCGCGCGCCGCAGCAAGAGCAGCGTCCGTTCTGGTCAAACCCGTATCAGCGACGCGCGGTCATTCTCGCGCCGGGCACGTTTGACCACGGCAAAACCATTTTTACCGAGCCGTACAAGCTTGCTTTTTTCAGCCCTGAAGTCCGCCTCAAGGGAATGACCATTGACGGCGACGCGGTTGATTCTGCCGGAGACCCGCACACGAAGTTTCCGTACGGCGAGTACGAGGCAGAGTATGTCACGCGCTTCCTCAGCAATGACGCAGGCATCACGCCGGGTGACATTCCGGACAATGTCACGCTGCTGCCGAACAAAAACACAGTCATTCTTACCGAACAGGAGGCAAAGTGGGTCAAGAACTTCATGCGCGACTATCTTGAGTTTTCCGCGCAGGGCATCATTTCTGGCGCAGGATTTCCGAAGCAGTACCGCCTGTTCACGAGGAACGCCACGCTCTCGCTGGGTGACATGCTGTTTGTCCTCTGCCAGTTGAGCAAGCGCGAGCAGCCAATCATATATGCGCCGCGCGACCAGCAGTATGGCGGCGGGGGCGGAACTGACTGTTATGCCTCGCTGCTCGAAGGCCGCGTGCCTGACGTCATTGACGCTAAGCGCGCAGAGCAGGCAATCTATGAGCAGGTTTCTGACGTCACGCGCACGATTCCCTTTGCCTTTGGCGACCTCAACCAGAAAAAGCACGCGCTGGACTGGGCATTGAGCTTTGACATTGAGTACGGGCGCTATGTTCCTGCAGAAGGCGTCACGCCCGCGAGCGCCACAACGTGCGCAGTCACCTCAAAATACCTCTCCGCAGAGCAGTGCAAGGACCCTGACTTTGCCGGCTGGACAACGCCTGCAAAATCAGTCTGGTGGTTTGGCGAGTACGGCTATCCGGTAAGCTCGGGCCTTGTCGGCTGGAGATACATCCTTGAGCTGGGCAGCAACTACGGCATTCCTGCGACGCACTACATCGTGTCCTCTGACGCGCACGTGTTTGCGGAAAAGGACATTGCCCTGCTCAAGCTTTCGCAAAAGCTCGCGCAGCAGGGACTCATTGAGGTCGCGTCGCACACGCGCCACCACACGCGGCTGGATAAAGTGCCGGAATTAGTCGCCCGCGAAGAATTGCTGCAGTCGCGTTTGGACCTTGAGCGGCTGTATGACGTTCCGGTCACCGGCTTCCGCCCGCCGTACTTGAGCATGGTTAACGGAAGCACTGCGGCGACTGAGGCAGCGCTCCGTGATGCGGGCTATTCGTACTACAGCGTGTACGGCGACCAGCCGGGAACTCTTGTGAAGCACAAGCCCATCAACTTCTTCGGATATCTCGGCTATGCGACACCAGAGCTTCTTGACGCGGCGTTCAGCCAGCGCAGGCAAGTCATCAGCCTTGACCACCCGTGGAACATTTTGTTCAGGGAGCAGGGCGAGCCTGTCGTGCTTGAGGAAGCGCCTGCCCAGCCTGTGCAGACAAAAGCGCTTATTCTCACGGCACTGTCGCGCGGCGCGCACTTCACCACGGTGCGTGACATAGAAATCAAATAGGATAGAAATCAGAATAAACGTCCTGCGTGGCCAGCTCATCTCCTTTCCAGACTTCTGCGCGCACCGGCATTTGTGTCTGCGTGTCAACCCACAGGTGGGTCTTCTTGGCGCTGTCCTGCAGGTCGCCGAAGCTGTAGCGGACTGTTTTTCGCTTGCCGATATCGCCGCCAGGCAGGTCCTCGTATGGTTTGCGATTTAGGAATTCTTCCAGCCATTTGATGGGCAGTTTGAAGGAATAGGCATCAAAATCAACAGGGAACAGCACGCCGATGAATTCATCGCATTCTGTTCCCCTGCCGAGCGCGGCAGCGTGCTTGGGCGGAACGCATTCTCCAACTGCAGTCCTGTTCTGGAAGTCAAGATATACGGTGTTCACGGCTGCTTTCACGCGCCTGCCCGCAATCTCTTTGTCACCGAGCGGAATGTTCGCGAGCAGGCGGCGCACAATCGTGCCGTTCGCGACAACAACCTCGTCGCCCTGGTAATAGAAGCGGTATCCTGCGACAGCGCTCGCGTTCTCGTACAGCGCGTTCACGATGGTTGGCTTGAGCTTGCCTGACTGTTCGGCTGTCTCGCGCGCCTGTGCCGCGGCTTCCTCCTCTTCGCGCTGTTTTTCTGCGCTGATGTTCTCTGCAAAGTCAACTGTGTCACAGACAGTATTCTCGTTCAAATCCCTGCAGCAGCCGGTTTCTGTGGGAATCTGGAAGACAGGGCACTTGTCTTGCGGCTCGGCAACGGGCTGGGGAGAGGCGCAGTTCGCGAGAAGAATAACTGCAACGGCAAGCCAGCGTGCATTCATGCGGTGCCTGTTGCCGTGCACCCACTTAAATGTTTTGTTTCGCGCCAGCTTTAAATACGCCGCGCACGCTCTGGCATTCATGAAATCTTTGGGCGAGATTGCGGCAGAGCATGACATGGTCGTGATGGACGCGTCTATCGTTGACGCGAGTGAGGCGCCTTTTGACGTGTTCGCGCGCTACACCAGCCAGGTTGAGGGAGACCTTCGAAACTGCAGTAATCTTGTGACCACGCGCTTCGCCATCCGCGAGCTTTTCCGCGGATTGAACAGCCGCAATCCCATCCGCCGCGCAGCAGACCAGTTTCGCAAGAGAATCTGCCACACAGACACCATTGAAGGGTATGCTGAACTCGAGGCGTATCTTCTGCGCACCGCGCCGAAAACAGTGGTGAATTATTTCAAGGAAGACTCGCACAGTGCCGTCAGGATTGCCGCGCTTGCGTTTGCGAGCCGCGTGCCGCGCACTGCCTTTGTTTCCTCTGACCGCAAGCTGAATGACTTTATCCTGGGCACGATTGACGGGATAGTGCACGGCAAAGCGAGCGGCTTTCCCTGTGCAATCAACACAATTGACGTGTACTCGTTCATCCAGAAACAGGGTGGGTATGTCCTGCGTTCGGAAGACCTCGCGTACGCGCGCCAGCACCGGGAGTGAATCTGCGCTTCTTCAGACGTCTGGCCTTTTCAGCGCCTGCAGGACGCGGCTGTACAGGTCTTTCGCGTTCTGGAACGCAGGGATGTCTTCCGGTGCAAGCGTGCACGTGCCTCGCTCGCCGTGGTACACGTTGGTTCGTAGAAATTCGTCAATTAATTGCACTTCCTGTTCAAGCGTGATGCGGGACGTGATTGGGGCCGCGTTCAGCGCGTGACTTTGCAACCGTATGTGGGGCTGAACGTCGTACACATCGTAAATGTCTTTTTTGTAGCGGGACTCGACAACGCCGATAGACTTGTATTTTTTGGTTTCATTAAACGTAATCGCCTGCCCTTTCACTTCAATGGTTCCCATTGCTGAAAGAAAATCCGAACCTGTTAAAAAGCTTGGGGTTTGCAGGTCAAGAACACAGTCTATGGGAATGAAAAGCCTCCGACGGGAGTTGCACCCGCGACCTCGACATTACCAATGTCGCGCTATAGCTACTAAGCTACGGAGGCGAATGTGTAATTGTCACGGAGAACCCTATTTAAAGATTCTGATTCTTATTTCGGCTTGCCGCCAAAATGCAAGGCGCGATTTTCAAGCTCGCGCGCTTTGCCGGTTGCAGGGTCCCAGCCCGCAATCATGTAATGCAAGGTCTGCCGGCTGTGCACTGTGTGGTGAAGCGGGCTGTATAGGGTGCGCTCGCCGTTCTCAACAGGAAACGGCTGGACGTGGTTGAGCCCGGGAATGATAAGCCTGACCGGCGCATACCGCGCCCAGTCTGCGCGCGCTTTTTCGTCAAGCGTCAGGGTCGCGCTCACGAGTTCCACGTCCGCCATGCCGGTGTTTGGCGACAGTGCGAGCTCCAGGTTCCTGCCCTCGCCAAGCTTAAGTTGGAGGTACATCATTCCTGGCTTGCCTGGCTTTCCGACCTGCGGCTGTTGTTCTGCAGGCGCGGTTGATTGTGTGCTTGCAGGGATGTTTGCGCGCGGGAGCTTGTCTGGGCAGGCATACTGCAGCCAGAGCGGGCTGCTGATTGTCGCGAGCACAAGCGCGCCGAGCCCTGCGGTAACGTAATTGGAAACGCGCTTTTCTTTCTCGTTCTCTTCGCGATGGCTTTCGTGCATGGGCTTGCTGAACGCGCGGTCTTTAAAAAGAAAGTGCCCGGGGCAGGATTCGAACCTGCGTACCCCCTACGGGGACTGGATTTCTTCCAGCGAACCATCCACAACAGATGGCGGACATCTTAAGTCCAGCGCGTTTAGCCACTTCGCTACCCGGGCAGTCCTGCTGACTGCGGGGTTGTTTAAAAATCATGCGCTTCGCTTCCGAGGAAATGTTTATATAGCGTTCAGGCACTGATTATTGCAAAAAGAGGGACTATGGATACGCGGCAGAAAGAGCTGATGCACTTCGCGCAAACAGCGAAAGGGCTGGACAATCCTGCAAAGCTCAAGCTCATTCTGCTTGCGGCAGGCGCAAAGCCCGCGACGTTTTTTGCGCTCAAGATAACGCCGGACAATCTTGGTGAGAAAACGCATTTGGAACGCCATTTGCGCGAGAACGGGTTGAGTTTCATCGCGGGCAAGGCGCGCGCGTACGAGGAAATCACCGGCATGGTGGGCAATGCGGTGCGGTGGACCATCAAGGGAAGCTGGTATGGGTATGACGTGTTCGCGGACAAGGCACACGCGTTGCTGTTCAAAAAATACCTGGCGCTGCTCTCACGGCAAAAGCACGAGCAGGCAGACCGCGTAGCGGGAAAGCTGTATGCGTATCCTGCGTGCTGCGTTGAGCACTACGTCCGTGAGCACAATCTTGCGTTTTTGCGCAAGAACTACACGCATTATTCGTACTACAAGCATCTGCACGACCGCGAACGCGCGTTTCCGTTCCTCCAGCACACGACGTGTTCAACAACGTGCGCCAAAAGCAAAAAGCTGAACGCGCAGCACGCCGCGGCAGCCAGGAAGCACGCGCAGAAATTCTTCAAGGACTTTTCCGCGGTCAAGCGGTTCTCAGCAGAAGTGGCTGTTGACTCAGAGTCTGTGCTTCCGCAGGACGTGGTGTACGGCATTCGCAGCACTGCGCCGGTGTTTCCGGTCAAGGACGGCCACGAGTATTCCCTGCTCACGCTCAAGCAGCTGCGCGGGCATTATTACCTGCTTGCGCACCTGACCAAGGCAGCGTACGCCCGCGGCACGGTGCTGCCTGCGAAAATCACGATGCGCTACAATTACGCAGACGCAGCGTTTGGCAAGCCCAGGCGCGTCATCAAAAACCTGCATCATGAACGCCATTTTGTCCTTCCATGATGAAAACCTGCAGATTTTCAGCATCATCGACAACCTCCACAAGTACTGATTACTCTTGGAGGTTGTCGAGATGAAATTTCAAGAACTCGCGGCAGTGTATGAACAGCTTGAGAAGACAAGCTCAGGCAATGCCCTGCGTTCCATTCTCGCCGGCTTGTTCAGTCGCGTTCCCCAGGATGATATCGGCAAGGTCGCGTACCTGACTTTGGGCAGGATTGCCAATGATTTCACCGATATCAATCTCGGCATGGCTGAAAAAATGGTGCTCAAGGCAGTCGCGGTTGCCGCAGGAAAAGACGAAGAAGCCGTGCGCCGGCTGTACAAGCAGCGCGGCGACATCGGCATTGTTGCAGAAATGCTTGTTGGCAGGAGGCGCAAGGAACTCAGTGTCAAGGAGGTCTTCGCGGTATTGCACAGCATTGCCGCTGCTTCAGGCGCGGGCAGCCAGGAACGAAAAATCAATTTGCTCGCCGAACTGTTCAGGAATGCGTCAGCGCAGGAAGCCCGCTATCTCGCGCGCATCGTGCAGGGCAACCTGCGGCTGGGCGTGGGTGACAAGGCAGTGCTTGACGCGCTATGCATCACGTTCACCGGAAGCAAGGCCGCAAAAAAAGAAGTTGAGCACGCGTACAATATCTCGCCTGATGTCGGCGTGATTGCGCACACCATCGCGGTCAAGGGGCTTGCAGGCATCAGGAAAATCGGCGTCACGCTCGGCGTGCCTATCCAGATGATGCTTTGCCAGCGCGTCAAGGAACTGGACAAAATCCCTGGAAAAATGGGCGTGCCGTTTGCGGTTGAGGAAAAGTACGACGGCGAGCGCATCCAGGCGCACAAGCAGGGCGGCAAAGTTACGCTGTATTCGCGCAGGCTGGAAAACATCACTGCGCAATTCCCGGACATCGTCGCCGCAATCAAAAAATCAGTCAAGGCAAAGGACTGCGTGATTGAAGGCGAGGCAATGCCTATGGACAAAAAAGGCAACATGCTTTCGTTTCAGGTGCTGATGTCGCGCAGAAGGAAGCACGATGTCGCGGAGTACATGAAAAAGATTCCTGTCTGCCTGTTTGTCTTTGAAATGCTCTACGTGAATGGACGCTCGCTGATTCGCGAACCATATCCCAAGCGGTACGAGCTTCTGCGGAAAAACAGCAAGGAATCCGGCTCGTTGAAGCTTGCATTGCGCAAAATCTGCAAGACTCCGGACGAGGCAGAGGACTTTTTCAATGCGGCAGTGCAGCGCGGCGGCGAAGGCATCGTGGTCAAGAGTTTGCGTTCTGATTCTTCCTACCAGGCAGGGGTGCGCGGGTGGAATTGGGTGAAGTGGAAGCCTGAATACGTCAAAGGGCTTCGCGACACGTTTGACCTTGTCGTTGTCGGTGCGTATCGCGGCAGGGGCAGGAGGGCAGGAGCCTATGGGGCTTTGCTTTGCGCGGCGTATAATGCTGCTGCCGACCGCTTTGAGACATTCTGCAAGCTCGGCACAGGATTCTCAGACAAGGACCTGGAAGAATTGCCGAAAATGCTCAGGCGCTTTGAGGCAAAACAGCGCCCTGCGCGGGTTGACGTCAGCAAGCTGATGATTCCTGACGTCTGGTTCACTCCTGCGCTGGTTGTGGAAGTGTCCGGCGCTGAAATCACCAAATCACCGAACCACACGTGCGGCACAGGGCTCGCGCTCCGCTTCCCCAGGTTCCTGCGCCACCGCCCTGAGAAAAAGCCCGAACAGGCGACGACAACCAAGGAAATTCTAAGAATGGCGAAGAAGCGCTAAGCCTTATCCGCCGAGCGCTTCGAACGGCGTGTTTTCGCTCAGGAACGTTTTCGCTTGCTCCGCCGACATTCGCGCGTACGGGCCAAGCATGCTCGTGCCCTTATTCTTGTTGAGCAAATAGCCAAGCGGGTGAATCAGCGCCCCCTGCCAAATCATCGAGGCTAGTTTTCCTTCAGGCTTGCTGCTGTTCGCAAAGCGTGCCCGTGCTTTGCGCCAGTGTTCTTCAATCGGTTTAAGGTCAGGCTTGTCGCAGTCTTTGCTGCACAGGCTCGCGTGATATGCGTAGGATGCATAGGAAGCCCCGACGCCGTACAATAATACCCTCAAGCTCTTGTCTTTCTCGAATTTCCCTTTATTGTACGCGCCAACAAGCTCGCCACCTACAAAATCACCTGCGATGAACAACGGATGGCACGGAAGATGCAGCGTGAGGCTCGAAAGCCCCTCTTCCCCCGTCACTCTGTCGTGCAAGCTTTCCCAATCGCCTTCGCCCGCAAGCGTGTCAATTGAGAACCGCTTAGCGCCGAACAGAGGAGTGAGAAACTTCAGCGCGTCCTTGCAGTGTTCTTTGATATCCATGCAGAAAATAACACTCGAGACGCATAAAAAGCTTCACCTTTTTAGCGCGTTAATTCCTGCAGCGATAAATAATCGCGGGCGGAAGATTGAGAAGCGTGAAGTCGAGCGTGACGTCCTTGAAGTGTTTGTTGAGCAGGCCGTAGCTCTTGAGCCCGTACTGGAACTGCACGAACACGCCGTCAGGGCGCAAGGCCGCCTTGACTTCCTTCAGGATGCGGCTTACTGCGCGGTCAGAGAACGACATCAAGGGCAGTGAGGAAACCACTGCGTCTGCTTCAGGAACGTGCGTGCTCAATTCCTGCGCAGGAGCGCTCACCACGTGCAGGCAGGGGTTTTTCATTGCGCGCAACTGCTTGACGAATGGCGGGTGGATTTCAAACGCGTGCAGCACCGCGTTCTTGCGCATGTGGCGCAGTAGCAGGCGGGTAATCACTCCTGTTCCTGCTCCAAGCTCGACAATTGTGCGTGCTGTCCTGAAATTCACTGGCTTGAGCATGTCGCGCGCGAGAAAGCGCGAGCTTGGCGCGATTGCGCCGATGAGTCTCGGCGCGTGCAGATACTCTTCGGAAAAGCCCACGAATGCCTGGAATGCGATGTATTTTTAAATAAGTTTCTGTATTCCCTGCTAGATGGACAAGCCCTGCCTCGGAGTGATTTGCACGCCGCGCGGCAACAAGACCGAGAAGAACCTTTTCCCTGTCCTCAAGAAGCATTTTGACCTTGCGCTGTTTCCGGTGCAGAAAGACATTGATTACGACGAGCTCAAAAGGCAGGCGTCCTGCGTGCGCGTGGTGCTGAACACTGCCGGCGACATGCCCAACACGTATGACGCGCTGGAAATGGTCAAGACGTTTGAGAACCTGGGCAAGCGCGTGATTGATTCATCAAAATCATTCTATTATAAGGAAGACAAGTGGCTGTTTTACCAGACGTGCCGCAAGCACCGTTTGCCCACGCCGGTCACCTATTATATTCCCCGCGACATCGCGGTGTCGCGCGCAAAGCT
>Ga0247727_10013758_pt1 | contig 13571 bp, 10 predicted proteins | sample WisWelCaveWW1625_FD_202498 | JGI IMG/M metagenome (GOLD analysis project Ga0247727, IMG submission 202498) | Biofilm microbial communities from Wishing Well Cave, Virginia, United States - WW16-25 | ecosystem: Environmental > Aquatic > Deep subsurface > Groundwater > Cave microbial mat | place... | reverse complement strand
TGGTGGTATGTTGCAAATGCCAATGATATCCTACTGCTGCGTTGTGCGAAGTATAACGGTACCTTCGACCGACTATTTCAAAAGAAAACTTTAAAGCCATCTGTAAAAAACACGTAATGCTCCCTGTCCGAGGTCAAATATCAACAAGCGAATTTGTCCTTTTCTCTTTTTATCTATTTATCTTTTTTGTTACTGCCCTCGTACCAATTTCAACAGTGCCTCGGTCGCACGTGAATCTTCGCTTTGTCCCAGCCAGAAAATCGCTTCTTTGCGCACGGCGGGGTTGCGATGATTTTTGGCGACGTCGATTAAAACCGGAATGCCCTGATGATCCGACAACAGCGTGAGCGCGAAAATAGCCTGTTTTTGAATTTCGGTGTCGGCATCTTTTTGAATCGTATCTTTCAACAACGCAACCGCCCGCTCCGCCGCCGTCTGCGCCAGCCAGAACAGCGCTTCTTTGCGAGTGTCGCGATCATTTGGGTTTTGCGCCAATTCAATCAAAGTATCTTCTGATTCTTTTAAATGCATTTGGCTCATCGCAAACACAGCTTGCTTGCGCACTTCGTTTGAGCGATCGGATTTGGCGGTCTGTTTTAAAATCGCCAAAGCTTCCGGATCATCATTTTGTCCCAGCCAAAATGCTGCTTGCTTGCGAACTTCAGCAGTTTCATCACCGGCCAATATTTTCGCGAGAAAGGTTCGTCGCTGCGCTGAAATATCGTGCAGGCCAACCGCGCTAATTAATTCTTCTTTTATTTTGCTTGACGAAGCCTGGCGATAAAGCCGCTCCAGCAAAACGAGACTCTGCTCATCGTTGGCTTCGCCCAGCCAAAGCAATGGCAATCTTTTAAAATCGACGCTCAACGAAAACGTGCTCTCGTGGATTTTCGTCAAATCACGGCCTTCAGTAAAGCCCAGAAAAATTTCCACTTCCTTCTCAACTTTCCGGTATGATTTTTCTTCGGAATGCGTTGACACTTCCAGCGGCAATTCCATGCCGTAAATAAGCTCCGACAAACTTTTTCCGGGGCCGCGATAAACCCAACCGTTCTTGATGTGCATGCTGCCGATGGTGGAATTTTCTTCCATCAAGCGTTTGATGCTGTAGCCGATCCAATAGCCTTTCTTAAACTGAGATTGACTACTCTGCTTCATAGCCCAGTCCCAGCTTTGATTCAGCGGCTGTGAGGAATCAGGATGGCGCGCCACTTCCTGAGCGCCGGCGAATTGCGCCAGCGCCATCAGCAGCGTGGCGATTTTGCATAAGCATTTTAAACGCATTGTTTTTCTCCTTGCATTTTTTGTGTGTTGGTTTTTTAGGGTTTAATTCTCCGCGCCGGAGACTTAAACATAGGACACAACAATTTTGCAAGAAGTTGACTGTATTGAAGTCCGAAGTCTTTTGTCCGATGTCCGAAATCAATGATCAAATTGGCTTCTTATTTTTTATCACTGATTACTGATCACTGTTCAACTTCGAAGCTCTTTCCTAATCACCAGCTTCAATCCCGACCAGATTTCATCGACGGCGCAGACTTTGATATCGACCAATCCCAACGGCAGCGCGACTTCTCTAATGACGTCTTCGGTAATATCCGTCGGCAGCTTCGAAGCTTTTTTCGGCCACGAAATCCAGATCATGCCATTTTGTTTGATCTTTTTCATCAAAGTTGGAAGAGACTTTTCCAGCTCGCTTCTCTTGTGCGTAAAAAAATGGACGATGTCCAAATCGTTCGACAAACGAGTCGTTACTTCGACGCCGAGGGGAAGCGGAGCCACGAATTCCCAATAATGCTTCGGCGAATTTTTTGTAAAAATTTTATCGCCTTTTTTGATGCCGAGTTTCTTCGCCAGTGGCGTTCCTGAATAACCGGCCATTTCAAAGTCCGAAGTCATTTTGTCCGAAGTCAAGCTGTCTTTTTATCTTTTTATCCCTTTTGCTTCACTCGTACCGCAGCGCCTCCATCCCGCGAAACGGGGTATCATCTCTTCGCATCATTCGTAGCGAAGAGATTCAACCGGATTTGCCAGCGCAGCTTTGATCGCCTGTGTGCTCACGGTGAGCAACGCAATTAATAGCGCCAATCCGCCGGCGAGCGCGAACACCCACCACGAAGTCTCGATACGATAGGCGAAATTTTGCAGCCACTCGTTCATGGCAAACCACGCCACCGGCCAGGCGACGACGTTCGCCAGCAACACCAATTTGATAAAATCTTTCGATAGCAATGCCGTGACGTTTGCCACGCTTGCGCCAAGCGTTTTGCGGATGCCGATTTCTTTCGTGCGTTGTTCCGAGGTGAAAGAAGTCAGGCCGAACAGTCCGAGGCAACCGACGAAAATCGCAAAGGCGGCGAAAGCGCCGGCAATACGGCTCAAATTCGCTTCGGCGCGGTACAGTTTTTCGAACTCGTCGTCCATGAAAAAATACTCGAACGGCCGGTTCGGCAAAAATTCCGACCAAGTCTGTTGCAGCGCGGCGAGGGTTTCCTGAAAATTTTCCGGAGCGATGCGGACGGCTAAATAGCGGTCGAAAAAATTATGCTGTCCTTCCGTGTCTGCCATATCGAGAACAAACGGCCCGATCGAATTGTGCAAGGAAGCGTAGTGGAAGTCCTTCAAAACGCCGATGACGACTTGCGTGCGCCGCCGGCCGATGAAACCTTTGCCGAGGGCTGCTTGCGGCGATCCCCAATTCAAGTGGCGGACCATGGCTTCGTTGATCATGACGGCCAGCGAATCATCCGTTGAATATTCTTTGCTAAAACTTCTGCCCGCAACCAATTCCAGGTTGAAAGTCTCCACGAAATCGTGGCCCACCATCAAGCGTTGAAACTGTTGATTCTCCGTGAAGCCCTGTGGTTTAAAGGGATTCGTTTGGTACTTGCTGCCCAATACCTCCTCGGAAGTCGTGACGCGCAGCACGTTGCTATTTTGCAGCAGCCGATTTTTTAACTCCTCATAGCGCGAGGCCAGGTTGGCGCGCAAGATGTTGATCATGACCACCTGCTCTTTATCAAAGCCGAGATGTGCTTGCTGCAAGTAACGCAGTTGCTTGTAGGCGAACAGAGTACCGATGATCAAAATGATCGAAATCGCAAACTGTGTGATGACCAGTCCCTTGCGCATAACCGCGGTCCAATCAAAGCCGGTGAGATTGAGTCTGCCTTTGAGAACTTGAAGCGGGCGAAAGGCCGACAAAACGAACGCGGGGTAAATGCCGGCCGCAAAACCCACCAGCACCACGACGCCAATCAGGCTGGGCAAAAGTACGCTGTTGCCGAACAAATCCAAAGCGAGTGCTTTGCCGAGAAAAGCGTTGAGGAAGGGCAAGGAGAGATCAACCAGCGGAAGCGCGAGGGCAACGGCCAGCAGACTCATGATGAATGACTCGCCCAAAAACTGCCGGATGAGCTGCGCACGTTCAGCGCCGAGCACTTTTCGCATGCCGACTTCTCGCGCGCGCTTGGCCGAACGCGCGGTGGCGAGATTCATGAAGTTGATGCAAGCAATCAACAGGACAAATCCCGCGATCACGGAAAAAATATAAACGTAGGCGATGTTACTGTTAGGCTCGATTTCGAAATCCAAATGGGAACGCAGATGGATATTGGTCAATGCCTGCAAATGCAACGAAACCCTGTCTCTGATGTTATCCGGGAAATATGCTTTAACAAAGCCTGGCAATTGCGCGGCCAGGGCTTCGGGAGACGTGCCCTCGGTCAGCAGCAAGTAAGTCCAGCACGGGTTCCAGTTCCAGCCTTGCGGCTTCACGCCATTTTGCATGCCGGTGATGGTGCTGAAGGAGGCGAGAAAATCAAATTTGAAATGCGAATTTTCCGGAACCGGTGCAATGATACCGGTTACTTTCAGATTATGCTGCCCCTCAAAACGAAGCGTCTGGCCCATTGCGTCTGTGCTGCCAAAATATTTTTTAGCCATGGCCTCCGTCATCACCACCGCGTAAGGCTCGAGCAGCGCGGTTTTCGGATCGCCTTTAGCGAACGGAAAAGTGAAAACCTCAAACACTGTTGAGTCCACGAAAAAGAACTTGCGCTCATTAAAGCGAAGCTGCGGTCCGTTATCCAGCGTCAAGGTCGGCGCTTGCATGTTGAAAAATCTCACGGCGTGCTCGATCATCGCCGGATAATCATGGGCAAGCGTGGGCGCGACGGAGAAGGGCTGGCTGGAAGAGCGCTCCGCCGGCGCAATATTCTCGGTTAGGCGGTAGATGCGGTTTGCTTTTTCGTGATAACGATCATAACGTAATTCATCCTGGATAAACAGCAGAATGAGGATAAAACAGGCCACGCCGAGCGATAGCCCAAGAGCATTGATGAGAGAATAGCCCTTCTGCCGGATGAGGTTTCTGACGGCGATGTTAAAATAATTTTTAACATATTGAACTCCGGATTTGTAATTCGTAAAGCGTAAGGAGAAACGCTTCTTACGCATCACGTTTTACGTTTTATCACTCGTACCGCAACGCCTCCACCGGATTCGCCAGCGCCGCTTTGAGAGCCTGCGAGCTCACGGTCAACAAGGCGATAATCAATGCGAGTCCACCCGCAAGCGCGAAAATCCACCAGCCAATCTCGATGCGATAAGCAAAATCTTGCAGCCATTGATTCATCGCATAGTAAGCGACCGGCCAGGCGACAACGTTGGCGACGAGAACGAGTTTCGCAAATTCACTGGAAATCAGGCCGACGATGCCGGCGACCGAAGCGCCGAGCACTTTGCGAATGCCGATCTCTTTTGTGCGCTGCTCCGTGCTAAAGACGGCCAAGCCGAATAACCCGAGACACGAAAGCATGATCGCCAGCGCCGCGAACCCCAACGTCATTTGCATGAATTTTTCATCTGCCGCATAAAGTTGCCGCAAATGATCGTTGAGAAAAAAATACATGAACTCGCTTTTGAGGCCGAGCTTTTCCCACGCCACCCGAACATGTTGCAACACCTCGGCTTCGCGGTCCGGTTGATAGGCGAGGACGAGATGCCCGCCATAATCGGCGTAGCGAATCACCATCGGATTGATGGGTTTATGCAACGAAAGATTGTGCATGTCTTTGATGACGCCGATCACCGTTCCCTGCAGGCCGCCGTAATTGAGTTCCATGCCCACCGGCGCCGGGAGATTTAGCGCCCGCACCGCGGTTTCATTCAACAAAATGGACACCCGCGGCAGCAGACTCATGTCGACCTTGTTTCCTCGATAAACGTTCAGCGTATCGCCCGGACTCCGGCAATCAAAATCGCGCCCTTCCAGAAGCTGAATTTGAAAGGTCTTGAGCAAATCGCAATCGGCCTCGACAAATTCCGTGGTGATCGCGCCTTCGCCGTTGGGATTGGGCATCGAGGTGGTGGAGGAAAGAAAACCCGGCAGCCATCCGGTATTGGTGGCCGCAGTGATGGCGGAATGCGAAAGTGCGGCCTGTTTCAAAATTTCTGCTTGTCGCCCAAGCCCGCCGGCCTTGATCGCCAGCAGATTGTCATGCCGGTAGCCGAGGTCTTTGGTGCGTGTGTAGCGCAACTGCGCCTGCATCACGCCGACGCAAACCAGCAGCACGATGGCAATGCTGAATTGGGTGATGATCAAATATTTGCGCAGCGCTTTGGAGACGCCGACGCTGGCATTGCGCCCTTTCAGCGCGGCCACGGAACCGATCTTGGAAAAGAAGAACGCCGGATACAGTCCCGCGGCGAGCGCGAAGAAAACGAGCAGCGCCAGATTGATCCACAAAAACGCGGGATTGTTCAGATATTCAATCTGAAATTCCTTGCCCAGCAATTTGCTGAAAGCGCCGTAAGCGATTTCGACAATGCCTAATGCCAACGGCAATGCGAGCAGCGCCATCAAAGCCGCTTCAATCAAAAATTGCAAAATCAATTTCAGCGAAGTGGCGCCGATGATTTTTCGCACGCCGACTTCTTTCAGGCGTTGCGTATATCGCGCCGTCACCAGCGACATATAATTGAGACAAGCGATCAAGAGCACGAGCAGGGCGATGACGGCAAAGACGTAGAGATCGCCGCGGTCGGTTTGCTTGACATCATCAAAAGGAAGCGCGGGCGCGAGATGGATGCTGGTGAGCGACTGCAGCACGAGCTTCTGCGTCTCGGGTTTGCCGCCGGTCTGCTGCACAAAACCCGCGAGCTTCTCCTCAAAGCGCTGCGGATCAAGATGATGCTTGAAACGAACGTAAGCCTTCATGTCGGCCCAGTTCCACGAGATTGTGCCTCTCGTCGGAGCAAGCAGGCTAAACGGGAGAACGGCGTCGAATTTGAAATGCGAATTTTTCGGCACGTCTTCCATGAGCGCAGCGACTTTGACTTCGGCGGGCGGAGCCGCGCCATAATTGAGCCGCACCCGCAGGGTTTTGCCCAGCGGATTTCCTGCGCCAAAAATTTTTTCGGCAAAGGATTTCGTAAGCACGGCGGCATTCGGCTCGGTCAGCGTTACGGATAAATCACCGTGCAGGGAGGTGAAGGTGAAAACTTGAAAGAATGAAGTATCCGCGAAGATCAAACGCGCGCCGGAATATTCTTTGTCGTTATAACCGACCGTGTTGCTCATATTGCGGAACTGCGTCGCATGCGCAATCTCCGGAAACGTTTCGGCCAAAGCCGTGGAGAGAAAACGCGGCGTCACCGAACTGATCGAGCTTCCGCTCTCGTTCGTGCTTTGCACCAGCACGCGCGAAACCTTGTCGGGTTCGCGATGATAACGGTCGTAACTCAGCTCGTTTTGGATATACAATCCAATGAGCAAACAACAGGCGACGCCCAGCGCCAGCCCGCCGACGTTGATCGCGGTGAAGAGCCGATGCCGCATGAGACTGCGCGCGGCGATTTTGAGATAGTTTTTGAGCATGTTAAAGTCCGAAGTCGTTTGTCCGAGGTTCGAAGTCAATTGTTGCATAGAGCAAAGCGCATGGCGCATAGCGCGCGTTCGCATTGCATGCGATTATTCGCGAAACTTGAACTTTTGGCTTTTAAGAATTATATTGAATCGGCGTTGTTGCATAATTATAGTCTGTTAAAAATCAATCCCCACTTTTTTTAATTATTTCGGCATCCAAACACAAAAATGCGTTTGAAAGGCTAAATTTAGCAACGAAACTTTAAAAAACCAATTCATGCAACAAAGCCTATTGAATCACAAGAACTCATCAACATAGGAGGTTTAATTATGAACGCCGAAATTCCTTTAAACGAGATCATCGAAGATTTGCAAGGCATCGAGCCGAAGATTTTGGAATACAAAAAGAAATATCGGCTACTCTCGCCTTATTTTCATAAATTCTATAAAGCCGGCAAACTCGAAGAACATTGGGATTTCCCAAATTGGGCCGGACTTTATGAGATCAAGCTCGACAGCTTGGCGGAGTACAAACAAAGGCTCGCCGAAGTTTTGCCGGATTTGCCATTAGTCGATGCTGTAGAAGACGATTTCCTCGTTCACGTTTAACGATCCTTCGTTGCAACCCAATCACCCTCATCACAAGCACATCCATCCGGACATCAAGCATCATCGCATTCCAACACCGAATATTCATTTTGACCAAAACAACTTTCCTTTTCTCATTCAAGAAATCATCGACGAATTTTTAGCGCAGAGGGCATAGCGCTTGGAGTTGCGCTCTGCTATTCATACCGCAGCGCCTCCACCGGATTCGCCAGCGCGGCTTTAATCGCTTGTATGCTCACGGTCAGCAGCGCGATGAGCAATGCCACTCCGCCCGCCAGCGCAAATACCCACCAGCCGATATTGATGCGATAGGCGAAATCTTGCAGCCAGTTTTTCATCATGTAATAGGCAATCGGCCACGCGATAACGTTGCCAAGCAAAACCAGTTTGACGAAATCTTTGGAGAGAAGTGTGACGATGCCCGAGACGGAAGCGCCGAGCACTTTGCGAATGCCGATCTCTTTGGTGCGATTCTCGGCGACGAACGCCGCCAGGCCGAACAATCCCAAACAGGAAATGGAAATAGCCAGAACGGTGAAGTAATTGAACAGCGTGCTCGTGCGCTTCTCCTGAGTATAGAGAGTGTCGTAGGTTTCGTCCAGAAAATGGTATTCAAAAGGATGATTCGGATTCACGCCTTTCCAAACGGCCTCGATGCTCGCCAGCGCCGTCGGAATGCCGTTGCCGCGAATCTTGATCATGACGATCCCGAACAAATCGACCAGCTCGGAATTATAATCGGCGAGCAGGTGAAAAATTTGCGGCTCGATTTTTTGGCGCAGCGATTTGAAATGCGCATTCCGCACCACGCCGATGACCGTTCCCTGTTTTTGCCCGACTCTGATTTCCTTGCCAATCGGCGACTCCATCTCCATCATCTTCGCCGCTTCTTCATTAAGAACAAAGGCCGAGGCCGCATCCGCCGCATGTTGCGGCGAAAAAATTCGGCCCGCGACAAATTCCATATTCAACAGCGTGAAGTAATCGTAATCAACGGCGTTGGTTTCGACCGGATACTCTCGGTTCGGCGGTTTGCCCTCCCAAAATATCAGGCTGGTGTTGAGCGTATTGGTCGGCAAGATGCTATTTGCAGCCACGCTGCCAATCTCGGGAAATTTCAGCAGTTCCTGTTTCACCGCTTCATATTGCGCGCCGAAATTCGCTTTCGCGGGAACGTAAACGACGTTGTCTTTGTCGAATCCCAGTTTCGTGTGCGTCATGAAATGCAATTGCCGGTGAATCACGATCGTGCCGATGATCAGCATGATGGCAAGCGCGAATTGCGTCACCACCAGCAAGTGGCGAACTCCTGCGCGTCTGTTGCCGCTCTCGAATTGCCCTCCTTTTAAAACGGCAATCGGTTTGAAGGAAGACAAATAAATCGCCGGATAACTTCCCGCGACGATGCCGGTCACGAGCGTGATCAACGCCAAACCCAGCAACAGTTTGACCTCGCCATAATCCAGCTTCAGCATTTTGCCCGCAAGCTGATTGAACGCCGGCAGCAGCATTTCCACCAGAATGATCGCCAGAACCGCGGCGACAATGGCGAGCAAAATGGATTCGCCGAGAAACTGCTTCAGCAATTGCACGCGGCTGGAGCCGATGACTTTTCGCAGGCCGACTTCTTTCGCGCGGTTGAGCGAGCGCGCGGTGGAGAGATTCATGAAATTAATGCAGGCGATGAGCAAAACAACAAAGGCGATGATCGAAAAAATGTAAACGTATTTTCGGTCGCCGTTGACAAACTGGCCGCCGCCGATTTCAGCCGTCAAATAAACTTCAGTGAGAGGCTGCAAATAGAGCTTGTTCACATACGGAGAAATTTGCGGAAAATTTTTGAATAGTAAATTCGTGATTTTGGCACCGACGCTTGCGGGATCAGCGCCGGTGTGGAGTTGCACGAACGTCTCGTGCGAGAAATTGCCCCAGGTAAACCCGCCTGGCCAAAATCTTTTGAGCGCTTCCAGTTGCAAAACGCAATCGAGCTGAATGTACGAGTTGTGTGGCAGGTCGCGAATGACGCCGGTCACGGGAACGTCGTACCAATTGTTGATATTCAGAACTTTTCCGAGCGGCTCTTCTTCGCCAAAATATTTGCGCGCCAAGCTTTCGGTGATCACGATGCCCTGTGTCCAATTCTCACAATTGCCTTTGACAAAAGGAAAAGAGAACATCTCAAAGAGCGCAGGATCAACCCTGAGCTTGCCTTCCTCGTAAAAAGCTTTTTCATCATAACGCATGACCAGCTTCGGCCTTTTGTGCAAGCGCGCCGCATTGATGACTTCCGGTATTTCCGCTTGCATCGCGGCCGCGAGCAGGCCTGGCGTTTTCGCCCACTTCGCGGAATTCTCTTTCCACTCAACGTTCACGCGATAGATGGCATCGGCGTTTTGATGAAAGCGGTCATAGCTCAATTCGTCCTGCACCCAAAACAAAATAACGAGGGTACACGCCATGCCGAGGGCCAGGCCGCTGAGGTTGATGAAAGAATAACCCTTGTGCCGGAACAAGTTTCTGAGCGCGATTTTAAAATAATTTTTGAACATGGATGTCTCCACTGATCGGTTTGGCACTTGTTAAAAGGCCAACTTTCGAGTTTGTACTTCTTGCGCGCGCTTCGACCAATCCCATAAGCCGCGACCGGTGATTTTTTCGGGCAGCCGATGACCCAGTTGCCGCGCGAGCATAACGATCTGCCCGCGATGATGAGCTTCGTGAGCGACAAGGTAGGCCATGAAGTGCACGACATCGAGCGGAAAGCCGGAGAGTTTTCCTCCTTGATCAAGGCCGAATTCGAGTAGCTTGATAAAACTCTGACTGCTTCGTGCCAGTGCCGGAAGCAGCTCGTCTCGCGTGATGCCAAGCCGGTTCACGCTCTTCGGCGCAATCATGCCGTGTTTCTTGCCGAGCATCTTGATCCACATGCAGCGATCGTTATGGATGTGGCCGGCGATCATTCGAATCGTACGGCGCGGATAGCCTGGAACCTTTTTGGGCCACAGCTCATCCGGAAGATTCTCAAAGAGAAAACTGGTGACGCGATTATTGGTGCGCCATGTGGCAAGTATCGCCTCGCGCAGATTGAGTTCTGTAATCATCACCGATCTCGCTACTTTTTATGTTTCTTTAAAAATTCGGCGGCTCTCTTCTTTAAAAATCTGTTGGAGTAATTTGGAGTCTGTCATCGTTCACCTCGTAAAGGTCTAACGTCGTAAAGACGGCAGCAACAGCAACACGATGACAATGACGTTGATTAAAGTTCCAAAGGGCAGATACCATAAACCAAGCACTGCCAAAACTAACATTGCCGACCACGCCCATGAGGCTTTCAACATGAACGCCATCATCGCGATCAAGTAAGCGAGTCCATAAATCAAAAAGATCGACTTCATCAAAGTCGAGCGCGGCGCAATGCCCACGACTTGAACGATCTTTGACCACGGGCCGAGCTGGCCGGCGTATTGACCGGTTTTGGGTGTAACATAATCGCCGACGATCAAAGCTCTCGCGCCATCGAATGCCATCCATCCGGCATTTAAGACGACGAGTGCTGCGACAATCCAGCCTGTCCAATGCATAAAATCTTTCTCCTGGCTTTGCACTGCGCAGAGGGCGTAGAGCAATCTATGCCTCCGCCCTACGCTTTCTGCTTCACCTTAAACATAATGTTCTCCTGATTATTGAGTCTTTGTCCGATCTCCCGATGACAAACAGCTTTTTCTTTTTATTTATTTATCCTTTTTGTTTTTTTAAATCCTCACCTTTTCTTTGAAATTCTCCGTCACAATATGCCCGTCAAAAAGATGCACGGTGCGATGCGCATATTCGGCGTACGACGGCGAGTGCGTCACCATCACGATCGTCGTGCCGGCTTCGTTCAAGTCGGTGAGCATCTTCATCACTTCGTCGCCGTGCGCGGAGTCAAGATTGCCGGTCGGCTCGTCGGCGAGAACCAGTTTGGGTTTCGCCACCAACGCGCGCGCCACGGCCACACGCTGCTGCTGGCCGCCGGAGAGTTGCTGCGGAAAATGATTCTTGCGGTGGATGATCTGCATTTGCTCCAACACCTCGCTCACGCGCTTTTTGCGGTCGGCGGCGGCAACACCGAGATAGAACAGCGGCAGCTCGACGTTTTCATACACCGTCAGCTCGTCAATGAGATTGAAGCTTTGAAAGACGAACCCGATGTTGGCTTTGCGGGTATTGGCGCGCTGCCGCTCGGAAAATTTCGAGACTTCCTGATCGAGAAAATAATATTCGCCGTCCGAGGGATTATCGAGCAGACCGATCAAATTCAGCAGCGTCGATTTGCCGCAGCCCGACGGCCCCATAATGGCCACGAATTCGCCGGCATTGACTTCGAGATTGATGTTGTTCAACGCCGTGGTTTCCACCTCTTCGGTGGTGTAGAGTTTTCTGAGATTGTGGGTTTTGATCATGACTTTCTCCAGTTAATCAATTGCGCTTTTGCTCTTACTCTTTCTCGTACTCATACTCATACTCGCTTTTGGTTTTAAAACGAGTAAGAGTATGAGAAAGAGTAAGAGTAAGAGTAAGAGTAAGAGTAAGAGTAAGAGTGATATTCATCTCATTTGATATACGCCGCCAATATACCTTTTACCGTCGTGACTTCATGAGCGAAGCGCTCGTAACTTGATTGGTTGAGCAAACCGTGACAACACGCGGACAACAAATGAGATTCTAGATCGCTCGCGGCCCGCCAGGCCATTCGAAAAAAATCGGCCATCTCATTTTTCAACAGATTGCCGCAGCCTTTCATGATGTTGACCGTCATCGCCAAACAATCGTGGCGAATTTGCTCGGTCAATTCCGACGAGTCTTCCATGAGAAACGTTTCGGTGGCATTGAAAAGCGCCAGCATCAAGCCCCGGCTCTTTTTCCACACCAAAGATTTTCTGAAGTCACGTTCTGGCATAACGAATTGTCCGTTGTCCGTTGTCCATTGTTCTTTGTCAGTTGTTGTTATCCTTTATCATCAGCTATGAACGACAGACTATTGACGACGGACAACGGACCATTGACCACGGACAACGGGCTACTTTTTCAAAACCAACTTATCAATATCACCAAAACTATCGTACGTCGACGTCACTACCTTCTCACCCGGCTCCAGACCTTCGAGCACTTCAAACACTTGCGGATTTTGCCGGCCCAGCTTGATCGATTTTTTGACGGCGTAATCGCCGGACTCGTCGACCACGTACACCCATTGACCGCCGGTTTTTTGATAAAACCCGCCGCGCGGCAAAAGAATCGCTTCGGAAAGGTCGCTGAGCTCGAGACGAATATGCAGCGTTTGGCCGCGCCGAATGCCTTCCGGCTCGCCGTTTTGAAATTCCAAATCGACGTCGAAGCGGCCATCGCGAATTTCCGGATAGATTTTTTTAGTCGCCAAATTATAAGTTTGGCCGGCGAAATCAAACTCCGCGGCCAAACCGACGTTGATGCGCGGCAGATAATGCTCGTCGATGCCGGCGCGCACTTTGAAGCCTTCGAGAATATCGATTTGGCCCAGGCGCGCACCCGCTGCTTTGGTTTCGCCGATGAACTCGGCATTGAGCGAGGTGAGCTGTCCCGCAACGGGAGCGCTCAAAGTCATGCTCTCCAGGCGCTGCTTGGTCACATCGAGGTTGGCCTGCATGCGCTTTAACGAGGATTCCAACTGCTCGACTTGAATTTGGCGAAACAACGAATCCTGTTTGAAGGACTCGATCGCCAGCTCTTTTTGCTTGCGGCGATATTCATATTCATCGCGCGTTTGCTCAAATTCCTGCTGCGAAATCAGATTTTTATCCCGCAATTCCACCGCGCGCTCATACAGGCGCTTGAGCCGCTGCAGTTGATATTCCTGCTCATTGAGCTGTTGGCGCAATGTCAGGCGATTTTGCTCCATGAGCAGACGTGTGTTGCGCAGATTATTGCTCTGCTCGAAAAATTGCGCTTCGCGAAACATGATGTCGAGCAGCAAATTGGTGTTGGCGAGCTGCAAAATTTTGTCGCCTGCTTTCACCATGCTGCCGGCTTCGATGAAAATTTTTTCAACCTGCCCGCCTTCAACCGCATCCAGATA
>Ga0247727_10013757_pt1 | contig 13572 bp, 7 predicted proteins | sample WisWelCaveWW1625_FD_202498 | JGI IMG/M metagenome (GOLD analysis project Ga0247727, IMG submission 202498) | Biofilm microbial communities from Wishing Well Cave, Virginia, United States - WW16-25 | ecosystem: Environmental > Aquatic > Deep subsurface > Groundwater > Cave microbial mat | place... | reverse complement strand
TACCGATCCCGGGCGGGACGGCCCGAAGAAACTTCGCGCTCACCGCCGAGCGACCCAGCACGACACCATGCAAACCGCGATCGCTTGTTTTGGGGCTAGTAGGTGGGGGAGTTGGAGCCTCAGTTGATTCGCAAAGAATGGCGACGAGCGGCGAACGAGAGACTACGATGAAACGATGAAACTGGGAAGCCAAACCAAAATGCGGCCGATCGTATGGAGGGCGTTGCGACAAGCAAACTACTTTGACCCGGGCAACAGTTTTCTTAGTTCATCGCGGTAACTCACGAACTTCGGCTTTTGATCCGCGGAAGCTGCGTCGATGGCAAGGTCTGCCTTTGCAATTGCGTTAGAGATCTGCTTTGCGTCCTTGTCAGCCCTGGCCGCGCCCGCGTAATACTCGGCAGCCCTGTTGCCGTCGGACGCCAATTCGGCAAGCTTAACAAAAGCGGCAGAAAGGTCACCCAACAGGCGAGTCTTTTCAGTGCCTTCCTTGGCCAACTGCGTCAAATCAAAAAGCGAGTTGGCTTGACCGTTCAACGCCTGCCATTTCTCATCGAACGACTTTGCGAGTCCGACCGCAACGGTGAATTGCTCATTCGCCGGCCCGAACTGTTTCCTTTGGTTCAGCATCTTTCCAAAGGCCAGACGCAGCCGGAAGTCGTTCGGAAACCTCGTGACGCCATCGGTCAATACACTCTCGGCTTCGCCTGAAGTTCCTAAGCATTGAAGCGTGGTTGCCAGCAGCAGGAAACTAGCGTGGCCGCGCTTATCGGACCGTTGCAACTGCTCCGCCCAAGCTCGATGTTGGTCAAGCGCACGCTTTGCGGCGTCAGCATGAGGTGGAATGTAACGACGCAACCACAAATCCTTGAGCATGTCGACGCAGAGTGTCCAGTACGCGGCGGATTCCGCTCCCTGGGAGACAGCAATCTTGCAAACTTCGATCGCCTTTTCTACTTCCCCTCGATCTTGGTAGATCTTTGCCAAAAAGTAGGACGCTTCGGGATGGCCCGGTTCGATTTGTGTGAGCGCCATTTCCGCTTCGGCCCAAAGTGGCTCACGCTGTTTTCCAGTGACCTTTTGGCTCCATTTGTAGTACGCACGGCCCACGCCGACGTTGTAATTGGAATCTGATGAAAAGCCCTTGCCAGATGCGAGGAACGCGTCGATCGCCTCCTTGTAAAGCTCAGGGAATGTTTGCGAATGCTGCGCCACGTCTTCAAGCGAATTCCCCAGTGCCCGCAGGCGGTCGCTCGTGGCAGTAAGGCGGTTTTGGATTGCACTCTCGGCATCTTTCTTAGCTTCTGTGGAGATTCTCAACTGCGCATCGGAAAGCGTCGATTTCGGATCTGGAAAGTACTTCTTTGACGCATTGGTTCCGTCCATGAATTGACTGAGATACGTTCGGCTGGAGCTGCGATAGGCAAACAAGTAGGACTCTTCTGGTGGCACGTTGCCGTCCGGCAAGGTCCTGATGGCGTTCGTCAAGACTCGAATGGCCTCGTCTTCAAGCCTTCGAACTTCCTCACGAGCAACAGGGCCGCGCGCTTTTTCGTGCAAGACCCAGCCCTTCAAACCAAGTGCGAATCGGTAGCTCCCGTCAAGTTTTTCAATCACATGAGTCGCGAGCCGGTCGACTTCGTCGAGTTGGGGAGGATCGAATTTGACCGCAAACAGATTGGCCAGATCGGTGTAATACTTTGGGTTTTTGCCGTCTGCTTCGATTGCCTTCTCAAAGGCTTGGCGGGCCATTTCAACTGATTCGGTCCCGTACACAATCTCGCCAAATCGGCTAAGCAATCCTCCCTTCGCGTTCCAGTAACTTGCCAATCGCTCTGAAATCATCGCCGTGTCGGCCCAATCCTTCGCGCTCTCAATCAACTCCAGAGCTTGCTTAGCCTCTTCGCGTGAATTGATCGTAATTCCTTTCAATCGGCGGTCAAAAAAGTCGAAGGCCAAGTCGTTGACGGAACCGACATTCGTGGGATCACTGAGTTTCGCGACTGAGAGTGAGTTCAATCCCTCAGACAGTGGATTGTCGAGTCCCCAATCCTCCGTCAGGTTCTCAAGAATCAGCTTAGCCTTTTGGATATTCACACCGGCCACCAGCTTCATCACAGTCTCGTCGGGCTTCTTATCGCTGCTCAACTTTGCCGCGCGTTCCAATGCGGGAATGACGATCGACTGGTACTGTTCCTTTGCTGGAATCGGTCGAGAGTCAGTACTCGGCGCCGCAAGCACTCGCTCGAAAGTCCGCAGCGAATTCAAATTGTGGTTCGGACTGTCCGGCTGCGCGGCGGCGTTCACGATCAACACGGGCACAAGGTCTGCCCCGAGATTCTTGACTTCCTTGTCGATTAGCTCGTTCGTAATGCGCAGCGCCGTGTCCGCGTCGCGTTCCTTAGGATCATCCGACTTGCACCACGCGGCAAGCGCCATGTTGACGCGCGCGGGCAGAGGCAATTCGCCCAAGCGGCTGGCCGACTCAAGCCACTCAGAAGCCTGTTTTGCTTGATCCAAACGGAATGGACGTACTACCGATGTGCTGCGCAGGGTGGCAACGGCCTTCTCGTATATGTCCATTGCCTGAGCGTGGCGGGCTGCACCGAATCGGGCCGCCGTGAATGTCGGGTCCGCGGCAGCCTTGTTCAGTGCTTCGACCGCTGGGCTGATACTCTTTGGATCGTTACTGAGTGCCACGGCCCGAATGTAGGCAACGTAGGCCACAGCTTGCTCGGCCGCGATCTCCTTCAGCGCCTCCAGTGCCTCAGCCGGTTTCTTGCCCTCGAGCAGCGTCTCCGCCTTGCACGCTAGCAGCCAACCACCCTGGGCCTTCACCGGGACGTTCGCGGTTTTCTTGAGGATCTCCTGGAAATCCTTGCGCTCACTCAGGTTCGGCAGCCGCTGTTGAATCCACGCGGAGTGCAGTTCGGCGAGACGCGTGACCAGCTTTTCGTTGGACTCAATGGTGGCGGGACGATCCCAAAAAGGTTTCAACGCGTCTTCCAACAACTCCCCGTTTGGCTTGTCCAGCGCGACCGCAGAATACCCGAGCAGCACCGACTCCGAATGATCGCCGAGATCCAGAAGTTTGCGGTAGGCGGCCGCGGCCTTTTCCCAGTCGGGAATTTCACGCGCTTTGTCGCCGGCGACAAGCAGGGCCGCCTTGTCATCACTGCGAACCTTCAGAACGTCGTCGCTTAGTTCGAGCGCCACGTCCGTATTGGCCGCACGAGCCAATTCCACGGCGCGACTAAGGAGGGCGTCAAGCTGCTTCGACTCCCATTGACTCGCGTCGAGAGCCGGCACGAGCGACTGGGCTTCCCACTTCTGAAGTTCAGTGAGCGCCTTGCGAATTTCCGGCTCCGTCGCGGTCGCGGGTTGTCTCGCCAAATCGAGCGCACGCAGGACGGGAATAGTCGCCAAATCTTCCGTACTGAGTTTCAATTCCTGAAGCTCGGACCTGTTAATGAATTCAAGTTCAAGGCCTTCATGGATTTTGTCCCACACGGGCTGCGCTACTTGCGCCAATGCGCGGAGTTGAAGCAACGCCGCACGTTTGTGCCTCTTTTGATCATTCGCCTTCTTCAGCCCCTGAAGAATAATCTCAAGTTTTTTGACTGCGGTCTCCGGGTCGACTTCCAACTCGTCTGACAGGTCTGCCAGTTGACTGTCGACCCCACCAATCAGCCCGTCTTGCGCCCGCGTCCAGATTGGCTTGAAAGCCTCCTCGGCAGGAAACTGGTCGAGGACATCGCGACTGATTGCTGACGCCACATCGTACGCGCGTTCACGATTCGCTTGGTTAGCTCGAGACTTGAGAGCTGTCAGTAGCTTGGCTCCGGATGACTTATCGAGAACCATTACTTGCTTTATCTGACGGGCCAAGTCTTTGAACTCGCCGCGGCCAACGCGATCGGCGATCGCGATTGCCCATGCGCGGCTAAGCGCGTCCGACATGTCTTGCTTGAGGCTGTCGTCGCCCTGACTGGCGATCAGTTCGAGTGCTTTATTGAAGTCCGCGACTTTGAGAGCATCCGTGAATTCCGTGGGGACCTCCACGTCGATCGATCCGTTCCCAGTCTTATCAACGACGGCTGATTTTTCGGGGCCGGGCCACATGACTGCCGCAACGATCCCCATCGCCAGGACCGCGGCCGCCGTGCCGGCGATCGCGCGTTCCGTGGTTGATGCCAGGAAGAGCGAACTCAAACTGCGCGGCTTGTACGGTGCTGGCTGCGGAGCGGGGGTTAGTTGCCGGTCGGTGTCGGAAGTCGAGAGGTCGCCTCGGATGGTGCCCGGCGGGTAAGCTAGCGTGTGCGGATAGGGCGAACTCGACGGGCCGACATTGTCGAGTGTGACGTCGCCGGGCGTGATGGCGGGGACAGCCAGGTCTCCGGAGTCGCCGGAGGTGGAAGGCGGCGCGTCGCTGGAGCGGCCTTTCGGGATGCGCCCGGATCGGGTGCGCTTGCCGGCGAAGCCGGGCGTCGCGCTGGTTTCGAGTTCAGGCGACGGGGCGCTACACGCTTGTTCGAGGGCAAACGCCATGTCGCAGCAGGTTTCGTAGCGATTCTCGGGTTCGACGGCGGTGGCGCGGGCGATCACCGCCTGTTCCGATTCCGGCAGCCGCGCGAGGTCGAGTTTGCCGGTCCGGTGCGCCTCCATGATGCCTGTAGGACTTGTGGCCTCGAAAGGCAGCGCGCCGGTGCGCAGGTGAAAGTAGGTGATGGCGAGCGAATACTGATCGGACCAGCGCGAGATGCGTCCTTCGAATGCTTCGGGCGATGCGTAGTAGACGGTCAATCCGCGGCTTCCCGCGTGTACTTCGGCCATCGTCCCTTCGAGCACTTTGGCCAGACCGAAATCGCCGACGTTGAGCGTGCCTTCGCCGACCAGCAGCAGATTTTCCGGCTTGATGTCGCGATGTTGAATGGAGACTAATCGGTCGTCCAGCTTGTGCCGTTCGGCGTTGAGGTAATCGATTGCCTGTGCGGTTTGCTGTGTGTAGACGAGCAATTCTTCGAGCGGGATGCCCTGCAGGTTTTCGGCGCGGCACTCTTGCAAACGCTGCCAGAGATTCTTCGTCGCCAGTCGCGTGGCGATGACGAGCATGTCGGCGGCCGGCGCGTCGGGTTTCTCTCGATCTTCGTCCTTGATTTCGTAGCCGTCGGAGTCGAGTAGCCATGAGGCGTGCAATTCGAGCAGATGCGCATGATCGGCGCTCTTGATCAGTTCGAGCGCCTTCCACTCGCGCTTGCCGCGCGCGCCGCCGAGATTGCGAATGATCTTGAGCGCGACGTGCCGGCCGCCCGGCGCGGTCGCTTCCCAGACCTCGCCAAATCCGCCGCGGCCGATCAGTCGGATCAGCCGGTAGCCGCGAACGATTTCGCTGTCCGCCTGCACGAGGTCCGTAGTCCGTTTCGGCTTTGGCTTGTGCCGCTCGCGCTCTTCGTCAATCGCCTTGCGCAGCTCGCGGACCATTTCGACGGTCGTCGGGTATCGGTCCGCCGGCGCGAGCGCGGTCGCCCGTCTCATCACTACCTGCTCCGGCTCCGACAGCTTCGACAGACTCAGTTTGCCTTCGACCTTCGCCGTCATCACGCCCATAAACGTCTCGCTGTCGAACGGCAGGTGCGAGGTGCGCAGCTCGTAATAGCTGATCGCGAGCGAGTATTGGTCGGTGGACGAACTGGAGGTGTTTTGCTGCAGGTATTCCGGCGCCGCGTAGGCGAACGACGCGGGCGTTTCGCTGACGCGGATTTCGCCGAGCACGCGGGCCAGACCGAAATCGCAGATGGCCGCCGACCCGCCGACGATCATCATGTTTTGCGGCTTGATGTCGCAATGTTGAATGGCCACGAGCCCCTGACCGAGGTCGTGCCGCGCCGCGTTCAAGAAATCGATCGCCTTCGACGCCTCCTCCATGTAACCAATCAACTCCTCGGCCGGCACGCCGGGCAGGCCGAGCTTCAGACATTCCTCCATTCGCTCGAACAGGCTTCGGTCCCCCAACGTCATGGCGATGATCAACTCGGCCGGCTGATCCTGCCGCGGTTGCTTCGTGTCCGTCAACTCGCCGCGCGGCAGCGTGCTGCGCGTGGGATCGATGTACTCGGCGTTCACGGCGAGCGCCTCGTCGAGAATGTTGCCGGCCTGGTCCTTCAACCAGAACGCGATGATTGGGATGAGGTTTGGGTGTCGGATCAGCTTGACGCGTTGGATCGCGCGCAGCTCCTTAAAGCCGTGTCGCGCGGAGAGACTGATGATTTTGATTGCGACCGGGATGCCGCCAGGCCCATTCGCCTTCCAGACTTCGCCGAAGCCGCCGCGACCGAGCGGACCAATCAGTCGATATCCCGGAACCGGTTCGTCGCCTTTGGAGTAACTGTTGGCCATGACTGCACTCGAACTGTACGCTGGCATGAACCGAGAAAGTGCGTCCCGCGTCCGGCCGCGGAACGAAACACGTTACAGATTACTGACCGGCGCGGCGGGTCGCAACCGTGAAGGACAATTAAGGCGACCGAATCGGGACCCTGCTGCGATTTTTCCGCCCGCCGGCCCAGCGACGAGCGCGTTTGGCGAACTCCGTGGTTTCGCTCGTCCGTTTTCGATGGTACACTCCTCAGAAGATCGTGCGGGGCCCAAACCCTCCGGCTGTGCTGACGAAAACTTATGCGCGTGTGGCTTGAGGTTCAACTTGGCGTCATGGCGGGCCGAAAGACCTGCATTCAATCGGGCCAGGTGCTTGAGGTCGGCCGGATGGAATTTGCGCAGTTCGTATTCCCGCACGATCCGCAGATGTCCAGCCGGCACTTCGCGCTCGAATGCAGCCCGCTGGGCTGCGTCGTGCGCGACCTGAAGAGCAGCAACGGCACCTTCGTGAACAATCAGCGGATCGACATAGCGACGCTGCGCGACGGCGATGAAATTCTCGCGGGCCAAACGCTGTTTCGCGTCCGCGTCGATGCGACCGCGTCGGCGCCGCCGCGGCCCGTGCTCTCCGCGACGCAGTTCGATGACGGCCTGTTTGCCAGCACCGCCAGTCTAATGCCGGCGGCCGCGAACGGTCGGCTACCTAGCCAACTCCTCGACATTACGCCGCGCAAACTGCCCGGCCCCGCGGCGCCGGTCCGGCCCGTACTGCCGGCGTCGTCCGACGTGCCGCTCGGCGACGACCCGCCGCCGGCCGCTGCAAGGCCCGGCGTCCGCCCGCCGTCAGTCGTTCGGCCGGTCATGAAGGAGCCGGTCGAGTGGCCGGTGGACTTGCGCAACTTCCGACCCGATCCGGGGAATTTCGCGTTCGCGATCATCGACACGGCGGCCGGCACCGATTTGCTCTTTCACGCCCAGCAACTGAACATGGCGCCGCGCTGCCTGTTTCCCGAACCGACGCCCGACGCCATCGCCGCCGTCGCCCCGTACGTCGTCGAAGTGCACCCGAAGAGCAACTTCATGCACCCCTGGACCGACAATCTCGGAAAGAACGCGGGAATCCTGCTCGAGTCGCCCGAGAGCCTCGGCACGATCGTGGAACATTGGACGAAAATATTCCTCTCGCGCACGGAAGACGGACCAAGTTGCTTCTTCCGCTTCTACGACCCGCGTGTGCTGCGCGGCTATCTGGCGACGTGCTCGCTCAAAGAACTCACTCGCTTCTTCGGCCCGACGCACGCGGTCTACGTCGAAGACGAAACCCCCGCGAAGCTGCTGCGCTTCATGCCCACGAACGCCGGCCTGCGCATTCAAGTCCTGCAAGTTCAATCATCCGCCGCGTCGCCGCTGCCGACTCAATTCGCGTTTTGAGTGACTACGACTACGCGCTCTACACTGACGGACGTACTACGACGCTTTGGCCCCAACTACTGACGGACAAGCACGGCACGAGCGTCCACAAACGTCGCGCGAAGATGCATCTTCATCGGCTTACGTCCTGTTCTTACAATGCTTCGGCATCACGCCGTCTCTGGCGGAAGTATTCCGAAGATACTCAGCAAGTTACCCTCTGAGAGTGGTTCGGCAACCATGACAGTAGCGATCAATGAATTTGTGCCGATCACGGCGCCGGGCGCCGCGAAGAAGCCGGAAGTGCTCGCGCCGGCGGGCGACCGCGACTGCCTGCGCGCGGCGATCGAAAATGGTGCCGACGCGGTCTACTTCGGCCTCAAGGAGCACAACGCGCGGGCGCGGGCGACGAACTTCGAGTTGGACGAGTTGCCGGACGTGATGCAGCTGCTGCACCGGCGCGGCGTTAAGGGCTACGTCGCGCTGAACACGCTCGTCTTTCCGCGCGAACTCGACGCGCTCGAGCCGGTGCTTTGCCGCGTCGCCGAAGCCGGCGCCGATGCGATCATCGTGCAGGACCTCGGACTAGTGCGGCTCGCCCGCGCGCTCGTGCCCGAACTGCCGATTCACGCATCCACCCAAATGACCCTGACGAGCGCCGAGTCGATCCGCCTGGCGGAAGAACTGGGCGTCGAGCGCGTTGTACTTGCCCGCGAACTGTCGCTCGACGAAATTCGCCGCATTCGCCGCCAGACGCGGATGGAACTCGAAGTGTTCGTTCACGGCGCGCTGTGCGTCGCGTATTCGGGTCAGTGTCTCACGAGCGAAGCGCTGGGCGGGCGGAGTGCGAATCGGGGCCAGTGCGCGCAGGCGTGCCGGCTGCCGTATGAAATCGTTTGCGACGGCGAAACCCGCGACCTCGGCGAAGTGCAATATCTGTTGAGTCCGCAAGACCTCGCCGCGTACGCGCTCGTTCCCGATCTCGTGCAACTTGGCGTGTCGGGACTCAAGATTGAGGGCCGGCTGAAGACCGCGGAATTCGTGGCCAATATCACGCGGCACTATCGCGTCGCGGTGGATGGTGCCGCGGCCGGCCGGCCCGTGGCGTTCACGCGCGGCGAAGTGGACGAGATGGAGTTGTCGTTTTCGCGCGGCTTCTCCGTCGGCTGGCTCGCCGGCAACAATCACAAAGTGCTCGTGCAGGGCCGCAACCCGCGCAAGCACGGTCTGTTCGTTGGTGAAGTGCGCGGCGTGCGGCGCGGCCGCGTGCTCGTGCAACTCGCCGGGCCGCTCAAACGCGGCGACGGCATCGTCTTCGACCGCGGCCGGCCGGAAGAGCCGGAGCAGGGCGGCCGCGTCTACGAAATCTTTCGACGCGGCGAATCGCTGACCGAGTCCGCGTCAACCGGATTGGTCGAACTGAGTTTCGGACGCGGCGCCGTTGACCTCGCCGACGTGCAACCAGGCAACCGCGTCTGGAAAACGGACGACCCCGAACTGACGCGCCGGCTGCGGCAGTCGTTCACGGGTAAGAACGCTCAGCGCCGCGTGCCGCTCGACGTCGAGGTCCGCGCCCGCACCGGCGAGCCGCTCCGCATCGCGGCCCGCGCCGACTCCGGCGCCGCGGCCATCGTCGAATCGCCCGATCCACTCGCGGCCGCCGTGCGGCATCCGATCAGCGCCGAGTTATTGCGCCAGCAACTTGGGCGTCTCGGTGCGACGGTGTATTCCCTGCGGTCGATGCAATGCGACCTCGACGGCGAGTCGATGATTCCACTGAGCGTGCTTGGATCGGTCCGCCGCGAACTGATTCGTCTGCTTGACGCGTCGGTGGCCGATACGCCGCGTTCGTCCGTCGAATCCAGATCGACGCTAGCTGTTCTTCGCCAGGCAATTCGCCGTCACGCCGGAGCCGGCGACTCGCAATATGAACTTCGAGTCCTGTGTCGTTCGCTTGAACAGCTTGGCAGCGTGTTGGCCGCTGGCGTGACGGGCGTGTATGTTGATTTTCAGGACATTCGCGAGTACAGCCGCGCCGTGTCGATGGCCCGCGCATCCGGCGCGGAGATTTTTCTGGCCACGCCGCGCATTCAAAAGCCGGCTGAAGGACCGTTGTTCAAGCACTTGTTGCGGCACGGCGCGGACGGAATCCTCGTGCGCAATCTCGGCGGCCTTGTGTTCTTCGGCGAGCGGCAGGTGCCTTTGGTCGGCGATTTTTCGCTGAACGCCGCCAACGAATTGACCGTGCAACTCCTGCGCGAACGCGGGGCAAAGCGAGTCACCGCGTCGTACGACCTCAACGTCGAACAGCTTCGCGACCTCGTCGCGGCCGTGCCGGCGGGCTGGCTCGAAGTCGTCGTTCACCAGCACATGCCGATGTTCCACATGGAGCACTGTGTCTTTTGCGCGTTCCTGTCGCCGGGCACGGACCGCACGAACTGCGGCCGGCCGTGCGACCGCCACGACGTGAAGCTGCGCGACCGTGTCGGCATGGAGCACCCGCTCAAGGCCGACGTCGGTTGCCGCAACACACTGTTCAACGCCGTGCCGCAGTCGGCCGCCGAGCACGTCGCCGATCTCGTCGCTCGCGGCGTGCGCCACTTTCGCGTCGAGCTGTTGAATGAGAACGCAGCCCAGTTGACGGCGACGATTGGCCTGTATCGCGATTTGCTTGCCGGCCGGATCAGCGGTCGTGACGTGTGGACGCGATTGAAGGCGACAAACCGCGTCGGTGTTACGCGCGGGCCGCTGGAAAAATGAATCAGTTGCCAGCGTGAGTCTTGGCTTCCGTCGCGTCGATCAATAAACAGTTAACACGCCGGCGAGTTACTATCGTTCCACTTTCTTGCTGGGACGCCCGCGTGTGCGCAAGATTGATTCCAAGCCGAGACGCTTCGCAGTTCGTTCCTGCCAAGCGGTGTCTCCGAACGGCGCCCCGCGCGTCACCGAGCGCCGCAACGCCGCCAGTTCCGCCTCCGTCTCGGCACGGTTCACGGTTTCCAGCCACTCGCGGCCGGCGGGTACCGGCCAGGCGTCGAGTCCCGGCGCGCCGGGATCGCCACCGCCCTGCACGCTATTGCCACAGGCTCTCTCCAGCGCCACGCTTCCGCTCAATCGCACCGCCTTGCCCGCAGCGCGTTTCGTTCCACGGTTCGGCACACCGTCCATAAGTGCTCGTCTGTCTTTTCCCCAGCCCAATACTTCGTCGGCGACCAACGGCCGCTATCGGAATTGATTGGGTACCACGGCGCCCACGACTATAATGCGGGTGTCTGCCGGTTAGATTCTCCGTCCGGGATTCGAGGAACCGAACAATGCCTGAAGTCATGATCCGCGAGAGCGTCTGGCGCGAATTTGTGACAGTGGCCCAAAAGAAGCGACAGGCCCCCGAGTCGCTGGCACAGCGTGTCTTGCGAGATTACGTGCAACGAGTAAGCGACGAGGAACTGCTCGTGCGTTCGTCGCGCGCCGCCCAGCGTGCGCCATGCTCCATCCGCGACAGCGAAGACGTCGTGCGAGAATTCCGGCGCCGGACCAGGAGATAACTCCGGATGGTCGCGCGCCGAAAGCGAACACCTGTCGTAGTGGATACGAACGTCTTCATCCGCAGCTTCAAAGCGCGAAGCAACAAGAACCCGAATCGCCGGATCATCCGACTCTGGCTTCTCGAAAAACGACTGCAGCTCATCGTCAGCGACGAACTGGTCCAAGAGTACCTCGGAGTCTTCGCTGACGTACTCGACATGGACGAAGAAACGGTAACGGCGTGGCATCAACGATTCAAAGCCGACAATCGCAGCACGGTGGTGAATCTCGGAAAACGGTACACCGAGAGTCGCGATCCCGACGACAATCTGCTCTTAGCAACCGCCCGATCGGGCCGGGCGGACTATCTCGTCACGAACGACCGCGACCTGCTTGAGTTGTCAGAAGGGTTCCGGCGCACGGTCCCGTTCGCGATCGTGACGCCGGAGACGTTCTTGGCGGAGTGGGAATAGCTCTCGGCGCGCCGGGACCAATGATTCGGCATGACGCAGTAGTCGAGTAACCGTATCGGAAGCGAAGTCCTTGGCCGCCTCCAGTACATCTTCAAACCCCGGCGCGCCGGGAATAGTCGGCTGGCTTTCGAAAGAGACGTTCGCGTGCCACGGCTCGGTTCAACACGTGGTACACCAAGCCGCCGATGGCGAACCGTCTGCGTCGAGGCATGACGACGAACCGAACCGAACGACACATCGCCTGTAAAAAGAAGACTCCCGAACCTCCCGACCTATTTTCCCCACGTTCAGTGGTGAACGAAGGGAAATATTACCAGTCCAACTATCGCGGCTCCGAGCACAATGACCGGCTCTGGGATTTTCTTCCCGCTTGAAAGGAGCGCGACGGTTGTGAGAAGTAGCACGACTTTCGGAATCTCTGGATTCCAGCCGTGTTCGAAGATTGTCCGCCGGCCGAGTACGATGACGGCGCCGCTGATCGCGCCGATGGCGGCGGCGGTCACGCCATCGACGAAGGCTACGATGCCCGGACGGCGACCGTACTTTTTGAAGTACGGAGCCGGGATGATCGTGAAGAGGTAGCAAGGTAAGAACGTCGCAAGGGCGGCCACGCTCGCACCGCTGAAACCGCCCACCAGGAAGCCAATGAAACCGACGGTGATTACCACCGGGCCTGGCGTGATCATCGCCACGGCCACCGCGTCGAGAAACTGCTGATCGTTGAGCCAGCCGTATTCTTTGACCACTCCGCCGTAGAGAAACGGCACAATCGCCAGGCCGCTACCGAACACGAACGCTCCCGCTTTGGTAAAGAACAGACAGATTTGCCAGAGCGTCTGCGCGTCAGCTTCTGGCACACCAGGGACGGCCCCGCCGGACAGCATCGCTAGCAGACTCATTGCTGGATTCCTGCGCCACTTGATCTTGGGCCGGGTTCTCACCAGCCAGACCAGCAACCCACTCGCCAAGAACAACCAGACGATCTCTGATTCCGTCACGATCGTGCATGCAGCACTCGTCAGGTAGACCAGCCACAGCAGCCAATCCTTGCCGATGGTCTTCTTGGTCAGTTTGTACGAACTGTGGGTAATGATTCCGATGACGCTTGCCCCGACGCCGTAGAAAACTGCCTGCATCCAGCTCAGGCCGCCGTACAGCGAGTAGGCCCAGCCCAACGCCACGACCATGAGAAAGGACGGCACGACGAAGACGATCCCGGCCAGCGTCGCACCGATCACGCCGTAGTGGACGTACCCGAGGTACATCGAAAGTTGTGCGGCTAGCGGGCCCGGCATGAGCTGCGAGAGGGCGAGACCCTCCTTGTAGTCCGCTTCGGAAATCCACTTCCGATTCTCGACCAAGTCCCGGTGCATGTAGCCGACTAGCGCGACCGGTCCGCCGAAGCCAAGGCTGCCAAGCTTCAGGAAGTACGTGATCAGTTGCCAAAGTGAATACGTCGGACTGCTCGACTCTTGAGTCGGGTGAGCAGTGAGAGCCGGGCTTGCGCTCTGTTCAGCATCGTCCGATTGTTCTGCGGGCACTGTATTCACTAGAAGATCACCGGACAAATTGAACGGACATGCTTTGCCTCTTCTCACACCGTTTCAGTCAACCTCACCAACTCCAGCAGAGCCATACCATCGCAACGCTGCCCACCCATAGGAATGTAGTGTTTCGGCTGAAGTGGCACACCGGGGAAGTTAGACTGGCGGTCTCACGTGAAATGAGCCCTTAAGGAGGAAGAAGAAGAGAAGAGCCTTGAGGGGAAGAGGAAGAATCCTGGAAGGAG
>Ga0247727_10013756_pt1 | contig 13572 bp, 13 predicted proteins | sample WisWelCaveWW1625_FD_202498 | JGI IMG/M metagenome (GOLD analysis project Ga0247727, IMG submission 202498) | Biofilm microbial communities from Wishing Well Cave, Virginia, United States - WW16-25 | ecosystem: Environmental > Aquatic > Deep subsurface > Groundwater > Cave microbial mat | place... | reverse complement strand
TGCTTCAATTCGGTTTCGTGCTTGACAATGTTGACGGCGAGGTGGCGCGCTTTCGCAAGCAGGTGAGCGTCACTGGAAAATATCTCGACACCGTCGGTCATGAGTTGGTCATCCCCAGTATGTATTTTGCCTTGGGCGTCGCGACATATTTTCGCCTTGGACATTTTGAGAGTGTGGTCGCCGGTTTTTGTTGGGGATTGTTCTCGTTGCGTCTCGATATCTCGACAATGTACCACGAAGCCGCGCAGTTGATTGAAACCAAGCTCGATCAATCTTACGAATACTATGCGACGATCAAATTTCCAGAAGAGCAAAATTTCTATCGACGCAAGAATGAAGAGTCAGCCATACGTATGCTGTACGCTCTCTTCGCCTACCCGGCAACGATGAATATTATCTCAGTAGTCTGTGTTGTCGATTTTCTCTTAGGTCCGTTCTCAATTATGGGGCGCGGGATCAGTCTAACTTATCTCATGCTCCTGGCCTACGGCATCCTACTGCCGATGCGCCGAACGCTGACCATTCGAAGGCTGGCTGTCGGAAGGGAGGTGGAGCGCAAGTACATTACACTTGTCGATCTGCTCAAAACGCAGAAGAAGCCTCGGTCTGCGCCACGCAAGCAAAACAAACAACCTCGCCGCAAGTAAATGACTCGCAAGAGTGCTCTATGAAATTGCCCTCACTTGATTTTGAAATTCATCCAGGTCCGGCGGCGCTATTTCAAAAAGCTGCAGAAAAATTTGCGCAAATTGCTAATGACGCCGTGATGAAGCACGGCGCATTTTTTGTCGCATTGGCTGGAGGCAACACGCCACGCGAACTTTATGTTTTGCTCACGCAGGAAAACTGGCGAGCGCGTGTGCCATGGGAAAAGGCGCACATCTTTTTCGGCGACGAACGCTGTGTGCCACCGGATCATATAGACAGTAATTATCGCATGGTGCGCGAAGCTTTGCTTGATAAGCTCAATCTTCCTGAGAGCAAAGTCCATCGCATGGCCGGAGAACAAGAACCCCAACTCGCAGCAGCCGCTTATGAAACGGAAATTCTGCAAGTGTTTTCCGGAGAGGGAATCGAACCGCCGCGTTTTGATTTGATTCTTCTCGGTCTCGGCAACGATGGACACACCGCTTCGCTTTTTCCAGAAACTTCTGCGCTTTATGAAAAAGAAAAACTGGTCGTGGCGAATTACGTTGAGAAATTCAAATCGTATCGGCTGACGATGACACTGCCGCTGTTGAATAATTCGAGAAACATTTTGTTTCTCGTAAGCGGCGAAAGCAAGGCCGCTATCGTCAAAGACATTTTCCAAAACCACAATCGTTCGCAGCATTATCCCGCCGAATTGATTTGTCCGACTGATGGCCGGCTTCTCTGGCTGCTTGATCAAGCGGCAGCCGCTGAGTTATGAACCAAGTAATGAGTTTAAGATTACCCATCCGCTTATCCGTTTCTTCGTACAATACAATTGAACATTCCCAATTTCTGTATTTTCTTTCTTGCCTTGTGAATATTTTCATCGCATATTTGAGCACCATAGAAGATAATCCGCTTACATGTATGGAGGAGAAGATGCCAAACTATTGGTTGCTAAAAACCGAACCGTCGGTTTACTCGTTCGATAATCTGCAAACCGACGACAAAACCGTTTGGGACGGTGTTTCCAGCAACGCCGCGCTCAAGAACATTCGCGCCATGCAAAAGGGCGATCAAGCGATCATCTATCACAGCGGTGATGAAAAAGCGATGGTCGGTCTCGCAGAAATCGCCAGCGCTCCGTTTGCCGATCCCAAGCAAAATGATCCGAAGCTGGTAGTCATAGAAATTAAGGCCGGGAAGCGATTGAAAAGAACCGTTCCGCTTGCAGCAATCAAAGCAGAGAAATCTTTTGCAGATTTTGCGTTGGTGCGAATTCCTCGCCTGTCGGTCATGCCGGTAAATCAAAAGCAGTGGGACAAGCTGATGAAGATGGCGGGAAGTTAAAACGTAGAGCAAAGAGCGGGAAGAGTCAAATGCAAATCGTTGACCTGAAACACGACGATGAGAAATTCATCCGCCGGATTGCTGCATTGCTCGTTGAAGCTTTCCAAGAGCATTGGCCGGATGCGTGGCCGGATATGAATGCAGCTTTGAAAGAAGTCCGAGAGTCTTTCGCCGCAGATCGAATCAGTCGAGTCGCCATTGATGAAGCAAACGAGGTTTTGGGATGGATCGGCGGCCAGCCACACTACGGCGGAAATGTTTGGGAATTGCATCCTTTGGTTGTAAGTCTAGCGGTGCAAAGAAGGGGAGTTGGGCGTGCACTGGTTGCAGACCTTGAAGCGCGCGTGAAAGAACACGGCGGTCTCACTCTCTGGCTTGGCACCGATGACGAGGATAACCAAACGTCGCTTTCAGGAGTTGATCTTTATCCGAACGTTTTTGAGCACATCGTCAAGATAAAAAATCTGCGCACCCATCCTTATGAATTTTATCAAAAACTCGGCTTCGTCATTGTCGGTGTCATGCCTGATGCCAATGGTTTTGGGAAGCCGGACATATACATGGCGAAGCGGATTCCTTGATGCAGAATAAGGGCACTCAGCGTGCGGCGATACTTTTTGATGGAAAATGCAGCTTCTGCATTAACAGCATTAAACTGGTGAAGAGACTCGACTGGCTTCATCGTTTTGTGTTTCGTGATTTGAATCAGCGCGACGAGATTGCGCGTGATTACCCGGCCTCGACGCAGCAAGAATGTTGGAAGAGATGCACATCATTTTGCCAAATGGCAGACAGCTTGTGGGTTACTATGCATTTCGTGAAATTACAAAAAATCTTCCGGTGGGATGGTTGCTCTGGCCGCTGCTCTATCTCCCCGGTGTGCCATATTTCGGCGTTCGTGTTTATCGATTCATTGCGCGTCATCGCCGCCGTACCGGGGCAGTATGTAGGCTGCATATGAATGCGCAAAATACTTTTTCGAAAAATGTTGAGTAGATAGTCTGATCAATCCGCTGAAGCCGTTTACCGAAAAGAGAAACTGAACGTGATCGACATCCTACAAAAACTTTTTGAGCAGCACTTCAAATGCCCGGCTCAGAAGATCGAGCCGCTGCAAGGCCAGCTTGGCGGCTCGGGGCGAACAATCCTTCGCTTGTCGAATGATCGTGTCAGGGCGATCGGTATTCTTTATAAAGTATTTGAAGAAAACCGTGCGTTCATCGAATTCTCCAAACACTTTAAACGCCATGATCTGCCGGTGCCGGAGATTTATGCGGAAGATTTGGAGCAGGGCGCATACCTCGAAGAAGATCTCGGTGACACCACGCTCTTTCAGTTTCTTTCCATGCATCGTCTGGGAGAAGATATTTCCGAAGAGGTGATCGAAGCTTATCGCAAAGTGGTTGCCGTGTTGCCGCGTTTCCAAGTCGAGGCGGCCGGCGAGTTGAATTACAAAATTTGCTATCCGCGCGCGAGCTTCGACCGCCAGTCGATCAACTGGGATTTGAATTACTTCAAGTATTATTTTCTTCGTCTCGCCGGCATTCCCTTCAACGAACAGGCGCTCGAAGATGATTTTACACGCTTGACCAAATTTGTGCTTTCTGCCGACCGTGAGTATTTCTTGTATCGCGATTTTCAATCGCGCAACATAATGCTTCGCGATGGCCAGCCGTATTTCATCGATTATCAAGGCGGTCGCAAGGGCGCATTGCAATATGATATTGCTTCGTTGCTTTACGATGCGAAAGCGGATTTACCGCCTACGCTACGGCAGCAATTGCTCGATCATTATCTCGATGCACTTGCCAATTACATCAAGCTCGACCGCGAAGCTTTCATGCACTACTATTATGCCTATGTCTATGTTCGTATTATGCAAGCATTGGGCGCTTACGGCTTCCGCGGATTTTATGAGCGCAAGACGCATTTTTTGCAGAGCGTGCCGTACGCGCTAAAAAATTTGCGCTGGCTGCTTCATCATGTAAAACTGCCGGTCGAGTTGCCGATGCTGATGGATACTTTCAAAAGCATATTGGCTTCGGAGAAATTGCAAAATATTGTCAGCGCTGGGGAGAATTTGATCGCGCGCATTTTTAGTTTTTCATTTCATCAGGGGTTGCCAAAAGATGAATCTGGGCACGGCGGGGGTTTTGTGTTTGATGGACGCTCCTTGCCGAATCCTGGCCGCGAGGAACGTTTCAAGCAGCTTACCGGCAAGGACGAGCCGGTGATCGATTATCTCAACCGGCAAGCGAGCGTGCATCAGTATTTTGGCAATGTCCTGTCGCTGGTGGATGCGGCGATTAACAATTATCAAAGTCGCGGCTTCAAGAGTCTGATGGTATCGTTTGGCTGCACCGGTGGGCAGCATCGCTCGGTTTATCTTGCCGAGCAATTGGCAAAACATCTGGCCGGCAAGAATGGGGTGGAGGTGGTGGTGCGGCATCTTGGGTTGGAGAAGATGCAGGAGCGAAGTGAACAGATCAGTAACCAGTGAACAGTGATCAGTAAAAAAGACATGCAGGAAGTTGTTGAATGAAGGCAATGATTTTGGCTGCGGGTCTTGGCACACGCCTGCGGCCTTTGACGAATGATCGACCAAAAGCTCTTGTCGAAGTTGGCGGGCGAACACTTTTGGAAATCGTTTTGACGCGCTTGCGCAAGTTTGAGATTCAAGAAGTCATTATCAATGTGCATCACTTTCCCGACATGATCGTTGAATTTTTGAAGGCGCACGATAACTTCGGCGTGCGAATTGAAATTTCGCGTGAAGAAATAGTGCTTGACACCGGCGGCGGTTTGAAAAAGGCTGCTTATTTTTTTGCAAATGATGATCAGCCCTTTCTCTTGCACAATGTCGATGTCATCAGCGCTATAGACTTTCAGCGAATGCTGGATTATCATCTTGAAAGACGGGCTTTAACAACTCTCGCCGTACATGATCGGCCGACTTCTCGTTATTTGCTTTTCGACGAAAACCTTCAGTTTTGCGGCCGGCGCTCGACAAAAGATGCGAATGACCAAATCGTTCGAGAGACGAGAGAAAAAAAAGCTTTCGCTTTTTCCGGAATTCATATTATCTCTCCGGCCATCTTTGCGAAGATAAGTGAGGACGGCGTGTTTTCGATTATCGATGCTTATTTGCGGCTTGCCGCAGAAGGAGAGAAGATTCACGCCTTCCGCGCTGATGAGTATTATTGGCGCGATCTTGGCCGGATCGAACATCTCCTGCAGATCGAAGATGATGCGAAGCGCAGATTGTTACCGGAGGTTTAATTGTTTTACAAGACGCCATCGATTATTTTCTGGATGACAAAGAAATTCTTGATGCTTTGGAACGGAGCAGATTGTCATGATCACCCTCGACGACGTTAGAAAAAATCCTCAGGTGGACGCTTACATCACTCGCGCCGATCAATATTTGGAAATTGCCGGCTATACCGAGCATGGCAAGCGGCATTGCGGCCTAGTTGCAAAATGGGCGCGAGGGTTGTTGCTCGATCTCGGCTTGCCGGAGCGCACTGCCGAGCTTTCCGCCATCGCCGGATATTTGCATGACGTTGGCAATGTGTTCAATCGTGTCAATCATGCGTTTACCGGCGCGGTGTTGGTGCACACGCTGCTCAGCCAGATGGGCATGGATCCGATGGAGGTGACCGAGATTGTGGCCGCCATCGGCGGGCATGATGAAGGCGCGTGCGATTCGGTGAGCGCTGTGGCCAGCGGCTTGATTATAGCAGACAAGGCTGACGTGCATCGCTCGCGCGTGCGCAATCCGGCGATGATCAAATTCGATATTCACGATCGCGTCAATTACGCGGTTGAGAGCAGCAAGCTGCGGGTTGACAAGCAAGGGCAACTCATCGAGCTTGACTTATTCATCGATGTAAAAATTTCGCCGGTAGTTGAGTATTTCGAAATTTTTTTAACCAGAATGTTCTCGTGTCGGCGGGCCGCTACTTTTTTGGGCTGCGAGTTTGCGCTGATTATTAACGGCCAGAAGATGCTTTAAAATTCTCGAGCTACAGGCCAGTATTGAAAAAAGTGGCGATTTGACGCCTGAAAAAATCCTTGCTTTCTTTAATAAATTTCTGTATATATGCAGCCATGCGGCGAATAAGAATCGGTTGAAAGATTGATCGTGCCGCGAGGATTTAGGGCCCTTGTAACTTGATTCGATTCCCATTTCGGCTGGATTTTTTCCAGCGAAGATAGCGGCTCCAGAAGTAGGCAGGTGCGTACGATGGGGCATCGTTGTTTGGCGTTCGACGATAGTGTTTCAAGGGATAGGCCAACCCGAGCGGTCGGGAAAAGCTGACATCCCTTTTTTATTTTGGTTTAGTTCTTTGACAACTGGTTGAGGCAAAACCCACCCAGTCACAGAGATGCAATTCGAGCAGAGAATCTACGCCGCAAGACGATGGGCCGACGATTCTTTTGCATAAACATTTGAGTTTCAATAAGGACGAACATGAGGAAAGAAATTCTGATCAACTCCTCGGTCGGCGAAACTCGCATTGCCATTCTCGAAGATGGTAAAGTGGTGGAGCTGTTTGTCGAGCGTCCGGAAAACGAGCGCATGGTCGGCGACATTTATCTTGGAAAAGTCGTGAACGTCGCCAAGGGCATGCGCGCCGCCTTTGTGAACATCGGGCAGGAGCAGGATGCGTTTCTGCATTTTTCCGACATTGGAGAAAAGCTGAGCGAGTACAGCGCGTATCTGGACCTCGAAACGACCTCGGATAACGGCGACGCGCCCGAACGCGGACATCATCCGCCGATTCCCCGTGAAGGACAGGAAATCTTGGTGCAGATCATCAAAGAGCCGATCGCTTCAAAAGGCTCGCGCATCACCACCGAGCTTTCCCTTCCCGGACGATTCATGGTGTTGGTGCCCGGCAACGAGATGGCCGGCATCTCGAAAAAAATTTTCAGCATAAAGGAGAGAAAGCGACTCAAAAAAATCGCCCACGACATTCGCCCCAAAGGCTTCGGTTTGATCATTCGCACGGTAGCCGAAAACCGCGAAGAAAGCGAGTTGCGGGCTGATCTTGAAAATCTGCTGAAAACCTGGCGACAAACTGAGGAGCGAATCAAACGCGTCAAGCCGCCGAGCTTGGTTTACAAAGACCTGGGCATGGCGTCGAGCGTCATCCGTGATTTGTTTACGGCGGACATCAATCACGTCGTGATCGATTCGAAAACCCTGTACAAGCAAATCAACAATTACCTTGAAGAAGTCGCTCCGGCGATGATCAGCAAGGTCGAGCTTTACAAGGGTAAAGCCCCGTTGTACGATGCGAAGGGCGCAGAACAGGAAATCGAGAAAAGCCTTGCGCGAAAAGTCTGGATGCGCAGCGGCGGCTACGTGATCTTCGACCACACCGAGGCGCTGACGGCCATTGATGTCAACAGCGGCAAGTTCATGGGACGAGGGGGGCATGATGAAAATTCCCTCAAGGTCAATCTCGAAGCGGCGCGCGAAATCGCCGGCCAGCTTCGCCTGCGTGATATTGGCGGCATCATCATCATCGATTTTATCGACATGCAGGACCACAGAATGCGCCGCAAGCTCTACGACGAATTTCGAAGAGAATTGAAAAGAGACCGCGCCCAGTTCAACATGAGCGCGATCAGCGAGTTTGGCTTGATCGAGATGACCCGCGAGCGGGTTCGACCAAGTTTGATTTATGCTTTTAGCGAGCCGTGCCCGACCTGCGAAGGCATCGGTCGAGTCATTTCCAAGCCGGCGGTGTTGACCCGCATCGACCGCTGGTTGATGCGATTCAAAGGCGAGCGCAAGGGAAGAATGTTAAGCTTAAAAGTTCATCCGGAAATGGCCCCGTATCTTACTGAGGGATTTCGCAGCCGCATTAGGCGGCTGATGTGGAAATACTGGATGAAGATAGAGATTATCACAGACACGACTTTGAAAATGGATGAATTCAAGTTTTTTGCCAAAGGCGGGAAAGAAGAGGTCGCATTGTGATTTGTCCGGCGAGGTTGTTCAGTCTGCCAGCATGTGAGCAGGCGAACTGAAAAACTGCGCGGATGATATTCAACACGCATGAAGGAGCTGAAATGTACGCAGTTGTGGAAATCAAGGGCGAGCAATTCAAAGTCCAAAAGGACGATGAAATCATCGCGCAAAAAGTTGAAGGCGAGGTCGGAAGCATATTGACTTTTGATCGCGTCCTGATGATCGGCGATGAAGGCGGCGTTAAGGTCGGCCAGCCGATGTTGAGCGGCGCTTCGGTGTCGGCAACAATCACTGGTGCGCGTCGCGCGCCTAAAATCGTCGTGTTCAAAAAGAAGAAACGGCGCGGTTATCGCCGCACGCGCGGCCATCGCCAGAGCCATACGACGTTGCGCATCGACGCGATCAATGCTTAAGAAGAGGAGCTTGCAATGGCACATAAAAAAGGCGGCAGTAGCACACACAATGGCCGCGACAGCAATCCGCAGTATTTGGGCGTGAAGCGCTTCGATGGCGAGGCGGTCACCGCCGGCAGCATCATCGTTCGTCAGCGCGGCACGCGCATTCATCCCGGCGTCAATGTCGGGCGCGGCAGCGATGATACCTTGTTCGCGTTGGTCGCTGGCAAAGTGAAATTTGTGCGGCGTGGAAAAGACAAGAAAGAAGTAAACGTCATCTCAGCGTAGTCCGGATAGGAGAGAGGCCAATAGTTTCACAAAACTATTGGCCTTTGTCATTTTTGTTCATTGTGAATGGAGGCTTGTATGAAAATCACAGTAGTCGGTTCCGGCCACGTCGGCGCGACCGCCGCACAGCGTCTTGCCGAGAAGCATCTGGCCAATGAAGTTGTGCTGGTGGACATTGTTGAAGGGATTCCCCAGGGCAAGGCCCTTGACATGTGGGAATCAGCGCCGGTTGAGGGCTTCGATGCAAAAGTGATTGGCTCGAATAGTTACGACGAGACGCGCGACTCCGATCTTGTGGTGATCACCGCCGGCCTGGCGCGCAAGCCGGGCATGAGCCGCGACGATTTGATGGCGACCAATGCGAAGATCGTGAAAGACGTCACCGAGAAAATTGTCAACCTGTCGCCGCGAACGAAAATAATCATGGTCACTAATCCGCTTGATGTGATGACTTATGTGGCGTACAAAGCCAGCGGCTTTGAGCCGCATCGCGTATTCGGCATGGCCGGCATTCTCGACACCGCGCGATATCGTACTTTTATTTCAATGGAACTTGGCTGCTCGGTGCGTGACATTCAAGCGCTCGTTCTCGGCGGCCATGGCGACGACATGGTTCCGCTGCCGCGCTATACGATGGTCGGCGGCATTCCTCTCACCGAATTGCTGACACAAGATCGCATTGAGGCCATTGTTGACCGCACGAAGAACGGCGGTGCTGAGATTGTGAAATATTTAAAAGAAGGCAGCGCCTATTATGCGCCCTCTGCAGCCGTCGCAGAAATGGCCGAAGCAGTTGTACATGACTCCAAACGCATTCTTCCTTGCGCTGCATGGCTCACCGGCCAATATGGTTTGAAAGATGTCTATGTCGGTGTGCCGGTGAAGTTGGGAAAGAACGGCGTTGAGTATGTTTATGACATCAAGCTGACGGATAAAGAACGCGCGATGCTGTATGAATCTGCCGGTCACGTCAAAGAGAGCATCGGCAAGCTGAAGATGTAAAGAATTTTCAAATGCGAAAGCCTCGTCGAAACTGGCGGGGCTTTTTTGTTATCAGACCTCAACTGCTTTTTTAAGAAGATCTGCAATGGCGCCGAGATAAATTTTGCAGCCAAGCCTTCTGCTGATGCTGTTTCCCACCAAAAATTTTCATCTTTGAATTCCATCTGATGATCGCAGAGCACCCGGCCGCATTTGCCTGCTTCAAAAACTACAGCGTTTTGGGCTTTCGACGGGCATTGAATCAACGGGTTGCACAAATTTGCGCTGTTTTTACACAAAACATCGGGAGTTGAATTTTTGGACCAGTGTAGAGTCAAGCTAACATCTCAAAATTTTCGCCATGGAATGTGATATTAAAAATCAATACTTTAATCGGAAAATAATTTTGTAACGTAGTTTTTCTCATTGCAAAACAAACAAAGTCCTTGACATTGTGGGAATAATAGTGCATTATTCTGCACAATCGTTTGCGCAAAGCCTTTGACACGTCCTGATTACTCGCTTTCTGGATTATGAACAAGACCAAGAGAAGCACCATCAAGACTATTGCCCAACACGTCGGGGTTTCGGCGTCAACGGTCTCACGCGTCATGACTGGCCAAGCCACAGATTACCGTATCAGCAAAGATACTGAAACTGCCATCCGCGGCGCGGCCGTAAAACTCAACTACGCGCCCAATCAACTCGCGCGCGGTCTGCGCATCAAAGAAACCCATACCATCGGCCTGGTCATTCCCGATATTTCCAATCCCTTTTTTGCGAGCATTGCCAAAGTCGTGGAGATGGAGGCTCGCAAAGCCGGCTATTCGATTATTCTCTGCGACAGTCAGGAAAGCACGGACATGGAGATTGACTCCTTGCGCCTGCTGCAAAATCGCAATGTCGATGGGTTGATCATTTCTTCAGTTGGTCAGGACGGAAAGCATTTGGAGCGGCTGCACCAGCAGGGAATCCCGATGGTGGTCGTGGATCGCTCGTTCCCAGACTTGAAATGTCCCTCGGTGGTCTCGGACAATTATCAAGGCGCGCTGGACGCTGTGAGCTACCTCATTCAAAATGGCCACCGGATGATTGCTTGCCTGCAGGGTCTGCGACACACCTCACCTAATGAAGACCGGGTGCGCGGCTACCGGGATGCACACCAACGCCACCATCTCGCGGTGGATGAAGCGCTCATCGTCGGCGACAGTTTCGGAGAGAACAGCGGTTATATTGAAACGAAGATTTTGCTGAAGCGGGTAAATCGACCGACGGCGATTTTCGCGGTCAGCAATCTCATTTCGCTCGGCGTTTTGCGCGCCGTTGCCGAGGAAGGACTGCACATTCGAAACGATATTTCGATCATCTCCTTCGATGACCAGCCTTATTCCAATTATCTTGCAACGCCGATGACCACGGTTGCCCAGCAGAATTCCGAGATTGGCAAGATCGCCTGCAAGATGCTCCTGGAACAAATTCGCACAAAGAAACCGTTCGAAGCCAAGGCGGTCGTCATCCCGACAAAGCTGATCGTTCGCCAGTCGGTCAAAAAAATCGAACCGGTTTCAGTTGACCTAATATCCCAGAATTGAAAGCACGGTGAAGAGATTGCAGTCTCAATCAACCCAACGCGGGAGGCAAAAAATGTTTTTTGCCTTTTGGTCGATCATTTCAGTAATGATCTAAATCGGCTTTTCAACCAAGTTGAAAACTGAAGCTCTTCAGGCAGCTAATCGAGAAACAAAATCTTGCCAACTGATAGATGAACCCAACTGTAAAGCTTTTTCCGTTGGGTTCATCTATCCGCTGGTGACAAAAGATTTTCAGAATTTTATTCTGAGTTTGTTCGGCTATTCGTCTATTTGCAAATACACTTGATGACGATTTGGGCTCGGCTGTCATGGTATTGACATCATTTCAGAGGTGCGATAGCCGCTCTCAAGTTTCCGCCAATGCGCGTGGCGGTACGAATCATAACGCATGATCGAGGTTATAGCGCCGCCGGTTGATGATGAAAAAGAGGAGAGCACATGATTTGCAAACATGCTTCTTTGCCAAGCCGGCTTGCTTTATTGGCCGCGTGTGGGGTTGTGCTGGCGAGTGTAAGTCTCTGGTCGGGGACCACCGGCAAAATCGCCGGGAGAGTTGTGGATCGCGCCAGCGGCCAGGCGCTCCCCGGCGCCAACATCGTCATCACCGGCACCAAGTTGGGCGCGAGCACTGATCAGGATGGCTATTATTTTATTCTTAACGTGCCGCCGGGACAGTATGCTGTCGCTGCCTCCTATATTGGATTTGAGAAGACGACCAAATCGCAAATTCATGTTGCGGTGGATCGGACGACGAGTCTCGACTTTTCTCTAACCCCGGAAGCGGTGGAGGTGGAAGGAATTACCGTGGTCGGTGAAAGGCCGATTGTCGAAAAAGATCTGACGGCGAGTGAGCAGATTATCACCGGGCAGGAGCTTGACAAGTCTTGGGTGCGCACGGTTTCGGAAGCGATTGAAACGCAAGCCGGCATTTTCACGACCCCTCCGTCATTGGGCTGGACGCGCGGCCAAACCCAAACCTACATTCGCGGCAGCTCCAACGTCCAAGCGGTTTACTTGCTGGACAATTTGAGCGTCAACAGCGGCCTAGTCTCCGATAATTACTCCGGTTTCAACACTTCCACCATCCAACAAATCTCTGTTTTGACCGGCGGCTACAATGCCGAATACGGCGACGGGCGCTCGGCGGTCGTGAACATCGTCACCAAAGAGGCGCCGGCTGGGATTCACGGCACGGTATTGACGCGATTGCGTCCTGCCGGCATTTATCATTTTGGCCGCAACTTCTACAGCCGGGAAAATTACGATTACGCTTATTTCAATCTTGATTACTGGACGCGGCAATCGCAAGATCCAAACAGCGGCGCGTTGTTTGGAAAGAGTCCTGATTCTTTACTGTCTGCGTGGCGGCAATCGATTACGCCGAACTCGACTTTAAAAAATTATGCCGAGCGCTCAGAACCCGAGGTCGAGACGACACTTTACGGAACACTCAAGGACGACCTCAGTTTTTTGCTCTCCGGCCGTTACAAGAAGGGCGTCAGCATTTTTCCGCAATCGATTCCGTACAACTCCGAATTCAATTTTCAGGGCTATCTGAATTATCAGATTTCGCCCAATTTAAAAATTCGTGTCGGCGGATTTCACGGCGGCTGGGAAAGCGCTGAATATCTATCGGTGAATCACAATACACAGGAGTCGGCGCAAGAGGCCGGGTGGCTGGCGCCGATGCGCATCGATGAGCAATACGCGCGCGCCAAGTACAATCCCGAAGGGGCGATTTACCGCCAGTGGCCGGAGCTTCGCCGCTGGTCGCAGGGCTATCTCAAGTTGACGCACGTCCTCAACGCGGAATCGTTCTACGAGGTGTCGCTCAGCTATTTGCATGATAAGATGGATCGCTCGGACCGGGATCATGTCATCCCCGACAGCCTGTGGTCGCGCCGGGATGATGAAACCAAAGTGATCAATCGTTTTCTTGATCAAGGATTTTTTCATACCTGGACGAAAAATTTCAGCAAGATTTATCAACTCAAAGCAGACTACACCAATCAAGTCAGCAAAAACCATCAGCTCCAAACCGGCCTGGGCTTGAAGGCGTACGATTTTGCCTATGAACACTTCATGGGTGTTTATGAAGGCGGCAATCGCTGGAATCTGCTGAACGTTTTTGATGGCACGCCCTATGAAGGCCATCTTTATGCGCAGGACAAGCTGGAGTATCCAGGCTTGATCGTCAATGCCGGCGTCCGGGTGGATTTTTTCGATCAAAACCGCCGCGCCCCGAAGAATCGCTACGACCCGCTGGCCTTCCAGCCTACGACGCCCGGCCACGATCCGAGCAAGCCGTTGGGCTATCCCGGCACTCCTGAGACGGTCAGAACCAAGATGC
>Ga0247727_10013755_pt1 | contig 13572 bp, 9 predicted proteins | sample WisWelCaveWW1625_FD_202498 | JGI IMG/M metagenome (GOLD analysis project Ga0247727, IMG submission 202498) | Biofilm microbial communities from Wishing Well Cave, Virginia, United States - WW16-25 | ecosystem: Environmental > Aquatic > Deep subsurface > Groundwater > Cave microbial mat | place... | reverse complement strand
CCACCCGGGCCACCGCCACCACGGTGTCGCCCTCGTCGAGGTGGATCAGGCGCACGCCCTGGGTCGGCCGCCCGAGGAGCGAGATGGCGCGCACCGCGGTGCGGATGATCTTGCCGAAGGCGGTGATCACCATCACCTGGTTGTGATCCTCGACCTGCATCACCTGGACCACCGCGCCGGTCTTGTCGGTGACCTTGAGGTTGATGATGCCGGTGCCGCCGCGCCCCTGCAGGCGGTACTCGGGAAGCTCGGTGCGCTTGGCGTAGCCGCGCTCGGTGACGGTGAGGATCGTGCCGGCGTCGGGCCTGAGGCAGTCCATCTCGACCACCGCGTCGCCCTCCTCGAGGCGCATGCCGATGACGCCGTGGGCGCCGCGGCCCATCGCGCGGACGTCCTCCTCGGGGAAGCGGATCGCCTGGCCTTTCGACGAGGCCATGAACAGCTCCTGCCTGCCGTCGGTGACGTTCACCGACAGCAGCTCGTCGCCCTCGTCGATGCCGACCGCGATGATGCCGCCGGCGCGCGGGTTGCCATAGGCGGCGAGCGGCGTCCTCTTGACCGTGCCCTTGCGGCTGCAGAAGACGAGGTAGCGGTCTTCCGCGAAGTCGGTGGTCGTGACGATGGCCGCCACCTTCTCCTCGGGCGTCAGGTTCACGAAGTTGACGATGTTCTTGCCCTTGCCGGCCGCGCCGATCTGCGGGATCTCGTGCACCTTGAGCCAGTGGACCCGCCCCCGGGTGGTGAAGATGAGGATCGCGGCGTGCGTCGAGGCGACGAACAGGTGCTCGACGAAGTCCTCCTCGCGCGTCGTCATGCCGATGCGGCCCTTGCCGCCGCGGCGCTGGCTGCGGTAGGTCGACAGCGGGTTGCGCTTCATGTAGCCGGCGTGGGAGACGGTGATGACCATCTCCTCCTCGGCGATCATGTCCTCGATCGAGATCTCACCCGCCGCCGGCACGATCTCGGTCCGCCGGGCGTCGCCGTAGGTCTGGCGGATGCCGCGCAGCTCCTCGACCATGATGCCGTACACCAGCCGCTCGTTGGCGAGGATCTCGCGCAGCCGGGCGATCAGCTTCAGGGTTTCGGTGTACTCGTCGACGATCTTCTGGCGCTCGAGCCCGGTGAGGCGCTGCAGGCGCATCTCGAGGATGGCGGTCGCCTGCGCGTCCGACAGGTGGAAGCGCAGCCGCATCGCCTGGCGCGCCTCGTCAGGGGTGCGCGCGGCGCGGATCAGCGCCACCATCTCGTCGAGGTTGTCGAGGGCGATCTTGAGCCCTTCGAGGATGTGGGCGCGTTCCTCGGCGCGCCCCAGCTCGAACTGCGTGCGGCGGATGACGACCTCGCGGCGGTGCTCGATGAAGTGCCCGAGCATCTGCTTGAGGTTCAATACTTGAGGTCGGTTCTGGACGATCGCCAGGAAGATCGCCCCGAACGACTCCTGCATCTGGGTGTGCTTGTAGAGCAGGTTCAGGATCACCCGGGGGACCGCGTCGCGGCGCAGGTCGAGAACGACCCGGATGCCGTCGCGGTCGGACTCGTCGCGGATGTCGGTGATGCCATCGACACGCTTGTCGTTGACGAGGGCGGCGATCTGCTCGATCAGCCGCGTCTTGTTGACCTGGTACGGGATCTCGCTGATGACGATCTTGTCCTTGCCGCGCTTGCCCGCCTCCTCGACGACGGCCCGGGCGCGCATGACGATGGCGCCGCGGCCGGTGGCGTAGGCCTGCCGGAGGCCCTCGACCCCGCAGATGTACCCGGCGGTCGGGAAGTCGGGCCCTTTCACGTGCTCCATCAGCTCGTTGACCGTGATGTCCGGGTTCTCGATCTGGGCGACGAGCGCGTCGCACACCTCGTTGAGGTTGTGCGGCGGGATGTTGGTCGCCATGCCGACCGCGATGCCCGACGACCCGTTGACCAGCAGATTCGGCAGCCGGCTCGGCAGGACGAGGGGCTCGCGCAGCTGGCCGTCGTAGTTCGGCCCGAAGTCGACGGTGTTCTTCTCGATGTCGGCCAGCATCTCCTGCGCCACCTTCGCCATGCGCACCTCGGTGTAACGCATGGCGGCCGCGGCGTCGCCGTCGATCGACCCGAAGTTCCCCTGCCCGTCGACGAGCGGGTAGCGCATCGAGAAGTCCTGCGCCAGGCGGACGACGGTGTCGTAGATCGCCGTGTCGCCGTGCGGGTGGTACTTGCCCATCACGTCGCCGACGATGCGCGCCGCCTTCTTGTACGGCTTGTCGTGGGTGTTGCCCGACTCGTGCATGGCGAACAGCACGCGGCGGTGCACCGGTTTGAAGCCGTCGCGGACGTCGGGCAGGGCGCGGCCGACGATCACGCTCATCGCGTAGTCGAGATACGACCGCCGCATCTCGTCTTCGATCGTGATCGGGGTCAGGGCCCCGATGTCGTGTCGGGTCTCGTCCATCGTCAGATGTCGAGGTTACGGACGTCGAGGGCGTTCTGCTCGATGAACCGGCGGCGCGGCTCCACCGTGTCCCCCATGAGCACGGTGAAGATCTCGTCCGCTCCGACGGCATCCGCCACGCTGACCTGGAGGAGGCGCCGCGTCTCGGGGTTCATGGTGGTCTCCCAGAGCTGCCCGGGGTTCATCTCGCCGAGCCCCTTGTAGCGCTGGACGCTCACACCCTTCCTGCCTTCCTCCATCAGGTGGCCGAGGAGGTCGAGGCGGCTTGCGATGCTGGTCTCGTGCCCGTTCTCGGCGACCACGAACGGCGGCGTCCTGAGATCGCGGAGGTCGGTGTCGAGCGTGTGCAGGGTGCGGTACTCGATCGACGACGCCAGGTCCCACGAGACCACCGCGGGAGTCCGGCCGCGCTGCAGGGAGGCGACCTCGAAGGTGTAGCGGCCATGCTCCTCGTCGCGATCGAGCTCGCCGGTCGTCATCCCGACCGCCTCGACCGCCTCGCGCGCCGCGCCGAGGGCGTCGGCCGACTCGAACTGCGCCTGGTCGTGGAGGCCTGCCTTGAGGAGCGTCTCCACCAGGAGCGGCTCGAAGCCGCGCTTCCTCAGATGCTCGAGGAGCGACTGGTAGCGGTTCAGCTTGTCGAGGGCGTGGCGCAGGTCGACACCCTCGAGCTTCGTGCCGAGGGCCGGCAGCTTCACGGCGCGCTCCTGCGCGGCCTGCTCCATCAGGAAGCGGGCCAGCTCGTCGTCGTTCGCGAGATACGCCTCCGTTTTCCCCTTCTTGACCTTGTAGAGTGGCGGCTGCGCGATGTACAGGTGGCTGCGCTCGACGATCTGCGGCATTTGTCGATAGAAAAAGGTCAGCAGCAGCGTGCGGATGTGCGACCCGTCGACGTCGGCGTCGGTCATGATGATGATGCGGTGGTAGCGCAGGCGCGCATGGTCGTAATCGCCCTCGCCGATGCCGGTGCCGAGCGCCGTGATGAGGGTGCGGATCTCCTGGCTCGACAGCATCTTGTCGAAGCGCGCCTTCTCGACGTTGAGGATCTTGCCGCGCAGCGGCAGGATCGCCTGGTTGCGCCGGTCGCGCCCCTGCTTGGCCGAGCCGCCGGCCGAATCGCCCTCGACGATGAACAGCTCCGATTTCGCCGGGTCGCTCTCCTGGCAGTCGGCGAGCTTGCCCGGCAGCGACCCGGAATCGAGCGCCCCCTTGCGGCGCGTCAGCTCCTTGGCCTTGCGGGCGGCCTCGCGTGCGCGCATGGCATCGAGCCCCTTGTCGAGGATCTTGCGGGCGACGCCGGGGTTCTCCTCGAAGTAGGCGCCCAGCTTCTCGTTGAGCATCGCTTCGACCAGCCCCTTCACCTCGCTGTTGCCGAGCTTGGTCTTGGTCTGGCCCTCGAACTGCGGCCTCGGCAGCTTGACGCTGATGACCGCGGTGAGCCCCTCGCGCACGTCGTCGCCCGACAGCGAGACCTCCTCCTTGGTCACCGCCCGGGTGGCGTAGGCGTTGATCGTGCGCGTCAGCGCCGACCGGAACCCGGACAGGTGGGTCCCGCCCTCGAGGGTGTTGATGCTGTTGGCGAACGAGAAGACGATCTCGTTGTAGCCGTCGTTGTACTGGATCGCGGACTCGGCGACGATGCCGTCGCGCTCGCTGCGGATGTAGATCGGCTTGGGGTGGACGGGGTTGCGGTTCTTGTTGAGGTGCTCGACGAACGAGACAATGCCGCCCTTGTAACTGAACTCGTGGCGGCGGTTCTCGGCGCGCTCGTCTTCGATGACGATGGTCACGCCCTCGTTCAGGAACGCCAGCTCACGCAGGCGCTGCGACAGGGTGTCGAACGAGAAGACGGTTTCCTCGAAGACCGTCGTGTCGGGTCTGAAGTGGACTTTTGTGCCCCGGCGCTTCGTCGTGCCGGTCTGGTGAAAGGCGCCGACCGTCTTGCCGCGCTCGAAGCGCATTTCGTAGACGAGCCCATCGCGCCAGATCTCGAGGTCGAGGAACTCGGAGAGCGCGTTCACAACCGACACACCGACGCCGTGCAGGCCGCCCGACACCTTGTAGCTGTCGTTGTCGAACTTGCCGCCGGCGTGCAGGAGGGTGAGAACGACCTCGGCGGCCGGCTTGTTCTCGGTGGGGTGCATGTCGACCGGGATGCCGCGGCCGTCGTCGACCACGGTCACCGAGTTGTCGATGTGGATGGTCACCTCGATGCGCGTGCAGAAGCCAGCCTGGGCCTCGTCGATGCTGTTGTCGACCACCTCGTACACGAGATGGTGCAGGCCGCCGGCGGAGGTGTTGCCGATGTACATCGCCGGCCGCTTGCGGACGGCCTCGAGCCCTTCGAGGACCTTGATCTTGGAGGCGTCGTAGCTGTCGGGGACGGGGTTCGAGCTGGCGGCCTGGATTTCGGCTTCAGAACCCATCCGGCTGTCTCCCTGCGCGGCTCTGCCGGCCGTGCCTCGTCGACGATCGGTGCTGCTTTCGGTGGCTCCGCGGGGGTCTCAGGTCGGTGACCCGGCGCGCGCCGTTGCGGGGACGGACTGGCGGAGTAGCCTGTTTTTCCGCCGCTCCAACAGGGCAGATTCTAGCACAGCGGCGCGGCGCCGTTCAACGGACGAGAGGCTCCCGTCCAAGCCGGGGGCGGCCGTATAAAGATGATATGCGACTCTATACGGCTTATTTTAATATAACAACAATCGAGTCAATCAGATACGCATTGGCATGACGACGTAGCGGTAATCACGGCCGGCCTCGAGCCCGACCGGCCGAAGCAGCCCCTGCGTGGCTTCGTCCTTGAGCGCCAGGATCACCTGCCCGGTGCCGTAGGCCTGGAAGAAATCGAGCAGGTATTTCGCGTTGAAGCCGATTTCCGTATCGGGCCCGGAATAGTCGACATCGACCGTCTCGGCCGCGTCTCCGACCTCGGGGTTGCTCGACGTCACCTCGAGGGTCCCCTTGGTGACCGCCAGCTTGATCGCCCGCGAGCGCTCCCCCGCCAGCAGGGCGACCCGCCGCACGACATCCCCGAAAGCGGCGCTGTCGAGCTTCACGAGGCGGTCGTTCCCCTCGGGGATCACCTGCTCGTAGTCGGGGAACTTGCCGGTGAGGAGGTTCGACGACATCACCGTGCGGCCGATCTTGAAGAACGCCTGGTTGTCCTTGTGGCCGAACAGGACCTCCTTCTCCCCCTCGCCAAGGCGGGCGAGTTCGAAGAGGACCTTGCGCGGCAGGATCATCTCCAGCCCGGCCTCGGCCGACCCCTTCTCGAGCCGGCCCTTCGCCATCGCCAGCCGGTGCCCGTCGGTGGTCACCATCGTCAGCTCGCGCTTGTTGAGCAGCGTCAGCGCCCCGGTGATCTGGTAGCGCCCCTCGTCGGTCGAGATCGCGAACCCGACCTTGCCGATGAGGTCGAGCAGAAGGTCGCGCTCGATCGGGATGCCCTTCGCGAAGTCGAACTCCTTGATCGGGGGGAAGTCTTCGGGAGGAAGACCCGACAGGCGGAAGCGCGCCTTCTGGCAGGTAATCGTGACCCACTTCCCCTCGTCGACCCTGAACCGGACGTCGGCATCCGGGAGAAGCCGCACGATGTCGAACAGGCGGCGGGCCTGCAGCGTCGCCGAGCCCTCCTTCGACACGGCGGCGTCGCAGGAGGTCCTGAGACCGACCTCGAGGTCGGTCGCCAGGAACTCAATCCCCGACTTGCGGGCGTTGATGACGATGTTGGAGAGAATCGGGATCGTCGCTTTCTTCTCGACGATCCCCTGCACCGCCTGCAGCTCGCCGAGCAGGCTCCCCTTGCTGATCACGAAATCCATAAGGCCTCCCGATCCACGGACCGGCTCTCACGGCATGTAAGGGATCTGGATACTTCAGAAGATTGTAGCAGAAGGTAGTGCTGTGGAGACTCTGGAAAAACCGCCGCGGCGGTGTGCCGCGGGCCCTTCGGATCCTCACGCCGGCTGTGGACGGCCATGCCGGTCGCTGTGGACGGCGACCCGGCCCGGGTCGGCGCACACCCGGTCCACAGGCCGTTCCTCCACGCCTGTGGACGGCTCATTCGAACGACTCGAGGAAGCCGGCGATGAGCCGGTCGAAGTCGCGGTCCTTCTCGCGCATCGCCTCGATCTTGCGGATGGCGTGGATGACCGTGGTGTGGTGCTTGCCGCCGAAATACTCCCCCAGCGCCGGCAGCGACTTGTCGGTGAGCTTCTTCGCCAGGTACATCGCCACCTGCCGCGGGAAGGAGATGTGCTTGGAGTTGTTGCGCGACTTGAGCTCGGTCAGCTTGATGCCGTAGTGCGCGGCCACGCCCTTCTGGATGGCCTCGACCGGCACCGCACGCGCGCGGTCGTCGATGAGGTCGCGGAGCGACTCGCGCGCCATCTCGAGGTCGATGGTCCTGCCCGAGAGCGACGAGAACGCCATCAGGCGGATGAGCGAACCCTCGAGCTCGCGGATGTTGGAGCGCACGCGGCTGGCGATGAACATCGCAACGTCCTCCGACAGCACGATGTTGTCGGACTCGGCCTTCTTGCGCAGGATGGCGACCTTGGTCTCGAGGTCGGGCGGCTGGATGTCGGCGATCAGGCCCCATTCGAACCGCGATCGGAGGCGCTCCTCGAGGGTCGGGATGTCGCGCGGCGGGCAGTCGCTGGTGATGACGATCTGCTTCTGCGACTCGTAGAGTGCGTTGAAGGTGTGGAAGAACTCCTCCTGGGTGCGCTCCTTGCCGGCCAGGAACTGGATGTCGTCGATGAGCAGGACGTCGACGCTGCGGTAGCGCTCCTTGAAGTCGAGGGTCTTCTCGAAACGGATGCCGTTGATGAGCTCGTTCATGAAGGCCTCGGCGCTGATGTACAGGAGGCGCATCCCGGGGAACGATCGCGCGAGGCGGTTGCCCATGGCCTGCATGAGATGCGTCTTGCCGAGCCCGACGCCGCCGTAGATGAACAGCGGGTTGTAGGCGCCCGACGGTTGCTCGGCGACGGCGAGCGACGCGGCGTGCGCGAACTGGTTGCACGACGAGACCACGAACGAGTCGAAGGTGTAGCGTGAGTTGATGCCGTTGCCGGGCTGCTGCGGCGCCGGCGCGGCGGCGTGCACCGGAGGGCGCTGGGCCGAAGCCGAAGGCGCGGCGAGCGCCGCGCCGTGAACGGCCGGCGCGCCGGCGCCCATGGGCGCATGCCGCGCCGGCGGCGCCTCGGTCACCGCCCAGCGCGGCCGCCGTTCGGCCGCGGGCAGCGGCCCGGCGCGCCGGGCGCCGACGTCGCGGCTGGTGAAGCTCAGGCGGAGATCGCCGACTTCGAGCTCGCGGGCGCTCTCCTGGATGAGCGGCATGTAGTTCTTGTTTATCCAGTCGACGAAGTGAACGCTCGGCACCTCGACGTGCAGCAGTCCGTCGACCACCGACAGCTGCTGCGTCGGGCGGAGCCAGGTGTTGAAGGTCTGGCTGTTCATCTTTGCCTGAAGCAACGCCAGAATCCTGTCCCAGAGATTCATGTGTCCTCGACCTGGTTCGATGTTGTTTCCCTTCTTCGCTGCGGACCCGCCACCATCAGGGCTTTCAGGCGGGTGCTCCATGATCATTTCAACAGGTTTTCCACAGATGTGGAAAAATCATGACGACGCAAGATGTGATGAATGAACGGCTTGCGATGGGATCGGGGGAGGCGGGGGGCGATCTTATGTCAACCAGTCCCGAGTCCCCTACATATGGGCCCGCCGGCGCCGGCCGGCCGATTCCTAGGGCGACACGCACCGCGCGCCGGCCCGCGCCGCCGTCCAGAGACACCACGACCCTCCCTGGGAATCGTTCCCGGAAAAAAATCCGTCCTCGCGCGTCACGCCGCGCGCGAACCACGCTCACTTGTGGATTGAGTCGCCGCACTATAGCACCGCGCCGCGTTCGTCAACCCCCCGCTTTTTTTTCTTTTCCATGCCGGTGTCCGATCTCGATCGTCGCGCCGCGCGCGGAGGGAGCCGACGGCGCCCCGCCGCGCGGTCTCGGACGACCCGGGGGGGCGCCGTCGGCTCCCTCCGCGCGCGGCGCAGCGTGTCGCAAGGGCCATGTTCTTGACAGGCCCGCCACGCCAAGTCCATAATCCGCGCTTCCCCGCAGATACGGATCTCGCGCCAGGAGGGGACGCCGTCCATGAAGCGCACGTTTCAGCCGAACAATCGCCGCCGGCGGAAAACCCACGGATTCCGCTCCCGGATGCAGACCAAGAACGGCCGCAAGGTGCTCAAGCGACGCCGGGCGAAGGGACGCAAGCGCCTGACGGTGTGACGGGCGACGCGCGTTTCCGCCCGCAGGATCGGATCCGCAAGCGCGCCGAGTACCAGGTCATCTACGAAAGGGCGCGCCGGATCCCGTCGAGGAGCTTCGTACTCTTCGTGCTTCCCAATATGCAGCGCAGGCCGCGGCTCGGCATCACCGTCACGAGGAAAATCGGCGGCGCCGTGCAGCGCAACCGCGCCAAGCGGCTGCTGCGGGAGATCTTCCGCCGGCACAAGTCGGAGCTCCAGGACGTCGACATCGTGGTGAACGGGAGGGCGGCGCTCCCGGCGGCCGACTATCACCGGCTGGAGAGCGAGCTTCTCGGATGCCTGCGGCCCTGGCTGAAGCCGACATGAACGCCGCGCCCGCGCGCCGGGCGGCCCTCGGCCTTCTCGGCGTCTACCACCGCCGGGTCTCTCCCCTGCTGCCGCCGGCCTGCCGCTTCCACCCCACCTGTTCCGCCTACTGCGCCGAGGCGATACGGCGTCACGGTCTCGCGCGCGGCCTGTTCCTGGGGGCGTGGCGCCTCCTCCGCTGCCAGCCGCTCGCGCGCGGCGGCTTCGACCCGGTGCGCTGATGGAAAAGCGCCTGGCGATCGCCATCGGACTGTGCGTCGCGTTCATGCTCTTCTGGTCGTGGCTCTTCCCGACCGCCAAGCCGGAACCGGCGCCGCCGGCGGCCCCCGCCTCGACCACTGCGGCCGCCGCTCCCGGGGCGACGGGCGAGCAGGCGGGCGCGGGCGACGCGGCGATGGCCGGGCGGCCGCCAGCGGGCGCGGCGCCGACCGGCGGACCAGCCGGGATCGCGGCGCCGGCGGCCGGCCGACCGGCCATCCTGGCCGCGGGCGCCGTGGCGGCGCAGTCCGAGGAGGAGGTCGTCGTCGAGACGCCGCTCGTCGCCGTCCGGATGACCAACAAGGGCGCCCGCGTCGCCTCCTGGGTCCTGAAGAACTACCACGACACGCATGACAGGCCGCTCGACCTCGTCTCCCCCGCCGCCGCCAGCCTCGGCCGCCATCCGCTCGACTTCGCGCTCGACGACGCGGCCGCCGACGGCGCCCTGCGCGAGGCGCTCTTCCAGGTCGACCGAGCGACCGAGGAGACCGAGGACGGGACCGCCACGGTCCTGACCTTCCGCTGGAGCGACGGCGCGGGCATCGCGGCCACGAAGGTGGTGCGCTTCCCGGCCGCCGCGTACACGGCCGAGATCGAGACGGCCGCCGAGGTCGGCGGCCGGCCGGTGACGCCCGGCCTCGTCTGGGGCGCCGGGTTCGAGCAGGAGCAGATCGAGGCCTCCGAGTCGATGGGCGTCGGGACGCGCGCCGTCCTGAGCATGGGCGGGAAGATCGAGCAGCGCTACCAGCCCGCGATCAAGCCCGATGCTCCGTGGGGCCAGGAGGGCGCGATCGCCTGGGCCGGCCTCGAGAACAAGTACTTCGCGGCCATCTTCCTGCCGCAGGGGGCGACGACGGTGCGCGCCCGGGCCGAGTCGCTGCGGCTCGTCGAGGAAGGCCGCGAGCATTTCCATCTCCTCTTCACGGTGCTCGCGCCGGGGGCGACGCACCAGCACCTGTTCGTCGGGCCCAAGGACTACGACATCCTGAAGGCGACCGGGCTGGGTCTCGACGGCATGCTCGACTTCGGCTTCTTCGGCTTTATCGCCAGGCCGCTGTTCTACGCCCTCAAGTTCGTCGAACGCTACATCGGCAACTACGGCTGGGCGATCGTCGTGCTCACCATCGGGATCAGGCTCGTCTTCTTCCCGTTCATGCACCGCGGCCAGCTCAAGATGCGCCTCATGCAGGAGAAGATGAAGCACGTCCAGCCGAAGCTGAAGTCGCTCAAGGAGCGCTACCAGAAGCTCGAGCGCAAGGAGGCGCAGAAAGGCGGCGCCGGCGCGCGCCAGCGCCTGCGCGAGGAGATGAACAAGGAGACGATGCGGATCTACAAGGAGGAAGGGGTCAATCCCTTCTCCTCGATGTCGGGCTGCCTGCCGCTCCTCGCCCAGATGCCGATCCTGTACGGCTTCTACACCATCCTGACGATCGCCATCGAGCTGCGCCACGCGCCGTTCATGCTCTGGGTGCGCGACCTCTCGGTGAAGGACCCGTACTACGTCACGCCTATCCTGATGGGCGCCACCATGCTGATCCAGCAGGCGATGACCTCATCGGCGATCCCCGACCCGGCGCAGCGGCGGATGATGTACCTGATGCCGATCCTGTTCACCTGGTTCTTCGTCAATCTGCCTTCGGGGCTGGTGCTATACTGGCTCGTCAACAACCTTCTCGGCATCGTGCAGCAATATCTCGTGAACAGGGAGGCGGACGCCCGCCAGCAGGCCGGGGCCGCCGCGTGAGCGCATGCTGATCGACGACGAACCGTCCCACGACGATCCCGCGGCGAACGACGCCGGCGACGCCGGCCCGATGCCGGCGGCCGACCCGGCCGAGGTCGAAAGCCTGACGCGCGAAGTCCTCGCGGGCCTCGGCCTGGAGCTGTCGGTGAAGGCGCGCGACGCCGGGACCAGCATCGAGGTCGACATCGAGGGCGCCGATCGCGACATCCTGCTCGACCGGCGCGGCGAGGCGCTCAACGCGCTGCAGTACCTGCTCAACCGCATCGTCTACCGCGGCCGCGGCGGCAAGAAGATCCACCTCGACAGCGGCGGCTACCGGCGCGATCGCGAGGACGAGATCGTCGAGATCGCCCGGCGCGCGGCCGAGGCGGCCAGAAGCCGCGGCAAGGAACAGCTGCTCAGCCCGCTGAACCCGTACGAGCGCCGCCTGGTGCACCTGGCGCTCGCGGAGTTCGACGGGGTCACCACCCGGAGCGTCGGCGACGGCTTCCTCAAGCGGGTCGCCGTCGTGCCCACCGGCCCCGGGACCAAACGCACCGACCGCTGACGCGGCCGCACGACATCCCCGGCCGTGTCCCCCGCTCCGTCCCGCGACGACACCATCGTGGCCATCTCCACGCCACCCGGCCGCGGCGGGCTGGGCGCGGTGCGGCTCTCGGGTCGGCGCGCCGCGGCGGTCGCCGGCGGGATGTTCCGCGCCGCCCGCGGCGCGCAGGGGGTTCCTGCGGTGGCGGTCCCCGCGGCGGCGGGCGCCGGGGACGCGCCGGGCCCGGCGCCGGTGATGGCGCGCGGCGACACGGCCGGGCGGGCGCGGTTCGGCGCCTTCATCGCGGCCGACGGCCGCAGCATCGATCACGGCTACCTGGTCGTCTTCAGGCCGCCGCGCTCGTTCACCGGCGAAGAGACCGCCGAGCTGTGGGCGCACGGCAGCCCCGCGGTGCTGCGCGCCCTCGTCGAGGCCGCGGTCGCGCGCGGCGCGCGACCCGCGACCCCGGGCGAGTTCTCGCTGCGGGCGTTCCTCAACGGCCGGATCGACCTGGCGCAGGCCGAGGCCATCCGCGATCTCATCGAGGCGCGCACGCGGCACCAGGCGCGCGCCGCGCACGAGCAGGTGGCGGGGCGCGTCTCCGCGGCGGTCGACGGGCTCAAGCAGCGGCTGGTCGACGCGGTCGCGCGCGTCGAGGCGGCGATCGAGTTCGCCGACGAGCCCGAAGCGGCGCGCTTCATGCCCGCGGGCGGCATCCTCGCCGAGGTGGGGGCGGTGCGCGGCGGCATCGAGCGCCTGGCGGCGACGTTCGAGCGCGGCCGCCGCCTGCGCGAGGGCGCGACCGCGGTCCTCGCCGGCGCGCCCAACGTCGGCAAGTCGAGCCTGTTCAACCGCCTGCTCGAGGAGGAGCGCGCCATCGTCACCCCGATCGCCGGCACCACCCGCGACGTCATCGAGGAGACCCTCGATCTCGGCGGCGTCCCGGTGCGGCTCGTCGACACCGCCGGGCTGCACGAGGCCGGCAACGTCGCCGACGCCGCGGCGGTCGGCCGGGCCCGCGCCGCGGCCGCCGGCGCCGACGTCCTGATCGCGGTCGTCGACTGGAGCCGCCCGCTCGATGCGGCCGAGCGCGATGAGATCGCGGCGCTGGACCCGGCCCGGTCGCTGGTCGTGATCAACAAAGTCGACGCGGCGCCCGGCCTGGCGCCGGACACCGTGCTCCACCTGCGCCGGCGGCACGGGGCGATCGAGGTCTCGGCGAAGACCGGCGGCGGGATCGACGACCTGCGCCGCCGGATCGACGCGCTCGTCTCCCCCGCCGGCGCCCTGGCCCCCGACGATCTCTTCCTGACCAGCCTCAGACAGCGCGATCTCCTCGACCGCGCCGCCCTGAGCCTCGGGCGCGCCGAGGGGGCCGGGCGCGACGGACTCGGGGGCGAGTACGTCGTCGTCGACCTGCGCGAGGCGCTCGACCGGCTCGGCGAGATCACCGGCGCTGTCGACGTCGATGCGATCTACGAGCGCCTGTTCTCCGCCTTCTGCATCGGCAAATGAGCGCCGGCTCCCCCGCCGCGCCGACTCCCCTCCCCCGCCCGGCGCGGCGATCGTTCGCCGTCGTGGTCATCGGCGGCGGGCACGCCGGGTGCGAGGCGGCGCTGGCGGCCGCCCGCATGGGCGCGCCGACCGCCCTCGTCACCCTCGAGGCGGCCGCCATCGGTCGGATGTCGTGCAACCCGGCGATCGGCGGCCTGGCGAAGGGCCACCTGGTGCGCGAGATCGACGCGCTCGGCGGCGAGATGGGGCGCGCCATCGACGAAACCGGCATCCAGTTCCGCCTGCTCAACGCCAGCCGCGGGCCGGCGGTCCAGGCGCCGCGGGCGCAGGCGGACAAGGACCTCTACGCCGCGCGCATGCGCCGGGCGATCGAATCGACGCCGGGCCTGGCGCTCGTCGAGGGCGAGGCGGACGATCTGCTCGTCGAGGACGGGGGCATCCGCGGCGTCGTCCTGAAGGGGGGCG
>Ga0247727_10013754_pt1 | contig 13573 bp, 13 predicted proteins | sample WisWelCaveWW1625_FD_202498 | JGI IMG/M metagenome (GOLD analysis project Ga0247727, IMG submission 202498) | Biofilm microbial communities from Wishing Well Cave, Virginia, United States - WW16-25 | ecosystem: Environmental > Aquatic > Deep subsurface > Groundwater > Cave microbial mat | place... | reverse complement strand
GAATGTAGTCGGCGTCGCAAAAATAATTTTCTTCGACTATAATCCGGCCTATGGCGAAGGCGAGCAGAGCATCATCCCGAAACAAGCTGGCGCCGCAGATGGCGGCTTTTTTGAAGGCCTGCGCCGACGAGACGCGGCTGCGGTTGATCAACCTGTTGGCGGCGGAAGGCGAAGTCTGCGTCTGCCACCTGGTTGACGTGCTCAATACCAACCAGCCGAAGGTCTCGCGCCATCTGGCCTATTTGAAACGCGCGGGATTGGTCAGCGACCGCAAGGACGGTTTGTGGGTTCATTACCGCCTGGCCGAACCGCTGGCCGGCCACGTCGAGCGGTTGATCGAATGCATCAATTCCTGCTTCGCCGAATCTCCCGAAATGCGACGCGACGTCGTCAAGCTGCGCGAAGTCCGCACGGCCCAGCCAATCGTGAAACTGATGGGCAGAAGCGGGCGCGTCGCTGCCGCAAAACCCGCCGAGTAAGAGTTCCACCGCCAGTGACCATCGCGCTTTGACTTCAAAGAGCGCCAGTCGTAAAGTCCGCTCAATCTTTCGTCATCGAAGATCGTTGTAACACGCAAAATTCTTTCCGCATCATAAGACGGTGTTCAGAGTCCCGGCTTCAGCCGGATAGGCTTGATCATCAAACCCTATCCGGCTGAAGCCGGGACTCTGAACACCGTCTCCTGAAGCTGCGGGTCGCCTGCGAGCTTCAACTAACACAAGTCGTCTATCTTTGATTGTCATGCCCAGCACACAAAACATCGCAGATACGCCAGCGGCTGTCGCTGAAGTTCAAGCAGGCAGCACGGAGAAGACAAGCGAAACGGCCAAGCCCGATCAAACCGCGCCGGCGCCAATCCGCCTCGCCTCACTCGACGCCTATCGCGGCTTCGTGATGCTTTTGATGATGGCCGAAGTGTTGCACCTGAGCCGCGTGGCGAGGGCGCTGCCCGAAAGCGGCTTCTGGGGCTTCCTGGCGCATCATCAATCGCACGTCGAATGGATAGGCTGTTCGCTCCACGACCTGATCCAGCCCTCGTTCTCTTTTGTGGTCGGCGTGGCGCTGCCGTTTTCGCTCGCGGCCCGCCTAGCCAAAGGGCAATCGCCGGCGCAGATGACCATCCACGCCTTCACGCGAGCGTTCATCCTGATCTGCCTCGGCATTTTTCTGCGCTCGGTCAACCGGCCAATGACCTATTTCACGTTTGAAGATACGCTCACGCAGATCGGACTCGGCTACGGCTTTCTCTTTCTGCTCGGCCTGCGTTCGGTTCGCGCGCAATGGATCGCGCTCGGCTTGATTCTGTTTGCTTACTGGCTGGCGTTCGCGCTCTACCCGTCGCCTGCGCCGGGTTTTGACACAACGGCGGTTGGGGTTCCGCCGGACTGGCCGCATTGGCTCAGCGGATTCGCCGCTCATTGGAACAAGAACACGAACCTCGCGTGGGCGTTCGATCAATGGTTCCTCAATCTTTTTCCGCGCGAGATACCGTTCGCTTACAACGGCGGCGGATACGCGACGCTCAGCTTCATTCCCACGCTCGGCACGATGATTCTGGGCCTTATCGCTGGCGGCATTTTGCGCAGCGAGCGGTCGCGGCGAGACAAAATCACGTGGCTGGCCATCGCTGGCGTCATCGGACTCATCGCCGGCTGGTTATTCGGCTGGCTTGGCCTCTGCCCGGTCGTGAAGCGCATCTGGACGCCGAGTTGGACGCTGTTCAGCGGCGGCTGGTGCCTGCTGTTGATGGCGGCGTTTTACGCGGTGATGGACGTGAAGGGGTATAAACGCTGGGCCTTTCCGCTCGCCGTCATCGGGATGAACTCCATCGCCGCGTACTGCATCGCCGAACTGCTCCCCGGCTTCATCTCCGGCACGCTGAAAACTCACCTCGGCCAGAACACGTTCAAGGCGCTGGGCGAGCCGTATGAACCTTTGCTCTTGGGCGCATGCGTGCTGCTCATCTATTGGCTGGCGCTCCTCCGGATGTACCGCAGAAAAATCTTCCTGAGAATCTGAAGCCTCCGCGCCTCAGGGCTTTTGCAAAGTGGTTAGGGATAATCTTCAGGAGAACTAAAACCTAAGACCCAAAACCTAAAACCTAAAACCTATAAACAAATCCTTCGTTAGCGATTGAGCAATGGGTTGAGAGAATTGTTTATAGGTTTTAGGTTTTGGGTCTTAGGTTTTAGTTCATCAGCAGAGACCTCAACTGACTTTGCAAAAGCCCTGCTCCGCGCCTGCGCTGAGTTTGACAAGCCGCCGTCCGCCGCTTACTCTTCGTGTATCAACTACACTAAGGTCGGATATTGATGACCAACGAGGGAGCGGATGAGAACCGGTTACGACAAATCACGTCTTTCAGGTCTGGCGACGGACCTTTACCAACTGACGATGGCTGCGGCCTATCACGCGAACCGCCGCAACGAGCGCGCGAGCTTCGAGTTGTTCATCCGTAAATTGCCGAAGGATCGTTCATATCTGATCGTCGCGGGTTTGGAGCAATCGCTCGATTACCTGCGGCGCTTGAGTTTTTCCGCCGAAGAGATTGAGTACCTGCGCGCCCTTCCCGTCTTCACTGGCGTCTCGCCGGAATTTTTCGACTATCTTCACGGCTTTCGTTTCACCGGCGACGTGTGGGCGATGCCCGAAGGAACAGTCGCGTTCGCGGGCGAGCCGTTGCTGCGCGTGACTGCGCCGCTCGTCGAGGCGCAGATCGTCGAGACTTTTCTTCTCTCCACGATCAATTTTCAAACGATGATTGCGACCAAGGCGTCGCGCGTGGCCGAAGCCGCGCGGGGACGAGGCGTGGTCGAATTTGGCGCGCGCCGCGCTCACGGCTTCGAGGCCGCGATCTATGCGGCGCGGGCGGCGTTCATCGGCGGCTGCGTCGGCACGTCGAACGTCGAAGCGGGGCGGATGTTCGACCTGCCGGTTTACGGCACCGCCGCCCATTCGTTCACGATGGCCTTCGACCGCGAGATGGACGCGTTCCGCGCCTATTTCAAAGTCTTCCCCGAAAGCACGACGCTGCTGCTGGACACTTACGACACGATCAACGCGGCGCGGATGGCGACGGAGTTCGGCCCGAAGTTGCGCGGCGTGCGGCTGGACAGCGGCAATATGATTGAGTTGTCGAAACAAGTGCGCGCGATTCTGGACGAAGCCGGAATGCGGGAAACTAAGATTTTTGCCAGCGGCGATCTCAACGAATACAAGATTGCGGAGTTGTTGGCGGCGGGCGCGCCGATTGACCTGTTCGGCGTGGGCACACAGCTTTCGACTTCGCACGACGCGCCTGCGCTCGGCGGCATTTACAAACTCGTCGAAGTCGAATACGCCGATCACATCGAGCCGAAGATGAAGCTGAGTTGGGAAAAAGCGACTTATCCGCACCGCAAACAGGTCTGGCGCGCGGCGGCCAGCGATGGCTCGTTCGCTGGCGACGTCATCGCCAGGGCGGATGAGACCGACCTGCCGGGCGCGCCGCTGCTTGAGCCGGTGATGCGCGATGGCCAGGTCATCATGACGTTGCCCGGCTTGCGAGAGGCGCAGGAACGCGCGCGGCGGCAATTGGCCAATCTGCCTGCGCCGCACAAGAAGCTTACTGAAGCGCAACCATACCCGGTTCGCTACAGCGCCAAACTGGAGCAGAGCCGGCGAGAATTACTGCGGTCACATGAACAGCGGAATGAGCATTAGCCCCGCGTCAGAATCACCGAGGGCAGCGCCGGCAACGATCAGCGCCAGTCCCGGAGCGGCAATGATCAATCCGGCATCTCTTGCGCCAGCCTTAATCAGGATCAGACCAGGCAGCGCCACGACGATACCGGTGAGCATTACCGGAACAGCCGCGGCGACTCTCAAGCGGTGTCCGAATCCGTGGCTCTTTTCAACGCGCGCCACATCCGCGCAGGCAACAGTCTGGGCTTGGTTGCGGACGGATATTTCAAATTGGTCGTCGCGTTGCGCGAGCAGTTTGCCTTTGATTTTGCGTCCGTCTTTCAGTGTGATTTTGATGTTCGTGTTGAGAGGCAGATAGGCGGCGCAGCCTTGCGCGCGTTGAGATTGATCATTGACGCCGCTCGTTTGAGCGCGCGTCAAAGTCGGAGCCAGCAGGAATACGGCGATGACGGTCAGCCCGGCGAGTAAACGCATAAGTTTCTCCTTCCACGTTTCGGACGAGTTATGGACTTTGGATCAACTGCGACGAAGCGGTCGCACGATAAGACTGACGCGCGCTGCCGTCGCCATTGACTGTGGCGCTTTAACCAACTGTCACAATTAGGTGTCCGACAAACTTCAGTTTGTCGCTGGCTTCGTAATTGATCGCATTCGGGAGCGCCCGACAAACTGAAGTTGTCGCTGGCTTCGTAATTGGTCGCATTCGGGAGCGCCCGACAAACTGAAGTTTGCCGGACATTTGACGAGGAGCAAAACATGAAGATCGAAATCAGGCAGGGAGACATCACCGATCAGCCGGACGTTGACGCAATCGTGAACGCGGCGAACACCGACCTGATGTTGGGCGCGGGCGTCGCGGGCGCGATCCGCCGCAAAGGTGGAAACATCATTGATGAAGAAGGCCGGAAGAAAGCGCCGATCCGGCTGGGCGAAGCGGCGGTGACGACCGCTGGTTCGCTGCCGAACAAATTCGTGATTCACGCGGCGGCGATGGGTTACCGTCCCGAAGACGATCTGGTCCCGAAGAAACCGGGAACTGAATCGAGCGCCGAGATAATCCGCGACGCGACGATCAATAGTTTGCGCCGGGCGGAAGAGTTGAAGCTGAAGTCAATAGCTTTCCCGGCGCTGGCGACGGGCGTGGCAGGTTTTCCGATTGACGAATGCGCCGAGGTGATGATCACGGCGGCGCGCAATTACGCTTCGGAACATCCGGATAGCTCGATTGAACTGGTTGTCTTTGTCCTTTTCACATCGGGTGATTACGCGGTGTTCAAAAAGTTCGCCGAGAGTTGATGAGCGGGAGGATGAGATATGATTTTTTTCGATGTTGATACTCAGCGCGATTTTATGGACAGCGACGGCGCGCTTTACGTGCCCGACGCCGAAACGATCCGCTCGAATATCGAGCGATTGTTGGTGGCGGCGGGCGAGCGCAAGATCACGACCGTCTCTTCGCGCTGCGCGCACGAGGCGAACGATCCTGAATTCCAGATCTTCCCGCCGCATTGCCTTGACGGCGAGCGCGGCGCCGAACGCATCTTCGCCGAGTTGCCTGCCTTGCCGCGCCAGGAGGTTGCGGTTGACGCCGTGGCCGATTCGCAAACCAGGCTTCGGCCCGCCAATCATTACATCGTCAAGAAGAAGGTCTTCGATCTTTTCTCAAACCAGTGGCTGGAAGGGTTGCGGCAGAGGGGCGATTTCAAAGGCGAATCATGTGTCGTGTTTGGCGTCGCCACCGATTATTGCGTGCGCGCCTGCGCGCTGGGGCTGGCCGAAGCGGGCGCGCGTGTTCAGCTTGTGGAAGACGCCGTTCGTGGCGTCGCCGAGGAAACGACCTCGCGCACGATGGATGAAATGCGCGCCGCCGGAGTTGAATTTACGACGACTGATGAAGTATTGAAGAGACTGGATTGAGATTTGAATTTTAGATTTCAGATACCCAAGGAGACAGGCGCCGCGAATGAGTGAACTCAGCGATTACCCACGTCCTTCCGTCACCGTTGATCTGGTGATCCTCACCATCGCCGAAGACGATCTGAAGGTTCTGCTCATTCGGCGCGGGCAGGAGCCGTTCAAAGGGCGCTGGGCGCTGCCCGGCGGTTTTGTGGAGATCAACGAATCGCTCGAACAGGCCGCCGCCCGCGAACTGAAGGAAGAGGTCGGCGTGACGAATGTTTATCTCGAACAGCTTTACACCTTCGGCGATCCGAAGCGCGATCCGCGCGGGCGCGTGATCAGCGTCTCGTATTTCGCGCTGGTTGACGCCGAACGGCAGCGCATCGTCGCGGCTTCCGACGCCGCCGACGCCCGATGGCATTCAGTCTTCGATCCGCCAGGTCTGGCTTTCGATCATCGCAAGATTCTCGATTACGCCGTGTGGAGATTGAGGAATAAGATCGAATGGACTACGGTTGGATATGAGTTGTTGCCGAAGAAATTCACGCTGTCGGAATTGCAGCGCGTTTACGAGATCATCCTGCAACGCCCGGTGGACAAACGAAACTTCCGCAAAAAAATCCTGGCCCAGGGCCAGATCATCGAACTCAACGAAGCGCGCGGCGACGTGGCGCACCGTCCGGCCAAGCTTTATTCGTTTCGCAAATAATCAGTACCGCGAGCGGTAGCGAGCGTGCCTCCATCAACAGACCGATTCAGGATGCGCCGCTCGCTACCGCTCGCGGTACTGATCCGCAAAATCAGTACCGCGAGCGGTAGCGAGCGTGGCGGCATTAACGAGCGACTGATGGATGCGCGCTCGCTACCACTCGCGGCACTGATTTTTATGCGCCGCGAAAAGCCACCCACAGCACGATCACGCCCGCAATCAAACGATAGACGACGAAGAGCAAGGTCGAATGCCGCCGCAGGTAGCTGATCAGAAACGCGATGCTGGCGTAACCGACCACGAAAGAAACTCCGGTCGCCACGGCCAGGTTGTACATGCTCGTGCCGGTCAGAATCTCAAAAGCTTCCTTCAACTCCAGCAATCCGCTCGCGCCAATCGCGGGAATCGAGAGCAGGAACGAGAAGCGCGCGGCGGCTTCGCGGTTCATCCCGGCGAACAGCGCGGCGGTGATCGTGGTTCCTGAACGCGAAGAGCCGGGAATCAGCGCGAAAGCCTGAGCGACGCCGACAGCCATAGCCTCCTTGACTCCGATGTGCTCCATTTCGCTGCGGCGGAGGCTCACCTGTTCGGCAATCCACAACAACACGGCCCAGACGATCATGCTGGTACCGATCACGAACAGGTTCTTGGTCAGATCGCCTTCGATGATCTTTTTCGCCAGCAACCCGACGATCGCAATCGGCAGAGTGCCGAGGATGATCAGCCAGCCGAGTCTCGCTCCTTTGCGAGACGTGCTGTCGCGCAGCCCGCGCAACCAGAGGAGATTGCCCTGGATGAAGCCGATGGTGATGGACAGGATGTCTCTGAAAAAATAGATGAACACCGCCGCCAGCGTGCCCAATTGCATGACGGCGACGAAGGCCGTGATTTGCTGCGGCGACATTGTCTGCTCAAGCCCCATCCATTTTTCGGCGATGATCAGATGGCCGCTGCTGCTGATGGGAATGAATTCGGTGAGACCCTGAATGATTCCGAGAATGATCGCTTGGAGGAGATTCATAAGAATGCGGAGTGCGGAGTGCGGATCGCGGAGTGCGGATTCAGTTGAAATTCAGACTCCGTATCCCGCGATTCGATGCCGGGTGTTACTTCAATTTTTGCGTGAGGTAATTTTCAAGTTGTGAGACCGCCACGCGCTCCTGGAGCATCGAGTCGCGGTCGCGCACCGTGACCGTTTGGTCTTCGAGCGATTGGAAATCAACTGTGACGCAGAATGGGGTGCCGATCTCGTCCTGGCGGCGATAAAGTTTGCCGATGCCCGCCGAATCGTCGTAAACCACGCGGAGCGCCGGCTGCAAGTCACGCTTGATCTGCCTGGCCATCTCGACGATGCGGGGTTCGTTTTTCTTCAGCGGGAAGACGGCCACTTTGATCGGCGCCAATTGCGGGTGGAGTTTCAGCACGACGCGCGTGTATTCGTCGCACAGTTTCGCCGCAACCTGACGGACTTTCTTGAGCAGTTCGACACGGTCGGCGCCCGGCAGATCGCAGGCGTCTTCAACGGCGAGCAGCGATTGTGGCAATTCGGCTTCGCATTTGGCCAAAGCTTCGTTGATTGCGCGCAATTGATCGGCGGTTGGCGAGCCGGCTTTCAACTCGCCTTTCGCCGCAGCCTTCTCAGCTTCGCCAGTCTTCTTGTCAATGTTCTTGCGCGCGGCGGCGATAGCTTCACCGAGCGGTTTCAACTCTTCTTCTTTTGGCTCGCCCACGAGTTCTTCGTTGTAGGCTTCGCACAGGAATGCCAAGGTCGCGCGCGTCGCGCCCGCCGACGGTTCGATCACGTAAGGGATGTATCGCGCGCCCTTCTTGCCCGTCGCCGGATCAACGTATTGGTCGTCGAAATAATCGAGCTTCGTCGTGCTGTCCGTATTCTTTTGCAGCTTCAGCCGCTCCAGGTCTTCATCGGGCACGTTGTTGCTGTGCGCGGTCAGGTCGTAATCCTGCCGGTTGGCGATGCCTTCGAGTTCGCTGAAACCGAGCGAGCCTGGGAACAGGTATTCGATGTCAACCGTCGCCTTCGCGTAATGGGCCAGCTCATCTGGCGTCTGCTCGCGTTTGAGCAAACGTTCGGGCGCGATGCCCAGGTTGACGTACCAGTTGAACCGCTGCTCGACCCACTCCTGGTGAAGCTCCACATCGTTCTTCTCGCCGGGCTGCAAATACTGCGGCGGTTTGCAGAAGTATTCGATCTCCATCTGCTCGAATTCTCGCGTGCGGAAGGTGAAGTTGCCCGGCGTGATCTCGTTGCGGAACGCTTTGCCGATCTGCGCGATGCCGAACGGCAGCTTGCGCCGCATCGTCTGCTGGACGTTGGCGAAATTGGCGAAGATGCCCTGGGCGGTTTCCGGGCGCAAGTAAGCGACGTTCTCATCGCTCTCGACCGGGCCGACGGTCGTCTTGAACATCAGGTTGAAATTGCGCGCTTCGGTCAGGTTCGCCGAACCGCAGTTCGGGCATTTGCCGTCTTTCAGATGGTCGGCGCGATGGCGCGATTTGCACTCGCGGCAATCAATCATCGGGTCGGAGAACGTGGCTTCGTGTCCCGAATAACGCCAGACCAGACGGTTCATCAGGATCGCCGCATCCAGACCTTCCATATCGTCGCGTTCGTAAACCACCGAACGCCACCACGCGCGCATCACGTTGTTCTTCAACTCGACGCCCAATGGGCCGTAGTCCCAGGTCGAAGCGATGCCGCCGTAAATTTCCGAGTTAGCGAAGATGAAGCCGCGTCGTTTCGACAGGCTCACGATCTTTTCCATGCTTGGCGCTGCCATTGTTGTTACTGAAACCTTTCGATTACCAAGATGATATTGTGCAGGATCGAGGCGTGGGCACAAAAACGAAGGCCGGATATTAACAGAGCCTGCGCGCTGTGCGCAATTTGGCAAATCGGGCGGCAGATGGCAGAATGCTCCCCGCCTCCAACTTTAACCTTTGTTTGCAGTAGTCCCATGTCAATCAAAGCGTTACCCAAAATATTCGTCGTCGTCGCATTTGTGGTGCTGGCTGGTTGGCGCGTCATCGGCCATCCGGCTTACCAGAACCTTTACGCCAACGATCCGAGATCGAAACCGGAGCTGCGCGAGAAGTGCGCAATCTGCCACGCCCCCGCCGGGCGCGTGAAAGACGTGAACTTCCTGACCGAATTCGGACGCGAATTCCAAACGAATCGCTATCGCATTACGCCCGAAATGCGCGAACGATTCAAAGATATTTTTCTTTCCGCCGATCAACCCGTGTCTGGCATCACCGCTGACACGATCAGCCTTGCGACTTCACAGGTCGTGGTGAACATCACGGTCGCCAACGCGCGCGGCAAATATGTTTCGACGCTCGACCGCCAGGCGTTCACGCTGACGGAAGACGACCGCGAGCAGGAAGTGATCGAATTCTTCGGCGAAGAGACGCCGATGGCCGTCGCCGTGTTGTTGGACATTTCGGGCAGCGTGATCGAAAAAGACCTGAACCGGTATCGCAACTCCGTGCTTGACCTGGCTTATCGTTTGCGCCCTGATGACGCGCTCGCGCTCTACACTTTCGACGAGAGCGGAGTCAAAAAGGTCAGCGATTACTCGTCCTCGGTTTCCGGACTGAAGCCGCTGCTCAAAGAATTGAAGGGCGAGGGCAATACGCCGCTTTACGACGCGATATTGCTCGCAAGCAAGGAACTGCGGGTGCGCCCCGAACGCCGCCGCGCTCTGGTCTTGATTTCAGACGGAGCGGATAGCGCCAGCTCGGCGACCTTGCGCGAAGTCGAAAAGCAGGCTTTCCTCGCGGGCGTTTCGGTTTATGCGATTGATCTGGTCAACACCGAAAAAAGCTCGCGCCGCTCGCCCGAACGGCAAGCGGCGGCGCAAACGCTGAAACAGATCGCGCAGGAGAGCGGCGGACGTTACATCACGACCGAAGGCGGATTTTTTCTGCTGACCAGCCGGATGAAGCTGAAGCGGATTTTCACTGACTTGATTGACGAACTGCACAGCCAGTACACGATCACTTACGAGCCGGGCAACCCGCGCCGCCAGGGGCGCTGGCGCACGATTCGGATCAATCTCGAACAGGCCGACCTGAAGGCGCGGACGCGGCTCGGTTACCGGGAAGGCGTCGAATGAATTTGAGCATCAGATTTTTTCTCAACTGGCAGGATTACTTCGGGGCGCAGGAATTTTTCCGCGACCACCGTTACAGCGTCGCGCCGGAAAAAATAATCGGCGGAGTGGTGATGGTGGCGAGCGCGGTCTGGTTTTTCCTGGATGATCTGAACCTGGCTGCGACCTCCGGGTTGGCGCTGGGTTTGATCATCATCTTCGGCGCGCCGAGGGCTCGGCGTTGGGCGTCGAAACGCAAATGGCGACGCGAACCGCTCTATCAAACCGAGCACGCGGTCTCGTTCAGTGACGAAGGCGTTCACTTTCTGATGGGCCACGTCGAGTCGAACCTGGACTGGCTTTATTATCAGCGGCTGGTCGAAAGCCCTGAAGGCTTTCTTCTGATTTACGGCGACGACGCCTTTAACTTTTTTCCGAAACGCGCGTTCGATGGCGAGAGCAGGATCAATGAATTCCGGCGCCTGGCGCAAAAGAAACTCAAAAAATGACTCTGAACGAACAACTGGAATTTCTTACCAAAGGGACTGTCGACGTCATCCCAATTGAAGAGCTGAAGAAGAAGCTCGAAAAGTCCGCCGCTACTGGCCGTAAGCTGCGCGTCAAACTCGGCTGCGATCCGACCGCGCCTGACCTTCATCTGGGCCACTCGGTGGTCATCCGCAAAATGCGCGCGTTTCAGGAACTGGGCCACGACGTGATCTTCCTGATCGGAGATTTTACGGGAATGATCGGCGATCCGACGGGACGCAACGCCACTCGCCCGCCGCTCACCCGCGAACAGATCGAGGCGAACGCCGAAACCTATAAAGCGCAGATCTTCAAGCTGCTCGACCGCGAAAAGACCATCATTGAGTTCAACGCGAAGTGGTTGAACGCGTTCACGCCCGAAGATTTCGTCCGCTTGACCGCGAAAGTCACGCTCGCGCAGATGCTCGAACGCGATGATTTTTCCAAACGGCTGGCGAGCGGAGTTGAAATCAGGCTCCACGAACTGCTCTACCCGCTCGCGCAGGGCTACGATTCCGTGGCGCTCGAAGCCGACGTGGAACTCGGCGGCACCGATCAGAAGTTCAACCTGCTGATGGCGCGCGAAATTCAACGCGCTTACGGGATGGAGCCGCAAGTGATCATGACCACGCCGCTGCTCGAAGGTCTGGATGGCGTGAACAAGATGTCGAAGAGCCTGAACAACTACATCGGCATCACCGAACCGCCCGATGAGATTTACGGCAAAGCGATGTCAATCTCGGACGACCTGATGTGGCGTTATTACGAATTGCTGACCGAGATGACGCCAGCCGAAGTCGCGCAATTGAAGTCCGAGGTCGAAGCAGGCGCGCGCCACCCACGCGATGTGAAATCGCAACTGGCCAAAAAGCTCGTTGCGGATTTTCATTCACAATCGGAAGCCGACCGCGCCGAGGCCGAGTTCATCCGCCGCTTCCGGGAGCATCAAGCGCCAACCGAGGTCGAAACGCGCGCGATCAAACCGTCGTCGCCAAAGATCAAACTGGTTGACCTTCTCCTTCAAACCGACCTTGCCCCGTCGAAAGCTGAAGCGCGGCGATTGATTTCGCAGGGAGGCGTGAAGCTGAACGGCGAGCGAATTAGCGAAGTGGCCCACGAGATTGACACAGCGGCGACGAAAGAAGCGCAGTTGCAGGTAGGCAAATTGAAATTCCTGAAGGTGACGTTCGAGTAATTCCGGCAGGCTTCTTGACCATCCCGGAAGTGATTCATATAATCACGCCCGCTTGCCGATCGGTCATTTCGATCATTGATTAAGTGGGGACGTGGCGGAATTGGTAGACGCGCGGGTCTCAAAAACCCGTTACCGAAAGGTAGTGTGGGTTCGATTCCCACCATCCCCACCATTGCTCTCATTACACCCGCCGAAGCGACAGAAGCGCAGCGCCGGAAAAAACCGAGCTCATTGGTGAGATGATCACAGGCGGAAAGACGATCAAAGCCGTCGACACAGAAACGGCCGCCATGCCGATCACAAAGGCGATTGAACTCTTTGAAGACCACGTGGAGACGCATTCGCCAGGAAAGCCTCAGACACTCAAACGCTATCGCCGCGCCCTCGGTCACTTCGCTCGCATCCTCGGCGCGAAAAAATATAAGGAGACGGGTTGAAACGCAATGGCTATCGCGAGGTCTGTGTGAAGACTATCCACGGGTCGTTCCCCTTTGCCGTGCAGCGATAAGAAGGTGTGGGAATTGATGAGTATGGTGGCGCGGACGAAAGCGGAGAAAGAGCAGCACGCCGGAGTGCTACAGCATCAAGCCGAGATCATCGACTGAACGTCGGCAGCGCGCAGGCAAAAGTATCGGTAGCGGGCGGATGGAGAAAGGAGTGGATCAGGTGATCGGCGCACGCCAGAAGAGCAAAGGGACGAGTTGGAATCCTCAGGGCAGCAAAGCGCGGGGCATTCTCAAGATAGCCCCGTTTTATTTACAGCAAGAAAGAATTTGGCTCCTCAGGTAGGACTCGAACCTACAACCCTCCGGTTAACAGCCGGATGCTCTGCCATTGAGCTACTGAGGAGCAAGGCGGTCAAAACTTATTGAAATCCAAATGGACGTGAGGGGGATCGAACCCCTGACCTCCGCATTGCGAACGCGGCGCTCTCCCAGCTGAGCTACACGCCCTTGAAACGAGTGCGCATCTTACTCAGCCGGGTTTGATCTGTCAAGCTCGCCTCCGGCTAATCTCCCGCGTAAGTGAAACCATTGACGGCTGTTTCAAGCAGTATTTACAGGCTCGCGGCGCATTGTCTGCTCTGATATGCTCCGATCGTTCCAAACAAAATCTCAGGTTGAGGAGCGCGTTATGGCTGACCCCAGGAAGCGATCATCGGAACCACAATCAGGATTACTGTTCGGCGATCTTTCCGCGACCGAATCGCTCGCGCGAACGGAATCAATCGAGGTTCCGCCCGACGATTCGCTCGCGCAGATTCTGGCCGAGGTGAAAAGCGGCTGCCTCTGTGGCGCGTGTAAGCCTGGAATGCCGGTTGTTTTCGGCGAAGGGCCGGAACAAGCAGAGTTGATGATCGTCGGCGAAGGACCTGGTGTTGACGACATTCAATCGGAATTGCCTTTTCAGGGGCCGGCCGGAATGTTGCTGAACCGAATGCTGGCG
>Ga0247727_10013753_pt1 | contig 13573 bp, 16 predicted proteins | sample WisWelCaveWW1625_FD_202498 | JGI IMG/M metagenome (GOLD analysis project Ga0247727, IMG submission 202498) | Biofilm microbial communities from Wishing Well Cave, Virginia, United States - WW16-25 | ecosystem: Environmental > Aquatic > Deep subsurface > Groundwater > Cave microbial mat | place... | reverse complement strand
GGGGAATCGAGGACCCACGCATCACCTTCCTCGAAGAACTCGGCAAGTACGCGGTCGCCTACACCGCCTTCAGCAAGGGGGGGCCTGGCGTGGCATTGGCACTGACGGAGGATTTTCGGCAATTCGAACGCTACGGTCTCATCATGCAGCCTGACGACAAGGACGCGGCAGTGCTTCCACGACGGATCGATGGAAACTTCGCGCTCCTTCACCGCCCCATGACCGATTCTGGGGCGCATATCTGGATCTCGTTCTCGCCCGATCTGCGGAATTGGGGAAGTCACAAGCTGCTCCTACAGGCACGCAGGGGCTCGTGGTGGGACGCGAACAAAGTCGGGCTCTCGCCGCCGCTGATTGAGACCCATCGAGGGTGGTTGATGCTTTATCACGGCGTTCGGCACACGGCGTCTGGGGCGCTCTACCGTCTCGGCGTCGCCCTTTTCGCGCTCGACGAGCCCGACCACTGCCTCCTTCGGGGCGATTCGTGGATTTTCGGCCCCGAGACATCCTACGAGTGCAAGGGAGACGTGGCCAACGTCGTCTTCCCCTGCGGCCACACCATCGACGCCGACGGTGACACGATCAATCTCTACTACGGCGCAGCGGACACCAGCGTAGCACTCGCGACGGGAAGTATTCGTGAGCTCCTGCAGTGGCTCGATCAACACGGCCACGCCTAGCGAGTCCTCGATGGACTCATCCGTGAACCTTAGTCGATCGTCAATATCGCAATGCTAACAAACGACCCGTTGCTCATCGAAGGTCACCGCATCATCGATCAGAATCGCAAAGCGGTCCTCCCCAGGAATCAACGGTTTTTACGACATATGAGCCTTAAACTTCCTCATAGTCGAATGATGATTCGCGACCCATAGTTGTAGCAAAGGACAGAGACAGATGTTGCAAGAACCACAGAACAAAGTTGGGGATGTCAGCCTGGAGCCGCATCCCGCTGTCGCTCTCAAGGCGGCACCTGAAATATCTCGACAGCGGGAATGATGAAGATTCCGATTCGCTCGCGCGGCGTCGAGATAACCACGGCTCTGCGAGCCCATGTGGAACGTCGGCTTGGCCTCGCACTCGCTCGATTCGGAGCGAAAATTGGCCGAGTGATCGTCCACTTCTCGGAGGCCAACGGGCACGAGGGCGGTCCGACCACACGCTGTCAGATCGATGTGGGACTGAGTCTACGAAACGTGCGGGCCGAGGACACGGACACCGACTCGTTCGCCGCCGTTGATCACGCGACCGACCGCGTTTCGCGTTCCATCGCCCGTGCGCTCGACCTAGAGCCAGCGGATGACGACGGTGTAATCTAATTGCGATGGTCCACAAGATAATCCAAACAGTCGAGCAGAACATTGATCATGCGGGCGACGCGCTGCAGCTACTGCTGGACGAAGCTGTCACCACTCCCTTCTGTCGTGGACGGCGAATATTATTCGTCGCGCGCTCGAGGCCCCGCTCGGCTACGAAGATCACGTGGGGCAGATAGAAAAACGGCGCCATCGCCGACGAACGAGCGCGGGCGAGAAGAACGACTTGAGGGTGAAGCGCTTCGCCTTTACCACAGCGTGCATGATACCGGCAGTGTAACCCGAGTTCGATTCCGTTCAAAATTTGCAGTTCATCAATACACGACAACGTTGACGGGGTCTTTTGACCTGAGCACCTATCGCCGCTTGTCTGGATGACGTGCATAAGTTCTTCCGATTAGGGAGTTGCGTTTGATCTTGACTGAGGTCCGAGGAGTATCACTCATGATTAAGACCAGTTTTGGTGTGCGGGTTCTATCACTACTGACTGCTGCGATTTTATTTGGAGCAATTGCTTGCTCCAGTATTGGAAATGACAACATTGAGCCGTGTAACGCTACACCGCTCGACGCTACAGATTTGTGCGATCCATTGGTCGTGACCTTCTCTCCCAATTCGACCAATCCATACTATCCCCTCGTGGCTGGCAATTACACGGTCCTCACCGGGGAAAAAGCTGGTCAAAAAATTTTAATCCAACGAGAAGTTACGGATCAATTAGAGCCGATCGAAGTCAACGGCATTCAGGTCAACACACACCAGCTGATAGTCAGAAAATATATCAACGATGAAATTCACCAGATCAATATCAACTATCTTGCCGAAGCGGATGACGGCACAGTCTGTACCTTTGGCACATACGTCGAAGTCTATTTTTGGGATCATGGTGTGAACACCGATTATATTCCATCTGCCGCCGGGACCTGGATGGCCGGGGTCGACGGCGCCTTACCTGGAATTGTCATGCCAGCGACTCCAACTGTCGGACAAGTCTATTTTCAAGCGCAGGCGCCTGGTGTCGTGATGAGCATCGGCCGCATCACGTCAATCGAAGCGGCGCGCGATATCGGGGGAACCGAGTTTCAGGATGTTGTGACCGTTTACGATCTTAATCCTCTTGATTCTTGTAATCTGGGAAACAGTGGGCCAAAGCGTTATGTGCCAGGAATCGGTGAGGCCGCAGGCGTCGACGTCGAGCTGACTTCATTCACAGCTGGCACCTAATCCACTCCCGTCGCAAAAAAAATGGGGTGCAGGGCGTTGAATTGTGACTTGGCACGTTGCGAGGAACATCAGCGAGGCGCCAACTTCCCCGCTGTTAAACGGACTATTGAATAATGGAAGAATAAATTGTTGTCTAGCTGCTTCCTCGATTACCATACCGAAACGGTTGAGGAGGTTGCGATGAAACCGTTCATCATTAGTCTGATCGCGCTGATCAGCCTCGATGGCTGTTGGCTCGGCTTCATTGCCGGCGACTTCTACCAGCAGCAGCTAAGCCATCTGATGGCCGAATCGTTCCCCGAATGGCCATTTTTAATATTCTATCCGCTCTATGCGTTTGGCACCACGGTCTTTGTCATCAAGCCAGCTCTCGCGACAAAATCGTTGCGTGTTGCACTATGGCGTGGCGCACTCTTTGGCGCCGGCGCCTACGCTGCTTATGATCTCACCAACCAGGCCACCCTGAGGAACTGGCCCTTTCTTGTAACCGTCGTCGATCTCTTGTGGGGTATTGTCGTGACAACAGCGGCGAGTGCGATTGCCTACGCGATTTCCTCACTCGGCCAGAAAACCATCACTGTTCCATCACAAGCAGACTCATGATGGGTCTGTCACCGGATACCCCCGAAGGGGGCATTTTTCTAACCGATTGATTTTATTCCCACCGAAACTCAAAAAATCGAATTTGGCGACAGCGTCATGATCTACATCGTCTCGAGGACACGGCATGCTGCTTAAATCCAGCGCCGAACTCTTTCTTTGTAGGCTCGGTATTCGTCACCAAATTTCTGCTCTAAGTAGCGTTCCTCTTTTTGAATAACCAGTTTATTAAGGATGACCACCAACAGTACCTGAGACAACACGACCCATAGACTGTTCACCGCAAAGGCAACGCTAGCACCGACAAGTACGAACGAGCAGTAGATCGGATTTCGAGAAAATCCGTAGACGCCGGTCGTGATGATTGTTGAGGTCGTTTTCCAAGGCTTGATCTCGGTCTTTGCCTTTTTGAAAACCGTTGCGCAGCTGAACACGGTTCCCACGCCAACGGCGAAAAAAGGTAGCGCGAGCAAAAACCGCAGCGCATCGGGAACCAGCTGAATCGGATACGCCCCGTGTAACCCAAGCCCTAACAACACGCACGCGACAAGCATCAATGGTGGAGGGACCCCCACCTGAGCGCTATCTTGCTCCACGTCCATCAGGGCCATCGTAATCCTTAACCAAGTACGGGATCCCAATCTATCGGACATGTTCTCAGCCATCAAGCCTTACCGTACAAAACATTTACATCGCCATCGACCTCCCGGCATACTTTGAACCGCTTGGTTTCATGCGGATCACCGCAAGGCCACCCAAGATTCTGAAAAATCGCAGCGCGTGCTGTGAACGGTGTGGTGGTGATGACCTTACGAACGGAAGACGGAAGAACGTGAATCCTTGGTTGACGGTTCCAGTCTCAGAGTATGAAGGCCATATGCAGGCGGTTGGTCAGTTTGCAACGCTCAACGAGATTTTTGCCGATGTCTATCGAACGGCACGCCCTCGACGGTTGGCCGTACTGGGGTGTGCGGCAGGAAACGGGTTTGAGCATATCGAACCCAGCATCACCGAACGCATCGTAGGGGTCGACATCAATCCCCACTATATCGAGCTCGCTCTGCGACGATTCGGAAACTGGGGAAACAAGCTCCAGTTCGTTTGTGGGGATGTGCTTGCGCATGAGCTTGAACCGGCCGCGTTCGACATGGTGCATGCAGCACTGCTCTTCGAATACGTCGACCCGAACAACTTGTTCCAGCGAATTGCCACTTCTCTAACGGCCGGTGGACTCTGCTCAATTGTTCTTCAGCTCCAGAACGATCGGATCCCAACTGTCAGCGTGACGGCATTTCAGAGTTTGCAAGCACTTTCGACGATCATGCAGCTGCGCCAGCCTAAGGAAATAACGCGGCTCGCCATTGCGCATAGCCTGGCTCTGCTGAAGGAATGGGAGGTCCCGTTGCCCAACGCCAAACAGTTCTGGGTCGGGCTGTTTTCGCGCTGATTCCAGCTCCGCGACCGATTTACTCGAGATCGCTTCCGCAACACCACTCAAGGCTTAGCGTTAAAAAGGGCCACCGATTGATGGAATTCACCGATACCGCGATCGAGCAGATTCTGTTGATCACTGGGATCATCGAAGTTTCTTTAGAAAAATTGTGAACTGTGCACCGCGCGGCGCGTAGTGCTGTTAACGTTTCTATTTCAGCAATGGAGAATGATCAATGCGTGCCTTACCCTTACGGACGGCCTGTCTCAGTATGCTATCCACGCTGTTTTTGGCATATAAACCAGCCGACAACAGTTGGGTACCGCTGAAAAACCGCACGACGACGTCAACCCTACAACAAAACAGAAACGATAAGACCTATGTCGAGGCGATTACGAAGACCATGGGGATGGTCAGCGATCCGACCGCCCAGAAACTGATCCAACACCATGGCCTAAACATCGTTAACATCACATGGGAAGATACGGGACGTTATAAAAACTCCTCGGTCGGGCCAAACATCAGCGATATGAGTATCCAGGTTGAGTATGAAAACCCCGGTAAAGAGTCGCGCCCACAGGTGGCCCTGATGCCGGTGATCCGCTACCCCAATTTTACCGACAAAACCGGCGACATCGACCCGCGGGCGTTTACGTTGTTAGTCGGCAATCAGAACGGTAGAGCGCTCAAACGGGTTTCACTTTATGACTTTCTCAAAGAGCCCACCCGATATCTTAGCGATTCAAGCAGCTGGCGGGGCAAAAACCGATCGCTGCTCGCATCTAAGCGGGATGACAAGGTGTTGGTCAGTGCGCAGGCTTGTTTTCTGCCGGTGCCCAAGAAGCAGAACGCGCAGTTCAATCCGGTGTTGTTCAATTACCAATCGGTTTCAGGCGATCCAGCCGTGCTGACGATTCTCGCCACACGGGAGGGAACCAGCGTCACGATCATCGATAACAAACGCGACCGCTTCAAATCAGGCGACACCTGGGGTCAACGACTATTCCACAACGACAACGGCCAACGTGCCAGCCTCACCGGCGAGCGCCTAAGCGATTACAAATCCATGCCCGGTGAGATCGTCCCCACCGACGCCAACAAAGCGCTTGGTATGAGCATGGTGTTGGTGATCCAGATCCCGCTTAAACAGCGGCATCCGTTGGAGAATGAGATGCTAGGCGGTGAATTTTCGGCGGTGCCGATGTCACCGTCGGCGTCTAAGATGGCTACTCGCTCGCGCAGCGACATTGAGGCCGCCGTGATCGGCCACGGCGTGCCTGAAGGTCCATTTACCGAGATCGACGATCTCGCCATCGAGCGCGACGAACGTTTTCCGATCCGGGTTACGGTGCAGTTCTACAAAGCGACGACCAACGGCATGATCGACCCACAGAACGTCAAGCAGATCGCCCACGAGATCGAATCGGTTTATCAACAGGCCGAAAATGTCGGCAGCCTGGTCGTCGCCGGGGAAACCGGCCGTCCCACCGAGTATGAAGGTAACAAGCTACAACCTGCCGATTGGTGGGAGACTTTTTGGAAGCGTTACGAAACAAACATCGGCGAAAGCCGCCACGACGCGATCAAACGCCTGATCCAATTGATCGGCAGCGACTATCAGAACCGCAGAGTCAGCGAACTCTATTTACGAGATCTGCTACACGCACATCCCTAATGGGGCTGTTCTTGAGGCTTTTCCCGATCATTTGGGAGCGGGACCAATCGCTGCAAGACCTAACTGGAGCGCAATCAGTCTGTGCATCTGATCGTGGGCCTCATGAACTGTGAGATAGATTACGTTGCCATCAGATCTCACTAACTGAATGGCGATATCATCCGCTTTACCGTCGCTATCCGTATTGACGTCCGCGACAACACTAACGGAGTAATCCATAATGGAAGACAACGATTGGCCCGAAGGTAGTTGCAAGAGAACTTCATAGGAGTAGGCTGCGCCAACGGGGCGACAGCTGGTTAGCGAGAACGGCATATAATGAATGAGTCGAAGCTCTGCAATGCTGTTCTGGGTCACGACAAACGCGTCCCACACGGGCTCACCTAATTCGCACTCATGTTTCGGCGCAAACCAATCTTTTAATTCTTGTACGTTCTCTTCATTGATGGGCTCCGTGTTGATCCAGGCGCCCGTCAAAATAGTGGCATTCTGGCCCACATCGTTCTTCGATGCAGGTGTCTTTGAAAGTTCATGACTCATCTGATGAATCTCCTTGCAGGCAATAACAGCATTATAAAAGATATCGAAAAAACTCACGAAATGTTTCTTGGGGATTCGGGTGACGGAGAAGCTTAGAATGCAAATCTACTCAGTACGTTCCGAACCGAAAATGTCTTTAGTCACCGTTGCGTCCAGATAAAGACGCAACCCCGAAGATCGAATGGCCGATATGTATGAGGGTCGGTTTCAAAACTAATGGGGGTATATCTCATGGGAACAACGTTCAAGCCAGCACAGCTACTTTCAGTCGCACTGCAATCTAAGGCTCTTAAGTGGTTTACGTGCCAACATTCAGCTGCACCCTTTGGTGAGCGTATCGCTAACTTCAAGGTCAACGTCGAATAAAAGACGCTCGACATTTACAAACCGGACGCTAAGACGCCTGAAAAACAGTTCGCGCTAAGCGGCACTGTCCTTGAGGCGATTAGCCGAGCTGCTCCGAAGGGTATAACCCAAACCATCGTGGCATCAGCAATCGTCGGACGATTTGATGACCCGGCGAGACCCGATCGTGCAGCCGATGATCTCGTGATCAACATTGAAACATTTCAATACAACCACACTACCAGGCTGAAGATCCCTACGAGAGACGAATATTTCGTCATTCATGATGCGGCCGAAGTTGTTAAACAGACAACCCAAATCAGTCTCGATAACGGATTCAAGCGTTGCAACTAAACAATCCTTCCGTCCCTGGGTCTTCGCTCGTGTGGGGGGTACAAGAACACAAAATCAATCGCCATCCTCCCCTATTTCTCGTAGAATTAATAATGGGTTCTAGCTAAAAGACATTTTTTCTCAATAGGAAAACCATCCCTAAAAAAATAGGAGCTGTTATGGGACCAAAATCGATCAACTATTCTTCTTGCTGAATTTTGGCAGCAGGGTGACAATCAACAGCTTCAGAACAGGTCGGCGTCGAATACGTTGTCCTTCGGCTATGATAATGGTCTGACATTAATTAACGATTAGATTGTGAGGTTCCCCCTCACCCTAAAGCGCTTTCAGAAGAAATCGATTCCGCCCCCGCAGCGGTATACTTCGTGCCGAGGGGACCCAATCCCGCACTCGAGCGGGGGCATCTTTGAATCAAGGTTCACCGAAAATGAAACGATGGATCCATTACTGCAGTGTAGGCACGGTATCGCTCGTTTATCTGTTTCTTGCCGCTTACGTATGGCCATTGGCGCAAGGCACCGGTTCGTGGCCCGATGGATGGGAGTGGTGGTTGCACCCGGAGTTATCCCACTATCGTCCCGAGGTATGGCCCAATCCCCTGCTAACCCTGCTGGGTGTAACTTGGGGCATCGAATGGGCTCTGGTTACCATTGGCGCTCGTACCTTGAGTCTGGGAAAAATTGCGCTGCACCACGGCATTTTTTTGATGTGCATTGCCGTCTCTGCAGTCGGGCGTAATGTGGGGTACGCGGCATTTCACCTCGTCGCCGTTGCGATGGCGATTGGGTTCGGGTTTATGGTTGCCGCGGGAATTTATCTGCTGCGTCGAAAATTTTAAACGGTTATCTATTCGATTGTACGCCAGGTTTTGAATAATAAAGAAACGCCAAGATCCGCAGGTCGGAAAAAAGATTGTCAATTTCCGCCTCGAGGTCTAGCAACTGCTTAATGAAAAATGGGTACCGTGCATCGGGGAACGGAAATTCCGCGCCATCAAGGTCTTGCTGGATGCGGGGGCGTTTTTCAAATGCCTGGTGATAGCGGGTCGTCTTGTCTTCAATCAAAGACGCAGCCTTTGTTTTCCATGCTGCGAGGTACCGCGGGTCTGTTGGGTACTGACCGATTGCCGTCTCGATCACCGCAAGTCGTTTATTGAAGTAGTCAACCGTCATCACGTCAAACAGGTTCGATTGATTCGGCTCAAATGGCTCAGTTGTGCGAAAAGCTTGGTCTGCTAATATATCGATTCGAGCCCCCTCGTTGCGTGAGATCGAAGAGCCATCCGCTAAACTCGCCTTAACCAGCTGATAGGCCATAAATTGGCCTTCTTTCGCGGTCCAACCGCAGCGATGGAGCTCAAAAAAGGCTTCAAGCAGTCGATTTGTGAACGCACCCTCGATTTCAATGGCGTCGATCTTGACGAATGTATCTCCAGCGTTTGGATACGCCTTCGCGGCCGCAGCCTTAAACTCCTGTAGAAGTTCCTGGCGGCCCCTAAAAATCTCACCCAGTGTCAAATTCCCCATCGAAATCGTCCATCTTGAATACCACCCGTAACCCACCAACGATCCACCCGACGTTGATGCTGCGAGTCATGGGTCAGTGCACTCTAAGTATCGACCCCGATCTGGTATTGGTTGCGACATCCCTACGCCATAATCACTCGGAAGCCAATACGCCCAAGAGAACCGTGACCCACAACACCCACGTCGTTTTCCATGTCTTTCGAACGTCGTGGTGTGCATGTCGAACCACCTGGATTCTCGCCGACGGCCGTGGGAATGACGGACAGAAAGTTCGGAGACAACCTGTTAACGGAGCGAAACCGTTCGACGCATAGCGGCCTTATTGCCGTTAATCATCGGCGTAGATCGCGAACTGCAGTAAGATCAGATCATTCACCAGATGTTTGCCTAACTTGAGATAAAGCTTGCCCGACCCATAGTTCACGCCCCATTGCGTTCGATCAAAACTCAAATCGCCCTGCGCAGCCCAGCTGCCGGGTGCGGTCTCGCCGATCACCGCTTCAACCTGAACCGGGTGGGTCTTGTTCTTGAGCGTCAACATGCCGTCCAACCGATGACTCGGCATGCCCGCCGGCGCATCGGCGATCGGCATTGCCGCCGTCAGTTCAATCATCGCCTCTGGAAAACGGACCACGTCAAAAAAGTCGTCCGAGTTCAGATGGTCGATCAAGATCCGATTGAACTTCGGATCTTGTAGGTCGCCGCAGACGATCGATGTCATGTCGATCACCACTGTCGCGCTCGCAAGCTGACCGGCTTGAATCGACACGGTTCCGCTTTTGCATCGCAACGATCCCTCATGACAATTACCCAGATTGCGTCCGACCCACTGAATCCTACTGCGTTCGGTATCGAGACAAAGCTGCTGGCTCGCTCGACTGATCACCTCGTGGGCTACCCCTGTACGCTCGACCGGTCGTCCCAGCTCCGTACAGCCTGCGAGCCCCTGACGAAAATCGAAAACTGATTGATAGCCCAACTCGATCAACTTCTCAGCTGCGGTCATCGACGCCAATGACGCTTCGCTCGGTCCATAGACAACGATCGTAGCCTCTTTGTCGGTGACCAGTTTGGCGATCTGTTGCGCGAAATCGACTTCATAGACACAGGCGTTGACCGCCCCCGGAAGATGCGACTGCACAAAATATTCTTTCGGCAAAACGTCGATCAGGGTAAACGCTTTCCCCTGATCTTGCCATTGGGCCAGGGTTTGACAATCGATGATGCTCATGGGCTGCCCCTTCCGTTTACCCTCATGCCATCGTTGACAGATACTTTTCGAGACGGTCGTAGCTCGCGGACCAGCCTTCGGTCATCCCGGTCGCCCGCGTTGCAACGATCTCCCGATCCGACGGTGTGGTGAATGTCGTGACGCCGCCCTGATGCTTCTTTTTTGAAGTGGCCATGATTCCTCTCCTTTATATTGCCATCCGCCGTAACCGCAGCGCATTGCCGATCACCGATACCGAGCTAAAGCTCATCGCCGCTGCAGCAATCATTGGGCTCAAGAGCAACCCGAAGGCCGGATAGAGCACGCCGGCGGCAATGGGAACACCGAGCGCGTTGTAGACGAACGCGAAGAAAAGGTTCTGCTTGATGTTTGTCATCGTCAGACGCGAAAGGCGTCGCGCGCGGACAATTCCGCGCAAATCGCCCTTGATCAGCGTGACTCCGGCGCTTTCCATGGCCACGTCAGTGCCGGTTCCCATCGCAATGCCCACCTCGGCTTGCGCCAAGGCCGGTGCATCGTTGATGCCATCACCTGCCATGGCCACAACCTTGCCCGCGGCCTGAAGTCGTCTGACGGATTCCGCCTTCTCGTCGGGCAGAACCTCCGCAATCACGTCGTCGATGCCGAGCTTCTTTGCGACCGCCTCCGCAGTGGTCCGGCTGTCCCCCGTCAGCATCACGACACGTATGCCGTCGCGATGTAGCGCACGAATGGCCTCGGGCGTGCTCTCCTTGATCGGATCCGCAACACCCACAAGCCCGGCTGGCTCGCCGTCCACGGCGACGAACATCACGGTCTGACCGTCGGCCCGAAGCCGCTCAGCGCGTTCGGCCATGCGTGCCGCATCGACCCCCTGAGTCTCCATCAACGCCCGGTTGCCAAGCGCGACCGAGTGCCCGTCCACTTGTCCTTTGACCCCCTTGCCGGTGACCGACTCGAAATGGTCGGTCTTCGTCATCGTCACACCGCGCGCCTCTGCCCCCAACACGATCGCCGCGGCGAGGGGGTGTTCGCTCCCGCGTTCGAGTGTTGCTGCAAGCCGCAAGAGCCGACTCTCGTCAAATCCCGCTTCGGGCGCGACCGTCACAAGCTTAGGTTTGCCTTCGGTGAGGGTCCCGGTCTTGTCCACGACCAGCGTGTCGACCTTTCGCAAGATCTCGATCGCCTCGGCGTTCTTGAATAATACGCCAAGCGTGGCCCCCTTGCCCGTCGCGACCATGATCGACATCGGCGTGGCCAGCCCAAGCGCACACGGGCAAGCGATGATAAGAACCGCAACCGCATTGATCAGCGCGTACACCATCGCCGGCTCAGGGCCAATGAGTGCCCAGACGACAAACGCTGTGAGGGCGATGAGGATCACCGCCGGAACGAAATATCCCGAAACAATGTCCGCCAGCTTCTGAATCGGCGCACGACTGCGTTGCGCCTCGGCAACCATCGCCACGATCCGCGATAGCAGTGTCTCCATACCGACCTTCTCGGCGCGCATAACAACGCTACCAGTGCCGTTGATCGTCGCACCGATGAGCGAATCACCAGAAGCCTTCGCAACCGGGATCGGCTCTCCAGTAACCATCGACTCATCCACGCTCGTCGTGCCTTCAAGCACCACGCCGTCGACCGGCACCTTCTCCCCGGGGCGTACTCGCAGTCGATCGCCCCGAGCAACGCGCTCGAGCAACACGTCTTCTTCGGAGCCATCGTCGTTGATCCGCCGCGCGCTCTTGGCCGCCATCCCCAAGAGCTTCTTGATCGCGGCACTGGTTTGGCTGCGCGCGCGGAGTTCGAGCAGCTGCCCTAGCAGGATCAAGGTTACGATGACGGCCGCCGCCTCAAAGTAGACGGCAACCCCACCCCCATGGCCGCGAAACGAGGCGGGGAAAACCTTAGGGAAGAGTGTTGCCACCACACTGTACAAAAAGGCGACGCTGACGCCGAGTCCGATCAGCGTGAACATATTCAGACTCATGTTACGAATGGATCTCACGGCGCGGACATAGAACGGCCAGGCCGACCAGAGACAAACCGGCGCGGCCAAGGCAAGCTCGATCAAGCTGCGGATGCGCCCCGAAAAAAGGCTTGAAACGGGTCGGCTGGGGAGCATGTCGAGCATCACCATTGCGACCAACGGCAGCGAAAGGCTCACGGCAAACCAGAAACGTCGCGCCATATCTCGGAATTCGGGATTATCATCGCCGTCATCAGCATTCGCGTGAAGCGGCTCTAACGCCATCCCGCATTTCGGACAATCGCCAGGTTTGTCGCGGATGATCTCGGGATGCATCGGACAGGTGTACTTCTCAGCAAGTTGACCCTGGCGGGAGGAATTCAAATATTTGGACGGTACCGCACGAAACTTCTCCAGACATCGCGCGCTACAAAAAACGTAGCGCTGCCCATCCTGTTCGTCGGTCCAGCGTGCGGTCGCAGGATCGACGGTCATTCCGCAGACAGGATCATGGGCCTTCACCTGCAACGCTGGTGCGCTACCGTGGGCGTCGTGGATACCCATCGCGCATAGCCTCCCTAAATCCCAGCAGCGATCGACAACCAACGTGAACGTAGTCCAACGTCGGTTTCTCTGGCAACAGCTCCTCGTGCGTCACCAGGCCTGATGGCTAAATTTCGGGGCGCTGATATTATTTTGAAGAGCTTGCTACCTAAATTCGACCTGGCTATTTAAGCAGCTTTCCCGCAACTGCGACGATCCGTTCTGCAAGAAGTTTTTGGGCCGTCAAGTCGTTAATTTTCGCCGTTGCTTCGTCGACGTAATGATACATATCGCCGCCAGCTTCCGATAGCCGACTCAGCGCTTGCCGTTCAGCCTCGATCTGGGCTCCAAGCTTCGAAACTTCTTCCGTAGCTTTCCATTTCCCATCGGCGATCGACACGTTGGAAAGCAGCCCACCCGCGCTGCCTAAAAATTTTAGCGCGATTGCAGCTTCGCTGAGGCTATTCAATTTCGCCAGATAGTCTGTCGTGGGCTGACCCACATAGTCATAACTTGTCGTTCCCAGGCATGTGATCAACACCTTGAAGCAGGCATCGGCTGTCCTCCGGCGATCGTCACTGTAACTCTTTTTCCATTTCACACCCTGTTTGAAGGTAGCCCATTGCTCTCGGATGTGGGGGAGATCTGCGCTGTCGAGACGTCCGAAGGAAGAACCCCCATCGAACCGCTCGGCAATCTCCGCGCGCGGGATTGCGCCTACACCCGTGTAAAATCGATCGTAACCGACTTGTAGCACAGCCCGAAGGAGTCCGCCGACATCACAGGCGTTGGTTTGGGTTGCGGGGTTTGACATGCTCTTGTTTCCTTTTGTCATC
>Ga0247727_10013752_pt1 | contig 13575 bp, 12 predicted proteins | sample WisWelCaveWW1625_FD_202498 | JGI IMG/M metagenome (GOLD analysis project Ga0247727, IMG submission 202498) | Biofilm microbial communities from Wishing Well Cave, Virginia, United States - WW16-25 | ecosystem: Environmental > Aquatic > Deep subsurface > Groundwater > Cave microbial mat | place... | reverse complement strand
CAATCTGCGCCATGGATTTTCATAGAGGAAACGCAAGCAAACATCAAACGTGGCTCCGCCCCACACTTCCATGCTGAAAGTTTGCGGATGATTCTTTGCGAAACTTTCTGCAACTTTCAGCATATCGTAAGTTCTCATTCTCGTTGCAAGAAGAGATTGGTGAGCGTCACGGAAAGTAGTATCGGTGTAATGAATTTGTTTTTCTTTCTTGAGCCATGCGCAGAATTTATCGGGACCAAGTTTGGTTAATAAATCTTTTGTGCCTTCGGGATATTTATCGTAGCGGTTAAAGTCAGGAACAAGTGGTTTGGGAAACTTTTTCGTCTTGTCCACCACTTTCACGTCAGGATTGCCATTCACAATTGTATCTCCCAGAAATTTCACAATCTTAGTTGCCCTGTCTAATCGTTGCTGAAAGACAAATAACTCTTTATGTTTCTCTATGAAAGAAACTGTCGCCTTGCCATCGTGAAAATCTTTGTGGTTGACGATGTTTTCAAGAAAAGGAATATTCGTTTTCACACCGCGAATGCGGAACTCTGTCAAAGCGCGGTGCATTTTTCTGCAAGCGCCATCGAGCGTGCGAGAGTGCGCGGAAATTTTTACAAGCATGGAATCAAAGAACGGACTGATGACGGCACCCTGATAAACACTTCCGGCATCTAAACGAATTCCGAAACCGCCCGGACTTCTATACGTAATTACAGTTCCGTAATCAGGTTTGAAATCCTGTTCGGGATCTTCAGTGGTAACTCGACACTGAATCGCGTAGCCGTTTGTTTTGATAGCATCCTGCGAAGGCATTTTGATTTGCGTATCGCTGAGTTTGTATCCACCGGCAACGAAGATTTGAGTTTTCACCAAATCAATTCCTGTTACCATTTCAGTAACAGTGTGCTCAACTTGTATTCGCGGATTTACTTCAATGAAATAAATATGATTTTTTTCATCAAGCAGAAATTCAACGGTGCCGACATTATTATAATTAACTGCTTTACAAATTTTGACAGCGTAGTTGTGAATTTTTTTCTTGGTTTCTTCCTGCAATCCGAATGATGGCGCAACTTCCACCACCTTCTGATACCTGCGCTGAACGGAACAATCGCGCTCAAAGAGGTGAACGATGTGTCCGAAATTATCAGCAGCGATCTGAACTTCGATGTGCTTTGGATTCTCTACAAACTTTTCGAGAAAAACAGTGTCATCACCAAAAGCATTTTTCGCTTCGCGTCTTGCTTCATCAAAAACTCTTTCCAAATCTTCGATTTTGCGAACCACACGCATTCCTCTTCCACCGCCACCTGCAGTTGCTTTCAGCATGAGCGGATAACCAATTCGTTTTGCTTCTTCAAGCGCAGTTTTCAAATCCTTCAAATCTTTTGCACTGCTCTCAATGATGGGAATATTATTTGCCTGCGCAATTTTCTTGGCAGAAATTTTATCTCCAAGCGCGAGCATTACTTCGGGCTTGGGACCGATGAAAATGATTCCATTCTCAGCACACTTGCGTGCGAACTCAGCATTCTCCGAGAGGAAACCGTAGCCAGGATGAATAGCATCCACATTATTTTTTTTCGCGATGAGAATTATTTCTTCAATGTGCAAATAAGGTTTCAGCGCCTCATCATCGCGACCTATCTGATATGATTCATCGGCTTTGTACCGGTGCTGTGAGTAGCGGTCTTCATACGAATAAATGCCAACGGTTTTTAATCCTAATTCAAAGCAGGCGCGAAAAACGCGAATGGCAATCTCGCCACGGTTTGCGACTAATACTTTTTTTATTTTCATAAGCCCATCTGCCTCACCCCCAACCCCTCTCCTTAAAGAGAGGGGAGCAAGAGGCAAGACTTGTAGTTATTTTTTGTTGGTGTTTTTTGCACCGCGAAAGTAAATAGGAATAGGAACGATGACAAAGAATTCAATTAACAATAAATACACACTCTTAATTAGTCATTAGTCCATAGTCATTAGTCGTTAGTAACATCCGCTGATGACTTAATGGGTTTTGCTAACGACTTAATGTAGTTTGCTAATGACTTAATGTGGTTTGACAACGACTTAACGGGCTTTGCTAACGACTTAATGGGTTTTGCTAATGACTTAACGGGCTTTGCTAATGACTTAATGGGTTTTGACATCCCCCTAACCCCCTTTGCTAAGGGGGAATAATACAAATACATCTGCCTGACTGCCCCCTCCCTAACCTCCCCCAAGGGGGAGGGGAATTTATGGAGCGAGTGTGATGTCTTTGGTGATTGTTTGTCCGGATTTGATTTCGAAGGGGGCGGTTGTGATGGGTGTGAAGCCGGATTTTGAAAAGGTCATGGTGCAGGTGCTTGGAGTTGGGTCTTCGTGAGCGTAATTTCCGGCTACATCGGAGAGTGCGGTGAGGTCGAGTTCATTAATTTTTGCTGCGACTGCATAGATTGGGTTTCCGAGTTGGTCTGTGCATATTCCGATGACGCGTGTTGCGGCAGTACCGAGGTTAATTATTTCGCGACAACTTTTATAGTCGCTATAATAATGCGGCTGGGGTGTTTTAAAATTTTCTGCAAGGGGGTCGAGCGTATCGGTGCAGATGTGACTTGCCTGTGAGAAGAGCGTTACGAGTTCAGCGGTGAGTGTTTTGCGGTGAACAACTGCTACGCGGGGTTTGGAAACACTGAGTTTGTAATTGTTGATTGCGGTTTGCCACGCGGTGATGTTTGCGGGGGTGATTCCGTAATCGGCCAGCGAGGGAACGAGCGGGTTTACGATGTTTAAGAGGTTTTGTGCTGTGAGGGCAATTTTGTCATCGAGTATTCTGCGGAGGTCGGAGAGCGAGTAGTCCATTTTTTTTTCGAGGGCGTGGTTGTTTGTAGAAGCAGCATACGCTTTTACGGGCTGAATGGTGGAGAATGTGATTTGTATAAGTATCTCGTGGAGTTCTTCTTTTGTGAGGACTTCGCCTGAGATTATTTCTTCCTGCCCTGCCGCTGTGGTTTGAATGGATGTGACTTTTACGGTGAGCGCTGTGATGCCGTTTTTGAAGGCGAGAATGGTATCGGTGATGGGTTGGTTATCGGTGCAGTGTTTTATTACTGCGTTGTACATATCGAGGTGGTTGGATTGGTCGGTGTTCATGGGGAAAGGAGGGTTTAGAAGGTTAGAAGGTTAGAAAGTTAGAAAGTTAGCAGCCCATCCCTAACCCTTCCCGAAGGGAAGGGAACTTAGGGAAGGACTTTGCAGGACGTGTTGGTTGATGGTTTAGAGTTTAGTGTTGATGAAACAAATATTGAGAGAAGAAACTGTTCTGCGTGTCAGGTTTCTGACAGGAAGAGTGAAAAAATGAAATTAGTTTTGAGATGAAACAAAAACCACCCGATGTTTGGTTTAGTCGCTCCTGTTTATATTCCGAATGAAAATGAACTGCTGCTTTTAAGAGAAATGGCGGACGGCAAGAAGCCCGATTCAATACAAGAAACCCTCAAGTTGCAGCCCAATGCGCTGAATCAGATGCAAGGCAGATTGCGGCTGAAATTAGGAGTGGAAACCAACGACCAGATGATGTGCGAATATGGAAAATACCTGACACGCAACGCAGGCAAACATCCTTATGATGTTATGAAAGCCGCACAGCAAAATATATCTGCGGTGAAACCTTGAACCCCCTATCGGACTCCACAAGTTATGCGTAACTTTGTTGTGCATATAACGAGTTAGCCACCATTTTCAAAATGACCGAGCAGACACTAAAAAATTATTTTGACAGTAAAGTTTCAGTAGAGACTTTAGCGATTGACTTAAAAGACAGTCAAGTGCAGACTGGACACGACACTACTTCGGTTCATGTGACACCAATCGCAGACGATGAAGAATACAAAGTAACGCGACAACATTTAATCAAACTTTGCAACGACACGCTCGCTGGACACTTGACAACGACAAACTTAAATACAATTGCATTTGCAATAATTACATCGGACTTTTTCAGTTGGGAGAAAAATTCCAAAAACAGCGAAATAATAGAAACTGTAATTTACGATTGGGACAATCCAGACATTGGATACCCTCTGACAACAGACAATTTAAAATTTTGGAAAATATATTTAGAGACAGGTGAATACAAACTTAACCCAGACCAATTAAAAAGAAAAAAATAAACGCTCGACAGTTTCGCTCGGCAGACAGAAACACTTGCCTTGACAGCACAAATAAAATGAAACGCCTTTCTCTCATCTTGACAGTTTTTCTCGCGTTGACAGCGTGTTCAAACCAGACGGTAGAGAAAAAAACCTATTTCATTCCTGACAGTCCCTCGACAGTTGTTATCCACGTAGACACTATCGTAAATGAAAGCAGGACGCTTACCAACTCATTTGAGGAAAGTTATGCAATATCAAATCCGAGCATTAAATACAACTACGAGAACGAAAAGCAAATTCATAACTACTCAAATAATTGGGATTTCGATAAGGACGGTAAACTAGATGAAGTTTATTTTATCGGAACAAGTGGAGCGCATCTTTATTACTATCTCAGAGTCGTTTTAAGTTCCGACAATATTGCAAGAGACTACGAATTCATTCAGTCCGATTTGCCAATTCTACCAAGTAACACTGAGTTAAATAACCCCGACTTCAATCCAAAAAACAATAACACACTATTTGCTGTACATGACTACGACAAAGATGGCACTAATGATATTTTTATACGACTCGACAATTCTTCATTTCAATCAAACAAAAAAACATTAAATGAGAATGGAGTAAATTCAAGTTTATTAGTGCTAACTTTTAATAATGGCAAAGCGATTATAAAAGACTTTTCAAATAGTAAATAAAAAATGAAACGCCTTTCGCTTATAGTGACAGTTTCTCTCGCCTTGACAGTTGCGTATGCACTGACAAGTTTTCAAAATGCAACCAAGACAACAACTGCCGACAAAATTATTGGCACATTTTATTATGGTGGTGAGGCAACGGACAAATTAGTAATCAAAAATAAATTCAGTACACAAGAATATTTTCCGCAAGTAATTTTGAAATGGAAGGCAAGTGGACAGTTGACGGCTCATGGACATTCAAAAACGACACAATCGTTTTTCTTCCTTCACAAGTTAAATTCAAAAATAAAATTAGCGACTGCATTCATCCAATAGACAGTTTAACTTATAGTGGTTGGTTCTGCGAGCCGGACACCTTAGTGTATAAAGACAATTGGCTTTTGTCTTATCGCAAATCAAAATCGCGGACAGCGGACAAAAAATACAAAAGAAAATAAACGCCTGCTAACAGCGGGCATTTTAAAATGACACGACAACTTTTCATCCTGACAGTTTCTCTCGCGCTGACAGCGTGCAAGAATTCAGACAGCGTGGTTAATGAAGCCCACTCCGTAGACAGCATTTCAAAGCCAGACAGCATTATTCAAATGCAAGTAGAACTCATTGACAAACTTGACACTATAAAATTAGTTGGCTACTGTGGGGTAATTAAATTTGATATGACATTTAAATATAAAGTAATAAAAGTAATTGGTGGTAACTACAATGACTCAACAATTCTAATTAATCAAATTTGCCCAACAGAAGCAATTCAATATAAATGGATGCAAAACAATACTATTTACACTTATAAATTAAAGCGTAGAAAGACAATAAGACAAGTTATCGTTGGACAGAAAACCGAGTTAGTTGACGCTGGCGACTATGAAATAATATCAGACACAACAAAACACATAGGTAAAGCATCAACGCCAGACAAATTAAGTTTTAAAAATATTGCTGAAGTTATCCAAGCCAAAAGGTCTTATCCTTGGGTGAATCTTAATCTGCACGACAGCAGTGCTTCTCTTGCATTGCATTTTAATCTAATAACAACAGACACATTAGAGGTTGAATATTCCGCTGAGTGCTGGCTTTATTTTCCTTATACAGTTTCATCGGACAAAATCACAGTCTATTGGGACAAAATAATTGATACAAAATATGATTTTGATATTGTTAAAGCAATAAACAAGACAGATGGGAAATATATTGGCAAACCATTCATGACTTTACAATTAATAAACGACACAACTTTACAAGCGACATATCTTCTTCCACAATTAATTAAAAAAATAAATTCATCTACTAAGGACAGACTTTTCTTTCCCGACAAATACTTTGTTTCAACAAAACATTTTCCTTGACAATTTTTGCGCGAGGGATAGAAGCGGAAATCCTTTGGCGAATAGATTCTTCACTTCGTTCAGAATGACAACGCCAAAGATTGTAGCGGAAAGCCCGACCCGAGGACATCCCCCTGCTTCGCTTTCCCCCTTCATCAAGGGGGAATTCCGAGGGGCGCGTCCTAATTACCTATCAACCTTACCACAGGATAACGGTTGTGGGATTTTTCATAGTAAGGCGAATGGCGGTAAATGAAACTGAGTTGTGCCCAGTGATTTTCGGCAAATGCTTTATCGTTTTTCTTTTTGGCTTCGAGTTCTTCCTTGAGTTTGGGGTTTTCTTTTAAGAGTTCTTGAGCTTTTTCCTCAAACACATAATCTGAAAACCATTCTTTCTGCTGGAGGATGGCGTCAAAAAAATTCCACGCGAAGAAGGAGTCATCTCCTTCGGGCTCGAGAGTTTCAATAATGTAGCGGTTGCACGTTTGATTGGCGTTAATCACATAATCTCCCTTGAAGAAATTGAGCGCCTGTGTTTCTTTTTTCACTTTGGTGTTGTAATGCATGTAATGCCCCTCGTAAGGATTTTTCACGGTTTCGTAAGAAGCAATGTAATACACTTCGCAGGTAATGGAAGTATCTTTGGTGAGTTGTTTCATCTCCACTCCGTTCATCTTCAACCGCTCGATTGCTTTCACCCACGCCTGCGGGACAATATACATAGCGGACTTACTCACTGTTGTTTTCGGTTTATAACGATTGTAGAACGGGATTTTTTTCGCGAACGGTTTCTTGCGGTCATAATGCAATTGTTTTTGTCCGCTGATAGAACTGGTTTTATATTCCGCTTCGTAACCTTTAAATAGTATGCTGTCAGATTTAGTGGTATCCAACTCCCAGTTGAGCGTGAATTCTTTTTGTGTTTTCGAGAGTGCATCGGCTTCGGCTTTCAGCTTTCCGATTTTCGTTGCATCTTTTTGTATTACTTCCATTACCGAAAGAAGCAATTCATAAGTTGACCATACGCGTTCATTATAAGGTTTCCACATGTGCGCTTCAGAAGTGAAGCCGATGGTGTTAAACAACGCGGAATATCCTGTTGCGAAGCGCGGTGTTTCCATGAATTCCACAATGCCATTATCGGGAGTTTCTTCTTTTGTATCAACATACGGACACATTTCATATTTAGCGAGTTTCATTTTATCATATAATTGCGGCATCATCTCTTCGGTCATGTATTTGGAAAGAACAGGATGCAATTTATCCCGCTGTGTGGCGATGAGCGTCATCACATACTGGTAATCTGCACCGTTGGAAGTGTGCGTATCTACAAACACATCGGGCTTCCACGTTTGAAATATTTGCGTGAAAGTTTTTGCGTTCTCTGAATCCGTTTTGATAAAGTCGCGGTTGAGGTCGAGGTTCTGCGCGTTGCCCCGAAAACCGTATTCTTCGGGACCATTCTGATTCGCACGGGAATATTTTCCGCGGTTCAAACATCCATCCACATTGTAAACAGGAATAATGCAAATCACAACATCGCTTGGGATTTTAGTTTTGTTGGCCATAAGTGTTTTCACCATTTCAATGCTGGCATCAATTCCATCGGGTTCTCCGGGATGAATGCCGTTGTTTATGAGAAGTACCCGCTTGTTCTGCTGGCGCAATGTTTCGGGATTAAATTCTTTGCTTTTGCTGATAACAAACAAATGCAATGGTTTTCCAACATCAGTCGTGCCGTAGGTCAAAAGTTTTGTGCAGTCGTTTTGCTTCGCGAAGTTTTCGTAAGTGGAAATTATTGCTGAGTAAGTCGGAGTGGTGGTATAAATTTGTTTGCCCACCCCCTGTCCTTTTGCTACGAAGGAGGAAATAAATACAATACAAAACAGATAAAAATAATTTTTCATATAGAAGTTTTTTAACTGATTCTTCCCCAATAAGGTTTTGCCTTTTTTATTCTGTCGAGTTCGATGCGTATCGGTTGATTTTCTTGTTTGGAAAGTTCTGAATCATCCTGCAAAAGTTTTTCTGCAATGTCGCGTGAAAAAGTCAGAATCTGGGAATCTTTTATCAAGTTTGCTATGCGCAAATCGGTGATTCCGCTCTGCTGAGTTCCCGCCATGTCGCCAGGACCGCGGATATTCAAATCTACTTCTGCAATTTCAAAGCCGTTGTTGGTGCGCACCATAGTTTCCATGCGCGTGCGGGCTTCAGCAGAAAGTTTATAGCCCGACATGAGAATACAAAATGATTCTTCGGCACCACGCCCTACTCTTCCGCGCAATTGGTGCAACTGCGAAAGACCAAACCGCTCTGAACTTTCTATCACCATCACGCATGCGTTAGGAACATCAACGCCTACTTCAATCACCGTGGTAGCAACGAGGATATTTATTTTTCCTTCTGCAAATTCTTTCATGTTGTGGTCGCGCACATTATTAGGGAGTTGTCCGTGGACCATTGCCACAGCCCATCCCCCTGCCCTTCCCGAAGGGAAGGGAGCGGAAATTTCTATGTCTGGCTGTAATTCTATTACAGATTTTATTTCTGCAAGAACTTTTTTGACTTCATGAATGACTTCATCATTTGTAAAGCGAATTATTTTGAAACCTTTTGCTTCAAGCCATTGTGTTCTTTGTAAATCTGATTCTTTATTATCTGGGAGTTGATGAATCAATCCGTCCACCTCAATAACTAATCTTCTTCTCAAACAAACAAAATCTGCTATGTAAGAACCAATAATATGCTGTCTCCTGAATTTATATCCATCAAATTGTTTTGTTTCCAGTTCAGTCCACAATGCAATTTCTGCATCAGTAGAATTGCTTCTATTGTGTTTTACAAACTCTTTCAATAAAGGATACAATGAAGGTTCTGCCATTGCATAGCTTTCGAAGTCCCCTCCCATCGGGAGGGGTTGGGGTGGGCCAAATTCTTTTGTGATTCTTTCATATCCTTCTCGTAGATTTTCGTAGTCGAGAACTTTTGATTCCTCTATAATAGGATATACCACATAAATCTGTCTTCCCTTAGCTATCTGCTCTTTCATGAACTGAAAAACTTTTGGGCGGTGCACATCTATTCGATGAGCGGTCTTAATTGGTTTTCTGCCTGGCGGGAGTTCATCAATGGTGGAAATATCTAGATCTCCATAGAGAGTCATGGCAAGAGTGCGAGGGATGGGTGTTGCGGTCATTACTAATACATGAGGAGGAATGAAAGCCCCTCCTGACCTCCCCGAAGGGGAGGAATTAGTTTCTGGATTCTCTCCTTCCCTTCGGGAAGGCTGGGATGGGCTCTTGCTTTTCTGCCACAGACGTGAGCGGTGTGCAACTCCGAATTTATGTTGTTCATCAATCACTGCGAGCCCGAGATTTTTGAATTGTACTACTTCTTCTACAAGTGCGTGTGTGCCGATGAGGATATTCAGTGCCCCGCTTTGCAATGCTTCGTGAATTATTTTTCTTTCTTTCTTTTTTGTCGAGCCCGTGAGCAAAGCAATTTTCACATTTGTGTTTCGCAAAAGTTTTTCAAGACTTTTGTGATGTTGCATGGAGAGAATTTCCGTAGGCGCCATCACACATGCCTGGAATCCGTTGTCAATCGCAATCAGCATGCTCATCAGCGCGACAATAGTCTTTCCGCTTCCAACATCACCTTGCAATAATCTATTCATCTGTTTTCCTGTTGCCATATCGGCACGGATTTCTTTTACAACTCGCTTTTGTGCATTGGTGAGTTCAAACGGAAGATGATTGCTGAAAAAATCATTGAACTGATTTCCTACCGAAGAAAAATTAAATCCTGAATATGTTTTCTTGCGAATCGCTTTCATCTGCAACAAACGGAGTTGAATGAAAAATAATTCGTCAAACTTCAATCGGAACTCCGCGCGCTTAAGAATTTCTGGATTCTGCGGAAGATGAATATTTTTTATTGCTTCTTCACGAGAAATGAGTTTATTTTTTTCAATCAACGAAGAAGAAAGTATTTCCGAGATATTATGATTTATCTGCGGAACAAGCGCACGCTGAATTTTCCAGATTCCGTTGCTGTCTAGCCATTTTCGTTTCATCTTTTCAGATGTGTGATACACCGCCTGCAGCTTGCTTGTAAACTTTATGTTCTCTTCAGTTGCTTCTTCCATTTCAGGATGAGAAATGCTGAACGAGTTTTGAAATCGTGCTGGCTTTCCGAATACAATAAATTCAGTTCCCGGTTTTAGTTTAGGTGCAATCCATTTTATTCCCTGGAACCAAACCAGTTCTATGGCTCCTGTTTCATCAGCAAACTCAGCGACCAATCTTTTCTTTCCTGTAGAAATCACCTGCACACTTCTAATTTTTCCACGAAGTTGTACGTAAGGTAAATCAATATTCAATTCTTTTACTTTATAAAACTTCGTGCGGTCAACATAGCGAAACGGAAAATGATGAAGCAAATCACCGAAGGTCTGAATATTCAGTTCTGCTTTCAGCAATTTTTCTCGCTCCGGACCAACGCCTTTGAGAAATTTTATCGGAGTATCAAGAAAAGATTCCAACTCGAATCAGATTGACTTGTTATCGGAGGGGAGAAGAATTTGCAGTTTATCATAATTCACATGCACAATCACATCATCTCCATGAAACAAACGCATCAACGAATGTTTTCCTTTTCGGGAAATGGAGCGGATATTTTCCTGATGGATAAAATATTTTCCAACCTTCCACCATACAGAAGTTTTACCACTTTTAATGGGCGCATCAAGCACAATTATTTTCTTTGGCATAGTTACAAAAATGAAAGAGCGAATTTACATAATTCCTATATCTTTGAATCTTCTTTATGACAAATCTCGAAATCATTAATAAAAAAATTGTTCCGTTCGAACAACTCAAGCGGAATGTTGCCGTATGGAGAATGAAGGATTTGAAAATCGTTTTCACCAACGGATGTTTTGACCTGCTTCATCACGGGCATATTGATTATCTCAGCAAAGCGTCTGACCTTGGCGATGTGCTGGTCATTGGAGTTAATTCTGATTCTTCCGTAAAGAAATTAAACAAAGGCGCTAACCGCCCTCTGCAAAATGAAAACGACCGCGCGCTGATTCTTTCCGCATTTCAATTTGTAGAGGCGATAACTATTTTCCAGGAAGACACTCCGCTCGAACTCATAAAAATGATTCAGCCCGATGTTTTGGTAAAGGGAGGCGACTGGAAAAAAAATGAGATCGTTGGAGCTGATGTTGTAAAAGCAAAAGGAGGAACTGTAGTTAGTATTCCTTTTGTTGAAGGATACTCCACAACCAACATCGAGAAGAAGATTAAGAATTCATGACTCCGACAAAAGTCAAAACAACTTATTTCTGTCAGAACTGCGGGGCGCAATCCGGAAAGTGGATTGGCAAGTGTCCGTCATGCAATGAATGGAATACTTATGTAGAAGAAGTAATTCATAAAGAAACAAAAAACACTGCCGGAAGAAGCCAAAGCACTCAGCGCGCGACAAAGCCACTGAAAATTTCTGAAATAGAACAAAGCGGAGAAATCAGAATCGCACTTCCCGATAAAGAATTGAACCGTGTGTTGGGCGGAGGAGTTGTTCCCGGCTCAGTGGTTTTATTTGGAGGAGAACCTGGTATAGGGAAATCAACTTTGATGTTGCAGATTGCGCTTCAGCAAAAGAAAACCAAAACACTTTACATTTCAGGAGAAGAAAGTGAACAGCAAATAAGAATGCGTGCAGACAGAATGGGAATTAAAAATGATGAGTGCTACATTCTTTCTGAAACAAGCATGCAAAATATTTTCAAGCAGATTGAAATGCTTGAACCGAATCTTGTAATTGTTGATTCCATTCAAACTATGCACAGCGCGCACATTGATTCTTCGGCCGGAAGCATTTCTCAGGTGCGCGAATGCACGGCTGAACTTTTACGCTTCGCGAAAGAAAATTCTACACCAGTTTTTCTCATAGGACATATCACTAAAGACGGAATGCTTGCCGGCCCAAAAGTTCTGGAGCACATGGTGGATACTGTTTTGCAATTTGAAGGAGACCGCCATCATATATATAGGTTACTCCGAACATTGAAAAATCGCTTTGGCTCCACCAATGAATTAGGAATTTATGAAATGACAGGAATTGGGTTGCGTGAAGTAAGCAATCCATCCGAAATTCTCATCACCGCGCGTGAAGAACCCGTAAGCGGAGTTGCGATTGCTACCACCATGGAGGGAATTCGTCCCATGCTGATAGAAATTCAAACACTTGTAAGCTCTGCTGTGTACGGAACTCCGCAACGCACTACTACAGGTTTCGACACAAAAAGATTATCTATGCTTCTTGCTGTTTTGGAAAAAAGATGTGGATTCAAACTGGCGGCTAAAGATGTTTTCTTAAATATTGCCGGGGGAATAAAAGTGGAAGACCCCGCCATTGACCTTGCCGTTATTTGCGCGGTGCTTTCTTCGAGCGAAGATATTCCCATCTCTCAGAAATCTTGTTTTGCTGCAGAAGTTGGTTTGTCAGGAGAGATTCGCCCCGTGAGCAGAATTGAAAGCAGAATTTCAGAAGCAGAAAAACTTGGTTTTGAAAATATTTTTATTTCAAAATACAACTTGAAGGGATTGAACCAGAAAAATTTTAATATCAAAATAACTTCTGTTGGAAAAGTGGAAGATGTCTTTCGTCTACTCTTTGGATAATTCCACATCTCTTTTAATACTTTCTTCTAAAGAAATAATTGTTTCTGTTCTGTCTATTCCCTCTACCGATTGAACTTTTTCATTCAGCACTTCGCGAAGATGTTCTGTGTTCCTACAAACCAATTTCATGAAAATGCTGTATACACCTGTTGTGTAATGTGCTTCCACCACTTCAGGAATTTTTTCCAAACGCTTTATCACCTTATCGTAGATAGTTCCTTTCTGAAGATACACGCCAACGAAAGCTGTTAAATCATAGCCGAGCTTTGCGTAATCAAGAACGAGCGAGGTAGATTTCACGACTCCTTCCTTCTGAAGATTATTCATGCGCACGTGAACCGTTCCGCTTGACATCAGCACGCGGTGCCCGATTTCAGTGTACGGCATCATGGCGTCTTTCATCAAGAAGGAAATTATTTTCCTGTCCACGTTATCAATCTTGTAATGTTCGGCTTGTTCTTTCATATTATTTTATAATAAGTATAACAAAAGTAATTATTTATTGAAATAAGTGTAATAATTATTAAAATATATTAAAGTATGTATAATGAATAAAATTTTGCTTCACCTTTGCTTCAGTTCTTGATGAAAGATGTTTGAAGTAATAAGGTATGATGATTTTGTATTTCCATCTGCCTTCTGCCCTCTTACATCTTACATTTTATATTGTGGGGTGATGAAATCAGGCAGACATGCCCTCTTGTCTCGGGGGTGGAGATTACGGGATAAA
>Ga0247727_10013751_pt1 | contig 13576 bp, 9 predicted proteins | sample WisWelCaveWW1625_FD_202498 | JGI IMG/M metagenome (GOLD analysis project Ga0247727, IMG submission 202498) | Biofilm microbial communities from Wishing Well Cave, Virginia, United States - WW16-25 | ecosystem: Environmental > Aquatic > Deep subsurface > Groundwater > Cave microbial mat | place... | reverse complement strand
GACCATCGTGATGGCCGCCTCGGCAGCATCGCCGGCGAGCTGCCCGCGGGTCTCCCAGTCGCGGGCATGGACGGCGGCGGCTGGCTGGCAGAAACGCGACCAGACGATCGAGTGCAGGCTCTCGGGGCGGCAGGCCGCCGAGAAATCGGCCTGCGAGATGAGGTTGTACTTCATCCGCAGCGTGGTCCCGCGCCACGGGTGCTCGACGTAGTAGACGTTCGGCGGCAGCAGCGCGTTCGACCAGGCCAGCAGCCGCGAGCGGTAGGCCGCGCGGTACGAATCGACGATCACGTAGAAGTCGAGAACGCCGCCCTCGACGTACGATTTCCGCAGGCAGGACCCGTAGAAAAGGATCGCCGAGATCGTGATGCCATGACGGCGGCAGATCTCCTCCGCCAGGATGCGCACCTCGGGCGCAACCGAGGCGCGATGCTCCTGCTCCATCAGTGCCGCCAGCTCGGCGCGCGGATCGCTGCTCACAGGCAGACCGTAGCTCAGCGCGTGGACAGGAAGCGAATGCGATGGTCGGCAACGAGGGTGGCGTGGCGACCCGCACGCGGCGAGAACATTTCACCGTCGAGCGAGATGCCGCAGTCGAGCAGCAGCTCGACCCGCTCGACGTTGCGGCTCTCGTAGAGCGAGCCAGGCTGGCGGCTGGCCTTGGGGGCGAGGCCGCGCAACACGCGCGCAATCTCCTGGGGATGGCGCAGGCAGCCCGGCTGCAGCGCGGTGAAGCGGATTCCGCCCGGACCTTTTCCCCAGAACGGCCGGATGCCGGCAAACAGGCGGTGCAGTGTCGTCGCGAGCAGCAGCTGGAACTCACCGGCCTCCAGCTGCTCGTTGTCGAGCTTGACCGAGATCGGATCGATCTTCAGCGGGTCGTCGCCGTCCTCCAGCGGCGCGCGTCCGGTCAGCGCGCGAGCGATCAGGCCCGCGGTGACGACGGTGCTGCCGAAAGTTCCCTGGGCCTTTCCCTTGGGAAAGAAGCGCTGCGTCAGCAGCGTGCCGCGATAGATGACGCCGACGCCGAAAAAGGTTCCGTACAGGTCGACGCCATCGGGCTCGAGCTTCATGCGCAGCGAGGCGCGGCGCACGATCGCGTCGTGGATGCGGCCATTGCGGACGCGCTGCACCAGGCGGTCGACCGCGATGCGCGCGTCGCGGCGGCTGCCGATGTCGTACGCCGTCATGCAGGTGCGCCCGGTGCGCAGCGGGGCGATGATCGGCAGCTCGCGCGGATCGCCGCTGCGCCGGAACGGCGAGCTCTCGCCGAGAACCTCGGTCAGCGTGCGCTGCAGGGTGCCGTCGCCACCGTTGACGACGAGGATCCCGACGCCGGCGCCTGCCAGCTCGCACAGCGCTTCGTGGGCACCGTGTCCGCTTTCCGTCTCGACGTGGACGATCTCGGGATAGCGATCGAGCTGCTCGAGCACCTTGCCGACGCGCGCACCGCTTCCTCCGGCGCGCAGGTTGCTGATCACTCCGATCCGCACAGGGCAGGCTCTAACCGGCTGCAGGCCAAAAGACCAGCGTTCGCCGGCATTCGCGCGCGAGCGTCAGTCACCGGACGAAGCGGCGCGCTCGGCGAACACCGCTTCGACGGCGATGCGATCGGATTCCTTGTCGACGTCGAGAGCAGCCTCGGCAAACGGAAGCTCCACGGCTTCGATCGAAGCGCCGATTGTGCGGGCCACCCGCGCGAGCGCCGCATCGAGATCGAGCCGTCCGAGCAGGAACTCGAGCAGCGTCACCATCCCGAAAACGCGCACGAGCCTCCACGGCGTCTTGCGATGCTCTTCGGCGCGGGTCCAGAACCGCGCGACTGCCGAAGCGTTCGGCGTGCGCAGCAGGAACAGGTTGGCGCCCGAATAGCGCTCCCCGCGCAGCGGAATGAAGGTGCGCGGCTGATCGGGAAAGCGCCGCCGGTAGACGCTGGCGGGCACCAGTCCCACCAGGAAGTCGGCCTGCGACCGGCTCGCGTGCTCGACGAAGTGGCGGATGATCTGCGGCGTCAGCAGCGGATGATCGCCGGTCGTGACGAAGACCGGCCACTCACGCGAAGAGGAATCGACGAACTCCGCAACACTCGAAGCCGGCGATGCACCCGAGCGGTGAAATCGCAGAAAACCCGTCGACGACAGCGCCGCGAGCACCGGTGTGCCCGAGATCACGTTCGAATCGTCGCTGCTGACGGTGACCGAATCGGCGACGCCGCTCTGCTCGATGGCGGTGACGACGCGCTCGAGCATCGGCACTCCGGCAATCGGAAGCAACGCGCGATGACGAATTCCCGAGGAATCCGCTACCGCATCGCCGCCCGTACGGCGGCCGGCGAGCACGAGCGCTGTCATCGACACGAGGTCATAGTAGGGATCGAGCCCTGTGGAGCAATCGTCGCCGGCACCAGCGAGCCCTGCGAGCGGTTGAGCTGGCCAAGGAGCCGGAGTCCTCCGTCTTGACCCCCGCCCCCTAAGGCGGTACGCAGAATCGAGTCCGGGAATGCATCTGATCATCGTCCTCGCGCGCCGCTATCCGACGCGCACCATCATCATGCTCGTGTGCCTGATCCTGGCCGCGCTGGCCGAGGGCATCGGCCTGTCCAGCATGATGCCGCTGCTCGGCATGGTCACCGGCTCCAAGGGCGAGGAGTCCGGGCTCGAACGCACCCTTCGCGGTGTGCTCGCGAGCGCCGGCGTCGAGCCCACTCTCGGCGTGCTGCTCGTGCTGATCGTCAGCGGCAGCGTCGTGAAGGCTTCGCTGATGCTGCTCGCGCAGCGCCAGGTAGGGTACACCGTGGCGCACGTCGCGACCGACCTGCGACTGGCACTGCTGCGAGCGCTGCTGTCGGCGCGCTGGCTCTACTACGTCCGCCAACCGGTCGGGATGCTCGCCAACGCCTTCGCAACCGAGGCATCGCGCGCGTCGGAAGCCTACCTGTATGGAACGACGCTGATCTCTCAGCTCATCCAGACGACCCTGTACGTCGGCATTGCCGCGGCGGTTTCGTGGCAGACGACGCTGGCCGCTTCGTTCGTCGGCCTGGCCACCGTCGGCGCGCTGTCGGGCCTGGTGCGCAGGACCAAGCGAGCCGGCGTGAAGCAGACCGACCTCATGCGCACGTTGCTCTCGCGCATGGCCGACGTGCTGTACTCGGTCAAGCCGCTCAAGGCGATGGGGCGCGAGCCGCTCATCGCGCCACTGCTCGAGCACGAGACGCAGAGTCTCAACCGCGCGCTGCAGCGGCAGGTTCTCAGCAAGGAAGCGGTGCGCGCGCTGCAGGAGCCGCTGCTGGTCGGCTCGCTGGCCGGCGGCCTCTACCTGGCGACATCGTACTGGGACATCGCGGTCGATGGTGTGATCATGCTGTCGCTGATCTTCGCACGCGCGCTGTTCAGTCTTCAGAAGTCGCAGAAGCAGTACCAGGCGATGGCAGCCTGCGAGAGCGCGTTCTGGTCACTGCAGAAGACCATCGCGGAATCCGAGCGCGAAGCGGAGCCGGGCAGCGGAGCGCGCCCGGCCGTGTTCGAACGCGAGCTCAGCGTGCGCAACGTGGACTTCGCCTATGACGAAAGGCCGATTCTCTGCGGCGCGAGCCTCGAGATCCCGGCCGGCCAGGTCACGGCGATCGTGGGTCCCTCCGGTGCCGGCAAGACGACGATTGCCGATCTCGCGCTCGGACTGGTCAAACCGCAGAAGGGCGAGGTCTTCCTCGACGATGTGGCTCTTTCGGAGGTCGACGTTTCCGCGTGGCGTCACCGCGTCGGATACGTGCCGCAGGAGATGCTGCTGCTGCACGAGGACCTGCTGACGAATGTCACGCTCGGCGATCCGGCGCTCACGCGCGCGGACGTCGAAGACGCGCTGGCCGCAGCCGGCGCTTCCGAATTCGTGCGCGAGCTGCCGCAGGGCCTAGCCACTCCGCTCGGCGAGCGAGGCGCACGACTGTCGGGTGGCCAGCGCCAGCGTATCGCGATCGCGCGGGCGCTCGTGCACCGCCCCAGCCTTCTCATCCTCGACGAAGCGACCGCGTCGCTGGATCCCGCCAGCGAAGCGGGAATCTACGAAACCGTGCGCGCGTTGCGCGGACGCACGACGATCCTGGCGATTTCCCATCAACCGGGACTTCTCAAAGTTGCAGATCGCGTGTACCGGCTCGCGGCCGGTCGCGTCGCGCTGCTCGAAGGCAGCGCGCGCTTTGCCGATCAAAATGCGGCCGCGTTCGAATCGGGTGACGCAACACAGAGCAACGCGAACGTCGAGACCCCGCCCGCGCGCGCTCTCGGTGCAGCGTTGCGTTGACATGCGACACGGCGTCGGCTTTTAGTGCGTACGCTGTTCTGGGCTTTGGCAGCCTGACGACGCGCCGCTCGCGCATTCGGAGGTCGTTATGCCTTTCCTGACCACGAGACGGGTCGTGTCCCGCATCCTTCCCGATCCCGGCCGCCTGCCGACGGCCGGAGTGCGTGACCTTCCACAAAAGGTCGTGCTGCCGGCCAGGCACGGCCTGGTGCCGTCGAACCAGCCGCCGGTGCGCATTTACGTCGGCACCGAAGCGGGCCAGTACCGCGCCGAGCGCGTTTTCATCTACTCCGTCGACAAGGTGCGCGATCCGTCGCGGAGCTACGAAATCCACCTCATGAAGGACGTGCGCGGCTACGACCGGCGCTGGTGGCTGACGGGCTTTACGAACTATCGCTTCGCGATCGCCGAGTGGGCCGGCCCGACCGGTCGCGCGATCTACAACGACGTCGACCAGGTGTGGCTGTCCGATCCCGCCGAGCTCTTCGATTCGGACATGGGCGGGAAAGGTTTTCTCGCGCTCACTCCCGACGACACCGCGGTGATGCTGATCGACTGCGAGCGCATGCGGCCGCTGTGGACGGTGGACGTCGTCAGCAACACGCCGCGCAAGCAGATCGAAAAGATGTCGCGTCACGAATGGGGCAAGCTCGAGGCCTGCTGGCACGCGCGCGACTTCGACTACGCGCCGGGATACTCGCGCTGCCTGCACTTCACGACGATCCACGAGCAGCCCTGGCATCCGTTTCCGGATCAGTTCGTCTACATGCCGAGCCCCGTCCACGACATCTGGCACGACATGGAGCGCGAGGCCGATGGGCAAGAATACTGCGCCTTCGACTTCCTGACCGACGACACGCTTTACACCAGCTTCGTGCGTCACGTCCGCAACGCGCGAAATGACGGCCGCGTCGCGCCGCTTGCGAGTCTGCCGGCTCCCGCTCCGCTGTCGGGTCTTGGCGAGCTGCTCGCGCAGGCCTCCGCGCGCAGCATCCTCGAGTTCACGCTCGCCGATTCGCGCAACGAGGCGCTCACGAGCCGTGTCGGCAAGTATCCGGGCGCGACGCTGACCACTTTCGATCCGACCGCCACCGACGCCATCGACGTGGACGTGCCGATCGGCCCCTTCGACGCGGTGATCTGCACGAGCGGGCTGGACCTGCTGTCGAACGAAGACATCCCCTGGGTGCTCGACCGGCTGCTGTACCGCGCGCGCCGCGCAGCCTTCGTGTCGGTGGACGACATTGCGCGCACCGCGCAGCTGGCCGATGGCAGCACGATCAAGGTGAGGCCACGCGGCTTTGCCTGGTGGCGCGCACAGATCGAAGCGGCGTCGCGCAACCGGCCCGACGTACGCTGGCGCATCGGGGTAAGGCGTCGCAGGCTGGTCGGCACCGAAGTGGTCCAGTGGCGCGAAGGCGGCAAGCGGCTGCGAGCCGAGCCGCCGAACGTGTGGATCCTGGCCGATCCCAAACCCGGCCACACGACGCAGTCGATCGGACTGGCCGACACCCTCGGCTGGCCCTTTGAGATCAAGGACGGCGGCTTTCCGGACTGGACCAAGCTCACCGACCGCCTGCTGGGTCCCCTCGCCTTCGACCGCTCCGGCCGCCGCGCGTCGGTCTTCCACGGGCCGTGGCCGGACCTGGTCATCTCGACGGGCTGGTCCACCGGACCGATCGCGCGCTGGATTGCAGCGCAGGCCGAAGGCCGCACTTCCGTCGTCGCGATGGGACGCAAGGGCGGAGACGTCGCGACCAACTTCGATCTCGTCGCCACCTGCTCCTACGTTCGCTACCCGCCCCATGAGCGCCGCGTCGGGCTCGCGGCGCCGCTCAGCCAGGTCACGCCTTCCAGGCTTGCCGAAGCTGCGGCGAAATTTCCGGCCCTGTTCACCGGCCACGCCGCGCCGCGCATCGTGGTGCTGGTCGGCGGGAGCTGCGCGCAGTACGAGCTCGACGGCGCGATCGCTCGGCGTCTGGCGGACGATGTCGCCACGCTCGCCCGCGAACGCGGCGGCAGCGTCATCGTCGTGACGAGCCGGCGCACGCCGGCCGGCGCAGTCGCCGCCATCGAAGCCGGCCTGCGCAGCGGCGGCGCGCCGGTTGGCGAGCTGCACCGCTGGAGCGCCGATCGCAGCGAAAATCCCTATCTCGGCTACCTGGCCGGCGCCGACGTACTGGTGGTCACCGGCGAGAGCGAGTCGATGATCGCGGAGGCCTGCGCCACCGGAAAGCCCGTCTACATCTACCCGCTTCGCAAGAAGGCTCCCGGGCTGCCGCAGCGCCTGGTCCACAAGGTCACCGAGCTGGCATACTCGCGGCCGCGCAAGGGCAAGGGGACTTTCCGCCCCCAGCAGGGAACCGAGTACTTCTGCTCGCGCCTGATCGAACGCGGAATCGTGCATCCCACGCGCGATCTCGAAGCGTTCCATCGCGGTCTGGTTGCTGCCGGCCACGCAAGAATGTTCGACGGCACTCTCGACCTCGCGCCGCTGCCGATGCTGAACGAGGCCGAAGTGGTCGCCGAGCGCGTGCGTGCGCTGCTCGGCTGCAGCGACGAGCGCCGCGTGTCCGACCAGCCGCGCCGCGCGTCGCGTGGCTAGTGTCCCGGGGTCAGACCCCGATCATTCCACCGCTGCGTCTGGACGTTCGCCGCTCGATGTTTCGCGGCTCCCGGGGTCTGACCCCGATCTGCACGATCTGCAGCCGCGCGTCTGGGTCCTGTTCGGCAAGGGCACCGGCGGCAACGGACAGATGCAGAGCCTGGCCGAAGTCCTCGGCTGGCCCTACGAGATCAAGCAGCTGCGGCACAACGCGCTCAATCTCGTACCGAACATCCTGCTCGGCGCCAGCAAGCTCACGCTCGACGAGAAGCAGTCGTCCCCGCTGCTGCCGCCCTGGCCGGACCTGGTGATCGCGGCCTCGCGGCGCTCCTCACCGGTGGCCCAGTGGATTCGCAGGCAGTCGGGCGGCCGCACCAGGCTCGTGCACCTGCTGCATGCGCAGGCTCCGCTGGGCCGCTTCGACCTCGTCATCACGATGCCGCAGTTCTGCCTGCCCGAGCGCGACAACATCCTGCATGTGACGGGAGTGCTGAACCGGATCGATCCGGCTGCAATGAGCGAAGCGGCGGCTGCCTGGGCGCCGCGCCTTGCGCAGCTGCCGCGCCCGTGGACCGCAATCCTCGCCGGCGGCAACAGCTCGGCCTACCTGCTCGATCCGGGTACCGCGGCGCGGCTCGGCCGCGACGCCTCCCGCATGGCGCGCGAGCGTGGCGGCTCGCTGCTGGTCACGACCAGTCCGCGCACGCCCCCCGACGCGGCCGATGCGCTGATCGCAGCGGTCGACGCGCCGTCGTTTGCCTACAAGTGGAAAAAGGACGACGCCGCGAACAATCCCTACAAAGGTTTTCTCGCGCTGGCCGACGATTTCATCGTGACCATCGACAGCGCCTCCTTGCTGGTCGAAGCGAGCGCCACCGGACGGCCGGCTGCCGTGTTCGAATGGCCGCGGCGCGGCGGCGCGAATGCAGCTTCGCGCCGGAGACCCTGGTGGTGGCACAGCGCCGTCGCGCTCGGCCTGTTCAAGCCGCCACGCGATTTCGACGCCTACTTCTCCGAGATGCGCCGCCGCGGGCTCGCGCACCGCTTCGGCGAACAGCCGCCATCGCAGCGTCGGCCTCTCGACGATCTCGAACGCAGCGTCGAACGCGTGCGCGCGCTGTTTGACGAAGAGCGGCGACATCGCCAATAGATCGCGCTTCGATCATGAGCACGAAGCCCACTACGCACAAGCCCTGGGTCATGGTGACAATCCTCGGTGTCGGACGCAGCGGCACCAGCGCGATCACGCGCGGCCTCGCGGCCATCGGCGTCGACCTCGGCAACAACCTGCGCCCCGGCAGCGGCAAGAACCCGACCGGCTTCTTCGAGGACAACGACTTCCTGAAGATCAGCCGGCGCCTGAAGCGCGCGCTCGGAATCCGCGCCGAAAGCGTGCGCCTGATCGAGGAGGCCGAGTACGACCTGCCGATCATCAAGCAGATCGAAGACGACTGCGTCGAGATGATCCACCGCCGCTTCGGCGGCTCGCCGCTGTGGGGCTACAAGTACGCGAGGACCTCGCGCTTCCTGCCGTTCTTCGAGCGCGTCTTCGAGCGCTGCGGGCTCGAAGTGCGCTACGTCTTCGCGCTGCGGAGTCCGATCAGCGTGGCACGCTCGCGGCTGCGCCTGGAGCCGCAGCGCGGCACCCAGGAGAAGAGCGACCTCGAATGGCTGGTCAACGTCGTGCCGTACTTCGAGCGCGCGCGCGGTCACACCTGCGTATTCGTCGACTACGACAACGTGATGGCCGATCCCGCCACCGAGCTCGAGCGCTTGGCGCGCGGCCTTGGCCTGCCGGTCGGCGACAACTGCCGCCGCGAGATCCAGGTCTACCGCGACGAGTACCTCAGGCCCGGCATTCGCCACAGCCGCTTTTCGGTCGACGACCTCGATCGCGACCCGAACCTGAACATCCTCGCGCGCGACGCCTTCGGCTGGCTCTGGAAGCTGGCCACCGACCAGATCGCCTTCGACGACGCGGCCTTCTGGAAGGACTGGCGCCGCATCGCGATGCGCATCGACGACCTGCGCCCGGTGCTGCGCCACTGCGACCGCATCGAGGCCGAGCTGCGTTACGCACAGATGAGTCCACTAGGGCCGCTGCAGGCCATTCCGCCCCTGTGGCACAAGTGGAAGGCCCGTTGACGTCCTCCGTGACGCCGCTTCCGTAACTGTCCCGCTGGCCGGGCGTCTCACACGCCGAGCGTCAATGCGGGAGCTGGGGTAGTGTCCGCCGAAGCCATGAACGTCGCCGCGACCCCTTCCAGACCCTCGACAGCCAGCTTGGCACTGAAATGGATCGTCGCCGCTGCCGTCGTGGCGGCCCTGTTCGTGCTCGGCCGCAAGGCCGGCGCAGAGATTCCGCGCTTCGCGCAGTGGGTCGACGGCCTCGGAGCACTCGGCCCGATGGTCTTCATCGCCGGCTACGCGCTGGCGGTCGTCGCGTTCGTGCCCGCCTCCGTGCTGACGCTTGCCGCCGGCGCGATCTTCGGACTGGCCTCCGGCGTGGTCTACGTATTCTGCGCCGCCACGCTCGGCTCCGCGCTGGCCTTCCTGGTCTCGCGCTACGTCGCCCGCGGCGCCGTCGAACGCCGCCTTGCCGGCAACGAAAGCTTCGCGGCGATCGACCAGGCGGTGGCGGCACAAGGGCGCAAGATCGTCTTCCTGCTGCGCCTGTCGCCGGCGTTTCCGTTCACGCTGCTCAACTACGCGCTCGGCCTCACCCGCGTGCGCTTCGCCGACTATGTCGCCGCCTCGATCGGGATGCTGCCGGGAACGCTGCTCTACGTGTACTACGGCAAGCTTGCCGGCGACGTCGCGGCGCTGGCCGGCGGCGCCGCCGTGCAGAAGGACGGCAACTACTACCTGGTCCTGGGGCTGGGACTGGTCGCGACGATCGCGGTCACTGCCGTCGTGACGCGCACGGCGCGCCGCGCACTGGCCGAAGCGACTGCCCGCAAGGGCGGCAACTCGCCATCCGCACGCACTTCGGTCGAGCGCGCGAAAGTCGGCGGAGGATCGGTGCCGGCCTCCGCGCTGTTCACGCAAGGCGCCGCTGCGGCCGCTCCCGCCGCGCGCGACAGCGAACAGGGTGACACGCAGCCCGAGACGACGGCCAGCCGCGCCAGGTCCGCCGGCCCCACCAAATCGTACCAGAGTCCGGTCACACCGCTGGACGAGCACAACCAGCGGCTGGTCGACAATGTCCGGCCCACCGACTGGACCAACCCGCGGCCGGCGGCGCTCTACGACCTCGTCGTCGTCGGCGCCGGCACCGGCGGACTGATCTGCGCCGCGGTCGGTGCCGGGCTCGGCGCGCGAGTCGCGCTGGTCGAGCGCAACCTGATGGGCGGCGACTGCCTGAACTTCGGCTGCGTGCCGTCCAAGTCGATCATCCGCGACTCCCGGCGTGTGGCCGAGGCGCGCGCGCTGGTCGGCGGCGCGGCACTGTCCGGCGCGGCGCTCGATCGTCAGTTCTTCGCAGCGATGGAGCGCATGCGGAAGATCCGCGCCGAGATCAGCCGCGACGACTCGGCCAGGCGCTACCGCGACGAGCTCGGAGTGGACGTGTTCCTCGGCAACGCACGCTTTACCGGGGAGTCGACGGTCGAGGTCGACGAGCGCCGGCTCCGCTTCAAGAAAGCCGTGATCGCCAGCGGGGCGCGCGCCGACGTCCCCAGCGTTCCGGGCCTTCGCGATGCCGGTTTCATGACCAACGAAACCGTCTTCAACCTGACCGAACGCCCTCGCCGTCTGGCTGTGCTCGGCGGCGGTCCGATCGGCTGCGAGCTGGCCCAGGCGATGAGCCGGCTGGGCTGCCACGTCACCGTGATCCATCGCGACGCGCACCTGCTGGAGCGCGAGGACGCCGATGCTGCGGCCATCATCCAGCAGCGCTTCGCGCAGGAAGGGATCCGGCTCACGCTCGGCGCCGAAGTGGTCTCGGTGACGCGAAGCGAGGAAGGCAAGGTCGTCCACTACCGCAGCGGCGGCATCGAAACCGAGGTGGTCTGCGATCAGATCCTGGTCGCCACCGGGCGGCGCCCGAACGTGGGCGGCATGGGCCTCGATGCCGCCGGCGTCGTCTACAGCGAGCACGGGATCCGGGTGGACGACAACCTGCGCACCGCCAATCCGCGTGTGTTCGCGGTCGGCGATTGCTGCATGCGCTGGCAGTTCACGCACGCCGCCGACGCCGCCGCCAAGATCGTCGTACAGAACGCGCTGTTCTTCGGGCGCAAGAAGCTCTCGGACCTGGTGATGCCGTGGTGCACCTACACCGACCCGGAGATCGCGCACGTCGGACTCTACGAGGCCGACGCGCGCATGAACGGCATCGAGCCCGAGACCTTCACGATTCCGCTGGAGAAGGTGAATCGCGCCGTCTGCGACGGGGAAACCGAAGGCTTCGTGCGCGTGCACACGAAGAAAGGCAGCGACAGGATCCTGGGCGCGACCATCGTCGCATCGCACGCCGGTGAGATGATCAGCGAGATCTCGCTGGCGATCACCCACAAACTCGGCCTGTCGAAGATCGCGGCGGTGATCCACCCCTACCCGACCCAGGCCGAGGGCATCAAGGCCGCGGCCAACGCCTACATGCGCACGAAGCTGACGCCGCTCGCCAAGACCGTGCTGAAGCTGCTGCTGCGCGTGCAGCGCTGAGCGCCGCCTTTGCGTCTGGCGACAGCCGCGCTATCAGGCCGTCCTCATGCCGCAACCCGAAACCCGCTACGCACGCAGCCCCGACGGCAACGTCGCCTACCAGACCATCGGCGACGGACCGATCGACCTGGTGTTCGTGCCGTGGTGGGCCACCAACATCGATGCGATGTGGGAGGAGCCGTCGATCGATCGCTTCCTGCGGCGGCTGGCGAACTTCTCGCGCGTCATCGTCTTCGACAAGCGCGGAACCGGCGTCTCCGATGCGCTGCCGCTGGCCTCCTTGCCGACGCTGGAGCAGTGGACCGACGACATCCGCACGGTGATGGAAGCGGCTGGCTCCTCGCGCGCCGTCCTGTTCGGACATTCGCAGGGCGGGCAGATGGCAATGCTGTTCGCGGCCACCTATCCGGCCAGTGTTTCCGCGCTGGTGCTCGCCGACACCTGCGCGCGCGAGTTCGACGTCAGCGCTCCGCCCGACGAGTTCCAGATTGCCGAGCGCAGCATCTCGCTGAACGAGCTCGAACGGGGCTGGGGTACGGCGTTCACGCTGGACATCCTTGCGCCGAGCCTGTCGTCGGAGCCGCGCTTCCGCCAGTGGTTCGCGCGCTACGAGAGGCTCTCGATGGGCCCTCGCATGGTTCGGGCCGTGGTCGCCTCCGACTTCGAACGCGACGTCAGCGGCATCCTGCCGGTGATCCGGGTGCCGACCCTGGTGCTGCACCGCGCGGGCAATCGTTTCATCGACATCGCGCGCGGCCGCAGCGTTGCTTCGCAGATCGGTGGTGCGCGTTTCGTCGAAATCCCGGGCGACGATCACCTGTTTCACGCCGGCGACACCGAGACGATGCTCGGCGAGATCGAGGAGTTCCTGACCGGAGTCCGCACGGTGCCGGATGTAGATCGCGTCCTTGCGACCGTGCTCTTCACCGACATCGTCGGCTCGACCAGGCGCGCCGCGGCAATCGGCGACCGGCGCTGGCGCGAACTGCTCGATGCGCACCACGAGATCGCCCGGCGCGAGCTCGCACGCTGGCGCGGCCGCGAAGTGAAGTTCATCGGCGACGGACTGCTTGCGACCTTCGACGGCCCCGCGCGCGCGATCCGCTGCGCGCTGGCGATCACCGAAGCCGTGCGCGGCCTCGGCGTCGAGATCCGCGCCGGCCTTCACACCGGCGAGATCGAGCTCGCCGGCGACGACATTCGCGGTATCGCAGTGCATATCGGTGCGCGTGTAACCGGAGAGGCCGGCGCCGGGGAAGTGCTGGTCTCGAGCACCGTCAAGGATCTGGTGGCAGGATCCGGGATCCAGTTCGAGGAACGCGGCCTGCGCTCGCTCAAGGGCGTACCGGGCGAATGGAAGCTGTTCGCGGCAGGGATCGCCCCGGCGGCGTGACGCGGGTCGAGATCCAGAAGTCGAAGTCGGTCGCCGGCAAGCTGGCGATCAAGCTGCGCGCCAGCGCTTCAGGTGCCACGCTTCCGTCGCCGGCATCGGTTGACGCGACCGTCGTGTCCGGCGCCGCCAGCGAATGCGCCGACGTCGATTGGAACGGCCCCGGCGGCGCCACGCCGCACTGCGAAGGCGACGTCGAACGACTCGTCTACCGCTGAAGCATCCGTCGCGCCGCGCTTGCCTCGGCGCCGCCCGGACCGTTAGAAGGGAATCCGTCCCGCGGAGGATCCCGTCATGCAGCCAGGAGCGTTTTTCTCGTCGAATCCCGGAAGCAGGACGGCATCGCCCCTGGCCCGCGGCGCGGTCCCCGCTTCATGAACGCCGTCGCGGAGCTCGTACCTCTCCTCTCGGTCGCGTGTCTCGGGATCTTTTCGGGAGCGACGCTCACCGAAGGGTTTTTGCTCGTGCCGTGGTGGCGCTCGATCCCGGCTGGCGACTTTTTCGACTGGTACAAGCAGAACGACCGGCGCCTGCTCTCATACTTCCGGCCTTTGACGATCGCGACGCTGATCCTCGCAATCGGCGACGCGGCGTTGTCGGTGTGGACCGGCCAGCCG
>Ga0247727_10013750_pt1 | contig 13576 bp, 11 predicted proteins | sample WisWelCaveWW1625_FD_202498 | JGI IMG/M metagenome (GOLD analysis project Ga0247727, IMG submission 202498) | Biofilm microbial communities from Wishing Well Cave, Virginia, United States - WW16-25 | ecosystem: Environmental > Aquatic > Deep subsurface > Groundwater > Cave microbial mat | place... | reverse complement strand
CGCCTCGGAGTAATCGCGCTGTTTGGAATAAAAGCGTTCGGGCAAGCGGCGCGCGGTCACGCCGGAGATGTTGCCCACCACGCCGACCGTTACCTCGCGCCCGGCAATGTAACGTTCCACCAGCGCGGTCTGTTTGTAACGCTCAAGCGTGTACGCCACTTGCTCGCGCAATTCCTGTTCATTATTGACGATGGATTTGGCGCTGACGCCCATCCCGGTGCCTTCACGCGAGGGCTTTACAAAGAGCGGGAATTGCATATCGTCGTCGAGCGGCTCATCCGCGCTTTCAAAACTTTGGAAGGCGGGCGTGGGCAGGTCGTGCCACATCAGCACGCGCTTGGTCATGGGCTTGTCGAGGGCCAGGGCCAATGTCATCACCCGTGAGCCGGTGTAGGGAATTCGCATCATCTCCAACACAGCCGGCACTTGCGCTTCGCGTCCGTCACCGAAATGACCCTCGCAGATGTTGAAGCATAGATCGGGCCGGTTGGCGCGCAATTTTTCGGCGAGTTCGGCATCGCCTTCGAGAAACACGCACTCATGCCCGCCCGCGCGGATGGCGGCCATCAGCGCCTCGACGGTGCTGTCCGAGTCGAGGTCGTCCCAGTGATCATCGGACATGCCGGGAAACTTGGGCGCGTTCTTTTTGAGATTGGCGAGGACGGCGACGCGGAGGCCAGACATATAAAACTCCTTCGGGAGGTAGAGGGTAATTGGTAAATCGTAATTACCAATTACCAATTACCAATTACTCTCTGGCGCAGGTCATATCGTTCTAATGCGGCATTAAACACCGCTTGCAATAATTGATAGTGCGTCCAGCCCTCGGCTTCGGCGCATATAGTCAAATCGCTATTCCAGGCCAGGCCGGGCAGGGCGTTGATTTCTAAAATCATCGGTTGAAGATGGTTGTTTACGTCGAGGCGAAAATCTACACGGGCCACATCGAGGCAACCGCAGGCGCGGAAGGTCTCCACCGTCAGGCGGCGCGCTTCGGCGGCGATGTCAGCGGGGAGGAGGGCGGGGCAGAAACTGTGGTAGTCGTCGGCCAAATCTACTTTGAGATGGTGCGAATAAAAATGCTCGGTGCCGGGGGCATAGCCAGAGTAATCCACTTCGGAGATGGGAAAGAGATGCAGGGCGTCGGCGTCGGCGTCGCCGTTGGGCCGCACGTTGCCCACGAGTCCGCACGTCACATCGCGGCCTTCAATGTATTCTTCCACCAGCACGCTTTCATCATAGGTCCGCAGGAGATAATCCACTTTTTCGCGCAACTGGGCTTCGGTGCGGATGACCGAGTCGCCGTAGATGCCGATGCCGGTGCCTTCGCGATTTGGCTTGACGAAGAGCGGGAGGCCTGCTTTCAGGCAGGCGAGCAAACGCGCCTCGAGTGGCTCGCTGGCGGAATGAAATTCCTGGAAGCGTGGGGTGGGCAGGCCATAATAGGCGAGGACGCGCTTGGTCATCGCTTTATCCAGCGTCAGCGCGAGGGCCAGCACTTTGCTGGCGGTATAGGGCATCCCCATCATCTCCAATAAGGCTGGCACTTGCGCCTCGCGCGCATCGCCGCGAAAACCTTCACAGGTGTTGAAGCAAATATCAATCTGCTGTTCGCGGAGTTTGTGGGGCAGATGCGGGTCGCCCTGAAAATCAAAAACGGTGTGGCCGAGTGCGCGCAGGGCGGCGCAATAATCGTTTACGTTGCGGGGCGTGTCGAGTTCGTCGAGGGCATCCGGGGCGTGGTGACCGTTGAGGGGCGCGGCGTCTTTGGTGTTGTGGAGGACGGCCACGCGCAGGCCCCCTCCCCTCTCCCCCGCTTGCGCGCCATCGTGTTTTTTCACGATGGCGCGCAAGCGGGGGTTGGGGGTGAGGGTGTGTGAGTCAGCACTTTCACTTGTCAAATCACTTCTCCATTGATGACCGTTATCTCCTCCCCCACAATGAGTTTTGGCTCTCCGGCCTGGCCTTCGATGAGGTCCGGGGATTGGCCGATGCCGAGCGGTTTCCATTTGGACTCATCGGCTTTGAGGCGATGTTTGCCGCCGCCGCGATTGTGCAGTTCGTCAAAGCCAGCGGGCTTGATAAACATGTCGTGGCCTTCGAGCAGGCCCAGCACGCCCTCCTGCCCCGGCTCGGGGCGTTGGAGAACTTTGGCCTCCAGCGGGATGATGGCGTGGGGATTGTAATCTTCCGGCTCGGTATAGGTGGTGATGAGGCCCTCGTAGTTGCGGAGGATTACTTTGCCGGGCGCTTGCGAGATAACGTAGTTAGGCATCACCGGGATTTTTCCGCCGCCGCCGGGCGCATCCACGATGAAGACCGGCACCGCATAGCCGGAGGTGTGGCCGCGCAGGCCCTCGATGATTTCAATGCCTTTGCTGATGGTGGTGCGAAAGTGTCCGGCGCCCTCCACCAAATCGCATTGATACAGGTAATAGGGTCGCACGCGCATCTTTACCAAATCATGCACCAGCTTGCGTTGGAGATGCACCGAGTCATTCACGCCCGCCAGTAATACCGACTGATTGCCGAGCGGGATGCCAGCGCGCGAGAGTTTGTCGCACGCCTCCGCCAGTTCGGGTGTGATTTCGCTGTGGTGATTGACGTGGATGTTCATCCAAATCGGATGATACTTTTGGAGCATGTCGCACATCTCGTCGGTGACGCGCATGGGCAGGAACACCGGCACGCGCGAGCCGATGCGGATGATTTCGATATGCGGGATGGCGCGCAGGCGGCTGATGATTTCCTCGAACAGTTTGGGGGCCAACACCAGCGGGTCGCCACCAGAAAGCAAAACATCACGCACCTGTGGGGTGTGCTGGAGGTAATCAATCTGCGCTTCAAAGTCTTTGCGCGAGAACGTCTGGGATGGATCACCCACGATGCGCGAACGGGTGCAGTAGCGGCAATAGGACGCGCACTGCGTCGTCACCAACATCAGCACCCGGTCGGGATAGCGGTGAACAAGGCCCGGCACCGGCGAGTGGCGGTCTTCGGCGAGCGAGTCTTCCATCATCGAAGTAAACGGCACCATCTCTTTGGCGGTCGGAATCACTTGCAGGCGGATGGGGTCGAAGGGGTCGTCGGGGTCAATCAGCGAGGCAAAGTACGGCGTGATGTCCACGCGGAACAGGTTCTTGGCTTCGAGCGCCTTCTTTTCGGTCTCGCTCAGGTCGAGGACATTAATCAATTCGCCGACGGTGTTGAGGCGATTGGACATTTGCCAGCGCCAGTCAAACCATTTTTCATCAGGCACCTCGGCGTAGAACTTGGCGCGGCGGGAGGGGGTGAACATGGGAGGCTCCTTTCGGTGAGTGCGCTAGGCGGTCAGTAATTGGTAATTGGTAGTTAGTGATTGGGGATTGAAAGGAGAGGGCGGATCGTGGTCGGGGAGAAAAAAGCCAGCAATAGAAGCGGCCAGGTGGAATGCACCGCTGGTGAGTTGGTGGTGTTGGTTAGTGGGTTAGTGGGGAGCTTGGTCGGCCAGAACATTGGCGCGCATTGTAGCGGGGAATGGGAAAGAGTCAACGGACACAGAAGCGGACGAGCGGATGGAAACGGATGGGAGGTATCCGTTCTTGTCCGTTCGTCCGCTCTCTGTCCGTTGACTAAGGCTCCAACACAATCTCTTGCGACGCCAAGTGCATAATGCCGCCATCGCGCGCGGAGGCGCTGAAGACGACGAGGCGCGCGCGGGTGGGTTGGGCCACCGTGTAGGCCACGTCCATTTCAAACGGGCCGGGCAAACCACTGTCGGGCGATTGGATGATGACGTTGGTGGCGACGAGCACATTGTCCACCGCGCCGCAAATGGGGTGTGGGTCGCCAACGCCGCCTTCGCCGCACAACATCACGCCCAGGTTGCTCTCAAAGACGTAATCGGAAAAACCCGCCAAGCGCAAATTGCCGCCGCTGACCGTGGCAAGAAATCCTGGGGAATGAATGACGATGCTCTCCGGGCGGGCTTCGGCGGAGAGGATGTTGGCCGCGCCGCTGGTGAGGAGCGTGACCTCAACGCTGGTGAGATGAATAAACCCGCCATCGCGCGCGCTGGTGGAAAAAACGGAGATGCGGCCCGGCTGGTCATTCGGCACACTGAATTGCACTTCGGCCTCATACGGCCCGCGCTGGCCCAACTCCGCCACAATGGTCGTGGGCACCGTGGTGAGGATGTTGCCGCCCTCGTCGGTGATACGAATCACAAGGTTTTGCTCAAAGGTGCCATCGGCCACGCCGGAGATGAGGACCGGTGAAGCGACCGATGAACCGGTGGCAGGCGACAAAATCTGGATGATTTCAACGCGCTCCGTATCAGGCGTACTGAGAGGCGGAGGTGTGAAGGTCGGAAGCGGCAGATTGGTGACCGGAATAGTGACGGGCGCAGGCGTGTTTTCGGGCGGTAGAGGCGGCGCGGTGGTCGTCGCTGGGTTAGCCGCATTAATTGCCAACGCGGTAGCCGTGAGGCGCACCGCCGCGTCTATCGTCGCCGCGACGCTATCGGGGGTGGGCGTGGGTGGGAGCGGGGTGTTGGTCGGTAGTGAGTTGCACGCCGCACTCAAAAACATCAGCAACACCATCAAGTTGCGCTTCATCTTTTCTCTTTCTCCTTCTCTTTCTTTTTCTTTTTCTCTTTCTTTTCCCGGTCTTTGGCTCAGTTGCCCAGCGTGCTCCACACTTCTAATTTTGACTCCACCCGGCGAATCACATCGTTGGTGAAATCGCTGGTGGTGGAATGGCCGCCGAGGTCGGCAGTTTTCACACCTTCGTAGACGGCTTCAAAAACCGATTCGTAAATGGCGCGGGAGGCGCGGTCGGCCGGGGGCGAGCCAAAGTAAGACAGCAGGGCCGCGCCCGCTAGAATCATGGCCATCGGGTTGGCGATATTTTTGCCTTGCAGGCTGGGGGCGGTGCCGTGCGGCGCTTCGGCCATCACCACTTTTACGTTGGTGTTGGTTTCGTCAAAGCCCAGCACCAACGACTCGGACCCCGCGATGGTGCCAAACATTTGCAGGACCATATCCGAGACCAGGTCGCCGTCGCGGTTGAGGGTGGGCAGGACCAGCGGCACATCGCCCGACATGGAGAGCAACAGCGCCAGGGTCGCATCAATTAACTGCGGCTCATACTTTACACGCGGGTGACGCCTGGCCGCCGCGTCCATTTCTTCTTTGAACAGGCCTTCGTAAACGGGGCTGACGGTGTACTTGGGCCCGCCAAAAACTTTGGCGTGTGTCTTCTCGGCATATTGAAAGGCAAACTCGGTGACGGCCCGGCAGGTCTGGCGGCTGATGTGTTCGGTGCGATAGGCCATCTCGTCGCCGTCTTTTTCCTCGCGCCATTCCTTCGCGCCGTAAGCGTCATCCACCGCCATACGCACCACGGCAATGGGCGCATGTACCCCGCCCACCGGCCGCACGCCCGGAATGCGCCGCCCGGTGCGGAGAATCACCTTGCCGTCAATGGCCTCGCGCAAGATGGCGTTGGGCGAGCCGACATCGCCTTGGGTTTCGGGGGTGATGGTGGCGGCTTTGAGGCCCAGGCCAGTCTTGGCCATGGCGTTGGCGGCGTCATGCACGACCTGGTTTTGAGTCGCGCGCCGATTTTCCAGTGACAAGTTGTAGCGCACAAACTCGACGGGCACGCGGGTCACCTCGGGGGCCAGCACCCGCAGACTTTCTTCGAGCAATTCCTGGCCGGTTTGATCGCCTTCTAAAATCACAATTATTCGGGAAGTCATTGGGTAGGTCGCTTTCTTTGGTCGGTTTACCACGAAGAACACGAAGAAAGAGCTTCACAAAGAAAAACTCTTGGCGCTCGCCCGCCCCCTGCAAGGGGGTTGTGACCTCCTTTGTGGTCTTTGTGGTTAATTTGACTACGGCACATAGTAACTATCCATTAGCGCTTCCCAGACTGGGACATAGAAGGCGGTGGAGTTAGTATCCGCAATCCATGTGAGCATGATAAAGGTCGTGCCGCGTGATTCAAAATACGAGATGCCATCTACACTGCTGGCGTTGGACGACCAGGTTAGTTTTTCACGGCCGTCCTCCAATGGCTCATCGGCCGAGACGCGGACATCGCTAACGTCATAGAACTCTTTGAGCAGGGTCAGAGCAAATTCTCCGGCCAGGGATTGCGAGATTTCGGTGCCGTCATCGTAAACAATGCTTTCAATGTAAGTGGCATCGTCGGGCGAGTTAAAACTGTCCAATGTGGCCACCTCTTCGGTGGTGGTGGTGTGCGTCCAGCCGTAGGGGATGTTAAAGGCGAACACTTCCTCCGGCGCGGTGAATTCATAGCGCAGGTCATACAGGGCGGCCGCCGCGCCCGCCTGTGGGTCGGTCTGGGTGGAACTGGACACCTCCCCAAAGCCATCCACATAGGCATCGTACTGGTCGCTGTCCACCCAAAAATCTTCGGTGTAGACCACCGGGCCTTCCTGCCAATAGTAACTATATACGGTCTGGGGCAGGCCCTCAAAGTCCAGAGTCTTAAAGATCAAAATCGTGCCGCTCTCAAACGTCTCGGGCGCGTCGGGTTCGTAAAGATCAAACGTGGCAAACCAGTTCCCTTCCACGGCCTGGGCATAGGTCAGCCGTTGCTCGGCGGTAAATTCGAGGCCGACATTGACAAACGAGATTTCGATGAAGCTCACCCCGGTCGGGTCGGTGGCCGATACACTTGAATTAAATTCTTCGGTCTGCCACTCGGCTGGCAGGCGGATGGCAAACGCGCCGCTGGAATGCTCGAACACGTCATCGGCGAGGGTGAAGCCAATCTGAGAGGCAGATGTTTGAGTAGGTTTGGGTTTGGAAGTCTTGGTGGACTCGACCACCACCCCGGCTTCGGTGGGCGTGGCCGGGGGCACCTGGGTGGGTTTGGCAAACGGAGTCGCTGTTGGCTCCGCGCCCACGTTGCCGCAGGCCAGCCCGGCCAGCGCCAGAGTCACCAGCGCCATCCGGCCCGGTGCGAGAGAAGGCATGCGTCGCATATTGGCCTCCAACGGGTATAGCCTACTCCATCGGCGTCGCCGTAAACCAGTCAAACTCCACTTCGGCGCCCGGCACATCAAACGTCGTGGCCGATACCCCCACATAGCCGCCCTCGCGGATGCGGGTGTCGGTGGCCGAGCCAATGAATGTGTCGTTGATGAAGAGCGACAGCTCTTTGCCCTCGCAGCGGGCGGCCAGCAGGTTGGAGTCTTTTTGCATGTGGATGGCGGTGGAGCCGCCCTCGGCCAGCGAGGTGTAGCCATCATCGTAATCATACAGCCAGATATACCACAGGCCGCCGCTGTTGAGGCTGAACTCGTACCAGCCCTGGTCGGTGGCGCGGCAGACCACGCTGATGTTGTTGCGGTTGGGGCCGCCGACCGTCTCGACCTGCGCGACGATTTCGATGTCGGGATTCTCAAAATAGAAATCGTAGAACATATACGCGCTGGTGTCGGGGTCGTAGACTCCGATGAAGAGTTTACTGCGGTCAACGTCGGCGGCGAAGTTGTTGGTCTCGGGCACGCTGAGGGAATACCACTCGTCTACATCATCGAACTCGGTCACGTAATAGGAGACCTCGGAACTCGTGTCGGGCGCGGGGATGTCAATGATGGTGGGCGCATCGGTGGCGACGGGTTCAACCACCGGCGTGGGTTCGGCGGTGGGGGCCGGGGGCGGCTCGGTGGGCACGGCCTGCCCCACCGAACAGGCCAGGCTGGCCAGGGTGAGCGCCAGGGCCGCCAGCCGTGGGCGTTGCCATTTGACCGTTAACATGGGAATCTCCTTTGGAATGAGTGGCTGTGGTTAACGAACGGTGTCCATGGCGCGCAACGATACGCCCGCCATAAACAACCCAATCAACGCATAGATCAAAACCTCCCGCCGCCCCTCGCGCCCGCGCATAAACGAAAACGCGCCGGGGAGGGTGATGACGCTGAGGAGGCCATAGAGATAATGCACCCAGCGTCCGGGGCGTAGCCCCAGACTGACCATCACCACCCCAACGACCGCTTGCGCCAAATACAATACCTCACCCGCCGCCAGCACACCCCAAAAATCCTGACTCACGCCCGAGTTGCGGAAGTAACGCCACAACCCATATACGCCAATGATAAGACTAAAGATGACCGAAGCGCGCGCCAGGCCGATATGAATTTGTACAAAAATGCCGGGACTCATCGAGCAGGCTTCCTTTGTGAGCGGCATTCTACCATGCCGTCTATCGGGTTGTGAGAAGCGTCGCCATAACGGATTCGGATATAGCCGCTGGCATATCTCCCAATGAGAATTAGAGAATTAGACGCTTCGCGTTGGAGAATTGGGGTTGCTATCATCAATTCTCTAATCCTCCATTTCTTTACCTTTTGGGTACATCTGCACCTGATTACGCCCGCTCATTTTGGCGGCATACAAGGCCTCATCCGCCTGTTGCAGGAGTTGATTGACGGTCGGGCCGCCTTCGGGCTGGCCTGGCGTGCTACTGACTCCCAGGCTGAGGCGCAGGGACACTTCGCGTCCATCGGCCAACACCAGCGGGGTGTTTTCCAGGCTCAGGCGAATGCGTTCGGCCACGCGGGCGGCTTCTTCTAAATTCGCTTTGGGCAGGACCAGCAAAAATTCTTCGCCGCCCCAGCGCCCGGCCCAGTCGTAGGGACGTTTCTTTTGCAGGAGCAGGTCGGCTATAAAGCGCAAGGCTAAATCGCCGACCGAATGCCCATACCGGTCGTTGACCAATTTGAAGTGATCAATATCCAGCAGCAGCAAACTCACGGAGGACCCCTGCCGGTTGGCGAGGCTGAGTTCCGATTCGGCATGGGCATGAATGGCGCGGCGGTTGAGCAAATCGGTCAGGCCATCGTGCATCGCCAGAATCTCCAGCTGGCGGCGGGCCTCCACCAGCCGCTCTTCCAAATCCAGGATGCGTTGGCCGACGGCGACCCGCGAGCGCAGTTCGCGCGAGTCAAAAGGCTTGGTGAGGTAATCATCCGCCCCCGCTTCTAAGCCCACCACCACATCGCCCTTGCCGGTGCGGGCGGTGAGCAGGATGATGTAGCAATAACCCGTCACGACCGAGGCGGCCCGAATGCGGCGCACCAATTCCTCGCCATCCATCACCGGCATCATCCAATCGGTCACGATCAGCCCGATGGGGTCGCTCTGCCAATGCTCCCAGGCGGCCTGCCCGTTGGCGGCCTCGACCACCTGGTAGCCGGCGTGGGTCAGATAAATGCCCAGAATCCGCCGTAAATTGGGGTCATCATCCACAACCAATGCGCGCATCTATGCCACTTTCACTGAAGCCACCAGGGGCAGGCGCAGGATAAAGACACTGCCTGGCCCGGCCGCGGCGTTCTCGAAGGTCAACGAACCCTGCATCATCTCGGCCAACTGGCGCGAGATGCTCAGGCCCAGCCCGGTGCCGCCATACTTGCGGGTCAGGCTGCCATCGGCCTGCACAAACGCTTGAAAGACCTCACTCTGTTTATTGGGCGGAATGCCGATGCCGGTATCGGACACCGCGATGGCCATTTGTTGAGCGGCCCAATCCAGGCGCGCCTCGATGCTCACCGAACCATGCTCGGTGAACTTAATTGCATTGCCGACCAGATTGACCAAAATTTGGCGGGTCTTGGCCAGGTCGGCGTACAGCAGGGGCAGGCCCTCCGGCGCGGCCACCTCCAACCGCAGGCCCTTGTCTTCGGCCAGCAGATGATGCAAGGTATACACCTCATTGAGCAAATCCGCCACGTTAATATCGTGCGGAAAAACTTCCAGCTTGCCCGATTCGATCTTGGCGATGTCGAGCAGGTTGTTGACAATCGTGAGGAGGTTTTGCGACGAGGTGTAGGCGATGTGTAAAAACTCGCGCGTCTCGCCCAGGTCAGCGGCCGGCGCATCGAGCAACAACCCCAACGCCCCCAGAATACTGGTGAGCGGGGTGCGAAGTTCGTGGGAGGTGTTGGCCAGAAATTCGCTCTTGAGTTGATTGGCCGCTTGCGCGGCGCGATAGAGGCGGGCGTTTTCGATGGCGATGGCGGCCTGGTCGGTGAAGGCCTTGAGCCGCTCGGCATGCGTCGCCGTGTAAAAGCCGGGCGTGGCGCTATCGAGGTTGATAAATCCAATCGTCTGTCCTTGCCATTGAATGGGGGCACCGAGATACGATTGCACCCACCATGTTTGCGGAAGGTCCATCCAGGCGGCATGGTCGCGGGTGTAAGGCACCACCACCGGTTCGCCGGTTTCCAGCATCCGCCCAAAATTGTTGTCCGGCTCAAGTTTTAGGCGCGTGGCCATGATCCAATCGGCCAGGCCATAGGCTTCAAAGCCGCGCGCGCGGGCCACATGGGCATAGCCTTCCTCGATGAGCATGATGTTGGCGGCGTCGTGCGGCACCACCCGGCCGACGTTCTCCAAAATTTGTTGCAGGACTTCATCGAATTGCAAGGTGCGATTGAGGGCGGCGGCGGTATCGCGCAAGGCTTCGGCCAGGGTGCGTTGCTCCTGTTCGGCCAGCGCCACCCGGCGGCGGGCCAGCGCCGCGCCCAGCGTGTTGGCCACATTCTTCAATGCTTCCACTTCGGAGGCCGACCAGCGGCGCTCATGCTCACAATCATCAAAGCCCAGATAGCCCCACCACCCCCCCTCCACAAAAATGGGCACTTCCACAATTGAAAGGACATTTTGCCCGATCAGAAAATCGCGTTGCAGGGGAGGTAAGTCGCGGACGATGGCTTGCCAGGGCCCACCCTGTTTCAGTTGCTCGGCCCAATCCCCGAACCCGCCCGCGACGTAATCGTAACTATGGCTGTCGAGGTTATTCATCTGAGGGAGTTGGCCAGGCGCGGTCCATTCCCCGACGATGTTTTCAAGGGCGCGGCCATCGGGCGTGGTGTAGACTTGGAAGATAAAGGCCCGGCTGGCATGCATGGCCGGGCCAAGCCGGGCCAGCACATCGGGCAAAACGGGGTTGGGGTCGGCGCTCAACAGCAGTTGTTCGGTGGCATACGCCAGGGCGCTCAAGATGGCATCGCGCCGACGGGTTTCCTCATAGAGCCGATTTTTTTCCAGCGCCAGCGCCAGAGCCTCGGCCATCTGCTCCAGCAGGGGCAGGTCCTGGGTATTGTATCCCGCCGGAATGGACCAACTTAAATTGAGCGAGCCGGTGGGCCGACCGCTGACGATGAGCGGCAGACACAACCGTGAGCGCAGGCCATAGCCATACAATTGACTCTCGACCGGAAACTCTGTTTCGGCACCGAGGTCGGGCGTCATATATACCTGGCCGGTTAAGACACTTTCCCCACTGGCGGTCTCGGTCAGTCTCGCCCGCTGTAGCGTCAGAAACTCATGGCGGGCTGGATGAGAGATGGTGCCGGTGAGCCACTGGTGAGTATCCTCCAGCTGGATGAGCGCCACCCGTTCCGAACCGGTCAGGGCATGCAGGCCCGGGGCCAGGTCGGAGAAGGCGCTGACCACATCGGGGCTGGCATTAATGCCGCGCAATAAATCGCTGACCAATTTAAGTTTATGGGCCTGCTGGCTAAGTTCGGTGAACAACCGGGCGTTTTCGATGGCGATGGCCGCCTGGCTGGCGAAGGTCGCGGCCAGGCGCGCGTGCGGCTCGGTGTAGAAACCCGCTTGCTCTTTATCCAGATTGAGCAGACCAATGACTCGGTCCTTGGCGATGAGCGGCACCCCCATCCAACAACGGATATATTCGCCCCCTGGAACGAAATACCAACTCGGTTCGGCCTGAGTATCGGCGATGATGACGGCCTGGCGTTGGTGAAGCACACGCCGCACATGCCCTAATTGGTTGCCGGAGATGGTGAGTTGTTGCGTGACCGCCCGAAAGCCACGTTGCGCTACGAGTTGGAGTTCATCACCCTCTAACAACATGACCGAGGCACTATCGTAGGCCACTACCCGGGCCAACTGCTCCAGCAACAACTGCAACAGGGCACCGGGTTCTAAATTGGTGCTGAGGCTATGGGCGGCGGCGTGTAAGGCTTCGGCTTGCAGGCGGGCGGCGCGCTCGGCTTCAAATAACCGCGCGTTGTGGAGCGCCAGCCCGATGGGGGCGGCGACCGTGCTGAGAAAAGCCACATCCGCTGGCCCAAAAAAGTTGACGCGTTCGCTGGAGAGGAGCAGTACGCCCACCAGTTCGCCGCGCGCCAGGAGCGGCACGGCAATGGCCGATTTCACCAACTCATCCAACCAGGCGACATACAACCAATGCTCGCTTTGGCGCACATCGGGGGCCACCAATGGGGCGCGGGTCAGCGCGGCCTGGCCAGCCAGGCCCTGCCCCACGCGCAAATTTAACGTGCGATTGAAATTTTCCAGCGACTCAATGGCGTAGCCCACATGGGCCTGCATACTTAAATGTTCGCCATCGGCTTCCAACACAAAGACTCCGCCGCGCAAGCGGCCAAACTCGGCGATGAGCAGTCGCAAAGCCGTATCGGCCACCTCGCGCGGGTCGAGGCTCAGGGCTAGGCTCTGGCTCAGTTGATTGAGGAGATCGAGTTGGCGCTGATTGGAATCCATGACAACCGGTGCCGAGCCGCGACTCACTCCGCTTGGGCCGGCCCGCCCAACATCCGCCGGGCGTCGGTATAGCCGAGTTGGATGAGATAGTCCGTCTGCCCGTTGACGGCCCCAATGGAAGCGCCGACGACGACATCGGGCTGCACGCCCTGCTCTTCAAGGTATTTGTAGACGCCAACGTGGTAGGCCCCCCGCCCACCGCCGCCGGAGAGCGCCAACGCGCGTTTGTGAAGATTGCTCATCGTAAGCCTCATAAAGAAATTTGGCACACGGATTAAAACGGATGAGCACGGATAACACAAAAATCCGTGTTTACCCGCCGTGATTCGTGTACAAAACCGTCGGGCTGGTTTAGCCCGAACTCAGATTAAATAGATTTTAGCAGAGATAACGGCGCAACAAAACAGCGGCGCAACAAGAAAGCCCCGGCACAAAGCCGGGGCCGGGGGGAGTTGGTTTGATTACGCGCCGCTGGGCACCGGCATGGGCCAGCCGGCGGGTGTCTCAGGACTCTCGGGGGTGGGGCGTGGGGCGCGCGGCGGGTTGAGGGTCGGGCCGGTCGGGCTGGGTGGCTCTTCGCCTTTGAACACCATTTCAAAGTCAACGTGATCCAGCGTTTCGACTTCGATAAGTTTTCTGGCGATGGCATCCAACTGAGCCCGGTGCTCTCGCAACACGCTGAGGGCGGTCTCGTGCGCCTCTTGCACCAGCAAGCGCACTTCGGCGTCAATCTCCTGCGCCACCGAGTCTGAATAATCGCGTTGCTCGCCCAACTCTTTGCCGAGGAAGACCAGTTCTTCCTTCTTGCCAAACGTCATCGGGCCGAGCTTTTCACTCATGCCCCAGCGGGTGACCATGGTGCGGGCAATGTCCGTGATTTGCGCGATGTCACCGCTGGCCCCGTTGGTGATTTCGCCAAACACCAGTTCTTCGGCCGAGCGGCCGCCCATGGCCGAGGCCAACATGCTCTTGAGCTTGCTGCGCGTCATCAGATTGTTGTCTTCATTGGGCAGATACCAGGTCACCCC
>Ga0247727_10013749_pt1 | contig 13576 bp, 10 predicted proteins | sample WisWelCaveWW1625_FD_202498 | JGI IMG/M metagenome (GOLD analysis project Ga0247727, IMG submission 202498) | Biofilm microbial communities from Wishing Well Cave, Virginia, United States - WW16-25 | ecosystem: Environmental > Aquatic > Deep subsurface > Groundwater > Cave microbial mat | place... | reverse complement strand
CAACCCGCGAACGGAGAGAGCGGAGCTGTCGTCGTATGACGGCAACTTGAATCGCCGGGCGTATAAAATCAATTCCGCTTCCCACGGGTCAAATCCCGGCGTGGCCGTTACTAAGAGCGCCGGCTGGAATTCCTTAACCAAAGCGGCGAAGGTGCGCGACTGCGGCAATAATGATTGCTCCACTTCGCTGAAAAACCGCGCGGTCAACAGCCAAAAAAACGGCTTAGCCAGAAAATGCAGCCAGCGGCGCTTGGTGTCATTTTTGTAAATCGGCCGCTGATAGTAATGCCGCATGGACGCCAGGTAATCAAACTCGTTCACGCAAGCCAAACGAAAAAACTTCATCTTGTTCCAAAAAGAAGGCCGCTCGGAAGCATGCTTAATATAGATTACGTTCGGCGACTGAAAATAATTTCCGCTCTTCGCCGTCTCGCCATCAATCATCGGCGTCAGCACTATCACCCGATACTTGGAACTAAGGTATTCAATATACTTTGTCCGCAATAAATCAGAAGTAAAAATATAATGCGGAATGGCAAGAAAAATAGTCTTCATCCCGTTAGAAACAGGTCGTTAAAAACGACCGTAATATGGCCGTCCGACAAAGGCTCGGTGGTAATTTTTCTAAAACGCTTTTATTAATCTTCATAATTATGTTTTTTCTAACGGGATTCATTAAATTTCATGAAACTCTTTTTGAATATTCGGTTTGGTTGTGGCCAATAATTCGGCAATCCGCTTGCCAGTCTGGCCGTCGCCGAACAACTTATCGGAAGGATAGCGGCCGTGCCGCAATTGAGCCTCAATGCCTTTTTTAATTTCTTCAACGTTTACACCCACCTCCATTACATTCTTTCCGCGATCCCGATTGCGCTGGCGCGAACCGATAATCACCGTTGGCGTGCCAAAATAGGCGCCCTCGCGGATAAAGCTGGAAGAGTTGCCGACCGCCACTACCGCATTGGCGAGCACCCGGTAAAAATCGTCCGGCGGCAAATGTTTGGCAAAAAATGCGAATGACGGGTTAGCCGCTGCCCGCCAGGCCCGCACTGTTTTTCCCACGTCATCCGAACCGCCGTCAATATTGGAACCCAAAAAAACAGTCGGTATCTGCAATCCTTCCAAAACCCGGATAAGATTGGCCGTCATCTGAACATTCTGTTCGCTGGTATCAGTGGCCACCGGGTGCAACACAATCACCGCGTACGGTTTTTTAATATCAATACCCGGAAGCAAGTTGTCCGGAATCCGCTTATCCATTGTTTTCAACCAATCAATCACCGGCGAACCAACGGTAAAAACATAGGCCGGATTCTCGCCCATCTGCAGCACACGCTTCCGGCTCGTCTCCGTGGCCGTAAAATGCACGTGCGCGAATTTGGTAATCGCGTGCCGGATGCTCTCGTCAATCGTGCCGCTCACGTCGCCACCCTCGTTATGCGCCACCGGAATATTCATATAAGCCGCCGCCAGAGTCACCGCCATCATTTCAAACCGGTCGGCGTTTACAAAAACCAAATCCGGCTTCAGCTTTTTTAACACATCCACGATTTTAAAAATTCCCAAACCAACCGACTTAGCCATGGTTTCCGGAATTCCGCCGTCCAAAAATAGCGGGACACGCGCCGCCACCGTAAAACCGTCAGCCGTGATATGTTTAATCAAAAAATCGCTCTGCCAAAGCGCTTTCGGACTAAACCATTCTAAAAATGAAAGCAGCCGCGCCCGGATATACCAAGGCAAAGCCAAACGCCACGAGTGCGGCCGGCTATGCCGCAGGTTCAAAAAAAAGTGGTCATGAGCCGCCGGAATGGCGGTTATGACCTGTAATGTTAAGTTCGGATGCTGTTGAATCGCCTTTAAAACCGAACGCAGGCGCCCATAGTGCGCCCGGTTAAAAATTGGTACTAAAATTTTTTTGCGCTGGACAGCTTCCATGGATATCCATAGGATACAATAAAATCACCTATTTAGCAACCCGCGAACGCAAAGAGCGGAGCTGTCGTCGCATGACGGCAACCCGCGAAGCGGCGAATTACTTATATCCCACCAAAAAATGTCCTTGCGAAAAAAGATAATTGGTCTTGAGCGGCTCTTTCATAAAAAAACCGCGGCACCAAAGAATACATCGGTAAAGCAACGCCAGCGGATATTCGCACCACTGCGGAATCGGCGTCCAAATCGTAAAAGGATTTACATTCATCACCGAACAATTTTTAAATCCGGCCTCCGCCGCGGCGGCCAAGTATTGCTCCGGCTTATCACCATTACGATAATAATCTTTCTGTAATTTCTTGCTGCCAAAAAACAACCGGAGTAGGCCTTTATAAATATTATTAAATTTCTGCGCCGACCACTTCTCTGGAATATTCAAGTTAATGATTACGCCTCCAGGTTTTAAAATCCGATATTCCTCCAGTAAAACTTTTCGGTAATCCGGAATATGCTCCAAAAGCCCGATGGAAACCGCCACGTCAACGCTATTAGCCGGGAGTCCAGTTGCCTGCGCGTCCGCAACAACATAATCCGCCTTGCCGCCGAAAAAAGAAAGGTTTTCTTTCGCTAAATTAATTGCTCCCGCATCAATATCCACGAGCGTCACCTTCATCTTGTCATATTTATTTAAAAATAATCCAATAGTTCCCCGGCCGCATCCCAATTCAACGGCACTCATATAGTTCTTCCCCGAAATTACGGAATTAATAAACCGATAATAATTATATAAATTAAACTGCCGCTGAGTCCGCGGTTTAGCGCCTTGGGGCACAAACAAACTCCACTCAATACCCTCTTTATTCCGGACGCTTAATGACTCCCATTTGTCTATAAAGGCCTTATTATCGTTCATGAATTAAGTATAACCGCCGCTACCCTTTTACCCGCTTCGCCGTCGCGCTTCCAGCATTGTTCATCCACCAGCCGCCGACGGCCTTCGCGGTCCAGCGCAGGATTTTCCAGATAAGCATTAAGCGCGGCCGCCAATTCTTCTTTAGTCTTGGCCATCCGCACGCCGCCGGTCCGCAAAGCTTTTTGATAATGCTCGGTCACGTAAAAACTGGTGGGCATCAGGGAAATCGGCTGATTGGCTTTGACTTCAAAATTAATATTAATAACTGGTTTATCAAAAATAGCGGCGTCAATAATAATAGTGGAGGCGTAGCTGACGAAAACGTCCGCGTGACGCAACGTCTCTCGTAAATGAGCAAGGTCGGCAAAAGACATATCCCAATCCAGTCCCAATCCACGCTTGGCGCCGAAACGAGTGCCGGGAAAATCATAAATCATCTTTGGCCGCTTCTTCAACTCCGCTTCATCCACGAAATCATTCGGCGGAAAACGCACCAGTAAACCGGCCGGTTTACTCAACGCTCCGGAATCAATCAAAGACTGCAACAAATCAACAATCTCCCAATCGGAAGCGCTGTTGGACTTGCCCATCGGCGAGTAAACGATAATTTTTTTCTTCGAGTCCAGTCCCATTTTTTTGCAAAATGCTTCGCGAGCTCCGGTTTCGCCTCTGAAATACAAATCAAACGACGGCACTCCGGTAACGATAATCCGCTCGGCCGGCATCTCCGCGTACTCCATCGCCTCAGCTTTCAAAATTTCATTGAACACAATCAGCTGGTCCGGTAGTAAACGCATTATGGCCCGGCCGGAAAGCTTGTCCCAGGAATTAATCATCCCGACGCTAGGGACGCCCCGCTGTTTCGCCTGGCGCAACATCGCTACTTCAATATCGCCGAACAAATGCGCTAAAAATACCGCGCTCGGCTGGTATTTTTCAAAATAAGGAACGAAAAAATTATCCGTTACCATCCGCTCATCCAGCCAGCGGACTATCCGCCGGAAAAAGCTATTTCCGAATAAACGGGTAATAACAAAACTGGCGATATATCCAATCCGGCTCCCGCCGTTCTCAAGTGCCCGCCGCCGCCGCAAATCAATCGTCGCATTGCAAACCAGCCGGAATTTTAAATACTCAAACAAGCCGTCAAATCGCGGCGGTTGAAACTTCCCGATAACTTCATAGATGACGCGCTCGTTTTTAAACTCTTTTTCGTAATAGGCGGCTTTCTCCGGCGTACCGACAAAGAAAACAATTCGCGTGTCCGACTTAGCCAAGAGTTCCCGAAAAATATCGGTACGCAAAATATTCTTTGCCTCCACTCCCTGCAAAATTGGAATGAAAACAGTCTTCACTAATGTTTCGCCAGCTTTTCAAAAACGTCAGTATGTTCCTTGTACCAACGGATGGTTTTTTGAAGCCCAGTCTCTAAATCGGTGGTTGCCTTCCATCCCAATAAACGTTGGGCTTTCTGACAATCAGCATAGGCCTCCATCACATCCAAGGCGCGGTACGCATTAACACCGAACGTAATCTTAACCGGATCGCCCATCAACCGATTAAGCATCAGGGCGACATCTTTAATCTTATAACCGCGCGGGCGACCGCTTCCAAAATTGATAATCTCCCCCGCCCCTTGTTCGGCTGCGCCTATTCGCAGAATACCGTCAACCAAATCTTCAATATAGACAAAATCTCGGTATTGCTCTCCGGGATTCATCGGAAAATCCTTTTTCTCAATGCCTGCGCGGATTAAATTAGGAATAAGCATGCCGAACCACTGCCGAGGTCCATAAGCGGCGGCTGGACGAACTACTCGCGTATCCAAACCAAGCGACCGGTGAAAAAACAACAAACTATGAGTACTCAAAGTTTTGCTTAAAGCATAAGGGGAAATCGGCATTTCATGCTGAGTCTCAAGGAAGGGCGCGCTCTGCATCCCGTATTCATCGTTGGTTCCCATTTGGACAAACCGATCAACATTGGAATCAACTGCCGCCCGTAACAAATTAAAAACATTCTGAAAGTTTTCCCGAAGTATGCTTTCCAATAAAATCGGGTCTTGTTTGGTATTGACCAGTGCAGCAAGATTAAAAACAATCGACGGACGCGTGTCGGCAAAAAATTTTTTTACCGCCTCAATCTGATTTAAATCAACAGGAAAAATAGAAATGTTTGGAACGCTGCCGGTCAGGCGCCAAATATCGGTGCTGGGTTTTACTAACACTGAAACGCGAGCTCCGACGGCCACTAAAGCTTCAATTAAAAACGACCCGATAAACCCGGCGCCACCCGTTACAACTATCTTTCTACCGGCATAAAATTCTTTTATATTAATCATTCGTGCTTCAATCTTTGGTACCAGCGTACCATATTTTTCAAAAATTGAAATATATGCACTAAACGTACCGTTGACTTGCCTTTCAAACGAGGCAAGTAATCAATTTCCGCTTCGCCGATAGGATACCCCAGCCGAGTCGCCTTAATGACTATCTCCGCATCAATAAACCAATCAGTGGATTCCAATTTCGCCTGCTCGTAGAATCGTCGCGAAAAAATCTTCGGGCACGCATTGATATCCTTCGTAGTCAGACCAAAAAACAATTTGAACAAAAAATTATACACGCGACTGATAATAATCCGCTTCAGACCATCGTTCACGCGGGTTTTACGAATCGCCTTGTAAACCTCCCGATGCTCGCTGACGCAGCGTTGGTAGAGCATTATTGCGTCCCTCGGGTCAACCTGATTGTCCGACGGCATCATCGCAAAAAAATCTCCGCGCGCTTTCCGCAAGCCGGCCAAAATTGCATAACCAAAACCAAGTTGCGGCTCAGACACAACCACGAAATGCGGGTCCGCCGCAAAACGATCCATAACTCGTTGAGTCGTATCAGTGGAAGCATTATTGATTAATACCACTTCGTAATCCAAACTCTGCGCCGCCGCCTTAATTTTTGGCAATAATACCTCTAAATTGTCCGCCTCGTTATGGGCGGGGATAATAATGGAAAGCTTTGGCATAGACTATTTTTTAATCTGATACAACTCCACCTCAGGATTTTTATATAGTAGCACCAAATGGGGATTACGGCTCAAATCCGTTTTCACGAATTGCCGCTCCCATGGGCCATAATACACATACTCGGTCTCCAAATCGACAAAAGAAATTGCCGACATCGCCCGATACCGGCCAACTAATTCCGTAACTTTTGCTTCGGTAACATAGCGAAAAACCGTTGGGGCATCAGGCCCAATCTGATTCCGGTAGTACGTTCCGTACAAATTACGAGGTATCTTCAGCCAATTCTGCGTATCATTGGTATTTGGAATCTTACAATCAACAAACGCGCCGCATAGTTCCTTGCTATCGCTTCGCAATAAGCGTTCCACTAGCACGCTCGGCAGGCCGAATACTTTCATTGTTTTTAAAAACCGGTCTTCAAGCACTGCATTCGCTACGTTTGAATTATATCTCGTCGCCAGATACGGCCGGACCGCAGTTTCAGTATTAAAATATAACGAGCTTACAAATGACGGAGAAACAACCACCGGCTCACCAACAATATTTTTATTAATCCATTGCCAAGAATCAACAATATTCAGATTCATGGAATACTCCTCCAAAACCTGTGCCGGCGGATTTACAAAAATGAACACGTTATTAATTTTTTTAATCACCAACAACACGCTTAAACCAACCAACGCGATTACTACTGCCCGCTGATTTACTCGGCGCAATAATTCATACAACATGTGCACAACCATCACAAAAATAAACGGGCTGAACGTCCGCAACCAATGGTCTGGCTGAGGCACATACCCAATTACCACCTGCACGTTCCAAGCCACAAACATGGCCGCGAGAAAAACCCAATATAAAATCGCCTGTTCCCGATTTGTCCGTTCGCTACCGCGCCACCACAACCGATAAACAAACCAACCAAGCACCAGATAAAATATGTAATCAAAAACCACAGAGAAAGGCTGGAAAAGCCGGAAAGAGCGGCCATATTCCACTTTCCCAAGACCATCGGTTACTTCTTGCGCCGCCGGCAATCGCATATATTGAAAAAAGTTAATCCAATACGGAATCGTCACCAGCGCCGCCGCCCCCGCCAACCACAACATCGCTCGCCAACGCTCCGGTGACTCTTTTCTCCGCAGCCAAATCGCCAATCCCAACAAACCAACCACCATCGTGGTATATACCCAATAATGAAAATAGGTGTAATAAAGCGCCCCAACTACTACTCCGGTCCAGATAGCGATTTTTTTACCGGGCATCCGCCAAAAAATCAGCAACAGCGTAATCGCCGGTATAAAAATAAGATAGGTAAAAAGCGGGTCCATGGTCCGCGCCAAAAATAAATCCGGCAAAACAGTTTTCACCGCTGGATAAAAATTCTTTAAAACAATATTGGAAAAATTGGCAATGCTCCGGAACGCGTCCGGCAAATGATTCACAATCGGAGTCAAAAGCGCCACACCGCCAATCGTCAACGCCCACAGCCGGCTCCGCGTCAACACATAACCCAGCCAGACAAACAAACAAAATAGTATCCCGGGAACAACAAAGTGGGCGGCGGTATAGGCCGCGTTGACGCTGCCATTAAAAATCCAGATGAAAAACGCCATCAGCATGTACGGAATCGGAAATGGGCTAAATAGTGATGGGGTTTTCTGATTGAAAAATAAATCCCCCGGCGGGAAATGCCCATCATATATCTCGCGCGCAAACCCGATATGCCCATAAGCCTCGTCGCTATGGTGCGTCAGTTGAATTACCTGATACGCCTTATTCTCACTGCTTAATTTTTTCCAAATCAAAAATTGCGGCAAGCCGTAAAGAAGCCCGACCAACACCGCTCCCCCGACTATTGCCCACCAAAAACGTTTCATCCCGTTAGAGACAGGTCGTCATAGACGACCGTAGCGCAGCCGCCGACCTTGTAAATATGCATAAATATATCTTCTATGTGATTGTCTCTAACGGGATTCATCGCGTTATTTTATAGATGGTCACTGTTTTATTTTGATAGATAGCTTCCAACGCCTTGTCTCGCGGCGCGGCAATGCCAAATTCTTTTTCCAACGGTCCGTAATAAACATAGTCCGCCCCTACGGCCTGCCAACGAACGTCCAACGCCGCGTAGCGCTCCAACAATTTATCCAGATACGCTTCCGTAATCGGCTGGCCCTCCAAAATCGGATTGCGCTTCCCGAAATAATTCACGTACAAAAATCTCGGCGTTTTATTCAGATTAATTTCACTGTCTTTCACGCAAGGTGGCGCGCAACTCAATTGGTCGCCAACCAAACGCTTCCGCAGCGTGTCCGACCCAACGCCGAATAATTTATTGGCGATTAAAAACCGCTCTTCCAAATCTTTCATCGGCATGACCGATGCAAACCCGGTTGCCAAAAACGGCCGGCTTGCCGTATACGTACTCAAATAAAGCGAAGTCATCAGCGAGGGCGAAACCACTGCCGGCTCACCCTCCACGTGCCCATTTATCCATCGCCACGAAACAATAATATCTTCCGGAAACGTATAAGCTGCTGCCGTTTCAGCGCTCGGCGTACGTAACACCATCACGTTAACAATTTTCTTTAGACCCACTAAAGCAATCAAACAAAATACCGTAACTAACATTGCCGTTTTCAATTTAGGCCAACGCTCCGCCGCGGCGGACCATCCTTCGTATAAAAACAGCATCGCCAGCAAAAAAAGCATCGGCGCGATGGCCTTGGAAATCTGGCCGGGTGCCGGCATAAACCCCGTCACCAGCTGTAAATTACCCCCGGCAAACATGGCCGCCGTCAACGCCAACAAAAGCGCCAGCCGCCATTGATCTTTCTTTCTATATATAAGAAAAGCCAACAGGCCGGCCAACGCATAAATTGGGTACTGATGCCGGAACTGCCAAATCACCGACAAACTGCGGCCCTCGGCAATGCCAAACCGGTAAGTGTAATCATTCCCGCCCGGCGCTGTCGCCACCTGAAAATAATTAATCGCAAACGGCATTGCTACCAATGCCAGTACCGCCAGCATCGCCCACCACGGCTTCCAATACTCCAACCTCTGTTTCCGTTTAACAAAAAGAAAAATCGTTAAAAATCCCAGCACCATCATCCAATAAACCCAATAGTGAAAATAAGTATAGAAAAGCAGTCCGGAGAAAATGCCGAGCGCAATGCCTTTTTTAAAACTTGGCTGCCGCCAAAACCAGAATAGAAGCGCGATGGCACTGATGTAAATCGGATAAGTTAACAGCGGGTCATCAATCCGCGCTAAAAATAATTTATGAATCTCCGTATTCACGACCGGCACAAACTGTTTCACAATAACCGCCGACAAACTTACTATCCCGGACCAATTCTTCTCATATGATGCCACCCACTGATAAAAAAGCGTTGCCAGCGGCGTTAATGTCGCCAACAAACCGATAAGAATGCTCCAGAGCCGCGATCGGGACAGGCCCCAGCCGGCGGCATAAAACAACAAAAATATAACCGCCGCAAAAACAAATTGCGCCGCTACGTAAGCCCGATTAACATTGCCTTGGAACAAAAACAAAAACGGCGCGAATAAAGTCGGCGGCAGAGGATTCAAAGCGCTCGGCCGCTCCTCGTTAAAATACAAATCCTGCGGCGGCCAGTGACCGTCGTAGATTTCCCGGGCGCGCGGCAAATAAACCGTCATCTCGTCTTTATAGGTCCCGAATTGCGCGAGTAAAAACGGCTGACCGGAATTATGAAGCGAACGCGCAATCAAAATCGGCGGTAACGAATATGCCAACCCGACAAAGAACGCCATACCAATCAATGCCCACAGAAACGGCCGGCGCAAAAAAGTGAAAATGGTGTTCATTATTCAAACCAATTGAAATACACGATGGAAAAAAGCGCAGTCAGGCCATCCATGATGCCGATTTTTTTTCCTTCAGCGTAAGTCCGCGGCCGATAAGAAATCGGCACTTCATAAAATTCCAGCCGCTGTTTTCGCACCGCTTTAGCCACCCGTGCGGTCAGTTCCGGTTCAATCCCGAACCGGTTGGATTTTAAAGGAAACGATTGAATCACTTCCCGCTTAAAAACTTTGTAGCACGTTTCCATATCGGTAATATAGAAACCCGTAAACAAGTTAGAAAACCAAGTCAATACTTTGTTGCCCAAAAAATGAATTGTATTATGAACCCGCATGATTCCTTCCCGCCGGAACCGCGAGCCAAAGACCACAGACGCGCCCAGTTTTTCAAACGGCTCCAGTAATTTCGGATATTCATTCGGGTCAAGTTCCAAGTCCGCGTCTTGAATTAAAACGATGTCGCCGGTCACCAACGGCACGGCCGTCCGAATAGCCGCCCCCTTGCCTTCATTATGCGGCTTATGCACAATCCGCAATTCTTTCAGCATGGCCGGCTTATTATTGGCAACTTCTTCTTGAATACGTTCCAAAATCTCTTTGGTTTTGTCGGTAGAAGCGTCGTTAACCACAATCACTTCTTTCAACGGCTTCACGGCAAAAACCACCTTCAACGACTGCTCAATTGAAGCCGCTTCGTTATAGGCTGGCACGATTACCGACAATAAACCTGTTTTTATCATTACTGCTTATAGCTCTTGATAATACTAGCTAAAATCTGGTCTAAAGAAAACTTCGGCTGATAGCCGACAAATTGTTTGGCTTTGGAAATATCCGGCACCCGAATCAGCATATCTTCAAACGTCGGACCATACACTTCCTTATACGGCACCAAAATAATCTCCGAAGTGCTCTTGGTCATGGCTTTAATTTTCAACGCCAACTCCTTAATCGTAATGGACTCCGGCGATCCGAGATTAAACAACTCGCCATAAGCCTTTTTGTTGTTCATCAGCTTTACCATCCCATCCACCACGTCTTCCACGTAGCCGAAGGCCCGCACCTGCTGACCGTCGCCGTGCACCGTCATCGGCTGATTCTTCAATGCCTGCTCCACCAGCCGCGGAATCACCATGCCATACTGCCCGGTCTGCCGCGGGCCAACGGTATTAAACAAACGAACCACTACTACCGGCAATTGCCGCTCCCGCCAATACGCCAACCCGAGAAATTCGTCGGCGGTTTTGGAAAGGGCATAGCCCCAGCGCTCGTTGTACACCGAACCGTATACCCGGTCATCATCTTCCTTAAAAGGCGGCTTATTATTTTTTCCGTACGCCTCCGATGAAGAAGTAATCAGCACCGGAACTTTTTTGGCGACCGCCAGCGCCAGCACATTATGCGTACCTTGGGTATTGGTAATAAAAGAGTCCAGCGGCCTCTCCACCACTAGCTTCACACCCACCGCCGCCGCCAAATGATAAATCTGATCGCACTCCGCCACCAACGGTTGTAAATCCGGCAGATTCAACACCGAACCTTTTTTAAATACCAAATTCTTCTGCTGGCCCAAACGACTCAAATTTTCCATCCGTCCGGTAGAAAGATTATCCAAAACCAATACCGTATGCCCTTCTTTGAGCAATCGCTCCACTAAATAACTGCCGATAAAACCGGCTCCACCGGTAACTAGAATTTTCATCTTTGATATATTAGCACATCTCCCAAGAAAGTCTCATAAGTGCCGAATAGCCGCTTGAACAGCAAGCGCTCCGGAAACGGATGCCAAATCGGAAAAGTTTTGACCAAGCGATACGGCAAATCGCCGCGGAATAACTGCTGGGTAAAAGAACATTCATCCGGCAGGCACAAAAAGACATCGGCGCAACAACTAGGCTTGGTCATGAACGGCGTAGTAAAATTTTTGCCGTAGCGGCCATAAGACGCTTCATGCATCACCAATAAATCGGCTTTAGCAATCTTGGGTGCGATCCCGACAAACGCCGCACCCTTCACCTTCGCGTACGGCGAGTAAGCCACCGCGGCGCTAGAATGCTCCTGCCTAAGATACTCCTGAGCCGCGTACCGATTATCTTTAAAAAATGCGTATTGGGAAATAATCGTCAGCGCCAGCGTATATCCGATCGCCGCGCCAATCAGCCAACGGCGCCAGCCAAGCATCGCAACCGCCGCCAGCATCGCCATCAACGGTAGGAAAATAATCGCCCGCCGGACAAATGTCGCGTCGCCAATCCACAAAAAGAAAAACTCGGCGGCCATAGCCGCGAACAAAAACCGCAGCCAGCCGGCAATTGGAATCTCCAGCTTCCGGCGAATCAACTGCCACTTTGAAATAATACTCGCGGCAAAAATAAAAATACTTGTACCGCCCAAAAGCGCAAATAAATATTGCAACGGATTCGTTAAGAAATGCGTATACTTGCCGTTCTGCACGATGTCATACCCGCCTTCAAATAATTCTTTTTTGGATTTTAAAAACTCGGCAATATTATAATTAAATCCGACTGACAAATAGAAAAATCCGGCGCACAGCACGGCCGCCGCCGCCAACGTCCACCAAAATGTTTTGACGTCCAAATGCCTACGTAGGCCGTTCCAAATAAGCACGCCGAACAAAGCTACTGCCGGCACTACGTCAAACCGGAAAGAAAACGCCATGGCTACGCTAAGCGTAGCGCCCAATAATACCGGTAAGCGCATAACCGCTGACGGACTTTTCCATAGAACATAAGTAGAATAAAAAGCGAAGAGCGCCCAAAAAACATACCCAGTATCCGGCACGCCGTAATGCCCTTGGGTCACGGCTAAATCAACTATTCCTATCAACGCAGCGCTCAGTAACGCCAACCAGCCATCGCCGGACTCCCGACGCAATATCCAAAAAACCAACCACACCAGCAATACCGAATATATAATAGAAAGCAGCCGCCCAATCGGCAGCAATATATAGGAAGACCAGTGGAACAATTTTAAAAACGGGTAGCCAAGCAGCGCCATTTGCGTACCCAGTCCCCGCCCATTAAATTGGTCGGTTACCTCCGCCTCCGGAATCACCGCCGGGTCAAACTGATGAATCAAATTGCGGGCAATGCCGTAGTGCTGCATCTCATCCGTTTGGAAAAGGTCAAAATTTTTGTACCCCCAAAAAAATCCCGGCAGTCGGAGCAGTACCGTAAGCAGTAAAATACCGATTAAAATTTTTAATTCGCGGTTAGTTTTAAACATGAAAGCAGATATTCCGCCAGCCGCCGGCCGGAACGACCGTCAATAAAACCGATTTGCTCTTTCACCAGTCGTTGGCGAGCCGCCTGCTCGGCTGCCGGATTTTTATTCGCCTGTTCCATCGCCCGGACCAATTCCTCATCAGAACGAACAACGGTACAGCCGCCCGCTAACAACATTTTATGAATATGACTGAAATCCAAAAACCGCCGCACGCTTTGCAGATAAGGAAGATTTTTTTTGTCACCGTCGTAAGCAATCATGATAATCGGTTTGTCAAAAAAAGCCGCGTCAACGGCAATCGTAGAGCCATACTGAATCACGCCGTCGCAGTAGCGAAGCTCGTCAGCCAGCTGAAAACTGTCTTCCGCGGTCATCTCCCGGTCGCGGAACACGCCGTCTTTAAAACTCACGCCCGGATGCTCAATATAAAAATTCTTTGTTGGAACAAACGAATGAAAATCAACCTGGTCGTTCGGCGGCAAACGCACAATATATTGATACGGCAACCCGCGAACGCAGAGAGCGGAGCTGTCGTCGCATGACGGCAACCCGCGAACGCAGAGAGCGGAGCTGTCGTCGCATGACGGCAACCCGCGAACGCAGAGAGCGGA
>Ga0247727_10013748_pt1 | contig 13577 bp, 15 predicted proteins | sample WisWelCaveWW1625_FD_202498 | JGI IMG/M metagenome (GOLD analysis project Ga0247727, IMG submission 202498) | Biofilm microbial communities from Wishing Well Cave, Virginia, United States - WW16-25 | ecosystem: Environmental > Aquatic > Deep subsurface > Groundwater > Cave microbial mat | place... | reverse complement strand
CCACACTCTCCACATTTGTACCTTTGACTGCCTGAGTGGTTATACCCGGCTTTGCTTTGACTCCAGTTGGTGCCACATGTTGGACATTTCATCCCCTCATTTTACTTCCTATCTTGGACACTCCCCACTTTGCCGCGTCCATTGAGGCGGGCGAAAGTATGAAAGAGCCGGCGCGATTTTATCAAAACAATTTTACGAACGCGCTCGCATTGGTCGAATCAGCCGTCCGCGCGGCGGTGAAGCGATTCGTGTTGTCGTCCACTGCCGCAGTCTTCCAATCCAGCAATGAGCCGCTCACCGAGGAGTCACCGCTCGGTCCGACGAACGTCTACGGTCACACCAAACTCATGGTCGAGCAGGCGCTCGAATGGTATCGCCAGATTCACGGCTTGCATTTCGCCGCGTTGCGTTATTTCAACGCGTGCGGCGCGCTCCCGAATCGCGGTGAGGCGCACCAGCCTGAGTCGCATCTCATCCCACTCGTGTTGCGCGTCGCGCTCAGGCAAAGCGATGCGATCAAAATATTTGGCACGGATTATCCAACACCCGACGGCACGTGCATCCGCGATTATGTCCACATCGCCGACCTTGCCACGGCGCATCAACTCGCACTGGATGGACTCGCCGAACGCGACAGCCTGATCTACAACCTCGGCAGTGGACACGGCTACTCGGTGCGCGAGGTGATTGACACAGCGCGTCAGGTCACGGGACATTTGATTCCCGCCATTGAGCATCCCCGCCGCCCCGGCGACTCGGCAAGACTCGTCGCGTCACCCGAAAAGATCAAACGCGAACTCGGCTGGAAACCGGAACACGATACTTTGCGTGAAATGATTTCCAGCGCCTGGGACTGGCACAGATCACATCCACATGGATATGAGGAGAAATCATCATGAACCTTCTAACATTTTTCGTTGTACTCGCTGGCTGGATATTCTCGTTATGTCTGCACGAATTCTCTCATGCGTTGGTTGCCTACCTCGGCGGCGATTGGACCGTGCGCGAAAAAGGCTACCTCACGTTCAATCCGTTGAAGTACACACATCCCGTTTTTTCGTTGCTTCTACCGCTACTCTTCCTCATCTCCGGCGGGATCGGCTTGCCCGGCGGCGCGGTGTACATTGAAGTTTGGAGACTCAGAAATGATTACTGGCGCAGCGCCATGTCTTTGGCGGGACCGATGGCGAATGTGCTGGTCGCGATTGTTCTTGCGGTTGTCTTGAACACTACATCGGTTGGCGCAACGGCATTTGGACCGGGTCTGGCATTTCTCGCGTACCTGCAAATCATGGCAGTCGTGCTCAACCTGCTTCCTGTCCCGCCATTTGATGGCTTCGGGGTTATTGAGCCATTCCTATCCTCCGATTTGCGAATGCGAATCGCTCCCATCCGCGGCGCGTTCGTGTGGATCGTTTTTGCCGTGTTGTGGTTCGTGCCGTTTGCAGGCAGGGCATTAGGATTGTTGATTTTTATCTTCACGAGTTTGCTGGGCATCCCGCGTGAGTTAATCGCTGTGGGATACGAGCAGTTTACTTTCTGAGTTCCACAAGCAGGTCTCTCAAAAAACGAGAGACCTGCTGTTTTATGTGTATTGTGGGGTTCCAGTAGCAGGGGAGATACTTTACAAATCAGACCTTTTTAGTTATAATAGTGAAAAGTATCACAATCAAGGAGAGTGAATATGAATGCCCAGACGCTCCCCCACGTGGTCATCCTCGGCGCAGGGTTTGGCGGGCTGACCGCAGCAAAGAAATTGAAGAACGCGCCAGTGCGGATTACTCTGATTGACCGGAACAACTATCATTTGTTCCAGCCGTTGCTGTATCAGGTCGCCATCGCCGCGCTGGTGCCTTCACAGGTTGCCTTCCCTGTGCGGACGATCTTCCGCAACCAGAAAAACCTCACCTTCCAGATGGGCGAAGTGAACGAGATTGACTTCGAGGCGCGCTACGTCAAAATGGACGGGTCGGTCATCGCATACGATTATTTGATCCTCGCCGCGGGCGGGCGGATGAATTTCTTCGGCGTCGAATCGGCGGAGAAGAACGCGTTCTACATCAAGGACATCGAAAGCGCGATCCGCACGCGCAATCATCTGCTGTCCATGTTCGAGCGCGCCAGCCGCGCAGCAGACGCCGACAAACGCCGCGCGATGCTGACCTTTGTCATTGTCGGCGGCGGACCTACGGGCGTGGAAGTTGCTGGCGCATTGGCAGAGTTGATTTCGCACGTGATGAGGCGGGAATATCGCGAGCTCGACGTGCGCGAGGCGCGCGTATTACTGCTCGAAGCGGGCGACGCGTTGATCGCGAGTTATCCCGATGAATTACGCAAGTCAACGCTGCGACTCGTGCAAAAGAAAAATGTAGAGGTTATGTTCAATGCGAAGTTAACCGATTACAACGCTCAACGAGTCACGCTGGCGGATGGCGGGCAAATCAAAACGAATACGTTGATCTGGACAGCGGGTGTGCAGGCGGCTGAAGTTGTGGAAACACTCGAGGTGGCGCGCGCAGGTTCAGGTCGGGTGAGAGCCGAGGCAACGTTGCAATTGCCGAATCATCCCGAAGTGTACGTTCTCGGCGACGCGGCGTATCTCGAAAATGGAAACGGTCAGCCGTTGCCGATGCTTTCGACGGTGGCGATCCAACAAGGAAATGTTGTTGCGGATAATATCCAGCACGCGATCAAAGGGCAGGCAGGACATCCGTTTCGTTACAAGGACCCGGGCTTGCTTGCCACCATCGGACGGAACGCGGCGGTCGCGCGCATTTGGGGACTGTCGTTCAGCGGGTTCATCGCGTGGCTGATCTGGGTGGGCTTGCACATTTATCGTATCATCGGTTTTCGCAACCGACTCGTGGTGCTGATCAACTGGGCGTGGGATTATTTCTTTTACGATAATCAGGCGCGGTTGATCACAAGGGAGTAGGCGCGCCGAGTTTTTCCCGGTAGTCGGTCATGTTGTCGAAGTTGGCGTTGCCGCCGCACAATAACAAAAGGACGTGACTGCCCAGCCGGTCTTTGACTTTCTCCGCCGCGGCGAGGGTGCACGATGCCGCCAGCTCTGTGATGACCTTCGTGCGTTCGAGCAAATAAATTTGCGCATCGAACGCTTGCTGATCCGAGACGACAATCAACTCCTCGAGATGTTTCTGGCATAACTCAAACGCATCCTGCGCGGCATAGGGCGCGCCTAACGTCCGCGCGAGCGATGTGGGTTTGTATTGGACAACCTTTCCCGCTTTCAACGCTTCGTTCATCGTTTCCGCGCCTTCAGTCTCGACGCCCCAAATGCGGACCTCGGGCTTGTTCGCAATGAGCGAAACAATATTCCCGGCGATCAACCCGCCGCCGCCAATGCTGATGAAGACGTCGGTCACTTCGGGCAGGTCTTCGACGATTTCAAGCCCGGCGGTTCCGTTGCCCGCCATTTGATACGGATTGTCCCACGCGTGCATCGAGGCGTAGCCGTCCGCTTCAAACTTGCGGCTCAATTCAAAGGCTTCGGAAATCGTTGGCGCGAGATGCACTTCGGCTCCGTATGATTTTGTGCCGTTGATGTAATTCTTCGGGGTGAACTCCGGCATACAAATGATCGCCTTGATTCCAAGCGTTTGGGCGGCGTAGGCAAGTCCCTGCGCAAAGTTGCCTCCACTGACTCCAACCACGCCTTTCGCGCGTTGCGCCTCGCTCAGTTGCAGGATCTGGTTGAACGCGCCGCGCGGTTTGAACGAACCTGTCTTTTGAAACAATTCGTATTTGAGATACACCTTCGTTCCGAATCTTTTGCTCAACGTCTCACTTTCGAGAAGCGGCGTGCGCCGTAAGTAGGGGCTGACCCGTTCGCGCGCTTGTTTTACATCGTCAATGGTAATCATAGAGTGTCTCCTTCAGTAGCGTTACGCGGGAATGATGCCAGGGATTTGAGTCGCGGCATACGCGGCGCACAATCCGAATCCGTTGACGAGGAAATGCAAGACTACGCCAGGCAAGATCGAATTCGAACGGTGATACACGTATGCCATCACCGCGCCCAGCAGAAAGGTCGGGATGAACGCAACAGGGCCCAAATGCGCCGCGGCAAAGATGAACGAACTCAACACAAGTCCGGCAATCCATCCATAGCGCTGTCGAAAACCTTGAAAGAGAAACCCTCGAAAAAATATTTCCTCCACCAGCGGGGCGACGATCACACCCACGATGAAAAACCAGATCGGTGAATCAAGTTCGCTGAAGATTTCCAAAATCTGCGCGCCTTGCGTATCCACGCCGAGGGCAACCAAAATCAAATTGTGCACTGCCGCAATGCCATAGGCGGCGATGACCAGATCGCACCCCAAACCCATCGTCGCCGAATCGAATTTCGTGAAGCGGATATGTTTCCACGGAATCTTTTTCCATGCAAAGATCAAAACGACCGGCAGAAGAGACGCCAATTGCAAAAACACGATGCCTGCATTTTGCATGAGTTCGAGATCGGGGAATTGCGTGATGAAAACCAGCAAGGCGACGTTCACCAACGCGAGCAACCCGACTCCGATCCAGCAATCCAGCGCAGACCAGGGAAAGGAAGACCCCTGCGGCTCTTCCGCCATTGGAATTTGATTCTCGTCCATTTAGTTTTCTCCTACCGCTTGTTTCATTGCATTCATACAAAGACAGTTCGCGGCTTTACGCAAATCATATTCAGATTTGTTCCCTTGACTGGGCGGCACTTCGCAACTCGCGATAGACAAACCATTGACCCTTGCGGTTGCCCACATTTTTCATGGCGCGGTCATAATAGATATCGAAGATTTGATTTAAATCCACTTTCACGCGGAAGTAATACCTGCCGACATTCAACGAACCCCGGTTCGACGCGACCGCCGCATGAGCAGGTTGCATGTTGCGTGCCATGCGCCCGCGCCGCTTGAAATCCGTCCATGCGGAGAGCATTTCGGTCACGCGGTAGGTTTTGCCATCCAAAATGAAACCGTTTGGGCAATCGGGCACTTTTTCGCGCGTGGGAGGAGAATCGAAGATGGGTTCGATGGGTTGGTCGAGGAAGTGGAAGGGGATGAGTTCCACAGAGTTATTATTTCTCATCCGCCAGATGGAAGCGGTGCAGGAAGCGATGGAAGATGGGCGTGATCAAAATTCCCACCGAGGCGAGCAGGATGACCCCCGAATACAGCGCGTAAAACGAAGCGAAGAGTTTGCCTGCCTCGGTCTTCAGCGGGTTGACCGGTCCCATCCCGCCGAGGATCATCGAGGCGTTGAGCAGTGAGTCCAGCCATGACAAACCTTCAAGAACATGGTAGCCGATCATGCCAATGCCCAGTGAAACGACCAGCAATGCCAACCCGATCAAGCCGTTGAGCATGAGTCGACGGGCGAAGACTTTTCGGCTGGCGAGGGGTTGTTTGTGATGCTCGTACATTCAACCTCCATTATATTTCCAATCCCAAAACCAGAAGGCGAGGCCTTTGTACACGCCCCATTTTTCGAAACGTTTCTCCACATGCTTGGCGGTGACGGTTTTGCCGCGGTACCATTCGTGCGAGACAAGCATCAGCGCCCATGAATCTATAGGGATGAAGTCGTGACGTCCGAGGATCATCAGCAGGTTTGCCGCGGCGTACGGACCGACGCCTTTGATGGTCATCAATTCCTTGCGGAGTTCGAGAGTTGGAAGCGATGAATGTTTTAACGCTTCGAGATCATATTTCCCTGAAGCCACACGGACGGCAAGATCATAAATCGCTGGCGCGCGATAGCCAACGCGGATTTTTTCTTTGATGAAATCGGGGTTGGATGCGGCGATAGTTTCGGGGGTGGGAAAAGCGTGTTGCGTCCCTTCGACTTCGCTCAGGGCAAGATTTCGTGCTTCGTATTGCGTACTGCTGGTCTCGATACGTGGCGCCTTCGGCGCCACTACTCGACCAGCAGTGTTTATTGTGAAGCCGAATTCATCCACCAGTTTGCGAGTCATGTTTCGGGTTGCCGCCCAGAGGGTGTTGGTCGTCAGGATCGTTTTGATGACATCCTCGAATAACGTGGGCGAGCGGAGGACTCGTCCGCGAGCCAACTTTTTGGCGTGTGACAGTTTCGGTTCAGCGCGGGTGGCGGCATAAAAACCCGAGAAGTCCATGTCAAGACCGAACATCCACGTGATTTTTTCGGTCGCTTTGTTTTGTTCGGCTTTGGTCAGTTTATCCGTTTCGATGCGCAACCCCTCAGGCAGACCTGATATTCGATATTCGACGACTCGACCGGAGGCGAGATGATCTACATAACAAAGAGTTGAGGAGTTTTCGTCAAAGCGAAACGGCGCGAGTTGACGCCAGCCATGCGAGTCAACGACGGATTGAAAATTGAAGGGTTTGCGCGCCGTGAGGCTGAACGCCGTCATGCGGCAATTGTAGCCGAAAAGAAAAGGACTGACAGTTGCCAGCCTTCAATGACTTAGCCACAGAGCTCACAGAGAACACAGAGATTCGTTTTGCTTTTCTCAAAGGACTCTGTGAGCTCTGTGGCAAGATTTTTTACTTCATCGCCTGATCGAGCGCGGTGACGGCTTTATGTTCGAGGTCATATACCTGCAAGATGTGATCGCGCAGGTTTTCCTTGAAGGCAATTTCCTTTTCACCGGCGAGCGGAAGTTTCTTTTCCATCGCCGTACGAATCTTCTCCAGCCGCGTGTGAATCTTTTTGATCTCCGCCGCCGCGCCGGCTCCCTTTTCGTAAAACGAGTCGCGTTTCTGGATCAACAACTGGCGCGCTGCCTTGAACGGGGGGATCGGATCCGGTAGAAGGGCGAGGCACAACGCCTCCCACGCCGGAGCAACCGCACGGAAGTTTTTCGAAGCGTCGCGCAGGGTGGGGCAATTTAAAATCACGGCGGCTTCATCCAAAAAGTCGGCAAACATCGGGCGCGAGGCGCTCCCGCCAGTGCCGAAGAGTTCGATGCGCTCGAAGGACGAGGTGAGTCCCGCAAACATGTTTCGTCCCGCCGGGAAAATCTTGTTCCAACTTTGCTTGTCCTTATCGTTGAACAGCACATCCGCCCAGCGTTGATAAGCGGCGAACCCAAAATTGGACGCGTAACCCTTGACCGGCGACGTGAAAAACGATTTGACGCTGGCGCGAATTGCCGCATCCACATTCTGCGCGAGTTTATCGAAGGCGGGGACGGTGATCGTCATCATGCGATATTTTTCTTTTTTGACGCGCCCACGCGCTTTGGTGTAATCTTTTATAGGGACGCGCAACGCTTCATGCGACTGGTCGGCGATGTGCACAAACTCTTTATCCATGCCATACACCACGACGGGAATCATCTCGTACAGGTCGGGTCCGAGCGAACCATCGTAGGTGGAATACTTCATTTCCATGCGATTTGCCCACACGAGCGCGGGTTGACCGGCATCCAGCGCGTCGAACAGATTTTTCTCGGCTTTCTTCGGGTCGGTCGTCTGGCGGACGTTGCGCACCGCGCCGAGGCGGTTCAACATCGTCTCGAACGGGTTGAACGTGTTGCGAGTCAGCAGGGCAACGTGCGGGTCGAATCCCTTGTAGGCAAAACTGAAATAGCCAAATGTGATGCCGCCGCTCAAGCCAAGCAACAGCGCCTCGCTCGGCGCGGACTTGGTGTGAGGCATCTTCACGCCTTGATAGGCAAGCGCGTTGTGCACGCTCCCGGTCTCGTAGTGAATACCGTCGAAATGTTTGTAGTTGGGTAGGGTTGTCATGGTCGGCTCCTTTTTGTGCAGGTCGTCTTACAGAGCAGGGGCGACCCATCAGGGTCGGGCTAAGTGTTTTACTTTCGCTGGGCGGGTCGCCCCTACGGATTGAAAGGTAGCCGCATTCTAAAACGGAAGACAGGCTGGACTCGAAAATAGAGACATAGTTTCTGGATTTCGATTTTTGGGATTGTACCGCAGGTGATTCCCTCAACGGGGATATAATGCCGCTATGTCGAACGATCATCCCGTCCTTGAATTGCGAGTTGCATTTACCGTAAAAGACTTTGAACGCGCGGTGAAATTCTACTGTGACGGACTCGGCATCGAACCCGCCGCCATCTGGAACAACGGAGACGGACACGCGCTCGTCGCCAACATGGGACAAGCCACGCTCGAACTTTTCGACGAAGCGCAGGCAGAGACAATTGACTCACTCGAAGCAGGCAAACGCCTCAGCGGATAGATTCGCTTTGCATTGCAAGTGCCCGACCTGCACGCGGCAATGGATAAGTTGCTCGCCCACGGCGCGACGTTGGTTCACCCGCCCGTGATGACTCCGTGGGGCGATACCAACGTGCGGCTCCAGGATCCCGATGGGATGCAGATTACGCTGTTTCAGGTGAGTGGGAATAATGAAAAATAATAGGTTTTTTGGTGATTAACTATATAATTCCGCCTATAAGCAGTTAAACAGCCAATGGCTTTATAATACCCCAAAATGGATACTTATACAGCCAATGGCTGTATAAATCATAGTTAGCCACCTTCCTTGCAAAAGATAAAAACCATGAGCCAAATCAACGAGTTCCCGAAATCAGTAATTGAAAAACTTGGTTACTATGTTTACTTATTGATTGACCCAAAAACGAATGATGTTTTTTATGTTGGTAAAGGAATTGGAAATCGAATCTTCCAGCACATTAATAACGCAATATCTTCACCGCTTGAAAGCGACAAACTCGAAAGAATCCGCTCAATTCAGGCAAAAGGTATGCAAGTCAAGCATGTAATTCATAGGCACGGCTTAACTGAAAAAGAAGCATTTGAAGTCGAAGCCTCTTTGATAGATTTCATCGGTATTCGAGATTTAACAAATATCGTAAACGGTCATCATTCTGATTATCGTGGAAGCATGAACATTGCCGAAGTTATTGCTCAATATAAAGCACCAAAGATTAAAATTAAAGAGCCTTCCATTCTTATTGTGGTAAATCAATTGTTTGAACATGGAATGAGCGATGATGAACTTTATGAAATAACTCGTGGTAATTGGGTTGTAGGTGAACGGCGAGAAAAGGCGAAATTTGCGTTCTCTGTTTTTAATGGTGTTGTTCGGCAAGTTTATGAGATTGAAAAATGGTTTCCAGTTACAGCGCGGAGGCAAGAACAGAAAACAAGGCAACGCTGGCGATTTGAAGGAACAATTTCACAAGAGTTACAGCATTACGTTGGCGGCAGTGTTGAAAGTTATGTCACCTACGGCGCACAGAACCCGATAAAATATGTTAACTGTTAAACAAAAACGGTGGCTAACAAAGCGTGCAGTGGATGGTGGGGATTCTGCGGCTTCGAGAAGCATTTTTCTGGCTTCGGGTTTTTTCCGCTCTCAGGCATTTTCCCAGCCCGCCCCACCACCACTAACGCAAACCGTTAGAGAATTCCCTCCAACACCCTCTCCTCCCTCTTCACCCACGAAAGCTTCTCCACATCCATCCTCGCCTGTGCGCCAAACGCCAGCCTGCTTGATTCATCCACGAGCAACGTCTCGATCTTCAACCTCCAGTCTCCGATCACGTTGGGGTTGCAAAACACTGCGTTCCTATCATTCAGCACTTCTCGAATCACAGGCAAATCGGCTGAAAGTATCGCCCGCCCCGAAGCCATATACTCGAACATCTTCATCGGGTTGATCACCTCGGCAATGTCCTGCCCGCTCGACGCCTCGATCGTCCGCGAATACGGCATGAGCAACACATCCGCCGCGGCTTGATAGAGCGGGATGCGGCTATGCTCCACGAAGCCGGTCATCGTCACGTTCGCAACACGCGCCTCCTCCAATTTCGATTTCCAAAATGATACGAGTTCAGGCGTCCCGCCGACCCATAAAAAATTGACCTGCGGCATTGCCTTTGCCAACTCGAACAACAACTCCGCGCCGCGCCCAGGGTAGATGTGACCCGTAAAACCGACGGTGAGTCCCTCGGGCAAATTCAATTGACGACGCGCCTCCACTGGACTTGGCAGATTCTCGTATCGTTCCAATTCGACTCCATTCGGAGCGGACACAACCGCTTCATCTTCAAATTTGAGTTTGGTCGAGCGTTCTAAAACATTCCTCAACGCTGACGTAGTAACTGTCATCCGCTTTCGCCCTTTCGCGCGCCAAAACTGACGGAGCCACCACGCGCCTGTCAATCCCGTCACGTCCGCGTGCATTTCGAGCACGACGGGATATTTCATCCACAGCGCGAGCACTGCGGATTGTGGAAGCCACGTGTAAATTAATTCCGCGCCGAATCTCCGCGCGGCGCGCTGGGCATGGATGATGAAGTCGAGGCGTTTGAGTCCGCTGATGGAGGGAAGCATTTCGATTGGCGGAGCGACGCGTAATCCGTAATGAGTAATTAGTAATTCGGGCGAAGCAGGCTCCGTCTCGCGCGGCGCGAACATCCGCACATTGTGACCGAGTTGCATCAACGCCTGCGCCACCTTCATCGCCTGGATGGAGTTGGCAGTGAGGGATGGAATGCGGGAATTTGTAATCAGTGCAATTTTCATAGTTGATTTACCGCGAAGATCGCTAAGGTCGCGAAGAAAAAGATTTATAAACCTTGGCGTTCTTCGCGTGCTTGGCGGTTAAAAATTTCTGTTCGTCCGCGCCACGCCATGATGCCAACGGATGCGATGTAATAAAACGATAACAGCGCGCCCGCGGCGACGATGCCATACTGCGGCACAAGCACGAATGCCAGCGCAATCTTGATGAGCCCGACAATTAACGTGACCTTGATCGGAAATTCAGGCAAGCCGAGCGAAAGCAACAGCGGACGATTCCAAAACAACGTGTAATTGAACGCGAGACCGATGACCAGCGCGATCAGCGCGGGGTAGGCGGGGATAAATGATTCGTTGCTGTAAATCCGAATCAGCCACTGACCGAAAAGCACGAAGCCGATTGCAATCGCAAAGTTGTACGCCAGCGACAGCGACGTGACTTTGCGAAGAAAGTCCTTGAGCCGCGCCCATGCGCTTTGCACGACGAGACGATTGATCTCGGGGAACGTTGTCGCGATGAACGGGTCGCTGACGATGGCGAGAAAACCAGCCAGCGTGTACGCCACGCGGTAATATCCCGCCGCCTCTGTTGTGAGGAAAAAGCCCACCCACAAAATTTCGCTTTCGCGGAATATCTTGATGATGGTCGCGCTGACATTGGAACTCACGGCGAATCGAATCAACTCGCGCCACTCTGCGATTGCCGAAAACGATTCGCGCCACCAACCGTCTCCGAGAACGCGTTTCAGTTGCACCTGCGCGGCGATGAACATGCCGAGTCCAAGAATCGTTTTGCTCAGGAGATATGCAAAAAGGATCGTTTCAAAAGCGCCATTGAAAAAGAACGCCGCGATAATGACGATGGTCGTGACGATGCTCTGCATGAGATTGATCCGCCCTTGCCATTTGATTCGATCCGTGACCTGCAAGACGCCCGTTGCGGTCTCGACATTGAAATTGGCGAGCAAGCCAATTGCGTAGATCGTGAACATCCACGCGATGCCAGACGTCTTGGCGATGTTCCCCTCCGCCCAAAATGCCGTCAGCGCGACGATGATGAATGCAAGCACGGACACAAGCAATTCAGTGAGACTCGCGGCTTTCATCAACGCCGAGGCTTTGTTCTTCTCTCCCTTTTCGAGATATTCCCCGCCATATCGCACGACCAATTCGCTCATGCGAAACGAAAAAATGCTATTCACTGTCGACGCGTAAAACATGATGATGCCGAGCAGACCAAAGCCTGATGGTCCCAGCAGGCGCGTCACCAGCGCGCCTTGCAAAACGCTCAACGCTAACGCAATCGTGTTGTTGCTGAAAAGATGCAGGCTGTTGCTGACGACGCGGCGGAGGAGGTTGTCTTCGCGCAGGTTGGATGAGAGTTTTTGGAACATAAAAAATCACCCCGTCATTGCGAGCCCTGCTGGTCGAGTAGCCCTGAGCGATTGTTGCGAAGGGCGTATCGAGACCAAAGGGCGAAGCGTCGCCGTGGCGCCGTGGCGACACAATCCCCAACACAATGAGGGAGATTGCTTCGTCGAGCCTTCGGCTCTCCTCGCAATGACGGTTGTATGCATTATGGCGTGAGGATTTCCCTTGCCCACTCGCGTTCGGCGTTATACCACTCCACCAATTTCTCCACGCCCGCGCGCATATCGAACTGAGCCTCCCAGCCAAGCAGTTCGCCTGCCTTGGTCACATCGGCTTGATTCGTCAACATATCCGCAGGGTTAGGAGCGCCATATTGCACGATCGCTTTTTTCCCGATCACATCCTCCATGATCCTGATCAGGTTGTTGATCGTGATGACCTCGTGCCCGCCGAGGTTGATGACTTCAAAACCAAGCGGCTTCAACGCAAGGATCGTGCCGCGCGCGATGTCGTCAATGTACGTGAAGCCGCGCGACTGACTCCCATTGCCGTTGACGCGTACAGGCTTGCCCTCGCTGATCCATTGCACGAAACGCAGATGCGCGAGATCGGGTCTGCCTGCGGGACCGTAGACGGTGAAATAGCGCAGGATGCTGACGTCCATCCCGTAGAGATGATGATACGCGTGACACATCGCCTCTGCCCCCTTTTTACTTGCCGCGTACGGCTGGAGCGGTTCACTGCTCGAGGCGGATTCGGGAGTCGGGTACGGCGGGTCTTCGCCGTAGATACTGGATGTTGACGCGACGACGAATTTTTTGATCCCGTTCTGTTTGCACAACTCGAGCATGTTCAACGTGCCGATCATATTCGTCTCGACGAACACCCATGGGTTAGCCACGCTGTAGCGGACGCCTGCGCGGGCGGCGAGGTTGATGACCGCGTCGAATTTACGATTTACGATTGACGAGTGACGATTGCCGAATCTGCGGTCTGATATATCATCGCGAATGAAATCGAATCCAGGCAGCGCCTGCAATCGCTTGAGGCGATATTCCTTCATGCGCGGATCGTACGCGTCGTTGACGTTATCCACACCGACGACGGTATGCCCATCATTGAGCAATAATTCCGCTGTGCGCGCGGCAATGAATCCCGCCGCGCCAGTGACTAAATAATTTGCCATATCTTCCTATTTCATCCATACTCGGTGGTCGAGTAGCCCCGTTCGCGCTGAGCGGAGCGATAGCGAAGTCGAAGCGCAGCGGGACGTATCGAAACCACCACTAACAAGAATACTTTTGCTTACTGGTGGTTTCGATACGGGCTTCGCCCTACTCAACCACCGACTTTTTCTATAACCTCACCACTTTATCGCTCACGCCCGAAACCTTCCGCGTCGCGTTACGACTGTCGAACACGAACTTCGCGGACTTGACAATCGCTTGATAATCATACGCTTTGTGATTCGTGATGATCACAACAACGTCCGCGTCTTTCACCGCCTTCATCATATCCGCCACGCTGTCCATGTGCCAATCATCCTTTTCGTGATGGATGTGTGAAATGTGCGGGTCGTGATATTGCACGTCCGCGCCTTTTTGTTGCAACAAGCCGATCACGTCCAGCGCGGGCGATTCGCGCACGTCGTCCACATCAGGCTTATACGCCGCGCCGAGGATGAGGATCTTCGATCCC
>Ga0247727_10013747_pt1 | contig 13578 bp, 12 predicted proteins | sample WisWelCaveWW1625_FD_202498 | JGI IMG/M metagenome (GOLD analysis project Ga0247727, IMG submission 202498) | Biofilm microbial communities from Wishing Well Cave, Virginia, United States - WW16-25 | ecosystem: Environmental > Aquatic > Deep subsurface > Groundwater > Cave microbial mat | place... | reverse complement strand
ATATATGATCTGATACTGGCAATGTACATAAAAAAATCCACCCCGATCATGATGATCGGGGTGGATGCTTCCTTATTGACTTCTTCGCAAAAACTCCCGTATCGAGATGGAGGCCGCCGCGCCTTCCCCCACTGCGGATGCGACCTGCTTCGTACTACCATGCCGCGCATCCCCTGCGACAAATATTCCCGATACGCTGGCTTCAAACGGAAGCGGCTCCATGCCCATGATTTCTTTTCCATGGGCGATATCGTGACCGGTCAACACGAAACCATATTTATCCAAAGCCGCATAATCTTTCAGGAAAGATGTATTGGGTGTTTGTCCGATGAAAATGAATGCGGCGGCAGGGTGAAGTTCTTCTATTGCATCACTGTCCTTGTAGCGGAACTTAATGGTCTTCAACTTTGAATCTTGTCCTTCGATGGCTTGGACAATCGTGTTGTATTTCACGTCAATGCGTGAGGTCGGTTCGTTGACTTTGTCAATCGCGATCTGGCTGGCAGTGAGACGGTCTCCGCGCACGAGCAGGGTCACTTTTTCCGCAAAGTTGGTAAGATGCAATCCTTCCTCCACAGCCGAGTTCCCGCCGCCCACCACGACAATCTCCTTCGCGCCTTTGTAGAAGGGGCCATCGCAAGTCGCGCAGAAGTGAATGCCCGCGCCAATGTAATCGTCTTCGCCGGGCACTTCCAGCCTGCGATACGATGCGCCTGTCGCGATCAATACTGCGCGTGAATGATAATGCTTGCCATCTGAAGTGTAGACTTCGTGGTAGCCTGCCTCCATTTCCATCTTCTCAACATCCACAGCCTGCAATATCTCCACACCGAAACGACGCGCCTGTTTAGCCACTCGTTCGGAAAATTCCTGCCCGCTAATCCCTTCGGGAAAGCCGGGGAAGTTATCCAACCCGACCGTGATTCCAGCCTGTCCGCCAAGACCAGAGCGTTCGACCAGTAAAACGTCTGCGCCTTCGCGTGAGGCGTAGATCGCGGCAGTCAGGCCCCCAGGTCCGCCTCCGATGATGATCAGGTCATAGTATGTCTTTTTGGCTTCCGTTTTCAAGCCGAGTTTTTTCGCAAGTTCTGCGTTGGAAGGCTCGACGAGGAATGAATCATCCTCAAAAACAATTGTCGGAATAATGCGTTTGCCGTCGTTCTTTTTCAGAACATACGCTTCGCCCGCCTTATCCTGTTCGATGTCCACCCACCTGTAAGGGACAAATTGCTCACCGAGAAATTTCTTCGCGCGGCGGCAATCGGGACACCAATACGCGCCATATACAGTGACTTTTGATTCAGTCATGTTGATCCTCTCCTGTCATTGATTTCTTCGCTATAGACGACGCGACATGGAATTTTAATTTCCCCTCAATGGAATGTTAATTGTTATATAATATCTCAAGACAACGGATGCCAGAAGAACGAAAGAAGCATTGCAGTGACAGCCAGAAGCGCGGCAAGCGCGGTAAAGAACACGCTGATCTCGATGGTCTCGCGCGTTGTCACGAGATATGTTGGAAGATTTTGGAATACATTCTGAAGTTCACCCGCGCTGGTGGCGGCATAGTATGTTCCGCCTGTTGCATCCGCGATTTGTTTCAGTGTATCCTCGTCCAACTCCCTGCGAAAGCCCCCGCCCCCACCGCCGCCTGAGAACGGTGAGCCAAATCCAAACCCCTGACCGCCAAACGGATCGTTTTCCTGAAACCCGCCGCAATTCATCGGCGAAGAATTATTGATGGTGCCGAAACCAATTGTATAAACCCGGACCTTACGTTCGGCAGCCTGTTGCGCGGCAGTCAGGGGATACGGTCCCGCATTACTCGCCCCATCCGTAAGAAGGACAATAATATGCGGTACATATTCCCCTTCCGGCACTGCCCCGGGTGAAACCCCTATATCGCTCGGCGCGACCCTGTCGTCTATCTCGGCGATTGCATCCAGGGATCGAAGAATTGCGCTGCCAATTGCCGTCCGACGCGCCGTGGTCAAATTTATGATTGCGGTTTCCAACAGGTTCCGATCATTCGTGGGCGGCTGGATCAATTCTGCAAAGCCCGCAAATGCCACGATCCCTATCTTTCTGCCCGATCCCTGGCTTTGAACAAACGTCAGAGCGGCATCCTTGGCCGCCTCCATTCGGTTGGGTGGAATATCCGTCGAGCACATACTTCGTGATACGTCCATTGCGAGGATGATCGTGGCTTGGTTGGATGGTACGGTCACGGTAGCCACGGGCCGCCCCAATGCCATTACCAAACTGGCAAGCGCGAAAAGGAACAAAATAAACGGCAGATGTCTGCGCAGCCAGGATTGGTGAGCCGCCGCTTCACGCACCAGCGACAGGCTCGAATAACGGATGGCAAAACGCCTGCGCCGCTTCAATAGCAAAATGTAAACCACGACGATCAGCGGGATCAGGAACAAAAGCACCAGGGAAGCGGGCCATAGCAAGCTCATAGATTACATCCTTATGAATCGGTGACAATCACCTGCAATCGCGAATAATATTCACGGCACATGACCAAACCATAGAAGTGACAACGCGCCTCCGATCAGAAAAACAAGAAAACCGATGCCGGCTAAAATCGAAGTGACTTCAATCTCTTCCGATCTGACCGACAACTTTGGCTCAAGGTCATTATAGATCCTGCGTAGATCGTTTTCGTTTGCAGCGCTGTAATACAGGCCGCCTGTAGTATCCGAAATATATTGCAACATCGGCTCGTTCAATTGCGAGAAGACAGTAAAGCCTTCGACGGTGATGAGCGCCCCTGCCGGGGTCCCAATGCCAACGGTGTAGATACGCACTCCCAGATCCGCCGCCAGGTCTGCCACAGCGACCGGGTCTGGGTCCTGATTGTTTTCCCCATCGGTTAGCAGGACGATCACAGCAGATGGATACCAACCCTGCGGAGCAGGCACGGGCGTCGGAGATTCACCGGTTGAGAGATCGCTGGATTTTAAGATCGGAGGGTCGCCGGCGCTTACGGCAATCGTATTGAGACCAACCAGAATCCCATTTCCGAGCGATGTGCCGCGCCGCGGTACGAGACGTTCTATCGTGGCAATGGTCTCTTCGCGATTAGCCGTTGGAGCCTGCACGGAAAGACCGCCATCGCTGAACGCGACGACCCCGATCAACATGTTGGGTGGCTGGTTACTCACAAAATCAAGCGCGGCTGTTTTTGCCGCCTCCATGCGCGTGGGCTTTAGATCATCTGCAGACATGCTGCCCGAAACATCAAACGTCAGAATAACCGTGCCTTCAAGGCGCGGCAGGCTGACGGTCGCCTGGGGGCGCGCCATCGAGACCAGCAGAACCGTGATCCCGCTCAAAAAAATCAGCGCAGGGATATGACGGCGCGATCCCGACCTGCCTCCTTTTGTATCGTGAACAAGCCCCAGGCTCCCATATTTCGCGGCAAAATTACGTCTCTGCCTTTGGATTTGCAGGTAAAGCAAAACCAATAACGGGACACAAAACAATGTCAGAAGCAATGTGGGCCAGATAAATGACATAATTATCCTTCGCGTTGAGCGGAGCGAGCCGAGAGGCGAGCAAAGTCGAAACGAATTTATCTCCGATACTGCTGCCTTTGCTTCGCAAAACGAACAATGGCGCGCACCAGGTCCTCATCTGTTGAAAGCGATAAAGCATCCACGCCAGCGCGTTTGAATGCAGTTTTCAATTCATCCTCACGCCGCTGTGCGACCTCAAAAAAACGCTTGCGGAACCTGCGGTCGTGGGTATCCACGAACAATTGCTCGCCCGTCTCCGCATCCTCCATCACGACCATGCCGACATCGGGCAGTTCCACCTCACGCGGATCCGATAAGCGGATCGCCAGCACTTCGTGACGCTGATTCAACAAACTCAACGGACGTTCCCAACCCGGCTCGCTAATGAAATCCGAAATGATGAATATTAGCGAACGCCGCTTGATCGAATTGAGAGCGCCCTCGAGAAATGGTTTGAGATTCGTAAACGGCGCGCGGGATAAGCGCGGCTGCCTGAGCAAATCGTTAATGAGACGCAAAACCTGGAGCCGCCCGCCTCGCGCGGGGACCGTATGCTGGATCTTGCTCCCGAACATTATCGCCCCCACGCGATTCCCGTGACGCGTCAACAACCGCGCCAGCACAGTCACAAAATCAACGAGCATCGTCCGCTTCTGATTCTCTGCGGCGCCGAAGTCAACAGATGGACTCAGGTCCAGCAAAAACCACGCGGTGATCTCACGGTCTTCCACATATTGACGCACGTATGGCGTATCCATGCGCGCGGTCACGTTCCAGTCAATATAACGAATATCATCTTCAGCCTGGTACTCGCGCAGGTCGGCAAAATCCACACCGAAGCCATAGAACAGCGTGCGATAATCGCCCTGCAACAAGCCGTCCAGCCTGCGGATGACATTCCAGTCAAGACGCAGAAGAATACGTTCAGGCGTTGCTGCCTGCGTAGCGGTCGGCATGTTCATGTAATGGCACCAAGGGGATTGGAATGCGGTCAAGAATTTTATTCAAAATATCGTCGCCTGTCACATTATCGGAAAGGGCTTCGTACGATAACACAATGCGATGACGCATCACATCGAGCGCCATATCCAGCACGTCCTGCGGCAGCGCGTAGTTGCGTCCGCGCACGAAAGCGAGGGCGCGACCGGTCAGGATCAAATTAATGGAAGCGCGCGGGCTTGCGCCAAACATAATGTAGCGCTGTAATTCCTTTAGACCCACCTCCTGCGGCTTGCGTGTCGCGGTCACCATGCGAACGGCATATTCGATGAGCGCGGGGTCCACATACACACGGTCGGAGTCGTTTTGCAATGCAAGCAACTGGTCGGTGGTCAGCACTTTCTGAACCGCCTGCAATATGCCTGTCATGCGTTCAACGATAACGAACTCCTCTGTCGTCGTTGGATAACCGATCAGCACTTTGAGCATGAACCGGTCTACTTGCGCTTCGGGCAGGGCATACGTTCCTTCGGTCTCGATCGGGTTCTGCGTCGCCAGCACGAGAAATGGATTCGGTACTTTGAACGTCTCGCGCCCGATGGTTACCTGCCGCTCCTGCATCACTTCCAATAATGCGCTTTGCACCTTGGCGGGCGCGCGGTTGATTTCGTCAGCCAGAAGAAGGTTTGTAAAAACAGGACCCAGCGAAGTGTCGAATTTGCCCGCTTTCTGGTTGTAGATGCGCGTCCCGATCAAATCAGCGGGAACAAGATCGGGCGTGAATTGGATGCGTTTGAACTCTCCGCCAATGGATTCAGCAAGGGTCTTGATCGCCATCGTCTTTGCCAGTCCGGGCACGCCCTCCACGAGGATATGCCCGCGCGCCAAAAGCGCGACGATCATCCGCTCCAGCAGATGATCCTGCCCGACAATGATTTTCTTTACTTCGTATAAAACTTTCTCCATCGGCGTTCTGTTTTCAGGATTTTTGTTTTGAGTCATTCAATGTCTCCTTTATCAAGCTTTATTTACCAATTACATGTGGTCTCGATACGTCCCGCGAAGTGCACGCGGGACTACTCGACCAACGCAATAACCCCTAATACGGCGGCGAACCAATTCCGCCAGCCGCAGTGTTAATAGGCACAGCAAAACCAATGCCAACAAAGAAACTTTCATCCGTCGGGTTAACGATCCCTGTAACGATACCGATTACGTGACCGTTTCGATTGAGAAGGGGTCCGCCAGAGTTGCCGGGATTCGCGGCGGCATCGAACTGGATCAATCCCTCGATGGGTTGGACGCTTTTGGGCGGCTGGAATGTGCGGTTGAAACCTGAGATGACGCCCGCGCTCATCGAGCTATACAATCCGAAGGGATTGCCAACCACATATGCTTCGTCCCCCACTTGCATGGCTCCCGGATTGCCCAATATGGCAGGAATAAATTGCTGCGGCAGTACCTGGGCTTGCAGGACGGCAATATCAATTTCAGGCTGCGCGGAGATCACAATCGCTTCAGACCGGGTCCCGTCCGCAAAAGTAATCCTTATACTTTTTGCATCTCTCACAACATGAAAACTCGTCAAAATATTGCCAAGATCATCGATAATCACCCCGCTCCCCAAGCCTCTTTCAGCCTCACCATTTGCGCCTTCGAATTCCGCCTCGATCAACACAAGCGAAGGCTGGATCGCCTGATACACCTGCACAGAATATGCCGGTCGCGGCGTTGCAGAGGCGAGCGCGCTGGCAATCGCATCGTTCACTTCAGCCTGGGTCAATTGATTTGCAGAGAAAAGAAAATTATAAAGAAAGAGAGCCAGGAAAGCCGCCAACACACCAGACACGAACGGAAACATCCCCCTCATGCGTTCGCGAAAGCGCCCAAGACGGCTTCGCATTATTTCCCTTTTTGAATCAGATGGTTCGTCCATCGCCTTCCATTCATTTACGAAACTGCGCCAATTGGAGCAGTCATTCAACGAACAGGTGAGAAATTTCTATCGAACCAGGAATGCTGACAAATATAGAACTTTACGATTAGACCAGTATGAGAAAACCGCTCGAACGGATGAGAAAACGCGCATCTCCAATTATAAATGCGGATGCAAAGAGCAGGGAAATGCTTACCAATTCGGATATCTATTCAACGCCTCAACCCCGCACCCAACCTGCCACCGTCAAATTCACATTTTCTCCTTTTGCCATCTTCTAATCTTCAAGAATCTCAGACAAAGCCTTTAATCCCAATGTATAAGAACGCCATCCAAACCCCGTGATCTTCCCCTTACACACCGCGGATATCATTGAAACATGTCGAAACTCTTCGCGCGCATATACATTCGAAAGATGCACTTCCACTACAGGGATTTGAATTGCTGAGATCGCATCCCGCAACGCAATGGACGTGTGGGTATACCCGCCCGGGTTGAACACCACGCCATTCGCCCACGTGCGGGCATCGTGCAACGCATCGATCAATGCGCCCTCGTGATTGGATTGAACACACTTTATTTCCGCGCCCAATTCTTTCCCCAACTCGATCAACTTCCCATTGATACCATCCAAAGTCATCGAGCCGTAGACTTCAGGCTCGCGCGTGCCTAGTAGGTTTAAATTCGGTCCGTGCAAGATTAGTATTTTCATGATTCCTCATTCATATATTGCGACATAAATGTCGCGCTACAGGATTGATTCCAAATCCGCCACATCCACCAACTCAACGCGTCCAATCTCAACCGGCAACGCAAATTGAATGACGTTCGCGTTCTTCTTTTTATCCACCCGCATCGCACGGATGATTTCCTCGCGCGGTATTTCTTTTGGGATGTCGATAGGCAGTCCCAACGCGGACAACGTCTTGGCAATCGCTTCATCCAACCCGACGCCTGCCACACCAACCCGAACCGCGTACTTCGCCTCAGCCACCATGCCGATGGCGACTGCTTCGCCATGCCTTAATTCAAACCTGCTCACCAACTCAACAGCATGACCCACTGTATGACCCAAATTCAGCGCCGCGCGGAATCCTTTTTCATACGGGTCTTCCTCGATGACCTTTATCTTCACCGCCATCGCCCGTTTGACGATTTCCTCCAAATTGTTTTTTACCCAATCCAATCCATGCCCGCACAAATCGAACAATTCGGGGTCGGAAATAATTCCATGCTTGACGACTTCTGCCATGCCAGAGCGCAGTTCACGGTCGCTCAACGTGAGTAAAAGGCTTGGGTCCGCAAGAACCAGCTTCGGGGGATGGAAAGAACCGATGAGGTTTTTTCCTTCGGGTAAATCGAAGCCGGTTTTTCCTCCAAGTGAGGCATCCACCATTGAAAGTAAAGTTGTGGGAATGCCAATCCAATTTATCCCGCGCATGTAGGTTGACGCGGCAAAGCCTGCCAAATCTCCGATCACACCGCCACCCAAGGCAAGAACTGTACTTTTACGGTCAAGTCTGTTTTCGAGAAATGATATCCACAACCGATTAACGGTTTCCAGATTTTTATACGCCTCCCCCGCAGGGAGAATGGATTCCGTCGGCTCGAAGCCCGCTGCACGCAGGGAAGCCATTACGCCTTCGAGATGAAACTTCGCAATGATTTCATCGGTCACAACCATAGGGTTATGCAATCCGCGCTCGTAGAGCAAATCACCAATTTGCTCCATATTTCCCACAACCACATCATATTCCCCCATCGCGCCGAGATGAAAACGCCCAAGTGCAATTTGGGCTTGCCGGGCATTTTCGTCTGCTGATTTTCCGTCGACCTGTACTCGTAACGTAAAAGAGTTGTAATGTTCGCGGCGCTGCGCAAGCATGGCTGAAAGTTGAGCGCGCAGGTCTCCTAACAATAAAGGGCGTGTATTGGAACTTCCATTTATTCTTTCAACCAAAGTATCCAGCCCTGCTGTCAATAAAACAACTTTGCCAGCCTTCCTCGCAAACTCACGGTTTTCATTTTGCAACAGCGCGCCGCCACCAAGAGCAACCACGCTTTCTTTTTCATTTTGAATGAATTTCAAAGCAGATGATTCAAAATCACGAAATGTTGCCTCTCCGCGATGCTCCATGATCTGCGGAATGGACATGCCCGCGTTCGTTTCGATGACGCGGTCAAGGTCAATGAACGGAAGATTGAGATTCAGCGCCAGGAGTTTGCCGATGGTGGATTTGCCTGTTCCTGGGGGACCGTAGAGGAAGATGTGAGTCATTATTATTTTATCCATCGGTGGTTGAGTTGTTCCGAGCCGTTAGGCGAGGAACCTATCGAAACCACCTGTAAGCAAAATACTTCCGTTATTGTTTGTCTCGATACGCCTTCGGCTACTCGACCAACGGGTTACTCCCAAAAAACGTGTGGAATATTGTCCATTTGCAAATCTTCGAGCGTTGCTTTACGAAGGGTTGCAAATCTTGGCTTCATTTCGTTCATTGAGTCACCGCCGAGTTTTTCGATGAGCGCGTCTGCCAGAACAAAGGCGACCATTGCTTCAAGGATCGGAACGGCGCGCGGCACAGGGCAGAAATCGGAGCGTTCATATTTGGTGGGAGATTCGGTCCCTGACGCGAGATCAACTGTGGGCTGGGGAAGAAGCGTGGTGGCAATCGGTTTCATTGCCGCGCGGACGAGTATCGGCTGTCCATTTGAAATTCCGCCTTCGGTGCCGCCTGCGCGATTGGAGTTACGAGTTACGAGTTGCGAGTTAAGTCTGATTGCGTCATGCGCCCACGTACCTGGCAATCTGGAATTTTCAAATGCATCGCCCACTTCAACGCCTTTTATTGCTTGAACACTCATGATCGCCATCGCAAGTTTCGCTTCAAGGCGTTTATCCCACTGCATAAAACTGCCGAGACCCACAGGGACATTCAACGCAACAATTTCAAGCACACCGCCCAGGGTGTTTTTGCCGTGAATGGTCTTTTCGATTTCTTCGCGCATTTTTGCGGCAGATGATTCGACGGGGCAACGCACATCCGATTCTTCGGCGTGGGTGAATCGTGCTTCGTATGGCATATCGCCAAAGTCGGTTTGCACTTCTCCAATGGATGAAACATATCCGCCAACAATGATCCCAAATTGAGCAAGAAAATGTTTGCAAACCGCGCCCGTTGCGACGCGCATGGTGGTTTCACGCGCGGAGGCGCGCTCAAGTGCGGGACGCAGATCTTTATATCCATATTTCACCGCGCCCGTTAAATCGGCGTGACCCGGGCGCGGTGCGGTCATGGGTTCGATGGCTTTGCCTTTCCATTTGACATGGTCATCGTTTTCGACCAGCATGGCTATCGGCGCGCCAGTCGTTTCGCCGGCCATGACTCCGCCTAAAATTTGCACAGTGTCTTTTTCGATTTTCATACGTCCGCCTGAGCCGTAGCCTTTTTGGCGGCGGGCAAGTTCCTTGTTGATGATGTCAGGCGTGATGAATAAGCCAGCAGGCATGCCATCCAGGATTGCAGTCAATGATGGTCCGTGTGATTCACCTGCGGTGAGAAAGCGTAACATGTGAACTCCGTGATGGTAATTGGCAAATAGAAATCAGAGAATTAGAGATTGGAGATTGGAGACTATTCAATAGATGCGCGGATGATTTCGCGCGGTGAGGTCAGTCCTGTCCATAACTCAAACCCGAGCGCGGCTTGTTCGATGAGCATACCAAGTCCTGTTGTGGCGGATAATCCATGCCAGCGCGCGTCGCGTACAAGTTTTGTTTCTCTCGGATTGTAGACCAAATCGTAAATAAATGTATTTGAAGGCAATGACAAATTTTCTGGCAAAGGAGATTGGTCCGTATTTGGGGTCATGCCGAGGGGGGTGGTGTTTACGATTAGGTCAAAGGTCGAAAGTTGAAGGTCGGCAAGGTCAGTAATTTGTAATTTGTAATTGGATAGTGATTCAGCAAGTTGTTGAGCTTGTTCAATTCTACGGGCAGCGATAGTGACATGCCAGCGGTCGTTAACCAAAGCATATGCCACTGCACGCGCCGAACCTCCCGCACCCAACACAAGAGCATTTAATTCTCTGTGCCTTCGTGTCTCCGTGGTTAAAAATTTATTCAAGTCTGCCAAAAAGCCATGGGCATCAGTGTTATCACCGATCAATTTATTCTCTCGCATATAAATGATGTTGACCGCGCCGATGGCATTGGCAGTCGGGGTAAGTTCATCCATGAACTTAATCACGTTCTGCTTGTGCGGAATGGTGACGTTGAGTCCAGTGATTTCACCCGAGCGGACACGATCCAGCAAATCCTTCAGAGCCTGCATATCATCGGGCGCAATGGGGAACAATGAATATTCGCCATCCAATCCGCAAGCCTTGAGTGTAGCATTTTGAATCTTTGGGGAAAGACTATGGCTAACGGGATAACCGATGAGACCTAAACGAATGATGGTCATGGATTCTCCCTCACCCCTGCCCTCTCCCGGCGGGAGAGGGAGTCCAGCACTTCAAAATAATTGGGGAATGTTTTGGAGACACAAGCTGGATTCTCGATCGTGACGCCATCGAAGCGCAAGCCGATCAATGAAAAAGCCATTGCCATGCGGTGGTCGTTATAGGTTTGGATGACGGCGGGACGCGTCTTTTCCACGGGGTAAATGGTCATGCCATCTTCATGCTCTTCCACACGGACGCCGAGCCGCGCCAGTTCGGTGCAGGTCGCGTGGATACGGTCGGTCTCTTTCACTCGCGCAGAGGCGATGCCACGGATTCTAGTTGGCGATGAAGCGAACGGCGCAACTGCCGCGAGAGTTTGAGCGGTATCGGGGATGTCGCGCATGTCCACGTCAATGCCGCGCAACTCAGTTGCGCCAGTGACCAGTAAGCAGTTATCAGTTTCGGCAACAGAACATCCCATTTGAGATAGAACATCAAGAAATGCAATATCGCCCTGAACAGAATTGCGAGAAATATTTTCCACGCGGATAGTTCCACCACAGATGGCAGGCGCGGCGAAGAAGTAGGATGCGGCGGAGGCGTCGGATTCGATGGGATAAATAGAGATTGGAGAATTTGAGATTAATCGGTGGTCGAGTAGCCTCGAGTGTTCGCCGAGGGGCGAATGTGGTAATTGGTAACTGGTAATTGGGATGGAGAAGGATTGATAAGCGTTTCGTTGGACTTTCACGCCGAAGTCTTTCATGATGGCAATGGTCATATCTACGTAGGGTTTGGAGTTGAGTTCGGTGGTGAGTTCAATTTCAATGGGAGATTTTGCATAGGGAGCGATCATCAATAACGCTGAAAGAAACTGGCTTGAAATGTTCCCTGCGATTTTTGTCCTCCCGCCTTGTAAGCCTGAGGCAAAAATTTTTACGGGCGGACAGTTGTTTACAGTTTCCAGTTTTGCGCCAAGTTGGGTTAATGCGTCCACTAAATCGCCAATCGGACGCTCTCTCATGCGCGGTTCACCGTCCAAAATATATTCGCCGTTGCCAAGCGTGAGGAATGCGGAGAGGAAGCGCGCGGCTGTGCCTGCGTTGCCAATGAAGAGTTCGGCATTGTTGGATGGAATTTTTCCGCCTAGACCTGTGACGGTCATTTCGTTACTGGCTTCATCGAGTTGGATATCGAAACCGAGGGTTTGCAGGGCTTTGGCAAAATAGCGCGAGTCGTCAGAGAAAAGCGCGTTGGTTAATCGTGTTGTTCCATTTGCGAGGGATGCAATCAGCAAGGCACGATTGGTCAGTGACTTGGAGCCAGGGACGCGGACGGTGGCGTTGAGAGGATGGGTGATCGGGGTGATTTGGAGGAAGGGTGAAGTGGTTAGCATGAAAGAAGGTTCCGTAAGCAGTGAACAGTGTGGTCTCGATACGGGCGAGAAGAACACTCGCCCTACTCGACCAGCGAGTGATAACGAGTTCGGGATTGATTCAAAATACTTTCAAGTTCGGAATAATTTTCACTCTGTAAAGCGGATTCAATATAGTCGAGGGAGTTGCGGAAGTTACGAATTGAACTCAAGACATTATCTCGATTTGATTTGAGGATGCCCATCATCATGTGGGAGGGAGTCCCCGCGAGGCGGGAGGTGGAGCGGAAGCCTGGTCCGATGAGGGATGCAAAATCGTGGGGCGTGGAATGCACGAGCGAGGAGGCGATGAGAAAAGGCAAATGGCTTGTGGATGCAAGAATGCGGTCATGCTCTTCAGCGGTCAGTTCGATGAGTTGCGCGCCGATGACCGATATGATTTGTTGTGCTGCGGATTTGGCTCGTTGTGTTGTTTGCTCGAGAGGCGTGATCACGAACGGAGAGTCTTGATATAAATTTGGGTCTGCATTTTCCAACCCAAGTTTTTCCTTGCCGCAGATGGGATGTCCGCCGATGGGGTCGAAGTTGTCGGGTAATGCGGACATGGCTTGGAGGATGTCGCGTTTGGTGGAGCCGATGTCCATGACGATGCAGGGAGATGATATGAGAGACGGCAGTTGTTGAAGCAGATTCAAGATGGAGTGGACGGGCGTGGCGAGGATGAGGATGTCAACCCTCACCCCTAGCCCCTCTCCCGCGGGGAGAGGGAGAAAAGATTCGGCTTGGTCAATGATATTTTTGGAAAGAGCAAGTTCGAGCGTTGCGGGATGCGAGTCGAATCCGATCAGACGCGCACATTGCCCTTTGAGTCGCATGGCGAGCGAGCCACCCATGAGTCCCAATCCAAAAATCCCAATGGTTGAATCTCGCAAAGCGAGCGAAAAGCCATCCTCCATTTTGTTTACCATCCCGCGGTGACAGGTTTCTTGATAGGCGCGATACGGCGACCCATGACATCGGCAATGGCTCTCACCTGCCTGACCATCTCGGCAAATTTTTCAGGCTTGAGGGATTGCTTGCCATCAGAGACCGCCTTCGATGGATCAGGATGAACCTCAACGATAAGACCATCCGCGCCCGCGGCAATCGCGGCGCGCGCAATTGCGGCAACATAATCGGCATGACCTGTCGCGTGCGATGGATCGAGAATGACAGGCAGGTGTGTGAGATTTTTGAGGACAGGAATCGCGTTGATGTCGGTTGTATTGCGCGTGGATGTTTCAAATGTGCGGATGCCGCGTTCACACAAGATGACCTGTTTGTTGCCGCCGGCTAAAAGATATTCAGCAGACATA